>Ga0114960_10000145_pt1 | contig 54459 bp, 57 predicted proteins | sample C_130625_MF_Meta_FD_92637 | JGI IMG/M metagenome (GOLD analysis project Ga0114960, IMG submission 92637) | Freshwater microbial communities from Lake Croche, Canada to study carbon cycling - C_130625_MF_MetaG | ecosystem: Environmental > Aquatic > Freshwater > Lake | place: Lake Croche, Canada...
AGGCCCCTGAGGGCAAACCTTCGGCAGAGGTCAAACAGCAAGCTCAGAAGAAGCTAGATGAGGTCCTCAAGAGCAGCCCTGAGATCAAAAAAGCCTATGAAGCCGTCAGGGCCGCTGAGGCCCTTAAAGCTCCCCTGGATCCTCAAAAAACAAAAGAATTTTTATACAAAGCAGAAGAGAGAAGAAACGCTAAAGTAAAAGACCTTAAGGCACAAATAGTAGAGGCGGCCAAGACTCCTGAAGGACAAGATAAAGAGGCCCTTAACGAAACTGTAGAGAAAAGACTCATAGATACTGGAATTGTCTCTAAAGAAGAGCTACCCAAGCTACGCGACGACCACGGAAAACTAGATACAGCTAAGGTCAAAAAGGTTGTGGAGACTTGGGAAAAAACGGGAGCCTCCACCTCAGCCGATGAAGGGTTAGATCAAACAAAAATCAGAAATCGTATAGCCAATAAAAAGGTGGAAGCCACCAGAATGACCACAGACTTAGAGAATATATCAAAAGCCACAGATGACGATATACGTAAAGCGCTGGAAGAAAAGTTCAAGAAGCAGATCACAGAATATGGGGTAGACGCCAACGAGGTTATAGATAAAAAAACAGGCAAAGTAGACCTCAGTAAAGCAAAAGATCTAGTCGAAGACTATGCAAAACCTGACGAATTTGAGCAGGAGTACCAGAGGACGAAGACAGCGAAAGAGGGAGGGGGGCGTTTCAAAGAGTACAACTTTGAAGTTAGTAGAGGGTTCAAGTTGGAAGATTTCCAACAAGCCTTCAACAAGGGAGCAGAGCTGCGTATGTTCGGTAATAGCCGAGGTAGAGGAATAGCTGACACGATGGACAGTTTCTCAAAAAACGCAGGAGGATCCTTATCTGCAGCCAGAACAGTTTTCGGAGATAAACCCACAGGTGAACTAATGAGCAATATGAGCTCTCTCGTAGGAACTTCCTCAGTAGATCTAACCTCAACGGAAGGTTCAGAGAAGATGGAGATGCTTTTACGTAGAGTAAAAGCCACAACCAAGGTAGCGGGTGTGAGCATAAAAGCTCTGCTAAGTATCATAGATTCCACAAAAGAGCTATTTTCCCAGAACCCTGATCTTCAGTACGCTAACACAGAAGCGACAACCAATATGGCCCTTAACGCTGTACAAAAAGCAGCCAAGCTAGGCTCCGTCATGAGCGCGGCTGAGTATAGGCAGTCTGGGGGCGACAGAGCCTTGGTATCTGAGGAGATACAAGGACAAGCCTCCTACATGCAGTCGGGGTTCGGCCAAACCGTGGCCGGCATGCTGGCCCTATCTAAGTCTAATGTAGATACCACCAAACGACAGGTCGGCGATAAAATGCTCACAAAACATGAAGAGTTTCTAGAGCTAGTCAAGTCAGGAGCGGTCACTCCAGAATATCTCGCCAGCGGTGAAGGACATAAAAAAATAAAAGAGCTTACAGGTATGAGTGGCGGACAAATAACCATGGCGCTCCATAATCCTGACATAGCCAGGAATGCCTTAAAGCAGAAAGATATCATGGAAGCGTTAGAGGAGTCATATCATCCGGCTGCAGCCAAAACACTGTTTGACAGAATGGAGCGCCAAGGAGGATACGTAGACGCAGAAGGGAAATATACAAAGGGTAAAAGCTTTGAGCAGTTTAGGGAAGAATTCGAAAAGTCAGGGAAGACATTCGACGAGTATTTCCCTCAAATGCAAAAGGATGTAAGTCCAGAGATGGGGAAGGATATGCAGACCCATTACACCGTACTTAAGACAGCTATGCTCGAGGAACGCGATCCTGAGAAGCGAGATAGTCTAAAGAAGCGTATAGCCGAACAGGCGAAGCGCGACCAAGAGCTAGAAAAGGAATACGCAGGCATACGCTCACCACTAGCTACACAGTTCATAAACAAGATGTTCAAAGGAGAAAAAATAAATGCAGACTCAGCTATCGACGCCATGGCTAGTCTTTTTTCAACCGATAAAAGCCCGGACGAATCGACAACAGCCATAATGACGCAAGCTCAAAAAGCCGGAGCTTCCCTAGCAAGCCTAGCCTCTAGAAAAAAACTGAGCGACAAGGAGAAGCAGGAGGCGGTGGTCGGTATAAATGATGTACTACTAGCTCGAAAAGCTCAGGCACTCGCTGCTGGCGACAACGTACTAGCCGGGAAGATAGATACTGTGACAGAACAGGAAATGGATGAAGCCTCCGTGGTGCTAAAATCTGAAGGTTCCCTGGAAGACGCAAAGACAGATTTAAGAGAGTTGAGAAAACAAAGAGACGAAGGAAAAGTACCCCTGCTCGAAAAAGATCAAGCTAGATTAAAGGCGTTAGAGACAGCAGAAAAAGCAACTTGGCTAGAAAGCGATAAGGCCTTCAGCATGGCTGCAAAAGGAGGACCAGCAGCCTATGCCGCCGCAGTAATGCAGTCGAGCATGGATGCGCAGCTAGAACAGTTTAGCGCTAAGCAAAAAGCAGGAATTATAGAAAAAGGCGGATACCGTGTAAAAGCAGAGGCAGAGAGGGAAGACAAAGCACTTAGAGTTAAAGCAAAAAACGAAGCTAAGGACCAGGCATTAAAGGACGGTAAGTCAGAAGAAGAGGCTGAAGCCATTGGAAATGAAGCGGCAAAAAATGCCGCTCCTGGGCTAACCACACAGGCACTCGATAGTGCAGGAGGTGATGTTGGGGTAGTTCTAGAGCAGCGAAGCAAGCGTAAAGGTTTTTTTGCTGATGAGGAGCTACGCAAGAAATTCGATAAAGGGGAATCAGCGGCATTATTAAACAGTGTTCAGGATGATATAAATACATCCGAGAATGAGATAAGAAGCAAGGCAGAGACTGAATCAGATAATCCTTACATTAAAAAAGCCGACGAACTCAAAACAGCCATAGACAACCTAACCAACACAGTGAATACAGGAGGGCCTATAGGCGAAGCTCTAAGGACGCTAGCCACGAGTCTCACAAACGGAACAGCCTTGGATAAAACATACTCAGGTTCTACTGGAGACTGGTAACGATATAGATTATAATAAATCATGCCAGCAACATTTTTAAAATTAGTTAAGCAGGACATCTACAGAAGCGCCGGCGTACCTTCAGGTCTAGTTATTCCAAAGGTAGACGAGGTCGTAAAGCCTGACGTTATAGCTATGTACGATAGTGTAGGTACCCAGTTAGGAGAAGTATGTCAGTTCTTTCTAGCCTTTGATGATGTTATAAAATTTATTCATTTCGGGAAGGCTCTCGGCAATATTCAGATAGAAGGAACGATGTACGCCAACTGCGACTATGGAATACCTGCTTTTCCTAAGTATAAAGACGCCTTTAGTGCCCTAAGAGGAATACCTCAAACCATTCAAGTCTATGATGTGGTCATGGAAGCCGTTATGACGAGCTCATCTGTAACGGTCATAGGAGATCCTGATACACTAGCCAAATTCTCGTTCCAGTTCGCTGTGATAGATCACCAAATGTAGTTATGGTAAATCACTTCGCCTCGCTACTCTGCAACCTCAATTTATCTTACCTAGATATAGAGAGAGATGAGTATTTGCTGGCTGGAGATTCTCCAGACTCGCCAGACTTCCTCTTAGTTACACAAGGAGGCTACTACATATACCTTGATGGGTCTGTAGCACAAGAGGCATCTAAAAGTTACAGTGTGCTGACCAATAGAAATTATAACCCTATAGAGCTCCCTCCGGAGTTGGGAAATTTCCATAGTCTTCTTTTTTCAGAAAAAGGTTCCAAATATTATCAGCAGTTTTTATTGTACTGCTACCTACGGGTGGTCGCAGCCACAAATCTAAAAGATCATGTAAAAACTTTCGATAATCGAATAACCTACAACCTTGAGGAATTCTCTGAATATTTCAGATCTCCCAGACTATCACCAACAACCACCAACGATATTAATTTTAAGCTTCTTGTTTCTGGAGGGATGGACACGTCCGAAGGTACCGAGTCTTTCTCTAATCATATAGCTATAAACCAGCTTCAGAATACCTCAAAAGTAGCCATATACTCGATTACTCAACGAGAGTACTACAGACCAGGGGAATTTTCCTCCAAGACCCTTACAGGTATGGAGGTGGACCTTTCAGAGTTCATAGACCCAGCCAGACCACAAGTCACAAAACCCATAGCCCTTAGCGATACAGGACTAACTATAAGTATTACAGGACCATTTGCCCGGTTTACAGACACACCAGGGAAAGTATGGACATTCTCTACAGAAGCTCCCTTTGTTTTTGACTTCAGCTCAAAACTAGCTTTAATTAAAAACAGCGATAGTAAAGTCGACGAAATGCTGAATTACGCCAAGGATATCACCAATCCAGTTTTTGAAAAAATATGGCGCTCACACCACAACTCGGTATATAGCTTAGCTGGACTGCTAGTTGCCTACGTGGAAAGAATGAATTTAATATGGGAAACAAGACGAACGTAAAATTAAAAGTTAGTAATTTACCTCAAAACGCCACACCTATAGGCGTGACAATAACCCACCAGGAGGGAGCCATACCTGTAGCTGTTGTGAGCATAATACCCGAATCAGCCAAGAATGGTAAGATCACCAAGACTTTTGGAATGATAGAGACTATAAAGCGTAAAAAAGATCTGGTTATAGATATAGAGGTAGACTCATATTTCACACCTAAAAAAGAATGGCTTAACAAGAAACTTAGATTTGTTGGGTTCCTTGACGGCCTATCCGTACATCACTCGGTAGGACACAATACATATCAGGCAATAGTTAAAAATAAAGCTCAGGTCTTACTGGAACTTACAACTCTAGGGCCTGGCCTTTACCCTACGTCTGTCAACATATATAGAAATCCAACCCACAGCATATCAAAGCAAACAAAAGACGATAATTTGGCAGCCGAAACATGGGGGTTATTCACTGAAGGTATAAACTTCAACGAGCTATCACCCATTGAATTCTATACAAAAATCATGACGAAGATACTCAAAAACCAGGCAAACGAGGGAGACGGAGGATGGAGAGATTTTGCAGGGATAGAGAAAATGACTACAGGTAAAATACCATTTGAAAAAATATTCAAAGACGAGAGATACAAAAAAGCCCTAAAGACAGGTTTAGCGTTATTTGAAAATATAGACCTTTCCTGTGTGAATGAAGGAAGCAGCAAAAACAAAGACTGTAGTGCCGCAAAGCCAAACATCAACGCATCTCTAAAAGACCTGTTCACCAGTGCACCTTCTACAGTGCTTGAGAATTATCTCCATTTTCTAGCCTTCATGGGGTGTACATTGATAATTAACAACTACCGGATGTTTGTAGTTCCAGGCAATTCCGTCATAAAAAGAGTCACATACACTCCGGAGCATCAAGCTATAGGCGGAATAAACGAAGCCTATCCTTCAGACTTCAGCAGCTATTCTTATAATGACAACGGCTATAGAGATATAGCTCATGTTGTAGTAATCCCCAATAACAGCATAAGCGGAGCCAATATAGGCACACCTACATACGATCCGAGTAATATTGCACACTACACAGACCCAGCCGAAAAAATATCCGAAGCCACAGGTGTGCTCGTTATTCGCTCACACCCATTCATGGATATGGGTCCTTTGGCGAGGGCTGTAAAAGACACAGCCATACCTCCACAAGCAGACAAAACAGCTACTCCATTGCATTCGGAGAAGAAAGACCTGAAGGGCGCAGCCTCCGAGTCTGAGGACGGGGAAAAGAAAATTAATAAGCAAAGGAAGGAGACGTACTCGAAGACTGTAGGTACAGGAGACGGAAGCAAAGACAGTGGGCCAGCACCTCTAGCCAACTTCGCTCAAGTAAGACTTTTTCAAGAAAAATACCACGATCGTACCGGAAGTATCACACTAGAGTTTAACCCTGACTGGGTGCCAGGCACTGGAGGTGTGCTGTGTGTTCGTCACGGAAACAAAGAGGGCGGCGTCATATTCGTGTCGTTTAATGTAACAAGCGTCACACACCATGTATCAACGGGAGCTCCCAACAGCGGACAGGCGATCACCACAATTTCGTTTAACTGCGGACGTATAGGTGACGGTCCAATAGGTATTGATAGCTATGATTACTTCGGGTACGACCTCAAAAAAGAAATGGATGTTCAAGAAGCTTACCTAAGAGGTATAACAGCATAGCTTATGAACGACATAGAAAAACTTATAAGCGACAATAAAAAGCTCATAGAGCTTGAGGCGTCGAGGTATGCCACGAATCTACCCACCATCACTGTACAGATTGAAGCTTACCGGTTAGCCAGAGAGGCTGCCAAGTCTTACAATCCAGACTCAGGCTATAAGTTCAGTACCCACCTAGTGAACAGTCTGAAGAAGCTTTCAAGAATGTCTACACGCTATGGGGGGGTTATTCGTGTACCTGAAAATACACAGTTTGGAGTTAATAAGATACAGAAAGTAGAAAAAGATCTCGAGCATGCCTTGGGCAGAGCCCCGACTATCGAAGAGATCTCTCACCACAGCGGGTTTAGTGTTAAATCAACTGTGAGTATGTTGAAGACAAAGAAGGCCAGCACAGGATTATCCTCTTTGTTTGAAGCTCCTGTACTCTTAAACAGCGAGAACGATGAATGGGTCCAGTTCGTGTATCATGATTTATCAGATATAGATAAACAGGTATTTGAACATATGACCGGCTTTGGAAACAAAAAGATACTAGACAATGCTTCAATTGCCAAGAAATTAAATTTGTCTACGAGTACATTAAATAATAGAATAAGGTTAATGAACTCTACACTATCTAAAGGCTGGAAATAATATGAGCATTCGAACTCTAAAAGATCTACTGGAAGACAAATACCCCAAATGGCTTGATAAGGATATCCCTGAAAGGCGACTCGATAACGATGCCCAAGGACGCAAGTGGTTCTTGAAATCCATAGATTACGGAGAAGACCTAAAGCAGAAAAGCCTTCGTGACTATGTAAACCGCGAACAACTGAATCAAGAATTTGCACAACGGTTCAAGGAGAAGAGGGTAAAACAGAGAAAGGGTATAAGTGCTCTTAAAGTAGAGATTACAGCTCTTTACGCTTTCAGTAAATGTTTTGTACAGCGCTACAGAGGTAGGATGTTATACTATAAGGATGACTTATCTCAGAAAGGCGCAAGAAATCCTCACGTAATAGGACAAGCGTACGGCTTATTCAGAGCTTTCAAGAAATACTTAGATAAAGACAATAGTGGTTCGTAGGGACACAGCTAATAATGAGCATAAGTAGAATAACCTCGGACTATACAGGGAGAACAAAGGATATTAGTATCCTGCAGTATCCTGATGCCTCTATAATAGACACACAGACTGTTCTTCCTCAGTTTGGTAAAAACGCAAGGTTCTGCTCTGGCGTGCAAAAGCTAGTGCAGCGTTATACCATAATACTCTTAACCAATATAAACTCACAACCTGAGTTCCCAGACTTTGGCACCTCGCTACTTTTTACGCTGAGTGCTGGCATATCTCCTGTAGATAAGATAATGGCTGCGCAGATATTTAATTTTGCAAGCTACACAGCAGTACAGACCTTAAGGAACTACCAGTCAGGTAGACCAAACATATTTATTGACGAGAAGATAGTAACTGCCACCTTACAAAATGTAGGACTGTATGGAGGTTTCGCTGCGTTCGATGTTCAAATAACTACAGAGGCAGGTGTGTCTGTACCGTTCCTAGTACCATTACCTAAATAATCTTATGGCCGAATCTTTTCAAGATACCGTAGACAGACTCACAGCTTTCATCAACCAGAGCTATGCCGACATAGAAACTGGACCAGGGTCAGTAATCAGTGAGTTGCTGTTAAAATTGGCTGCTAAGGTTCAAAATCCTCAGTACAATAAAATCTCCGAGTTGGAGCAGGGATCAGCCATCACGAACGCCTTGAGCGCTACCACGGATGTGTATTCTCCTGTAATTGATCTTATCGCATCAAACTATAATACAACCAGAAGTCTAGGTTTGACGGTTACCGGTAGGTTAAAGATAACTGTGAGCTCTGACAGTGATAAGCGTATAACAGCAGGCACGGTATTTATTCAACCGTCTTTAAACTTAAATTATATATGTTCGGCGGACACCGCAGCCAGTATAAGCCCTTCAGTCATATTGGAAGAAATACAGTTATATGGTAATCAAGGACTATATTATTTTATAGTGCCTGTAGAGGCTGTAACAGCAGGTCCTGAATACCAGGTACCTTCCGGTACAGTATTCACAACAGAGACGATTGGGACGATCACTGATCTTGTAGGCATAGAAGCGTATGGAAATTTTTCATCAGGGGCAGCACCAGAAACAGACAAAGAGCTTGTGGCTAAGCTTAAATCAAATTTAGGAAATTCCAGACTAGAATCATCTGCAGGTATAAGCAAAAGGTTCAGTGCAGAATTTCCAGGATTTCAAGGATTGTCTGTATGCGGTGCAAACGACGCAGAGATGAGAAGGTCTAGAGAGAATGCCTTAGGTATATCTACTTTCGGTAAAGTTGACGTGTATGTACGCTCTAGTGTGGGACCTGAAGTAGCCTCCATCACAAAGACAGCCAAGCGACTCGCCGCAGATTTGTGGGAGATAGATATCAGGAATAGTGATGTGCCGGGCTTTTATAACGTAAAAGCTATTATTCCCGTTATTCCTAACGTGAATCTTGGAGGGACACTCGTAGTAACATCTACCGAGTACTACACAGCGTTCTACACAGGAGAGAGAAACAACGAGCTAGCAACGATGGCCGATTCCAGGTTCACAAAATACCAAGCAGCCAGAATAAAGTTTAATTACACATACACACCTACATCCTCCTCAGACACAGCTCCTATTTTTGATTTATTATTAAACTACCAGCCAAACATACTAGAGATGCAGAATCTCTTATTGTCGGACACCGAAAGACTGGCTTGCGCCGACTATCTTATTAAGGCTGTTGTGCCCTGCATGGTCTCGCTAGACATCAATCTAGTCAAAAAAAGATATACAGATACGTTTGAGTCCCTAAAGCTGCAGAAATTAAAACAAGATATTTTCACATACATTAATACTATCCCGTTCGGAGGAGTACTTCAGGCCTCATCTATAGTTAATATTTGCCACAACTACGATATACGCCGAGTAGATCTTCCTATAAGTATGACTGCTAATATCCTGTGTCCAGACGGCACTACACTAACTTTAACGGATAGCGACATCATCGAAATACCTAATCTACCTCTCAAGGGAGTTACCCCCAAGACTGCAGCTTATTTTATAGATTATTACAGGGTAGATTCAGGCTCAGCTAATCCGATAGACAACATAGGATTGAACATCGCATAGTTATGTTGATTAATTTTTTATCGGGTAATTTTCCAGCCGGTGACGCAACCGACGGCCAATACCTATACAGGTCCCTCGGGTCTTTTTGGACCAAGATTTTCCATGACAGAAATGTGCTTAAAGGTTACACCCTAGGCATGGCGGAGGAGTTGATTCAATCTTACTATAAGCTTGAAGAAGCGGTGATGCAGTATTCCATCAAAACCATACCCCTGTACACTAGGGAAAAATGGAAACCTATAGTCATAAAAAAGTCTGAATTTAATAAAGCTCCTTTTAAATTTGAAACTGATGGTGTCGTATTCGGCATACAACCAGACACAGATAGCTATTATAACGGACAGGTTTTTCGTTTTGGTTTTCCTAAAGAAACAGGAAGCAACCATACCTACAGCTTCACACCAAAAGATAAGATAGCTAAATTTGGAGCCGTAGCGAATAGACTGATAGATCCCTCAATTCTACTAATACCTGGCGGTGATGTGGTGCTTAAGCAAGGCACCCTATTTTTTAACACGGACCTTTTTAATAACGATTATATACCTAGAGCCAAGTTGATAGGAGAGCTGAACGAACCCTCCTTATACGTTGACGATAATGGCAATACACAGGAAGATGAATTCATTATTCTGTGGATGTATCACGCAGAAATAGATAACGATACACTATACGCTAATTTCGGTACTGTACTAGACATCTATTTACCAACAACCGAAAGCTACAAGCTTGTGCTGCAGGCTATATTTAATCTAGCTGTCGAAGGTCCCACGATCACCGCATTACGTACAATTTTCTCAGCTTTCGCTAATGCTCCTGTAGTAATTGAATCAAGGGAAGTGGTGGAGGATATCTATAATGACGCTCACTATAACTACGTTATTACAGATAAAAACGTATACAAACTTGCACTGGACAGAAAAGTTAATCCAGTTATAGAGATCAATGCCGTGCTATACGCAGGCGACCCTATAACCCAGGACGTTAAGATCGTGGACTCGACCATTGACCATGCATGGTGGCATTCGGAAGTAGCCACAAATAAAGTGGCGTTTGCTTCGCATGTCTTCGCCGCCAACGTAAAAAGCCAATTATTCTTCGAGAACGCCCTACGTCAAGTATCATTGGACGTCACCACCACATACACAGATGCAGGTCCTGTACTATCGCGCAAGCTCACCTTCCCTGTATTAGGTACCCCTGAAGACGTAGAGGCATTTCAGAAATACATAAATCAAGAAGACTACACGTCTACTGAAGGGAAATTGGTCAAAGGCAATAAGAGTACTCTTATAGAAAAAATGCAATTCAATAAGAATGTCACAGCCTCAACCACTATAAATCCTTTAGATTACGTGTTCGGAAACTTGTTTAAAAACAATACACTATTACTGAAGCTTGATTTTTATTCTAACGACGAGCTGCAGCTTTTCTTCAGTTTGTTGCCGAATGTTAGAGAGTACCTGCCTCCTCATGTCTATCTAATCATTTACCTTAAGCTCAACCTAGATTCAGAAGAGCTTCAGGACTTCAATAAAGGTCTAACCATCCCCGGTTTCGGAAATACAAAGTTTAGCTTTGACGGATCTGTAAGATTAACCGGAGCCCGTCCAGGAAATCCCAACACAGACACTGAGTACTATAAGGATTATAAAAATAGGATATTCTGCATCGCTCAAGGACCCTACAGAAATCCCACACCACCCCACGAGTCTGGTGCCAATAACCAGCCGCTACACACATACGACAATCTAGACGAGCTAGCTGTAGACAACTCTACAACCTCAAGCTCATCATCAGGCATCCGTTGCGGAACAATGCGCACAGAGATACCGGAGTATATAACCTTACCAGGAGACACACAGCTTGTGAGACCCTCAACAAGAGAGATACCCGCCATCTTATTAATAGACTTTTAAGTCAAAAACAATATAATATAAGCTATGTCAACTATTGAAACATTGAGTGCAGGTAACTCTTTAGCCGGATTCGTAAAAATCTGGAAAAATGATCCATGCACTGGAGAGTCTACCTTGCTTGTAGACAAACAGAATATGATTTTGAAGGGCGGAGCCAAGCTGATAGCTCAAGCCTTGGGAGGCAAGCCAGAAGCCAAGATATGGGGGATGTATATAGGTTATTACACCGGAGAAGGAGACTTCCAGAAAAAGACCATAGATATCGACTACTCTGTACCATTTCTGGGTTACGCTACACCTTTCGGTTATCTCAGAGAGCCTTTAACCTTCTCTCCAAACTATCTGTCATCTGTAGGTTATGAGGAGAATGAAAACACTGTACTGTTCTCCACAATGATCACCACAGCCACCAAGGCTGGAGGGCTGGCTTCCGCAGACTTTAACGAAACCAGCCAAATATACGAGGTTGCTTTGATATCTGTGCCGGACACGAATGTATTGGCTAGAGATGTAGTCTTCTCGAGAACAAATTTTAATCCTATTCAATACAACTCCAACTACAATTTCACTATAACCTGGGGAGTCAGGATTTTGGTACCTGAAGTATAATATATGAGCTTAACACCCTGGCTGCCTATAGTGCGTAGAATAAAAGACGGTGAGTCTGTTGACCAAGCCACTGTAAATGTCCCGATTGATCAGCTCACACAAAGAGAACAACATCTCTATGAGAAGTTTCAAGAGCTTACAGGTAAATCGGTACTTATAAGTTTTGGTCAGCCATTACACCCTAGAGAATCATACACACCTGACGAGCTTAAGATTGTCTACTTCAAATCAGACGACCACGGCGACGGCTTGGCTCCTGCAGTGACAGGCTTTTCCTCAGACAAGTCGTCGTCGATGTTCAGTCCAAACAATTCAAATTATGTTTTCGGGTTAACCAAGACACTGTATTTAAAATCAAAAACAGCAGATATATACACGGAAGGTTTGTGTGAGTTTCCGTTCGATATGGATGACTCTGCCCTTGGGTTGATACAGAAAAGATCCGACGGTACAGTAGAACCTTTCGCCATAGGTCCTTACTATTTATCAGGTAAGACACCAGGCAAAATAACGAACGACCCTTCAGGCATTCCTGTTTACGTAGGCTACGCACTGAGTAAACGTAAATTTTTACTACACACCAGTGTAGATGAGTTTTCACAGTTTTTTATAAACTACAGATATCACCTATTGGACCGAGTGGCAGGTATACCCAAATTAGATAACGACACCTGGAGTATAAGCACAAAAAACTATAGTAATGACCCATCGTATTCTATAGGTACAGGTAATGTGGATGGCATAGCAGTGGCAAACGTGTCCACGAATTATGTAGGCTATCCAGCTACGACTGTCAGAGATCGTATAGAATCGGATACCTACAACATTACAGTCACCTCCGGGACAACCCTAGGTACAGCGGCCTTTTCAGTAGCTTCAGACAGCGAAGCCTTCACCACCAAAACAAATGTCATGCTTATAGCAGGCAATATTCTTTTGGTAGATGTGTTTAATAACAATGCTGTTAAGTTAGATTTCACAGGGTCCACAGACTTTGTCGTCGGTACCGTGTGGACGTTAGAAGTCATAACGTTTGCAGGTAAACTCGGCTGGATACCCGCAGGTGAGTCAGGTGTAGCAAAACCTGAAGGAGCTGTGTTTTTCTATAACATACCGGCTCCTTCAATTATATCCGGAGACATAGGCTTGGACTATCACGAGATTTTGCATGCAGGTCAACCCAACGAGATAGTTCAGTACGAAAGAGCTGAAGCCACAGAGCTGGCTAAATATCTGCCACCAATACCTGCTAACTTTGTCCAGCTGTATGTCAACGGCACACTTGTACGCTACAACGACGCATTCGACACAGAAGGTTGGGTTTCCGTTAATGAATACGCTATATGGTGGCATACAGCAGCCGACGGAGAGCAGCCGTGGTCAGCGAACTATCCTCAGGATACAACAGCCGACCCGGTCAATTGGCGAGATAGCATCAAGGGAACGGTGGCTTCAACCAGGAAAAGAATCTTTATAAGCTTCTCTAAATTTAATCCTGCTCTAAGAACACAGCTTGTAAGTTCTATCAACCCCTTCAAACTAACCACAAACAGAGCAGATAATTTTATAAAGTTCTACAATCAGCAGGGGGATATTTATGAACCAGCCTCTACTGGAGATATTTTTGTCGATGTAGACCCGAAGTTCCATAGCCTAGGTTATGGAGCAGTCCCTTTAAATTATCCCGTACCCGAGCCGGCCCCCACCTACACAACGAATAGAGCTCTAGCAGATCTGCGCTACTCCAAGGCTGACGGCGAGTTCAAGGCTGTCATTACTCCTGTGGTGGCTAAGATACAAGGACATGGAGGCATAAAGGTAACCGAGCAAGTTTCAGGTACAGGTATATGGGATATTTCTTACTTATCCCAAGGAGTCACTGGTCAGGTAGATTCCATAGAGCCTATCAACGCTAGGTTGGAGTTTAGAGAATTGACGTCGTATATTAAATTACCTCCTCCTTCCACAACACCATACGGGCTTATAGGAAAGATTGTAATCCCTCGAGGTTATATCATAAATCAGCCGCTAAATTTAGCCTTCCATGTATTTGGAGACACCCTGGTCGAGAATTCATCCACAAACAGGAATATCGCCTTCCAGTTCCAATATTCGGCAATATCGGCAATCAACGGACTTACCCCAACAATACACAACTCGATAGATACAGTTAAATACTATCCCGCAGTCAACCCTGTAGAGTTTTCCTTGTTCCCTTCAGGTTCAGCTTACTCAGCATACACCTCGGTAAGAATAAGCAACACCTACCTCAGTGTACCTGCAGACTTTATAAGCCAGGACACCGTAGTTAATTTTAAAATACTTAGGGTGGCTACAGCAAACTCAAGTGATAGTTATACGGGCAATATAGGGTTGGTTGCCACATACTGGGAGATAGCGGCACCTGTGTAGTAAGTAACCAACTGTATGCCCTGGATCGACAGCTTAGATTGGTCATCTATAAACGCTCTGAGGAGGTATCCTCTAAGAGAGGGTACTAGTCTATTAAGTACAGACGGCAACTTCAGTATACCTGATACCTTGATAGTAGATTTCACATTATGCGCCACTAGCGATGTGACAGCCAGGTTCAATATATCAAAGATATTTAATAAGATAGACGCACTGACGTTGGAGTTTAGCGATAACTTGGGTGTAGTGGTGGGTACAGTAGATGTCGATGGAGTTACACACGCGCAAGATAAAGATTATTATCTTACCATCACCAACAGCTACGTCGGAGCCAACGGCAAAATAACTATAGGCAGCTTAGATGACTTGAGATATCAACCCGCAGGAGTATTCATGTTTGATTTCTCCAGTACAGAGTTTGAACCTAGAACAGTCGTCCCAGGCCTACACGGCATAGACAGAATTCAATTCATCGACGAGGTTAACGGTATAAATAGTCTTAGCGGTAATGTAGTACTATCCTCCAGAAGCAATCTGTTATTCACATACCGAGACAGTGAGGTTATCTGGGACGCTGGAGATAACCTAGGCTTAAACAAGGATTGCGCTATAACAAACTGCGTAAAAAGCATAAATGGCGTTGTACCGAATCCCTCCACAGGGGACATAGGACTTCTAGGTATAAACTGTATCACTGTATACAGCCCGCAGGCATATACACTTAATTTTGAGGACACCTGCTGTACACCATGCTCTGGATGTAACGATCTAGAAGAGCTCACCACAAGGCTTACATCGCTAGAGAATAAGTTCTTAACCCTTAAAGACGACTACAATGGGGTAAACGCACAATTAACCACATATCTGGCTACAATAAACTCTAATTGCGCCTGTCCTGCTTAATTGCTAGAATACAGTGATATGGCATCTCTGGAGTATCTGACAGACAATAGCTTGACAGCCTATCCGTTTAAAACACGGAAAGCTGTCTATAGCTTTTCTGCCAATCCAATACAAGATGATTGGTTTTATGATATACTGTTTGCATCATTTGCTGTGCACATAAGAAGCGTTTATTTAAGTTCTGTAGAGAAGTCACCATGGGGGGACTTAAAATTAGTGTTCAGTAACGCTGAGACAGCAGAAGCACTCAATGAAATCAATGTTTCCTCTACAGATCTCGTAAACCATCTAGGGAATAAAGAAGTTAGTTTTTTTGGCTATAGCTGTACAGACTTTGCAGTTAAGATCCTTTTTGGTCCCGGTCTGTTAGAAGCCCCTGAGTTTAATCAAACCTACACAGTTATTGAATCTGAATTGGCGTCCTCTGCAGTAATACTTCCTCCTCCACGGGTACAGAAAATAACCTTCGCTTCTTACCTACCAAGCTACACGGTAGTTAAAGAATATAGCTACCCTGAGGTACCTACAGTTCGACCCAGTCATAACACAGCCTTTGTACTAGAGTCACTTAATGCAGGGGGTTTGTTTGTGGATAGTGGACTGGGTGATGGACTCTACGATAATTGTCCTACACCAGGAGCGATCACCGATGTATACACCCTCAGTACAGTCGCACCAAACGACATAGGAGCCATATTCCTGACCGCCTCGAGTTGCTATAGCGTAAACACACTGAGCGAGAATGACACAATACTGCTAGGTAGTGACGATCCTGCAGGCTATTTATACAAATACCATTACTTCAATACGAACAGAGAAGACGTCCCGGTATTTGATGCTGTGGTACCCGACCACTCGTTATTTATTCAGAACTACTGTAAGCCTAAGTGTCCTCCTGAAAATTTAAATGCTTTTGCTTATTACCTGAACCGTATTACTGACGGAGTTGCTGAGCTGGATAAGATAGTTTCCGGCAACACAGAGATACGAGGAAGAGGCTCACCAAGAGACAGCGATCCTACACTTTTTGATTGTTATAACTTTTGTGTGAGTGTACATAACGGCGAGGTTGATCCGTTTGATAGATGCAGCGACCCTGCAGACGAAGGTTCATACATACAGTGTGGGACACAATTCGATGGATACTTCCATGAAGGCAGAACGCTACGTATACACTATAGTGCTCTAGTTGTACGAGACTACACCATACTAGAAGTCGTTAGCGGTGAAACCGTAAGGCTAAATATACCTCCTACGATTACCGGAGCAGACCTATGGTTCAAGGTTTTTGATAACGGGGTCATCAGCAACATGAACTGCGCAGCCAGCTACTATAACGCAATAGCGGCCACGTATACAAAACCGTATTTTAAAGTAAAGTACACCACTTCAGAAGCCTTCAATACCGAAGGTAACTATGTTACGTATGCATCTGTGGTAGTAGCTGTATTCAATCCATCACCGGAAAGAACAACGATACGTGTAGACTTTAACGCAGTGAACCTAACAAGGGAAGGTAGCTTTAAAATACGCACAGAAAAGGACGTTAATATAGTAAGCATCCCAGCCGTAACTTTAGAGTGTAGACAATACGCCTTCATTGAAGGTGTCTATTTCATAGCCTGCGGGCTCGCAGGAGCTCAACTGACAGCCACCGTATTTTTGGTTGATGGTACGACGGAGACTATTATAGGCCAACCGTATGTTATTCAAAACATCAGCGGGGTCCCTTGTCCAGGAACGTTAGCTGGAAGCGCCAGCTTATTCAGAACCACCGAAAGTACAATAGCTTCCTTTCAAGCAGGCATACCTTTATCTGCAGCAGTTACTTCAGCTTCACTATACGGCGACATACCCTTTTGGCTGGTGTTCAGAGCAGATTACACGGTATCCGTAGCCTACATGACTTCTCGTGCCGGTGTGCCTCCTGGATCTATAAGCAAGCGTAGCACTATGTACATCAAGAGTTACGGAGGCATAGATGGAGCCATTTCCAAAGTATCTCTAGACTACGTAGCATATCCAAGGATAACCTCACCTCTAGCACCAGGGTTCACAGCCCTTACACCTCTAGCTATGATTAGAGGTGTACTGTACACAGAGAGCCTGCCAATTATTCGCATAATTGCCACAAACATGACACTGGTCTCGGGGGACTTCCCTGAAGACCCTGGTAATTTTAAATATAGCATCACTAGGTTAGGGTTAGACCCTGCATTGCCGGAAGGACTTATCTTGAATGAAGCCACAGGCGTGTTGTATGGGCAAATACCCACCAACTCTACAGACGACTACATCCAGCTATCTATCACAGCCCAAAACTCAGCAGGAGGAGCAGTCAATCCTCAGGAAATATTTGTTGTCGTGGTAACACACAACGCTCCAGAAGTGTCCATAGTATCACCACCTCAAAATAATTTATTTTCGGTGAGTAATCTAGACATCTTCAACTCCTCGTCTCCTCTATTTTTAGTAGAGGCAACCAATCCCCCGATACGTGGTTACTCTCTGCTGGGAGATTTGCCTGCAGGGTTACATTTCAATCAAGCCTCAGGTATAATAACAGGCAGAATAACAGAAACCACTTCAGGCCAAGCCTATCACCTCGGACTTTCGGCCATTAACGCTTACGGAGAGTCGTCGTCGGTATATTTCACAATAGACTATATTGCGTACCAGCAGCCTAGTATTTTATATCCAGCAAACGCTAGTATGGTTTATGGTCTCTCGGACGCCACCACAACGTTAAGCGCTCCGCTATTTACCATAACCGCCCTGCAGGGGTTTGGAGGCACAGACAACTACGCAGACGGCCTCACCGACACCACAAGAAATAAATACACAGCTTCCGGTTTACCTGCAGGGCTGGTTGTTGCTTTGTATACAGGCAAAGTGTATGGAAAACTTCGGGGAGATCCAGGAGACTGGTACAATCAGTACGCTGTACGTATTTATGCCACCAACCCAGCAGGACGACAAACATCTGATATTACATTAGTGAGGAGTGTCTCGGTTACCCCGTCAATCAATAATGTAGCCTCAGGCCGTGTACTGGATGTAATTAAGAATAGGCTATACACAGCGAACGCCTCATTGCTAAAAATAGGGGCAACCAACAGTCCTTTGAATTTTTACGCTTCAGGGTTACCTGCAGGACTTACTTGCTTAACCTCTGGAGAAATAATAGGAGTCATACCCTCCTCGGCTGCTTCAGCAGACTACACTGTAGCGCTTACAGCCAGTAATAACATAGGCACATCCGACCCTTTAAACTGCATTGTACGTTCACCTGTAAGTATACTGTCACCTTATATGGGTCAATCTTTCAATGTATCCATGACAGAAGAGCAGCCTGTTTTCACTATAGATATTTGCGACCTCCCGGCAGAAGAGCTTTTGACAATAACCACGTCAACACTGCCTGCAGGATTAACTCTTACAGGAAACACTATTTCAGGTAAGATAAACACACCAGGCACCTATAGTATAGAGGTAGCCGCAAGTACAGTAAATCATGGGTTCGACAAAGTCTCAGTTATACTAGCGACTGCTGCTGTTACATACAGCATTACGGGAACCGTAACAAACGCCACCACAGAGGCTCCCATAGCCAGTGCACTTGTCTCAACCCTAGGGAAAAGCTACACAACAATGACCGACTCCTTTGGGGTATACACATTAACAGGTCTTTCAACCACCGGTTCATACGATGTTTCAATACAAAAGACCAACTACCAGTTTTCCCCTGCCCTTAAATATGTGAACGTTACAGCGGGAGAGGTTTACGTAGCCGACTTCACAGGCACAGGTCCTTATATCTCACTTTCTGGCAAAATCCGGTCAGCTGAAGGACAACCCCTTCCAAGTGTGCTTGTAAGTACAAGTACAACCACAGCTACAACAAACGCTAATGGCGAATACAGCCTACTAACCTTACCTAACAGTAGCCTCACGATAACTCCAACAGCACCAGGCTACGGGTTCTCCCCACCCAGTCTTACAGTGGCAGTAGGGGAAATCCAAATCGTAGAAATAAACTTTACGAGTTTTCCAGCAACAGCCCCCGGCCTACCAGGAATAGTGGAAGTCATACCAGCATCAGAGGCACTTATTGTCAGTTACGAGCCTCCTGCAGATAATGGCGGTGCAACAATATCCTCCTATCAATATAACCTCGACGGCACGGGTGCTTGGCTGTCAGGTTTGATAAACTTTGAAACGCAGTATATAACAATACCCGATTTAATATCTGGAGTATCTTATAGTGTACGTATCCGTGCTGTTAATTCTGCAGGCGCAGGAGAACAATCAATAGCTGTAACAGCCATACCGCTGTGATGGTGTATAGATCGAACAAACCGTAGTTATGGCTATACTGTCCTTACATCCAAACAATAAAAACCAATATAGGAAACTTCCCTTAAAGAGTTCCTGTAATTTCATATCGGATGACGGCTACGTTATACCGGACGACCTCATTGTAAATTGCTCAATAACTACAATATATGGCAGACATAAAATATACATCAAACAAGTCTTCTTTAAAGATACACAGGTCAGAATAACAATCTCAGCGGCCTCCCAGGAGCCAGAAGGCGCAGACGTACCGCTAGGAGTCTTTACAGGAACCGTTAACGAAGACTTCACCACAATAACGTTGACGCCCTTTGTCAGAAATGTGTCAGGTTTTTTAACTATAGGCTCACGTGCATCTCTCCTCAAAATAAACAGAACTCTTAACTTTGATAAAGCGGAGTCAGGAATAGAAGAGTCTAAAATATTTTGTTATATTCCTCCTGCGGTATCCAGCATCACAGACAAGAAGAATAACGAGCTGCGAGCCTTTGTAAATTTTGGAACTCTCATAAATTTAACAAAAACCACAGTAACAGGGATATCTAAATTTACAGCCACATCCCCAGAAACTGTACTGAACATAGCAGATCATTCCTCGTATCTAGGGACTTGCCTACACCCCGTTATAAAAGATATTAATGGAGTACTCCCCTCACCTATAGGGCAGGATGAGCACCCTCAAAATGACGCAAACATTTATATAGTAGGTGTGAAGCCTATTGTGTTTTACGGAATACCCGGCACCCCAGGCATTTTGAATGTCGAGACTGCTGGAGTTACACTCAACAGCCTTTGCACACAGCGACATAAACTGCTTCCTCCTGTAGACATTAGAGGGTTCACGGAAAACTCAGAGGAAGCAAAAAATATGTACTACAACAAGCCTGCCCTTGTAGACAACCAGAACATTCCTAATTATCCCTACGAGATACCTGCAAGGCTAGCTAGCAATTTTAACGCATCCACGAGACCAGAATTTTACTACTGGCCTCAATTCGTAAAGAAAGAGTACTATGCTTATTGGGCCCTCATAGCCCCGTCGGCTCCTGTGATCATAACTACAACACCCGGACATACCAACACAGTCATAAGTTTCAGCCCTCCTATAAATAAGGGCGAATACGGTATAAATAATTACGAGTACTCTTTGAGTATGGATGGTAACACATTCGGTGATTTTACACCATTCCTCGACACATTGAACCAGCTAACCATTGAGGGCTTATCAAGCGGTACAAAATACTGGATAGTTATCAGAGCCATAGATACTGCATCCTTTGCTGGGCAGACATCGATGGCTGCCTATTTCACAACGCTAACTTCTTAAAATAATATGGCCTGGTATAACCCGCTAAGCTGGCAGAACGAAAACGCTTTATCAAGCTATCCGTTCGCTTTCGACATAGACCCTCAGGACTTGGTAGTGGACGCAAGTTTTGTACAGTTCGACGGCTTTATACCTACACTAAATAGTATACAGATAAATGCAGACAGTATTGTATTCAAGTTTACGTTTGACTCAGGAATCAGGGATGGTGTGGTTTACCTACGATCCACATATAATCTAGGTATCGCCTATAGAAACCTCCGGGTATACACAAAAGACAACTCCAGATATTTAGGTGTGATAACCATAGGACCAGGAGCAGCTGCCTTATGGGATAACTACATAGGTAGAGAATTCGTATTAAACTCACAGTTTTGCTCAGATAGCGTCAGAAGCATACCATCAAAAGATGCAGTCTACCTATTCGACAGCAACTACGGGGACGTAGAATTAAGTAGAACGGTGAATGATAAAACAATATTTTATAACGTTTCTTTAGATTTAAACTCTATTACGTTTAACGCTGTTACTGGACACTCAGTTGAGAACCAGCAGCCCCAGGGACTCAGAAGAATAAACCTAGTCCCACCGTTCAACAACAACATCAACCTAGCCTCCAACGATACTATAAAATTTTCGACATTGAATAATACTTCGTTAAACGTAGATCTGGTGTCTGGTACCGCCAGCTCGGCTTTTGTTCTACCTACACTCATATCATAACATGGAACAAGTAATTGATTGGCTTAACGAAAACGAATTGCGGGCATATCCATTGCTAGACGACCCGAATAAGACAGCTGTCTACGGAGGGTTTTCATGGACCATGCCAGATAATTTTTTGCTAGATCTGCAGTTGAGGGTACCATTCTCTTTAAAAGAAACTGTACAATTAGGTGATGCGGTGACGACGGTCAGCCTACCTGTATTCTTGAAAACCCTAAGGTATAGTCAAACACTAGGTGTAAACACAGTAGATATAACCTTTGGCACCACAGAGCAGGATGTTACAGTATTTAGTGTGGTCGACGTTGACAATCTCAACTATCCGTACTACCTTAGACAGCCTGATGGTTGCTTAGCTGTACTAGGAGTAGGTATACTAGATTTCATTTCAACAGTACCCGTAGACAGCGAAGCTTCGCCTAATATCCCTACAGAACCAGCGACCTGTGTGCAGTTCAATGCCGCGTGGTTGGGTGTAAACAGCCTACACACTAACCCAGAGAAAAACAGCAAAGACCCGACCAGTACTCCACTGTACGATAGATTTCAACCTGACCTACCAATAGAAACATCCGATACAACCCACAGCCTCTCAGGAGACGTGAAACTGCTCGCAGGCTATAATTTTAGAGTAGATATCGCTGAAAATTTAATTGACCTAGAGATAAGCTCACGCTACGGTTTAGTTATGGACTGCACGACGTCCTTCATACCCGAAAGATATTTAGACTGTTCAGAGCTCGTATCATATATAAACGGAATACCTCCAGACGCTAAAGGAAGTTTCAGATTAGTGCCAGGCTCCAACATAATCATAACCCCAGGAGCTGCCTTACCAGCTTTCGACGACGAATATACAGAAGAAGCTAATACACACTCATTATTCATAGGACTCACATTCAAAGCCACAGACCTGTGCGCTCCTGTAGATCTGATACCCAACTAAACTTTATGGACCCCACAACAACACCAGCAGCACCATCCCTTAGTCTAGCCCCAAGCAAACCTGTCAACAAACGCCTAGTGTTAACTAGTGTGAATCAGTTGCTGGTATTAATTAAAACAAATCCCCAGTTAGCTGAGGCTGTACCTAGACTAGCCCAACTAGCAGGAAACAACCTCAGCGAAACACCAAAGAAGTCTTGTAACTGCGGATCTAAAAACAATGTAACTACCACAGACGTGAACAAGCAGATTTCTGAAAATGTCTTGTCTGCCCTGACACCCCAGGACTTTTCAAAAATTAAAAACGTTTTAGGTTTAAACGAATTGTGTTATTATAAGAGGGAAGACAAACAGTTAAAGATGATTTGCGTGTAATATTATGGATGATGCAGTGCCTCAATTTTTTACCCCGGCCTCACAAGGAGACAGCCAGGCTGTATATAAGACCCTGGTAGATAATCTTGAAGCATTGCAGTCTTCACAGATAAAAGCGAGAAACAGGCAGTTTGCCCAGACGACTACATCTACACTAGCCATAGACGGCGTACCAGGCATCCCCTTTGAGAGAGGTACACCCAACCCAGATCTCTTCTATCAGGGAGAAGACATAGTCTATGACCTGTATCTACACCATAACGGTAAGCCTGTAGCTAAAGAAGACTATTCTGTGAAGGTACTCATAAAGGCGTCACCTAGGGCCTACAGGGTCAACTGGGAAGGCGAGCTGAATAGTGGTGTATACCCATCGCAACAGGGAGCTGGCTACTACGAGCTGTGGATACCCTCTACAGCCACTGAAGCACTATACGCAGGTACCTACTACTTGAATGTCCTGATACAGGAAAGAGTGGGTGCAGGCAAAGGTAGGTTTGACCGCAAGTATATGCTCTTGCAGACCTACCTGAATATAGCTTATAGCAACTTTTCCGAGCACCCAGAATCAAGAGGGAGCTATCCTGGAGGACTGAGCAGAGGTGGAATAGAGACCGTCTGGCCAAACACCCCAGACACTATAGGAGCTAAACCTGGACCTTCTGACGTATTTTATTTATCTAAAGCTTAATTGAATTTAAGGGTCTTTTTATGGTATAATACTATGAATACCCTCAAAGGTTTGCTTAGCAAATTTTTGTTAGTTTTAGGGCCCGTACTGGTTTCGACTGAGAGTTGGAATTATAGACAGCATGCCGAGGAAGTCTGGTTGGCCTCGTTAAAACATCTGGACAAACAAATAAATGCAAACGAAAATTCGTTCGCTATGACGGTGGAAGAAGCTGACGCGCTATTGAACTCTTTCGAGTTTGAAGACGCTGAAGCCCTCGCTGCTTAGTCTACCTGAAATGGACACTATTAAAGTTTCAGGAAAAAAATCAATAGGTTGAAAGCTATGCTGTAAAGCTTTCATAGAAAGAGTACAGTAAGAGTCGATACTTATATATCGAACGGTTGGCTGCTAGCCTTGATGACTGTAATATTCTAATCCAGCTAAGCATGTAGAAGTTTATAGTGAAAGCGTTCAGGACAGGGGTTCGACTCCCCTCGGGTCCACTTTTTTAGTGGAGAATCTCATTGCGAACCGTTCCCAGTTACGTTAAACTGGGTGGTGGAGGTGTAAGAGAAATCTTACACCCTAGACGACCAGGCGTCTTTAAAAATCCTGGACCTTTTGGTGTTGGGTGTTCATGGTTAGCCTCTCCTCGTACATTCGTGTACGGGGAGAGGTATTCTTTTATACGCCCTTTTCTTTAGCTATTATCTTAACGTCATGACAGGTGAGCTGTATCATGGTAACTAGCTGTCTGACGTATTTCTCATTAATGAACGGAATGCCCAGGCCCATATTTAAAAACAACCTACGAATACCTTTTGTAAACAGAAAACATGAAGTGAAGTACCGGTCCTCCAGCTCAAAGGGAACCGCGTTCTCTTCAAAATATATCATACCACACCAAACAAACTCATCTTCATTTTTTTTACGTATCTCTTTAATATCTATAGTAAAATTAGTGAGCTGCTCTTCATCATTCTTTTTTATAATAAAATAAGACTTATCTCTTTTGATGTACGTTCTTCCCTGCACATTGAATTGCTGTTCTCTACACTTCATCCAATGAGTCATGAGATCCTGGTTGCTGGTTTTCTCTAGTGCCTGTACTTGATTGTAGTTCAGCATTGCAACATGATTCCTAAGATCATCGTTACCTTGCTTACCAAGCATTAAGTCTGTAACACTTTCAGTAAACTTAGCATCACCAGCCTCACTCCAGATCTTGATCAACTGCTCTGTAGTAAGCATCTCAGAGAGTTTGACAGGTGAAGTGTTCCAATAAGCAGCTTTATAATTCCATGTACTACCAGGCTTTACTTTTAATTCATTAATATCTCGAACTATCTCAACACCGTTATGCCCGTACCAACCATATTCACTATTAAGAAACACTGTTTCTCTAGTATGTAGATCATGCAGCTTTGCAACCTCTAGCGAGCATATGTGTTTTGGAGAACAGAAGGAAGGTAGTAGCACAGTCTTCTTGTATCTGTATTTATTCTCTAACTCTAGGTTAGGGAAAACATCCATTACTTTCTGTGTTAAATAACCCACTTTATTCGTCATGAGCTCAGGCATACCCAGCTCGTTCAACATATCTTTAAAGTAAATTATCTTATCATGAAACCTAGCTCTGCTTTCTTGAGCCTCCTGAACGCTCAACAGCCACACAGACTGGAACTGCATTATTCTGGCCTGGTCTCTAAAAAGACTCTTTTCAGCATACTCGCTGTATGGTAGGCTAAAGTCGAAGCAGTCATTAAAATCCCTGCAGATGATTCGATACAGTTTTTTCCAGTCAGTGATAGGGAAGAAATCAAAGATGTTCCCCACAAAACCGCTAGTTTTAGACTTAGCGTACCAACCAAACAGAGGCACCCTAACAAATTCATATTCTGAGGTATTCATTCCCAGCTTCGAGACAACGCTAGGAAGATTTATTTTGGAGTTGAAGCTGTTTAAAAGCATAGTATAATTAAAAAATATGAGTATTTATAACTTTGACGCAAGCACCGATTATTCGGGTAAAGAAATGCACCGCATGTTTATGGATGTAGAACTTCCTGAATATGTAAAGACTGCTGAACTCGACGACTTCACCGAGCTCAGAAAGCTACCCAAGGCCGCTTTCGCAGACCCTGAAAGAATGATATACCCAATCAATACTCCTGCCAGGGTATATGTATCTAATGCGTACTTCATAGGTAAGAAAGCTGATATCTCCAAACTATACGGAGAGGACTACACAAGTCAACTTGAATCAAATATTCAAAAGGCCGCTGAGGTGTTCGACATCGCTGAAGACCTAGAGAACTACGATAAAAATTTAAACGTAAAGCAAGCAGCAGACTACTCAGCCAGACACATGGTTGATTTTGATGTGGCAGGCCTGGATACTGTACAGCTCTATCCTGTCAAGACAGCTTCAGATCTCTCGTCCGCCGCCGAGAGCTTCACGAACAATATTAACAATTTCCCCTTTAGCGTAAGAATCAAATCTGCTGAGACCTTTGTAAAGGCCGCTGCAGCATTAGGGGTAGATGACTTGCCAGAGCTTCTGATGAAGTATGCTGGTTTGTACTACCCTGACCTCAGCAATATTAGCTTTGAACTGTGGCGCAGAAGCACCAAGCTCGCTAGCGCAGAGCATAAAGAGATCTACAGCAAGATCGCTGAAGATGTCAAAAACATGACTACTCTTGAAGAGGTCATGAAGATCGCCGAAACCTGTTTCAATATAGAGAATATGGAAGGGCTTTACGACAACGCTAAAGTTGCACATATCCTGGGTGATGCTGTAGATCATCTATTCACAGAACAAATCACAAAAGTCGCTAGTGACCTCAGCTATGTAGAGGTTCATGGAGACAAGTATAATCTTTCCGACCTCACAAAGATCAGCAAAGACAAATACGAAGAAGCCTTCGGAGATAGCGGGATTGACCCAGCTGACCCTGAAAAGATCGCTGAGATTCTCCCCACCATGCCTAGAAGCGACATGAAGCTTCTGGAAGAAATCACTGGACTCCGTCCTATTTAAGCGTTACATTCAGTTTAATTAAACAACACCTCCGACGCCTCTCCCTGAAGCGCACCAACGGAGGTTTTTTGTGCCATTATATGAAAACGCCCAAACAAGTATTTGAAGACGAAAAAGCACCTGCCTCTGTATTGCTTGTGCTGGCTACGAAGAATTATACACCTGAGTGCTACGGTTGGGAGCCAGCTGTGTTAAAAGCCGAGATACATAGAGATTTCGACTGTGAACTATCAGACCTACAATCTGACAAGCTCCAAGCAGCTATCACCATACTTACCACAGATCTGTATGAGAGTAATATCAAGGCTTTTGAAACCATGAATTATTTACTCAACCACCAGCCAGATAACCTAGATGAGCTTAATCCGCTAGAAGCAGAAGAATTGATCTGTGGGCTTACAGAAGCCTATATGATTAGAGGTGAGCAGATGCAGTTCTCTCCTGAGGTACGTGTGTACGCAGGCTTGATATTCCATGAGTATGGGATGCATCAGCCTCCAGTATTATTCAATCAGGCCATCATGGACGAGCGTGAAGGTAACGACGACGAGAAGAATGAAGCACTGCATGAAATATTCAGTGCAAAGATTAAAATCACAGAAGAATACCTTAAAAAATGCACCCATTAAATAGTCGTTACACTATAACTAACGAGTTCTTCAGCAAGCCTGGCAGTCTAGGCCAGACAAAACTAGAGTACATATTCAATAAGATTTACGGCGTTATCCCTACAACATTGAGATGTACAGAACCTTTCGAACAGTCGTGTCTTGCAGAAGTAGCAAATAACTTTGATTTGTTATTCTCTCAACTCACAAGCAGCTACGGTAAACTTATAGAAGAAGCTGTGTTCGCAGGGAAGCCAGGTACGGTCTATGAGGATATTCTATTAGAGGTCAGCCACAGCGGCAATGATGGTCGTCACAATTATCTAGGAGATCAAATAAATATGCTACTGCTGGACGCTCCAGACAAAGCAGCTGTAGATATTCATGTCAGTGTAAATGCGGTTTTTTCAGATAGAGACAAAGCGCAGTTTATCCTAGACTTTCTAGCTCCTCACAAGCATACGAAGAAGAGTAAGATCTATATGCTGGCGAGTAACTACGGAGACTTAAACTTCACAGCTTTACCGCTTCCTGAAACAGAAACAAATCTGACCTTAAACTATGGTGAAAACTTCCCAAAGTTTCACGAAGAGTTGATAACCAGTCTTAACGAGAAGCCCTCAGGTCTATACTTGTTTTACGGTCCTCCAGGAACAGGCAAGTCATCCTATATCAAACATCTTCTCACAGGAGAGTTGAAAAGGAAAGTGGCTTATATCCCTGTAGGTATGATCAATAGTCTTGTATCCCCTGACATGCTTCCTCTTCTTACGGATAATAAGAATATAATTCTAGTACTAGAGGACGCAGAGAAGGCCTTGGTATCTCGTGATATTGCAGAAAACTCAGCCATTGCATCCACGATACTTAATCTCACTGATGGCTTTATTGGACAAGCCTTGAACATCACAGTCATTGCCACGTTCAATACAGCAAAAGAGAAGATTGATGAGGCGCTACTAAGAAAAGGCAGACTTCGTATGAGTTATGAGTTCGGTAAGCTCAGTAAAAAAGACAGCAAGAAGCTAGCCGAGCATCTTGGCACAGATCCAGATAAAATCACAAAAGAAATGTCACTTGCAGACATTTATAATTATGAAGACGATACAGGCTATGAGGAGCCTGAAGAGAAGCATGTAGGCTTCCGTTAAGCGCCGGACTCGTCTTTGGCTGTGGAGCTAGGACCCAGCAGACCTGCGTCTCCTATAGCCATGTAGGCTGCACAAACAGAGAAAACAAGACTATGCATAGCATCGTCAGGCTGCTTTGGATGATGATCATATATAAGCTCCTGCCCATATATACCGTCACGTATCTCAATAAACACATTCAGCAAATCCTGCATGTATTCAGATACGTCTTCCCATTGAGGGAATAGTATTCTACCAGCCTTAAGCTCTCTAATTACTAGAGAGATAACATCAGAGCGATGCAGAACCCACCGACTCTGTCTCCAGTCGTATGCCCCAGGCTCATAATGTTGAATCATTTTGGTCCTTCTGTAGGCAGCCAACTGAGAGTTCTTGTTGATAGACAATTCACACAGCTTGATACCTCGTATAGGGTCGGGCCCAGAGTCAGACACACAAGGAGCATACACAGCATTAGCCATGTTAGCTATGTCTGTGATATGTGCCTCGTGATCAAAACCTCGATATATTTTAGCGAAAAATATCTCGTACACACCGTCTGCTCGCATACCACCCATGGTCGCGACGGTTCTAGACTGAGCCATGCTAACCCCCCAGTCCACACCCATAGCATAATACAAATACTTATTTTTATTCTTTTCAAGGATTGGTAGCGCTTTGTCATTACCTTCCACGAATTGAGGACCCAAAACACAGACCTTCAACAACTCTTCTTTCGTTATGGGCTTAGCGCCCACATCGTAGGTTATCCCAAATGTCTCATTCATCACTGTCCTGAGTTCATATTTACCACTATGGACTTTCTCGTAGATCTCTTTCCACTCCTTGGGATCTTCATTGAAATGAGGCAAGATAGGCTGAGCTAGGTGATAACCTGTAAGTAAGCAGTTGCTTGTATTCATACTAACCCACTCACCAAGCCTAGAATTAATCCTACTCCCACATTTGCTACAACTCAACCCGTGAGCACGAACCATCTTTAAAGGTTCGTTACCTTCTGTAAGGCTGTTCCAATGATTGCAGCTAGCACACTTCATCATCCATTCAAGCTGACTAGAGCTTTGCCATATCCTATGAATCGTATTAGTCGAATCTAGTGGGGTACCGGCAAAAATTTCCCTTTTGTAGGGAGACATAGCCATAGTCTCTTGAATGATAGGCAGCTGATCGTATTGTATATCTTGAACTTCATCATATACAACACAGTCAATAGCAGGCCCACGGGTTCGAGTAGCGTCATCCTTAACATATCTAAATAATACACTACTATGAGTATCATCCAATATCTTCTCAAACACATCGTTCTTAAACCATCCCTTAACTAATAATTCTTTTATTTTAGGGCTTTCAAACCTAGGCGGCAGATAGTTACTTGAAAAATATTTAGTAGTCAGCTCCTGGGGCCCGACATACATCATCTTGAAATAGTTCCACCTGATTAAATTAAGACATATAAAATTACTTAGCAGTGTAGACTTCAGTGTTTTACGACTGCACTTCAGAATCAGTTTCTGAGGCATATTGTCATAGATATGCTTCAGCATCGGGAATGCTTCTAGCTTCTGTAACCTGCCTTCGTTATCGTATAGGTAGTTCTCTACAAAATGTGAAGGAGGTAGTACCGAGAACATCAATTGTCTAGCGAGAAACGTAGACTTCGGATTTTTCTTCCGTAGTAGTTTTTCGATAGTGTCCTTAATTTTATCATGGGCCGTCATAATCGCAGAGTAAAAATCAACCCAAAAAAATCGAATGATCAAGAATCAGCATTAAGCTTATTCAATTTCTTTGATGCCTCTTTGAGCGCATTAATGAGTATCTTTAATACAAACCCCAAAGGCAAGATAAAAAAACATTATAGAGTCTACAAAGTAAAATAGCTATGATATAATCATAGCTGTATGAGTAGAACTATACGTAAATATCAAGTCAGGGATAGACGCAATCAGTATAAGAGAATCGAGAATGAAAAGCTCGAAGACAGATATTATACAGACGTAGCCAAATCACATGACAGGAAAATTAGAAAAAAAGGACTCAGAGACGACTTTGAGCCAGGCGGCAATCAGTGACCCGTATGTAAAGCGAGCGAGAGGTAGGCCTAAAGGAGCTAAAAATAAGGTACGTAGTCTTCTGACTCCTGAGGATACCCTACCCAAGCGGGGAAGAGGTAGACCTAAGGGAGCAAAGAATAAGGTAAAACTTCCGGAGGTGGAAGGTGATCTTGTCGTCGTTAAATACAAGATAAAGGAAGAAGAGCCCTCGCCAGTTACAGGTAAAAAGAGAGGCCGTCCTAGAAAGCTCCCGACGCAAGACGCCCCGGTAAGTGAACCTAAGGTTATTGCCCCAGCGGAATCATTAGATTCGCTAGAGAACCATCCACTACTTCAGGTTGTAAAATGGTTGGAGAAGACCATGCACCAGACAGAGCTGGATTATTATCGCAGAAGAGCCAGTCGGAACAGTGTGTCTCTACAATGCTCGAAGGCGTTAGACATCCTAGGATTCTTTAATGTACAGAATTCTGAGATTTGCAAACAGATCAAAAAAAACAACTTCATAGCATCTAATTCAAATGGACTTCATAACTAAAGTAAAAAACTACCACAAGGCCAGCTATTCAGGGCTGTTTGTGTTAACTCACGAAGAAACACGGCTCACTAAAGAGTTACTTGAGCTTCGACAATTAGACCCGAGCGTATCCGTTCACGAATGGGATACACAGAATGGTCTGGTGTTCAGAGCAGGTCCTCACGAGATCTCCCATCCTACGGAAGATACCAAGGTGACCACAGACCTCCTCAAATACATCCAAAGCTACAGACATGGGAATACTGTGTTTGTACTAAAGGATTTTCATCTACACTTCGATAAAGTGATAAACATCCGGATGCTGCGTAATGCTTGGAATAGCATGAAGCGCTTACGGAATATGATTATATTTGTAGGTCATAAGTTTCTTGTTCCTGGTGAGCTTCAGAAGGAGATTCAGTTATTAGATTATGCGTTGCCTGATGAAACAGCCATTGCAGAACGTCTAGTCTTCATTAAAGACAGTATTAATAAAGAGCTGGGAGAAGCATCTAGACCCTTGCTGGAGATTGAAGAAGCGGTCGCTGAGTCTGCTGTAGAGGCAGCTAAAGGTATGACCTATTTCGAAGTCGAGAATGCCTTTTCCGTGGCGTTAATCACAGCCAGGAAATTTGACAACAACTTCGTAGAATCAGTGTTCCAGGAAAAAATTGCCCAGCTCAAAAAGAATGGGTTGCTGACCTACATGGAGCCGAATATCAGCTTCGATAATGTGGGAGGCATGCAGGGGCTGAAGAAGTGGTTAACGGCTCGCAAGAATGCGTATAGCAAAGATGCGCGAGATTATAATCTGCCGATGCCAAAGGGCATGTTGCTGGCTAGTGTTCCAGGTACAGGCAAAAGTCTTATTTGCAAGGCTATTGCCAAAGAGTTCGACTGTCCGTTGTTCGCCTTGGATATTGGCAGCATCTTCGACTCGCTTGTAGGCAACAGCGAACGAAACATGCGCGAGATGATCAAGACTGTAGAGAGTATTGGTAAGTGTGTCATTCTGATCGATTAAATTTAGTTGATCTAAAATTCAGTTAATTGCTGGGATATCCTTAGAGCCTGTACGACTACAACGTAACAAGTAATTGTAAGCGTGAACGTTTGAAAACATACAGGATTGGGCAATCAGCAGCCGAGCCTCCTAACGGAGGAAGGTTCAACGATCAGTCGCAAGACGTAGAAGTTAGCAACTTCGAAAAACTGAAAGTTTCTCTTGAAAAGCTTTTCAACTCTAGGTAGATTATAACTATGAAACCTTGGAGTAAAAAAGCAGATAAGTGTGTAGTTTGCAACACAGTTGAACGTAGACATATGGCAAAAGGGTTATGTGTGTATTGCTATTTAAAACAGCATCACAGTAACCCTGCGAATAAGACCAAGGTAAAGGAGCAAAAAAACAAACACTACCTAGATAAGCAGAAGCCTATAGCTAAAGAAAAACGAGAATTACGTTATTTCAGCGGCTATCGGCAGTCTGTGTTATCTAGGGATGGTGAGACTTGCCGTAACTGCTCTAAATTTGGTAATATTGTACATCATATTGACGGTAATGGGAGAAACAGCAAAACTCCGAATAACAATATGAATAATTTAATTACCTTATGTCGCACCTGTCATGCACAGGAACACAGAGAACAGTTACTCTCTAGTAGGTTTAAACCTGGAAGAGATGGCTGGGCCAAAAATCATGAGGCGTGCGTTCTGTGTGGTAAGTCAGACAGTAAGCATAACTCCTCAGGACGTTGTGCTAGATGTGTTGCAAGAATTAGAAGAGAAACTAAGATATGATCTGAACTGTATGGAGACATACAGAGAATATACGGAAGCGGTATATTCGTAACATTATTGGAAATTGAGAAGTCACTCAGTAATAGTGCAGTCAGTGGAGGTGGAGATAGCGGCGTCAGTAGCCGTATCTTTGGTACATTCCTCAGCTGGTTAAATGACCGAAAGAATCCTGCATTCATTGTAGCCACAACAAACGATCATACAAAGCTGCCTGCTGCACTAATCCGCAAGGGTCGCTTTGATCAGTTGTTCTGGGTAGACCTACCTACCAGTGAAGAACGTAAAGAAATCTTCAATGTGGTTATTAAAAAATATAACCGCGAACCAAAAGACTTCAGCCTCAACACACTCGTGAGCGGCTCGAAAGACTTTACAGGTGCGGAGATTGAAGAAGTGTTCAAGGATGCCTTATACAAGGCTTTCGATAGCGGGCAGGAGGTTAACGACAGTCATGTAATGGAGGTGCTTGCGGAATTCATTCCGTTCGCCACAAGTCATGAAGAAGAGTTAAAGATCATGCGTAGACAAGCACAAGGAAAGCTTGTGATGGTTACAAGTAAAGGAGATCCAATTGCAGATGTTCAAAAGAACATGCGCAAACTCAGTATCGCAATCGGTAACGACGAAGAATAAAACAAACTATATATGAGTCAAGAATACAAAATCACAGAGACCCTTCAGAAGTATTACGACAAAGTGTTTCAGGACGGTAATATTGTATTGTAAGTTGTGAAGAACTATGGCATATTTCATATATGCCAGCTAAAAAAATAATAGACCTAGAAAAACTCAAGAAAGACTACGCCTGTGGAAAGTCACTAAACTCTTTACAGGTGGAGTATGCTTGCACACGACCCACTTTATCTAAATACCTAAAGAAGGCTGGTGTGGAAGTTAAGTCAAATAACTACAGGTATAGTTATAATACCGAACTATTTAAGTGTGTTGACGACGAACAACAGTCTTATTGGTTAGGTTTTCTATATGCTGACGGTTATGTACAGAAAAGAAAACGTATAGAGTTAGCGTTAGCGATGAAGGATGTCAAACATCTGGAAAAATACAGAGACTTTGTTTGCCCTGAATTACCTATCGAGACGAGGAAGATGACTGCTAGAGGTAAGCAATACTTGTGTGTTCGTGTTATTGTTTTTAACAAATTCTTACACGCAAGCATTGTATCCTTAGGATGCACAAACGCTAAGTCTAAAACACTAGTGTTTCCTAACACCTCACAGGTACCTGAAAATTTACTACATCACTTTATTAGAGGTTACTTTGATGGTGATGGTAGTGTAAGCCTGGATGTTGCCAGGAATAATCTACATGTAGGGATTGCAGGCACTGAGAAGTTCCTGGAGGCCCTTAACATCGTGCTTTTTCAGAATATTCCTAACTACACTCTGACAAAACTGTACAAACCAGCTAACTGTGAAATGCACCTATTACAGAAAGGTGGAAATAAGCAGCTTAAAGGTTTGTATGATTATCTGTACAAAGACGCAACTGTGTTTCTCGAGAGAAAGAAAGAGGTCTTTAGCCAGTTCTACAACGAGCAATCTTGCCGCTCAATAGAGCAATCTATTGATGACAATCGAGGAAAAAATCTGGAAGGCTGAAATGCTAATCAGAGGTGAAGGTGCAGCAGAGCTGCCCCAGCCGCAACGCATAGGGAGTGAAAAGATATAATCTCCCCACGAGGCCTCGACACCCCTACGGGGTGAAAAGATATGCTGAGCTATACTGAAAAACAAGGTATAGAACTACGGGATAAAAAGCCTGTAGGATAACAACACTGAAACTAGTAAATATTCATATCGGAATGTGGGGCATGAGCTACAACCTCACAGAAGAAGACATCAAGCTAGATAACAAGCTTCCAGAGACTATCAAGCTCGGGAAGAAGATGCTTATCAAGCCTGCCGTTTACAATAAGTTCAAGAGTTTTGAGCAGCGTGTACGGAAATATCTATATGTTAACTCATTTGATTTCCCTCTCGTCTCTCAAGCTCACTTTGTACCTAAAGCGAAATACCTAGATGTGTACAAAAAGCTGGACGAAATGCGTGAGGAGTATGCCCTCATGGTTGCCGAGTTCGTAGAGAAATACGAAGATTACAAAAAAGAAGTGCTTGAATACTACCAGGACCACAAAGACACTGTGAGTGTTGAAGATCTCGAGGCCTATTATCCCTCACTCGCAAATATTAAAAAGAAATTCTATTTTGATATTGTGAGTTTTGAGATTGCTCTGCCGGCTCAGTTTGGTGAGTTAAACCTTCAGGATGAAATCCATCGTGAAACGGTTAACAACGAAGCCAAGCAAACAGCTATGGACAGCTACAAGGCTGAGTACAACAAACAAATTGAGTTGCATACCTCAAAGCTGAGTTCGTTCATGGAAGAGGTGACGGCCACAGTTCGAAGCAAGGTAGCTGAACACTTCAGTGTTGTGCTAAGCAAGGTGAATAAAAAGGAGGTAGTCTCTCCTGTTAGTATTCAAACCTTGTACAAGCAGATCGAAGAGTTCAGGACAGCCAACATCGCAGACGATAAGTTCATTGAGGCAGAACTCAACAAGCTTGAAAAATTGCTGGATGGTAAACCTAACTTCAGGGATGATAGGGACGCCATCGGCCTATTGAAGCAGCACCTAGGAAACGTGGTAAAGGCGGCAGAGGATGTCACCGATGTCGCCAATGTCAGCGGAGAGTACTTCAGGAAACTAAGCATCTAATGTTCTACGATAACGACGATCAGGGTTTAACAGACCCGCCAAACTACGACATGCTGGGAATACAGTTCCGAGGGGATGAGTTCACTGTGTTCCTACCCTATTGTGAAGTAGCAAATGGTAATATAATCAGCGCAAAAGACGACACAGTAGAAATATCTGTAAATACCGACGCCGGTAAAACTGATACAGTAAAAATGGCCTACAAGGATTTTGTAGAGGTCATGGAAAAAACGTTCGATATTAAAGAAATCACGAGCCTGGCAGTGCAGCTAGCTGGAAGCTACGACACAATTACAATACTATGAGCCACAGTGTAAACATCAAAACACAGTTCAAAAACATCCAAACGCTCTTGAATCAGTTCAAGAAGCTTGGATGGTCTATAGATACGGATATTAAATGCAACACATACTATAGTGACCCTCGAAAAGAAGAGGTGCACCAGTACGTGGCAAAGAACCCCTCTCCTGGAGGTTTTGACGTAGGCGTCAATACAGATGCAGACGGTAATACATTCTTTGTATGCGATTTCTACGACCGCAGCATTGAAAAACAGCTTGGACCTAACTTGAAGAACGTCAAGCAAGGCTACGCTCTAGATGAGATCAAGAAGAGTCTCCAGGAAGAAGATATGCACTACCAGGTTAGTGAATTGCCTTCAGGTGAGCTTGTGTTGATTGCTGAAAAATAAAGTATGGAAAATCCTGATCTAGATACACTGAAAATTAAAATAGCAAACTCTCTGCGAAAAATACTAGCAGACGAGTCTGTTGCACCCTCAGGAGAAAAGCCTGTTAACTATGATGTACATGTACCCCATAGTAAGATCCTACCTACAGGTGAACCATACACAGCAACCGCAGCGGTAACATACATCACTACATGCACCACCGAAAAGAGGCACACAGTGAATGTAAGGTTCAAGTACGATAAAGCAGGTAAATTCATTAGAAGCTCGATGACCTATGTCTAAGAAAATGGTGTTCAAAATAAATAATAACGGCGACGTGTCCCTCGATAAGGTAGAGGGGTACGGTTCAGCCTGTCTTGAGGCCACCAAGATGATTGAGCGTGCCTTGGGCAAATCGGACGAGTCTAGTCGGACACTCACAGAAGAATACAACGACGCCGTAGGTCACAGTGAGTCAGAAAGCATCCAGATGTGATATGCCCACTACAATCTATATAGATAAAGAGGGGAATATCAAAGGGCTTGCGGATGACTTCATTGACAGGCTGGATAAGCTAGGTCCAAAACAAGTAGAGCGTGTGTCTGATGTAGAATTCGACCATAAACTACAGGTTTGGGTAGCCAAAGATACATGCGGCAATGAAATTGCTTCCGATAGAGTCAGGAGCAGTGTGATAGTCAAAGAAAGAGAGTACTTCAATAAATGTCTTGAAGAAGCCTTCTCTTGCTCTGTTAGTCCCTAGGTAGAAAAGAGAGCGTGGAGTCCGACCCTCCACGCTCTTTAGGTCCGCTAGATATTGCTCTTAAAGTTTTAAAGAATATGGTAATATATTTAGAAATAAATATATGAATAAACAAGACCTTGTTAGATACCACACATCAGACGGCACCTACAGACATATGCATTCCTCCCCCACAGGAGCTTTTGTACCATACGAGTCAATAAAAGAATTGGTGTTGCAGTACGCCAGAGGCATAAACCGTATGGTTAGAAGCCCAGGCGTAGAGGGGGAAGCAGACTACCACAACGAATGTATAGATAATCTGGACAGTCTGTTTGAGGAGTATGATCCTATAGACGATCAGATTCAAGAGCTTGAAAACAAACTAAACGATCTTAAAGAACTTAAATCTAAAAATGCAAAGAATAAGACTTGAGATATTAACTGAGGTAACTGAGGCGACAGGCGCGCTAGAGGACTTTTTCTGGTACTTGAAGGGTAATGGGAAGCTTTGGGTTCTTGAGCTAGTAGAGGACCAGGACGGAAATTTTAGGCTGTTCAGGCACTACGGCAAAGAGGATACCAGCAAACTCACAAAGAGACTTGAATATGTCACAGAGTGTCTAGAGAGTGCTCTCAACAAATTTGAAAAGGTATTCAAGAAAAAGCTAGATAAAGGCAAGTACAGAAAGTTCAAAAACGGTGAAGGAACCAACTCTCCAGGTCTTATGAATATTTTCAAACCTTCGAATAAGGAGAAAGCCCCAAAGAAGGATCAACCTAAAGAGCAGCCACAAACAGAACATAGAAAATTGCTATTATGATTGCTAGCGTCATAGTTACAGACTTATCGAAGGCTGTAGACATGCCTTTTAAAAGTGAACTTAAACAGAATCTATGGCTCAGTGCTGTGGATCCTGAAGATAAAAATAAAGTAGATAAAATGCGTCTACGATTTAAGCGTAAAGGTATACCCAGCTTCGCTCAGTATTTCAGAGATTGGAGCGATGAAGACGAAGAACCATATATTAAGAATAATATCAATGAGCAAGGACCTCAAGAGCAGCACATCAACAACATCATTAGCTTCCTGGTTAGCTTTGTTGATAGCCCTAACGTTTATAATCTGGGGATTAATTGCTTTGCAGGTGTATCGCGCAGTACAGCACTTTCTATCATTGTTTGGGTAATGCAGGGTAAGACCCCTCAAGAGGCCCTGCGTTCCACATTAGACGTACGCCCGTGTGCATGGCCAAATCTACGGATGCTAGGCTTTGCAAGTAAACGGTTAGGTGTAGACATCTTTACACCTGTAAAAGAATGGACACTAGTAAGCGACACAGAAGTATTCTATAACGGCGGAGAAGATCTATTAAACAGACAACAACATGAAGTTCATAGCATTTAGCGACCAACATTTAGAGAGCAAACTTTATAACATTCCAGAATTAGAGCAAGATAACAGAGAATTATTCTCTATGGTTATCGATAAGGCTCTTGAGTATGAGGTGGATTACCTCGTCAGCGTCGGTGATTTATTCGATAACAACAAACCTAGTAGCGACACTATCAGATTCGTTACAGAAGAGCTAAGAAGGCTAGAAGGAAAGGTAATTGCGGTAGCTATTGCAGGAGATCACAGCAAGCCTATCAACGGCAGTACATGGGAGCGTGTATGTGGGTTTAAACCTGTTAACAGTGTCCCTGAGTTCGCCGGAGTAGACTATAGTGATAATCCTAGTGACGTTATCGAGCTCTTGAATATTGAACTTAACAGAAAAGCTCCGAATACTGTAGTAAGCATATTCCTGCATCAGCAGGTACCTGAGTTGTGGCCGTTCTGTGAAGAGAAGAAAAAGATCAGTCTCAAGGATCTGGATCTCTCCAATCAGTGCGAAAGTATCCGTGGAGTATTCCTGGGCGATATTCATATCAGAAGGCAGATGCGCTTTCATGATATCTCCTGCGATAAAGAGTTGTTCTGCGGGTATTGCGGTAGCCTAGGTGTGACTGCAGCTAACGAGACAACCAAAGAAGGTCTATATTTCTTCGACGGAGAGAAGCTGAAGAATATTAAATATGACCTTCCTAGGCAGTATGTCACACTAGACGTCACACCTGATAACCTTGAAGCTCAGACAAGAGATACCCAGTACGCCACCTACAAGCTAGGTCCAAAGCGTCCTGTATTCCTTGTTAAACTACACGACGGTGTGGATGTTGGAAACAAATTAGATTTCTTGCATGAGATTGGTTTCGTGAAGACCAGTAAGGTAAAGCAAGACAAAGACGGTAAAGAAGAGTTGGTTAATATTCGCTCAGAGATCAAAACAGCTGACAGGTTCTGTGGTGTTCTTCGCGAGCTTACAAGCGGAGTTGAAAATAATGAAGCAGTATACAACCTAGCGTATAAGTTACTGACTGAAGGTGACCCTAAAACAACGTTAGATCAGTTCAAAGAAAGCATATACTCAGCATAAACATACTATGAGCATACTAGGCAAAAAGGGAGTAACTCCCGAGATGCGGTTCACATGCGGAGACTGCAACGCTGTAATTACAGGACAACAGGTGCTCGATGGTGAGTACCTGCATGTAGTTAAAGAGTATCCAACAGATCCTCAAAAATCAGTCTGGCGGTGTGAAGGCTGCCAAGAAGATCTCAACGACAACAGCTACGAAGAATAAATGTGTGTGCGTGTATACAACAAAGACACAAAGGAAGATACAGACTCCCCTATAGGGTTTGCGGACATGCTAGGTGTAGCCGTAAAAGAGCTTCCTGTAGATAACGCCTACGGGCAACTAATACCTGAAAGCTGTCTTTGCCAGGTAAACATTGAAAAAGCCTGTAAGCTCTACGACTATAACTGCACTGAAACTGAAGACTTCGACCTAGCTATATGGAAAAAATCACCAGAAAGTACAATTCAAAATATATTAAAACACCGATGAGACAAATCGTGCTTCAAGAAAGACGTAAGAGGATGGGTTGTCCCTGGAAAGATTTTATGCATTATAGTGCACAAATAAATGAAATAACTGCACTAGATAGTGCTCGCTGGGAGTTGATTAAAAGAAAGCCTGGCGGAGCCCATGCAGACATAGACTATGTCCGTAAAAGAGAGTGGCGGGTGATAACCAGAGAAACAATCGAGTATGTAGTAGAATAATATGCATGGATCCAGAATTGAATACACCGTACAAATACGAGTGCAAGACTATTGGCTAGACTACGGAGATAGTGTTTTCAGTGTAGAGTTCAGATATCGAAGGGACGCAGAAGCTCATCTAGCCGAGGCAAAGAAAAATAAACCATACAGTGATTTTAAATTAGTTAAAAGAACGCACACATTCGTAGATGAGTTAATTCAACATGATACGTAACAAAGGTGTCTGCTGTATTGTGCTAGGGCTCGAGGAAAATGACCCTCCGCTCAAGTTCAAGACGATGACCTACAAGCGCTTCAGCTCTTTAGATAGGGCTGAAGCCTTGGTCAAGCTAGGAGATGTCATTTTAAACAATCTCCTGACCACAGAGAAGGCTATAGAATATTGCGGGTTTAGAAAGCATAACTATAGGTTAAGTAGTAACATATTCCCATTAATGACCTATGATAAGGCTAGGATAATTTTCGACGACTTTCCTCAAGTTGACGATATTGTGGCCCAGATGGATAATATTAAGTTAACTAGGGAAACATACAATGTCAGGCTGAGCAGTCATCCTGACCAATTCAATGTGCTAGCTAGCTTAAACGAAGATGCTGTGCGCCGCACAATTCGTGAGCTAGACTTTCAAGGCTGGTTCATGAGTAGGATCGGCTGCCCTGAAGATTATAATGCGCCTATAAACATACATGTTAATAGGGCGTTGAGGGGAGGAGATCACTTTGAAATCAAAGATCTTTTTTATGAGAATTTTCATAAACTGACCGATGGTGTAAAAAAGAGACTCGTACTCGAGAATGATGATAAGGCAGCAGGTTGGACAGTATGGGATCTATACACTAGATTCTATGGCGACGGTGACACACCAGTAACCTTCGACTATCTTCATCATAAATGCCATAACAATGGTGGTGTAACTGAAGAAGAGGCGTTTGACATGGCTGTACATTCCTGGGGAAAGTATACGCCATTATTTCACTACAGCGAAAGCATACCTGGAGACAAGAACCCTAGAAAGCATGCGGATTATGCCTCTAAACTACCAAACACATACAACGCAACAATCGACTTGGACTTCGAGTTCAAGATGAAAGAAAAATCATTTGAACACCTACCGTGAATCAAAGAATAATAGAGAACGTCTGGCTCGAGATACATCATAGATATTGGCGAGGCTGGAAGGATCCTGGTGAATGGGGGAACTGGCATCCCGCCAGTCCTAACCTAACCTACAAGTACGAGGAAGGTAACCTCGATCCTGTAATCAAGCAAATGCAGAAAAGAATTAACAAATTGGTAAAAGAACACGAAGATCTAAAATTCGAACACAGGCTTGAGTACAAAATCGTAAAAGTTAGAGAAATTAAAATTACCGAAGACGTATGAAACAACTATATAAAGTAACGCTAGCTGTCGTGGTGTATGCTCGTGATAGCGCTGATGCAGAGCGTTATATTAGAGAAAACGATCCTCTGGATGCTTTCACTATTCAGGAGGCAGAGGAAATCGAACACGAAAACGACTTGCCTCTGAGTTGGGAAGGTGCACACTGCGCTCTCGACGCTGCAAGAGACTATGAAGACCCTTGGTCAGACAAATCCATCGCTGAAATACTAAAAAAAAACAATGAAGAAGTTCATAAGCTGTTTGAAGAAGTATCGTTGAGCGAGCTCATGCAAAAATACATGGAGTTGGAGTCTAGATTATTAGCCATCGAAGAAAAGAAATTATGAGTTACAAACTATACAAAATCACAGTAGAAAAGACATTTGTAATCGCGGCTCCTGCTGAAGACACTATTGAAACTGTTGAAGGTTGTGTGTACAACATCATGCGGCTGCATTCAGATGATATGCGTAGTGAAGCTCCGACACATATACTTGCAGAGGAAATTCATAGTGCTCGCGACTTGCCTGACGATTGGGTGCCTAGCTGTTTACCATATACAAACTTCGGACCAGCTAAAATGCCAATGGAGCTAATAAATAAAACAATCAAAGAATACCTAGAAGATGGAAATCAAAAAGCTAATTCTTAAAAACTTCCGATCTCACCGGAGTGCACTCTTCGAATTTACCGAAGGTGTCACAGGCATCATTGGAGGGAACGGCTCCGGTAAGAGTAGTATTGTTGAAGCCGTTATCTTTCTTCTTACAGGAGAAGGTTACGGCAAGACAAAGGCGGATATGCTCACTGTCGGGCAGACGAGCGGCTATGTGATCGGACACATCATCATCAATGGCAAGGAAGCTATTCTTGAGAGGCATGTAGACACAGCCAAGGTAAATTTCATGTACGAGGGGAAGACCTATAAAAAGTCTTCCGAAGTAAATGAAATCTGGGACAGCTTGTTTCAGATAGATAAAAACATTGTACAAAATGTTATTGTATCAAGCCAGGGAGAGATCACCTTACTGTTCAACGGCGATAACGCTACTCGTGAAAAGTTGTTCCAGAAGATCTTCATGGTTCCTAATACCACGAAGCTTAGGGATACTATCTGGAATAACTATATAAAAACCGCACCTCCTGAGTACCCTGTAAAAGATACTGTAGAGCTGGAAAGTGACATACAGTGCCTAGAGCAGATGATCAAGATGGAGACCGAGGATTTAAATAACCTGTCTGTGGACGAGGATCAGTACACCGAACTGGTCACAAGGCAGGCATTCCTGAAATCCGTACAAGAGGCAGAAAAGACGAACGAGTTCTTGCAGGCTTCGCTTGAAAAGGCTGAGGCCAGGGTAAATGAGCTAGAGGTTGAGAAAAACCCTCTATTGAACAAAGTTGCGTTTATCCCTATCGATGAGTACAGAACAAGTCTAGCTGACCTCAAGGCAGCAAAACCGAACTACGAGAAAAAGCTAGATTATCAACTCAAGAAAGCTGCACTGCAGGCTCCTGCTATAGTATTCGATGAGGTTGATGAATTGCAGCTCAAGGGATTAGAGGCAGGGTATCACGATCTAAAAGGGTTAAAGACAAGCACAGGTTTGTCGCTAGCTGCTATAGATAAAAAGATTGCTGAGCATAAAGCCTCTGGACTGGCAGGAGGAACTTGCCCAACCTGCGGCTCAGAAGTAACAGATGTGGCAAAGATGATTGAGCACCTACAGACTGAAAAGCAGCCTTTGATTGAAACTTATAACAAACAATCAAAAAGCCTTGAGGAAGCTTCAAAGCAACTAGGGCAAAAGCAATTTGACTATGACCTGAGTACAAAATACAAAAGGCAGCTAGCAGATATCGACTATGCTCTGGACCTATACAAGAACGCCTCTTTCGATCAGGAAGAGTATGACTTGTGTGCTGGTGTTGTACAGAAATACATACTACTTGAAGGCAAGCTGCATGAGGTGGAAGCAGCCTACAAGCAGGCAGAAAACGAACTAAATAGTATAAAGCTCAAGCTCGCTTCAGCTCCAAAATACGACAAGGAGTCAGAAGAGTTCAGACCTGAAAAAATTGCAGTTGCTCTGGGTATCGAGGAGTTCCAGAAGCGTAGAGAGAACGCTAAAACCCTAGAAGTTTCCATAGCCACAAAGAAGCAAGAGCTAAAGAGTTCAAAGCAAGAGCTGCAAGATAACAAGAGCTACAAGGAAAAGAACATCAAGCGAAAGGAATATACAGGAGTATTGAATAGTGTTTATGAACTGTTCCATACAACTAAATTTCCTAGAGCGTTGATTCATACATATGCCAGTACAGTGTCAGAGTATATGAACGAGGTGCTCACCAGCTTCGAATTCCCATACAAGGCTCAAGTAAACGAGAGCTTTGGTATCGATATCTTCAATGAAGAGGGATTGCAATTGCCGGCTATATCAGGCGGTCAGCAGGTTATGGTCGGGTTTAGCTTACGTTTGGCTCTGCATAATATGTTTGTAGGAGCCTTTCCGTTCATGATTGTGGACGAGGGTAGCTACGGGCTCAATAATGAGAATAGCAAGAAGTACTTCGAGATCATCAAAACTCTCGGAAAGAGCAGCAAGTTCAAGCAGGTCATTGTGATCGATCATCACAGCGAGTTGAGTGAGTATGTGGACAACACTATTAATCTATAACAGAAGACTACAACATGAGCAAAGAAGGAAAAGATCACGTACTAATCCCAGTATTGATTGCAGCCGCTGCAGCCTACTTCGGATTTAAGCGTAAAAGCGAAAATGTATCTGAGATTGCGAAAGATCTTGTATCTCGGGCCGTTAAGGATCAAGTTCGTACAAACCATAGCGATAACCGCACTGAAACTCGTAAAAGAAGGATTGGAAGACACAAAAGGAACTTCAGGGATAAATACTACGAATGAAGATCAAGATAACAAGATTCGATGGGGGACTTAAAATAGTCCCCTGTCCGGTGTACCTCAACAAATTCTTAAGGTATCACCACAGGGAGATGAAAAGCATACAGTACAAAAGGGAATGTGTGTTTGTAGAAAAGCTACTGTACGCTACCGATGCGGATGGAGCTATATACACTCTTCCAGGATTCTATAAAGATCTAGTTGGCCTGATGAGCAAGCATATGGATGTTGTTGAGACTGAAGATCTCCGCACACCTATGCTTGAACCTGACTGGGATGCTGTAAGGAAGATCAAGCTGAGGGATTACCAAGTGCAGCCGGTGATAGACCTGCTATTTAAAGGTAAAGAAGATAGTGGTGTGATCAATGCAACCGGGGGTTTTGGTAAAACCCACATCCAGGCAGTCACTTACGCAGCATGGAACAAGTTGAACACAATTCTAGCTATTCCATTGAAGCAGGTAGTTTTGCAGACCTATGAGAAGTTCAAACAGTTCTTCCCAGACAGGCATATCGGCATAATGGGTGATGGTAAGAATGACCTTAGTCAGGATATTACCATTACTACCTTCAGGTCATTGCAAAACTGTGCGCTTGAGAAGTGTCAGCTCCTGCTGGTTGATGAAATGCAATCAGCAGGTCAAGACACGTTCCAAACATGTCTCAAGCAGATGAAGCCCTACAGACTATTCGGATTCAGTGCAACCACAGAAGGCTTGTTTAATAACTCAGACAAGCTACTGAAAGGTATATTCGGCGAAGACCTTATATACTTTCCATATGAGGAAGCTGAAGATGCAGGGGCTGTTGTTCCTGGTATGGTATACATGATCAGGATGCCTGAGGACTTGATCATAGACAGCTATACAAGTATCGAGAGTAAGTTTAAGTACGGTATCAAAAGATGTGATAAACGTAACGAACTGATCGGTAAAGCTTGCTCGCTGATACCTAAAGAGTGGCAGACCATCGTGTTCATTGACCATGTGAAAGACCACTTGGTACCTATGTACAAGTATATGCCAAAAGACACCAGATACCTGCACCGAGAGTCTAGTAAGAAGAATGTAGGGGCCTTTGCCTTAACACCAAAACAGCAGAACAAAGCGATCGAAGAGTTCAGTAACAACGAATTCCAGATACTAATCGCATCCGACGCCTTCCGCGCTGGGGTAGATATTCCCAACTGTAGGGTTGTAGTTCAAGCTAGTGGGGGTAGTAGTAAAGTCGAGGTGCTGCAGGAGGCTTATCGTGGAAGTCGTATTCTTACAGAAGAACAGATGAAACGCTTTGATTTGCCACCTAAAACACATTTTGTGCTTGTAGATTTCATGGATAACCATGATTCTACTTTGGAGGGTATGGCAAAGAAGCGTATGAAATACTACGAAGAGCAGGGTTGGACCGTTAAAGTTGTGGACAACCCTCAACAGATAGATTGGCAGAAACACAGTAAATAAGTATGAGACACCTAAAAATAAACGAACTAGTAGAGCTCAAATTCAGTGTAAAGCATCCCTTTGCAGGCCTTGAGCCTATCCCTGTCAGGGCCAACATCAGAACATTAGATGGTGGAGGTATTGAAATTGTAGACATGTACTACACGGACCCTAGATATCCTGATGAAGAAGTGGTCTACCATCACCAGAATGGTCTTAAACTCCAGCTAGGTCCAGATACAGAGGAGGATGAGGTTGAGGTTGAGGATAACAAGCAATCTGACGACGACGAAGTGGTTGATATGGCCGTTAAAAACTACACATACAGGAACATCATAAATATTATGATTAAGAACGGTTTGTGCTCACACCATGTCGTGTTGGTACTCTTAGGAAGATACTGGCATAAACATCCAGAGCTCAGGCTTGCACAGATCGTTAGCAACGCCTGGCGCATTCATCCTGAGTACAGGCAGAATCCCGAGCCCGACATCCAAGATATTTTCTATCTATCGGATAGTAAGTTCCTTGAAGGTTTGGAGCTCTTGACAAAAGATGAACCAGAAGATCAAGGATCTACTCAAGGCTAAATTTGGGAAAGTGAAAACAGTGTCGGGCGGGAGTTATAGAATTCCCTGCCCGACCTGTGATCCCAAAAACGGCAAGAAGATGAAGCGCTACATCAGTCCTGGATGGACTGAAAGTCGCTGCTTTATATGCGAAGAGGCTATACCCATAGCTCAGCTCCTTGGAGAGAACGTCAGGTTCGACCGTGAATATGGTGTAGAAGAAGAACAGGAGTACAAGTATGCGAAAATACTACCCTACGATAATGCTGTAAAATTGAGTGAATTGGATAGAAAGTCTCCGGTGATTGAGTTCATGCTGAAAGACCACCTAGCCAACTTTCCATACTATGATAGTTTGGGTATACGGTACATCCCTACAGGCTGTGGCAGTAACATCAGCTTTGACTCAGGGTTCACAGTAAACACAGCTGAAAGTCTCTTCTTTCCGATGTTCTCCAAAACTGGAGAGTATGTTGGATGGCAGCTCAGGTTTATCCCTGGTACATGGAATGGAGATCGGTTTCAATTCATGCGCTATATGCACCTCTTCCCGAAAGGAGATCACTTGTTCAATTATCATTTCGCAAAGCAATATAGCGATGTGGTTGTTGTGGAAGGAATCAAAAAAGCCTTGAAGGTTGGGAATGCTGTAGCTACCCTGGGTAAAGGTATATCTGAAAAGCAGAAACAGCTTATACAAGAGTGGAGAACAATCACTATTGTTCTTGATGGTGAGGATAGTACGCAAGAGTTGGCCAGAGAGATACAGACAGAGTTCCGACAGAACGGAAGAAAGTGTATTAACATCGACCTCCGCGAGTACGGTTTTGAGTCACCCGACGATACCACCACCGAACAATTACAAAGTATAATACAACAGGAACATGCAAAACACCGAAGTGGATGAACCCTTGGTGGCTGATATAGTTTTCTACTACGAGGAAAAAAAGAGAATCACCAACAAAAATTACAGTCACATAGCCAACATAGCTGACGTGTCTCACTTTAAAGAGGCGTCCTTGCTGTGTAAGGAATTTGAGCTGGACCCGGCGACATATATACAAATCATGTATGATCGTATGGGAGATATCAAAAGATTCTTTTCTCCAGAACATCTGAGAGGCGCAAAGGCTAGATTTTATCTAAACGATAAGGGAGATAATGGGGGCTTAAAGATTGAGCTTACCAATTATAACCAGCCTATAGAAGATGTCTGGCGTCATCAGCATGAGCTGGCAATGATCTACTACCGTAGAGGAGAGGCCATAGAAAGCATACTGATAGATTCTGGACTTAAGTTTTTTGCTTGGTTCAGAATACTGGCTACCCCCAACAGGGTTCCAGCGATAATAGATAAGTATAAAAAGATAGCAAAGAAAGAGATGACTAGCAGCATAACTGAATTTGCTAAGAAAGAAAATCTAGATTTGGATAGACTATTATGAGCGCATATAACGATGCTGACTACTTAGAGCTGATGATCAGGCACCTGTTTAGAGACTCTACCATGATGCAGGAGGCCTCTAACCTAGGTCTAAAGCCTGAAGACTTTGGTACAATAGGTGTTTATCGAGCTTTCGCAGCCACAGCCATGGAGATTGGGGAAGCTCCCATAGATCCTACATTGTGTCTAGCAAGACTTCGACCACACCTAAAAACATACGACCTAGGCAACGACGACGACACTGTCGTGAACATGTGGGAATTCATCTATAGAGGTGAATTAATCTCAGCATCTCACATGGTTGAGAGCCTTACGGAGTTTATCAAATTCCGAAGGTTTCAGCTTCTTAAGTTTGCTTATGGAGGTACACCTGAGGCATTGATCGAGGAATCGAACAAGCTTGTGGGTGATATTGCTCTAAGGAAAAGTACGGGAGAAATCAGAGAGCTTGATCCGTTTAGGGTTATGGTGCTAGTTGAGCACAGGGAGAGTCTATTGACAGGCTTTGCCGGTGTAGACACAGCAGCCAGAGGCCTGAACTATCAAGAGCTTGGGTTGATCCTAGGGCATTCAGGTAGCGGCAAAACAGCAATGGCTATCTACAGCGCATTGCAGAATGCAAAGCAGTTTAGAAGTGTATTATACATCAGTCTTGAGGAGCCTGCTGAAAATATCTCGTGCCGTCTTTATAGTAATGTTTTCAGGATTCCCTATACAGCCCTGCATAAAGGTGACACGTTTGCTCAGCAGGATTTGAAAAATGCCTGGACTAATGTGCCTTGTCGTGAAAGAGAAGCTCTGCAGAACCTCAAAGTGCACGACCTGCGCTATGCTGCACCTATCACAGCCAAATATATTAAAAACTATCTAGATAAATTGTATCATGAAAGGGGATATCACCCAGACCTGGTATACATCGATCAGATGGACTATATGACATCCACGGAAAAGTACGACTCTGCTTGGCAAAAGTATGAGAAAGTTGCGTTCGAAGTGAAAGAACTTACAAACCATCTCATTGGCGGAAAGCATCCGTTCAGTGTGTGGTTGCTGCACCAGGCTGGAGGCAAGATGACCAAAAGCTATACGAATGCAGATATCTCAGGGTTTAAAGGCGTAATCAAACCTGCAGATATGGTTCTGGCTATTGGTAGAGATAGCGCACAGGACTCTATGGTCAGTATCTTCTCACTAAAGTCTAGACACGCAAAGAATTTCAAATTTGACTTCTTGGCTGAGCTGGAATTTATGAACTTCGAGCAGATGGATCGTGGAGCAGAAGATAGAGCAAAAGAAGAAGACGCCGATAAAAAGGTGGCTAGACGTAAAGGGAACTTCACTAACATACCCGCCAGAGCCCCGTTGCTCCCAGCAGCAGGCACTGGCTTTCACTCCTCAGTCTGATGAAAAAATTAACAAAAAAACAATTCGAATTGTGCTACGTAGAAAATCTGAAGGCTACTCTTAGGTATGCTGCGAGTATCCTGCACGACTCCCATAGAGCCGAAGATGTTGTGCAAGAGGCTTTCTTGAGACTTTCAAAAGCCTCAAGGGAGTCTGTTAAAGGAGAGGTAAACGCCTGGCTATTTACAGTAGTTAGAAATTTATGCCTCCATACACTAAATAAAGAAAGGCGCTATTTTTACGTAGAAAGTCAAGGAACCGAACGGTACAATACCTTCAATAAAGCAGGGAAGGCTGACGATAACTTGTCAGAGTTTGTACTAGGCTGCCTCCGTAGGTTGGATATGTTCCCAAGTGCTGCTGACATATGTTGTGATTCTGAAGAGATAAAAAATGGCGTTACTATGACAAACAGCTTGATAGCTACGCTGCCAAAGAATACACAGAAGGTGGTAAGGCTTAGATTTTTTAAGAATCTGAGCTACAGTGAGATAGCCAAACGTATAAATTCAACCGCATCAGCCGTAGGTTTTACATTGAACATAGCCAAAGCTAAGATGCTGAACGCCTACAATAAGATGGTTATCTCTAATAAACTTGAAAGGGTAAAGAATGAAAGAAAAGCTACACATAAAGACGGAAGTACCAGAGGGATATCAGCCAGAGTTGATGATTATATTCAGTCATCCAAACAAAGACGATCTGGAAGTCAGGGCCTTCGGCAAGCAGGGTTACGCCGCCCTAGAAGTCAACCAAGCTCTTGAGCGTGCTGGTATACCTAGAGACAAGGTACACTACACAGCCATGGTCAAGCATGGTATAGGAAGCAAGGGCAAGCCTTCTGCAGAAGACATTGAGGAATGGAGCGCTAGCCTTGATACCGAGATAGAGGCGATAAAGCCTAAAATCATAATGACCCTGGGGGCTGAAGTGTTTAAGCGTGTGATGCGCTCAAACATCAAGATGGGTGACTATGTTGGAGAGATAACCGAAACGCCTTATGGTAAAGTTTTGGCCAACTATGCTCCAGGCATGATCGTTATGATGGATCCTACGAAGAGACCCGAATTCAGGGATATCTTCGACTTGGCCAAAAGAGCTATGGACGATCGGCTCAAGTACGACTCGTTTCAGTATGTCGTGTTCGATAATCCCGAGGATAATATTAAATTCCTTCAGAGGTATGTCGATAAGGAGATGTTTGATATTGGTTATGATGCTGAGTGGTTTGGCTCAAAGTTCACTGACGATGAGGTAATGTATGAGTTTCAGTACAGTTGCGAGAAAGACCTTGCCGTTGTACTAAACATCAGCAAAGACGGAGCTGCTGAGAACAGAGAGTTGCTCGATACCATGAAGATCATGCTCGAGCACCCCAAGGCTCGACGACTAGGCTGGAATATACGAGCTGACGATCTACGGCTTAGGCACAGAGGATTCAATCTACCGGACGAGACTCTGGCTTTCGACGGTATGAAAGCTGTAGCCTTCTTTGATAGTCGATTGAGTAAAGGTCTTGAGACAGGTATCAAGCAGTTCACTGACTATGATCCGTACTATACTGCACTGAATAGAAAGCTTAAAGAGCACAAGCTGGCAAAAGCAGAGCTTGCCAAGATGAAGTTCCTTGAGCCAGATATCTATTACAGATATTGTGCTGGTGATGCTGTGAGCCACAGGGAAGCTTGTTTGAGAATGATGAAGCTGTTCCCTGAGAGCCTGAAAGAGTTGTATTATAAAATATACCTACCTCTCACAGGCTATTTCACAGACATGGAGCTTACAGGTATTGCGATAGATAAAGATGTGCTCGCAGATATCACTGTAAAATACAGCGAGAAATATGAAGAACTCAAAGAAGAGCTTGTAACCTTCCTTAAAGAAAGGTTCCTTGTAGAAGACTTCAATCCTAACAGTGCTCCTCAGAAAAAGCAGCTATTGTTTGAGGTACTGAATGTAGAACCTGCGTATTACACTAAAGGAGGGAAAAGTCCCAAGAGTAAAGTGTGGTACGACAGACAGACTCCACAGAATCAGAAGATGTACGAACCTAGTACAAACGGCAAAAGTCTAAGTACTATTAAATTCCAGCTAGAGGAGCTGTTCGATAAATTCAATGAGAGTGAGAAGGATCAGCTTGAGCTGCTTCATGCTACTCACCGAGCCATAACACTACTACTCAGTGTGAGTCGTATTGGTGTGTTCGCTAACAAGTTTCTTTCCAAGAAAGGAATAGTAATAGATCCCGAGAGTGAGCTTGACGAGGACATTGATGAGCCTCTAAAGCAGAGCTACTGGGCGGCTATATGTAATGATGGTAGGGTACATGCAAGCTTCTTTGAGTGTCTGAAAAACTTCCGTGCAAGTAGTAGTCCAAATGTACAGAATCCTGCCTCAAAGGTGTTAGCTTATATTCCAGATATCTTCGTGCCTGGATATAGTAAGTATAACGCAGACGAACAGGAAAAGATGTCCTCAGCCATACCCAAGAATATTCGAAACATCTTCTGCACAGGCAGCAGCGACTATCACTGGTGTGAGCTTGACGTTGCCGGGGCTGACTTGGCGATCATGGCCTTCCTGAGCAGGGATCAAAGCTTCATTCATGATATTCGTGCAGGTAATTTCCATCAAACAAAGATGAGGGAATACTTTAACGACCATACACTCACTAAAAAAGATGTGAGTAAATATGTTATCGCAAAGAGCATCACGTTCCGTGTTTCCTATACAGCAGGCTTAAAGTTTGCCGCAGTACCGATTCAGGCTGATATCTATGCTGAGAATGGTCTGCATGTGGGTCTGCCTACCTTGGAATATGCCTTGGATACCTGGACACGCTATAAGCAATATATGGTTTATAGAGACAGGTGTACAGAAGAGGTAAAAAACCATAAGAGAATAACCAACGCCCGTGGACTCGTACTAAACTACGAGGAGACGGATAACTTTGGTATTCTGGCAGGCTGGATGAATGAGAGCCTAGCTTTCCCTGTAGCCAGCGAGCTAGCCTGGTTTATGTGGGAAGCCTCAGTAAACCTGAAAGAGATACTGAAGAAAGAAGGTTTATGGCTGAAGTATATTCATCCAGTCAATACAGTGCATGATGCAGGATACTGGGCTGTACACAAAGACCTCTGCAAAGATAACTATATTCAAGAAGTACTGAAGCATGTGTTTTGCCACCAAACAAAACTAGCTACAGGTGACAACGTAGGCTGTGAACTAGCTATCATGGATCGCTGGAAAGGTAAGCACAAGGTGTTTGAAAAAGAAACAGCTTGGGACTTCGACAACAACATTTGGAAATGGAAAGAATAACAGATGACCGCTAGCTTTAAGCTAACAAACAACAGTAAAGTACGCTTCCGAAAGAACCACATGAACACATTCAGCATCACACAGGGTCTTCCTAGTGATGGTGGAAGTTGTGTGGCAGCCACTGCAGCCTGTCTTAAAGTTTGCTATGATGCGAATCTACGCAAACTATATAAAGGTTACAAGGCAGTCGAGGACGCTAATTATGCGCTCGTTAAAGACGCCAGCCCAGAAGAGCAGCTTGCTGTTATTAGAAACACAATAAACAAGTGGCTCCTTACTTCAGGTCATGAGGACGCAAGTTTCAGAATACATACAGGTGGAGAATTCTTTAACGAATCTTACACCAACGCCTGGAGACAGGTTATATCTGAAACCCCTGAGGTAAAATTCTGGGCGTATACAAGAGCTTTGTTTACAGTTCCGATATTAGCTGGATTGAAAAATCTCACGCTACTACTGAGCTGTGACATTGATAACAAGGAGGAAGTATTGGCTGCTTACGAGCAGTTCAAACATCATCCTAATATTGCCGTAGCCTGGATGGGTAATGGTTTACCGGAGGGTTTTCCTCAGGATAAAGCCACACTAACCTGTCCGGAGGTTACAGGTAAGATAAAAAACATAGATCAACAAGGAGCATGCTCAAGATGCCGAGCTTGCATAGACAGACCGCTGAAATCAGGAAAAACAAGACACATACAATTCCCCATACATAGATAGGATACAAAAAATGACAACTAAAACTGAAAAATTCGAAATCACCAGAACAATCATCGACGGTCAAGAAGTTCTTGGCACTGTCCTCAATAAACGGAAATACTATTTTCTTGCAGACCTAAAGAAATTGTATGGTACGAAATTCATGACGCACCTTCCTACAACCCCCATCTCACGAAGAATCGCGGTATCTGGCAATAGTCAGACTAGACAGCTTGTGAATGTCTCAGATTTCAAGGCAAGCTTTAGAAGCTATAAGCAAGCATTGAAAGCTAAATTCAAGGACCATAAGCAGCCTACGAAAGTCGTGAAGAAAACATCCAGTAAAACCGAGACTAAAGCTACAGCTTGCGATCCCCGTCAATTGGCTATGTGCTTTGAGCTGCAAGATTGTGCAAAAACCACAAGGACCACAGCCGAAGCCTTGACGGTCAAAACACCAACGAAACCTCAGGCGGTTTCTCTGGCGGTTGTGGCTGAGATCCCAAAAGCATGCATTAATTCTCCAGTTTTGGTGGCAAGGGAGAGCAATATTCCAAAATTATCTATTGAAAATCCAATACCTATAGTACCTACGGTAGTGGATTCATTCAATGATGTTATGATATTGGAGCGCAGATGGAAAGCAATTCGCTCTGAAGTTTGCAAGATCATGAGGACGCACGTTGTACGTACCTATGCTCCACGTAATTCTACACGAGCCCAAAATAACAAGCTGTGGGATAAACACAGTAAAGATTATTATACAGAAGCATATAAAAAGTTTGATAAACAGCTGGCATTAGCCTTGAAAACTAACATCACAGGTCTAATACGTATGGGCTATGGTAGAGCAAACAGAAATTACATGGATGTTATTCAGGAAAAGGGACTTCTAGAGGAGTTTAAACAGGTAGTTATTGATCTGTATGGTAACAATAACTACGGTAATTAATAAGGCTTATTCAGAATTGATAACTTCGGTAAAAGGTAGTAAAATAAACGCAGTAACAAAACAATCGCTAATTATGACAACAAACAACAATTCCGCAGCAGTCAACAACAACAACAACGCAGCAGTCAACAACAACAACGCAGAAGCAACCATCATGAGCACATACACAGTTAAAATCGCAGATCGTTCAGGTCACACAGAAATGGCGGACCTCACCCTGGATCAGGCAGCTGACAACAT
>Ga0114960_10000146_pt1 | contig 54457 bp, 53 predicted proteins | sample C_130625_MF_Meta_FD_92637 | JGI IMG/M metagenome (GOLD analysis project Ga0114960, IMG submission 92637) | Freshwater microbial communities from Lake Croche, Canada to study carbon cycling - C_130625_MF_MetaG | ecosystem: Environmental > Aquatic > Freshwater > Lake | place: Lake Croche, Canada...
GATGAATTACCCAATAATCAACTGTTGATATTGCAGAAAATAAATCATAATTATTATCCTTATTAATTTCTTTATAATTAACACAACATAATAAAGAAGCAATATAATATTGAAATAATAATTGATTGTTCTTCAAATTTTCAATTCTTATTATAATTGATTTATTTTCATCTCCGTATTTAATTCTTATAAATTTTTCATATTTAATAAATTTAAATTCAAAACGCACCATTGGATAAATATTATAATCAATATAATTATCACAATGATATAAAGATAATAAACAACTTAATTCAACCATTATTGATAATTATAATAGAAAGTCATATATAAAGGAATTTTTTAATGTTTGAATAGATGTCTCTATTAAATCCACGAATACAAGAAAGGAAATAAATTTTATTTTCATAAGTAATTATTTTATTAATTTTTTTATCAATATCATTTATTAGATGTTTTTGATATTGATCAATTAATTTTAAAGGGTGATTGATGTGATTATTATTATAATATAAATAAATTAAATTAATAATTATATTTAATTTCTCGATACTTGTTTCTATTATTGGTTCATTTGCAATAAACATTTTTTTCAATATTGCTTTATAAAGTTTAACAAAATAATAGTAATAATTGCATTTATCGTCAAAATTTGTATAAATGAAATTATCATTGTCATTATTAGCACAACAAATATTCAAATCGTTTACATCATAATAGTTATTTGTGCATAATAATGAAAAAATATAATATTGAAACAATAATTTATAATTTTTCAATTTATTAATTTCTATCACGGCATATGTTTCATCTAAAATAATTTTATAAAAATTATTATATTTGATGAACGTAAAAATAATAGGTTCATTATTATAATTTATATAAAAACTACTTATTTCAATCATTAAGAATTACAATTAAAATTATTCATAAATATAAAAAAATTTAAATAAATGAATTCAAATGAATTTTTTAATATTTGAATAAACATCTCTATTAAAACCACGAATGCAACATAAGAGATAAATTTTATTCTCGTATTCAATAACCTTATTAATATGAGTATCATCAATTGAAAGTTTCTGGAATAAGTCAATTAGATATAAAGGATGACTAATTAGACGATTATTATAATAATAACAGATTGTTTTCAAGAATTTATTCAATTTTTCATATCCTGTTTCTTCATTTGGTTCCTGAGAAAGAAATGATTTTTTTAATAAATCTTTATCAAGTTTAATAAAATCATAATCTCTATAAATGAAATCATAATCGCGATAAATAAAATTATTCTTTCTATATTGTTTAGTTGAAATGCCATAATCATTATTTACACAGCAGATTTTTGAAGTATCTTCTGTGCATAATAGAGATAAGACATAGAATTGAAATAACATCTCATATTTCTTCAAATTTTCAATTGATATTATTATCTTCATTCCATTTAAGATAATTTTCATAAACTTTTCATATCTAATAAAAACAAAGATTACTGGATTACAATAAAATTCTATGTAGAAACAGCTAATTTCAACCATTGATAATTATTTATTCTCAAATTTCAAATAAAAAAATCATTTTTATTATTATTTATATTTATTTTCAAAAAATCAAATAAATTTCTTAATAGTTGAATAAATGTCTTTATTAAAACCGCGAATGCAACATAATAAATAAATTTCTTTCTCATAATCAATAATTTTTTGAACACTCGTAGATAGAATTAAAATCGATAAATAATTATTCATTATTATCATTGGATCACATAGAAGTTTTTTATCATAATAATAAGAATTCATCATTTTGAATAATTTCTTTTGTTTTTTGATACTAGTCTCTCTTATTGGTTCTCTTGTTTTGAATGGATTTCTTGTATAATCTTTTTCAAGAGGAACAATATCATAACCTTTATCATAATATAAATATTTCCATATTTTCTCAGTTGATATACCATAAATAGCAAATCCATCATTTGAATAAATTTTACTAGTATCTTCCGTTGTTATGAGAGATAATATGTAATATTTGTATAAAATTTGATGATTTAAGAGATTTTTAAATGATATTACTATCTTCCTTTTCTGTAAAATGATTTTCATAAACTTCTCATATTTGATAAAAGTAAAATTGATAGGTTCATAATTATAATCCATATAGAAACAACTGACTTCAATCATCTATTTTTGAAATTAAATAAAAATAAAAAAATAAATATTCATTTTTTATAAAAATTTCTTGATGTTATTATAAATATCATTATTGAAACTTTTGATGCAACTTAATAAATAAATTTGTTTCTCATATTTAATTATTTTTTCTACATTCGTCAAAGAAATCATTCTTAATATATAATTATCTATAATAATCACAGGATCATTTATATAATTCCTATCATAATAATAATATAACATTTTCATAAATTTTTTCATCTTTTTCAATCCAGTCTCTCTTTTCGGTTCTTGTGATAAAAGAGGATTTCTTGTTGAATTTTTTTCAATTGGTATGATGTCATATCCATTCGAAAGTGATAAATATTTCCATATCTTCTGTGTTGATATACCAAAAATAATATTATTTTTCTTGAAATTATAAATTGAATAAATACTGGTAATATTATTTGAAGTTAATAATGAGAGAATGTAAAATTGAAAAAGTTTTTGAATTGTTTTTAATTTCAAAACTTTAATAACTATCATTCTTTTTTGTAAAATGATTTTCATAAACTTCTCATATTTAATAAAAACTATATTCATATATCTTCCATTATAATGAGTATATACACAGCTTACTTCAATCATTTTTTATGATTAAGATTATAATTATAATTATAATTATAATTATAATTATGAATATTTGTATTAAATAAATAAATAAAATGACAAAAATTAATTTTGCCATTTATAAAATTCAACCTTCTCTCAGACCATGAGCTCCTTCTGGATAATCTCAGACACATTTGTTCTTTCGAGCAACTCAGACTGATAATTATCGATGTAGAACATTGGATCGCGGAAAAATTGCCGTTTTACATACCCTTCCAACAACTTGAAGAATTTCTTCTGCTTCTTTGCACTCGTCTCCCTCTTCGGTTCTTGCGAACTTAGAGGATTTTTCTTCCTGTCTTTCTGGAGCGTAATGACATCATAATCTTGGTAGAACTCGATGTACTTCCAGAATTTTTCAGTCGAAATGCCATAACCATTCCTAACACGAGAAACCTTTGAAGGATCTTCGGTACAAAGCAAAGAGAGAATATAGAACTGGAATAGCAACTGATGATTTTTCAACTTCTCAATTGGTATTACTATCTTCTTTGTTTGAAAGATGATCTTCATAAACTTTTCGTATTTAATGAAGGTAAAATTGACAGGGACACGATTGTAATGAATGTAGAAACAACTGATCTCAATCATTTTATATACTGACCTTTTTTAGGGGTAATATTTTTATAAAAAAAACAAAATCAATTTTTACAAATTTAGAAAAAAATTAATACATATTCATATTCATATTCACATAAACTTCTTGATTGCTGAATAAATATCTCTATTTAGTCCTCGAATGCAACTGAGAAGATAAATTTCTTTTTCATATTGAATAACATTTTCAATATTTGTTTCTGCAATCTTTTTTATTATTAAATTATTAATGTAAAATGAAGGATGTCTAAAAGTCTGTTTATTATAATAACTATTAATCATCTTCAAAAGTTTGTTCAATTTCTTAATAGTCGTCTCTCGTTTCGGTTCTTGTGATAGAAACGGATTTCTAGTGCAAGATTTTTCAAGTGTAATATTATCATAAACATCGCAATATGATGAATATTTCCAATATTTGAGAGTTGATATTGCATAATCATTCTTTACACAAGAGATTTTTGAAACGTCCTCAGTGCATAAGAGAGATAAGAGATAGAATTGAAATAATATTTGATAATTCCTCAAATTCTCAATTTTCATAACAATTCTTTTTTCTTGAAAAATGATTTTTATAAATTTCTCATATTTAATGAAAGTAAAATTAATTGAATTAATCTTGAAATGAATGTAGAAACAACTAACTTCAACCATTTAATTTAATGATAATAATTCTTTATTTTGAATTTATAAAAAATCATTTTTATTTTAAAATAATGACAAAAATTAAATTTTTGTCATTCATAAGAATAAGAAAGCTCAAATCAAAGAAACTTCGAAATTGTCGAATAGACATCCCTATTTGCGGAGCGAATGCAACTGAGGATTTCAATCTTTTTCTCATATTCAATAATTTCTTGAATATTAGTTCTCTCAATCGATGTTAATAGAAATTTATTAATGTAATATGACGGATGTTTGAACATATAATTATTGAAATATCGGTTAAACTTTCTTATTATTTTCTTCTGTTTCTTATTGCTCGTTTCCTTCTTTGGCTCTTGCGATAGTAAAGGATTTTTAGTGCATTCCTTTTCAAGTGTAATATTCACATAATCATCGTTGTATGATCCGTATTTCCAATATTTGAGAGTTGAAATCGCATAATCATTCGTCTTTCTCCATGAGTCATAATTAGCAGATTTAATTTTTGAAACGTCCTCTGTGCATAATAGAGATAAGATATAGAATTGATATAATTCATCATATTTTCGCAAATTCTCAATCGCCAATACCATCATTTTTCCTTGAAAAATTATTTTGATAAATTTCTCATATTTAATGAAAGTAAAATTGACCCAATCAATGCTGGAACTGAAGAAAAAACAACTAACTTCAACCATTGGATGATGATAATTTTCTTAAATTTATAAAAAAAATCATTTTTATTTATGAATACTAAAAATCAAATACAAATTTACAACCATTTCAAGACGCTCGAATAAACATCTCTATTACTTCCACGGATGCAACTGAGGATTTCGATCTTTTTTTCGTATTCAATTATTTCTTTCATTTCAGTTTTTGTAATTGATGATGAAATATAATCTTTAATAAGATGAAATGGATCTTTAATATGCATTGTATAAAAATAATGATACATCAATTTGAAAAATTTAGATTGTTTCTTGAAACTACTTTCTCGCTTTGGTTCTTGTGAAAGAAGAGGATCTTTCTTAGAAATACTCTTAATTCTAATGAGATTATATTTATCTGAAAATATTGAATTATTCCAATATTTATTACTTGATATACAATAAACTTCATTATTAAATAAATAAGTCTTATTCAAATCCTTAGTGCATAATAAAGAAAGTATGTAATATTCAAATAAGAATTGGGATTTTTTCAAATTTTCAATTCTTATTATCATTTTCCTTTCATTTAAGGCAATTCTCATAAATTTCTCATATTTAATAAAAGTAATATTTATAGGTTCATTAAATTTATCATCATCAGCATAAAAACAACTAATTTCAATCATTTGTGATTTTTATTTTTAAAAAATAAAAAATTTAAAATAAAAAATCATTTTTATTTTTCATTTTCACATAAAATTCTTAATGGCAGAATAAACGTCCCTATTGACGCATCGAATGCAACTAAGAATTTCAATCTCTTTTTCATATTCAATAATTTTATAAATGTTTGTATTTAAAATTGTCTTTCTCAAATATAATTCAGTTAATTTCAATGAATTAATATCTGATACGAAATACTCATCCATCATCTTTAAAAATTTCTTCAATTTCTTAATGCTTGTCTCTCGTTTTGGTTCTTGTGTGATGAGAGGATTTTTATAAAACTTATCAAGCATAATAAATTCATATTTTCCAGTGAATGTCAAATGCCGTCCATTGACTTTTTCACTCATAATACCATAAATATTATTATCAAATGTGTAAATAGTATTTGATTTCTTTGTGCATAATAATGAGAGAATGTAGAATTCAAATAATTTTTGATAATTTTTCAAATTCTCAATTGCAATTACTATTTTTCTCTTATCCAAAGAAATTTTCATAAAATTCTTATATTTGATGAAAGTCATATTGATAGGTGATCCACGCTCAAATTCAACATAAAAGCAAGTAATCTCAGTCATTGATGATCGTAATTATCTTTAAAATTATAAAAAATCATTTTATTTTTCATTTACTTTTAAATAATGACAAAAAATTAATTTTGCCATATATGAAAGAAGAATAAGAAACCAAGTCTCATAAGAACTTCTTGATTGTCAAATAAATGTCTCGATTGAACCGTCGAATAGAACAGAGAAGATTAATTCTCTTTTCGTATTCGACGATTTTCATAACATCTGTATTAGCAATCATTTGTTTTTGATACAAGTCAATAGCTCTTCGAGGATTAACACGCCTATCGAACAACTGATGAATTAATTTCATAAACTTATTCTGTTTCTTCATACTCGTCTCGCGCTTCGGTTCTTGTGAGAGAAGAGGATTTTTAAAACATCTCTTTTCAAGCATAATATAATCATAAGAACCTACGAAAGTAGAACGATTTCGCAGAATGTCAGTAGAAATGCCGAAAATCTCAATACCTCGCACAACATCAATAATCGAAATTCGTGTAGGATCTTCCGTACATAATAGAGAGAGAATGTAGAACCGAAAAATCGTTTCATTTCTCTTCAAATTCTCAATACGGATGATAATACTCTTATTACACAAGGAAATTTTCATAAACTCCTGATATTTGACGAATGTAAAATTTCTGGGTCTATGTCCTTGCGAATAAAAGAAGCAGCTGATCTCAGTCATATCGAAACTGGATAATTTTAATTTTTAATTTTAAATAATCATTTTTATCATTTCAAAATAAAAATAAATACAATTTTATTTTATTTTAAAAATTCATTCAATAATGACAAAAATAAATTTTGCCATTAATAAGAATAATAAACCAACCTCACAAGAACTTCTTGATTGCCGAATAGATGTCTCGATTGAACCCTCGAATAGAACAGAGAACATTAATTCTCTTTTCGTAATCGACGATTTTCGATGCACCTGTATCAACTATCAATTGGTTTTGATACAATCTAATTGCTTGGTAGGCATTGACGCGTCTGTAAAACAATTCATCCATCATATCTAAAAATTTGTTCCGCTTTCCAATGCTCGTCTCTCGTTTTGGTTCTTGAGAGAGAAGAGGATTTTTGAAACATCTTTTTTCGAGCATAATGAAATCATATGTGCCAGTGAAGCCAAATCGATCTCTAAGTCGTTCAGTCGAAACGCCGAAGACCTCAGTTCCATTATCATCATCAATTGACCATATTCGCTTAGGATCTTCCGTGCATAATAGAGAGAGAATATAGAACTTGAAAAGTCCTGGATGACTTTTCAAATTCTCAATTCGCATTACAATGCTCTTATTACACAGGGAAATTTTCATAAACTTCTGGTATTTGATGAAAGTAAAGTTTCTGGGTTCGCGGTCGTATGCAGAATAGAAACAGCTAATCTCAGTCATATCGAAATGAAAATGAATGAGTGACCTTGTTTAGGGGTAATTTTATTTTAATTTCAATTAATCATTTTTATCTTAAATTCATAAAAATTAATACAAAAAAATCTATGTTCTATTATAATGAGTAATTATGACAAAAATTAATTTGCCATTCATATAAAATGAGAGCTTATGAAATGAACTTCATAAGATTTTCATAAATATCAATATTACAATTTCGAATAGAACTAAGAATACTAATTTTATTTTCATATTGAATGATTTTATAAATTTTTGTATCAGTAATCAATCGATTTTGGTAATACTTGATTGCGTTCAAAGGTAAGAAGAATTCAAAATCAGAATTAAGTGCTTTCATAAATTTCTTCTGTTTTTTAATGCTTGTCTCTCTTATTGGTTCTTTAGAGAAAAGAGGATTTTTATCCTCTTTCTTTTGAAGACCAACGAATTTATAATGACCATTAAAATAAGAATGACTTGAAATTGTTTCAGTATAAACGCCATAAACAGAATTATTTATATAGACATTTAAATCTTCTGTGCATAGCAATGAAAGAATGTACAATTGAAATAATAATTCAAATTTTTTTAAATTCTCAATTGCTATAATAATAGTCTTCTCATTCAAATGAATTTTCATAAATTTTTCATATTTAATGAAAATAAGAACTATGGGACAATTGAAAAAATATATAGAAAAACAACTGATCTCAATCATAGCAATTATGATAATTTTATTTTAAAAAATAACAAAATCAATTTGTTATTCTTTTTCAATTAAATTAATACAATTCTATGTTCTATTATAATCAGTAATTCTTCCATATTCATAAATCAACATTCTCAAAAATTTATTCTGTTTCTTAATGCTCGTCTCGCGTTTTGGTTCTTGTGAGAGTAGAGGATTTTTCAAAAATCTCTTTTTGAGGATAATGAAATCATATTTATTAGAAATTTGATATTGAAATCTAATGGACTTAGTGAAAACGCCATAAATAAATTCATTATTCTCACCAACAATCGATGAAATTTCTTTCGAATTTTCGGTACATTTCAAAGCGAGAGAATATACCAGATTTAATATTTCTGATTTCTCGAAGTTTTCAATGCTCATAATAATTGATTTATAATTCAAATAAATTTTCATAAATTTCTCATATTTCACGAAAGTAAAATTAACAGGAATTCCGCGATCGCTGAAATAAAAGCAAGTGATCTCAATCATTTGTATAATTTAATTATCAAATATCAAAAATCATTTTTATTTAAAATTTATAAAAAATTAAAAACAAATTTAATTTTCATTCATATGAATTTTAAGATATTATAATAAATATCTCTATTCATTGCACGAATTGAAGTGAGAATATTAATTCTTTTTTCATATTCAATAACTTTTTCAATATTACTTTCTTTAATCGATTTTACAATAAAATCATTAACAATTCTTAAAGGATTTGTATTAATATTATCATTAAAATAAAATTTTATTCTTTTTTCACTTTTAATAATTTCTTCATTACTTGTTTCTTTTGTTGGATACTTACTCGAATTATAAGCGAAAGCAAGTATCAATAAATCTTTATGAAGTTTAATAAAATCATAATTACGATAAACATAATCATAATTATTATAAATAAAATTTCTATTTATACAACAAATTTTTGATTCATCATCATTTTTACATAATAGAGAAAGAATATATAATTGATATAATAATGAATATTTTTTCAAATTTTTAATTTCAATTATAATAATAATATTATCATCATCTACAAGAATTTTTATAAAATTTTCATCTCTAATAAATGTAAAAATAACAGGTGATTGCTTAAAATCAACATAGAAAGATGTCAATTCTTCAATCATTGTTTTCTATTTATTTGACATCAATAATAAAATAACAAAATCAATTTTTTCAAAAAAATAAATAAAAAATGATATATAAACAGATAGAACTAAATATTATTAAAAAATGGAAATAGATATTGCGATTGAGAATTTGAAAAATATGTTGAAAGAACTGAGGAATGATGATATAGCAGAGTTTGATGAACACGAAGCAGATATTGACAGGGAAGAATTTTATAATGATGCAAATGTTATTGAATTTAATACTGATAATACGACTATAATATTTGCATTAACAAAGAAATTAAGAACTGATATTATAGATCAATTGAAAAAAAGTAAAACAAATATTGAAAGTTTCATCGATGCTTATAATGGTAAGAATAATATTATTCTAATATTTGGAAATGATATTCTCACAACACCTACAATAACTCAATTAAATTTAATTGATAAGATTTTACAGAAGAAGAAGGGAATGCTTCAATATTTCCAATTAAATGAATTACAATTCAATCCAACTAAACATCAATTAGTTCCTCCACATCGAAAACTAACAACAGAAGAGGCAACTGAGGTTATGAATAAATACTTAGTTAAAAATAAATTACAAATGCCTATAATTCTTAGAACTGATGTTATTGCTAAATGGTTAGGATTGAAACAAGGCGAAATAGTTGAAATCTTACGATTTAATGAGAATAGCGGAAAATCTTATTATTATCGCTGTTGTATTTAATTATTTTTTTCATAATTATTTTTATAATAAAAATAAGAATAATTATAAGGATAAAAAGAAGAAGAATAATAATAAATGAGAGATAATTATAATAATGATCGAAGAAATACTCGCAATACTAAAAGAAAATTTATAATTGAATATAATAAAGAAGAATATAATTATTATAAAAAGCAGAGAACATCAATTCAGGATAAGATTGCAGGCGTTGAAGAACAATTGCAAAATTATTCAAGTGATAATGATATTCCTCTAAGATTTAAGATAATATTATCAAATAATTCTATTCAAAATAAGAAAATCATTTTAGATAAAATTAAAGAAAAGAAGGATGATAAAGATGATAATTCTAAATTGATTAATTATGTCAATACCTTATGTTCAATTCCTTTTGGTGTTTATCATAAAAATGATTTTGATAATAGAAGAACGAAGATAAGTGATTATTTAAATAATATTAAAAAAGAATTTGATGATAAGATTTATGGACATACAGAAACTAAGGAACAAATTTTAAGAATTATAGCACAGATAATAAGTAATCCCAATGCTAATAGTTATGTCATAGGTATAGAAGGTTCGATGGGTGTAGGAAAGACTAAACTCGTAAAAGATGGAATTGCAAAAGTTCTTAAATATCCATTTGCATTCATTCCATTAGGAGGTGTTTCAGATGCGACTTATTTGAATGGTTTTTCATATACCTATCACGGATCAAGACACGGAAAGATATTAGAGGAGATTATTAAGGCGAAAGTAATGAACCCTATTTTCTTTTTTGATGAATTGGATAAAGTTTCAGAAACAGAAAAGGGGGCAGAAATTATAAACACCTTAATTCATATCACAGACAACACTCAGAATAGTAATTATAGTGATAAATTTTTTGATAATATTGAATTAGATTTATCCAAGTCTTTAATGTTCTTTACTTTTAATAATATTGAAAAAATTAATCCAATTTTGAGAGATAGAATGATTATTATTAAAGCAAATAATTATACAATCAAAGATAAGATTAAATTAAGTAGTGATTTCTTAATTAAAGATATTGCAAAATCTTATAATTTTAAAGAAAATGAAATTATTATTGACAATGAGAATATTGAATATTTAATTAATAAAACGACTACTGAACACGGAGTGAGAAATTTACAGAGAAATATAAATAATATATTTTCACATATTAATTTACATAGATATATAAAAATAGATAATGAATTAATAACTTTTCCATTTACAATCACAAAAAATTTTATTGATAAATATATAATTATGAAGAAAGATAATGAACATCATAATTTTTTATATATATAAATTATATGATATATGATTAAATTGTATTTATTATTCAGTACTATAATAATAACATTATTAATTATTTTTATATTAAGTTATTTTGACTATAATAATAATTATAAAGATAAATTTGAAAGTCGTAATAATGATAGTTATAAGGACAATTATTATTTAAATAGAGAAGAAACAGTTAAATTCATATTAGATGATAATGACAATTATATAAAATCATTAAGTGATTTTGATTTGATTGCGAGAAAAGTTAAAACACAAGATCAATATATTTATAAAGTTATAAATCATTGTTTAAATTTTAATGAAACTCAAATAGAAAAATTAAATAAATGTACTCAAATTGCTAATTCTTTCTATTTTAATAAGTATAGATGGAAATTTGCATTAATTGATAATGTTTATGAAGAAGGCTACCCACATACGAGGGAAGACATTATAATTCTATCTCCTAAACTTATCAATTATGATGAAGATACTTTAATAGAAATCTTAATTCACGAATCAATTCATATATATCAAAGATATAATAAAGAAGAAATAAATAAATATTTATTATCAAATGGTTATACAATTTCAAGAAAAAGAGCAACAGAACCATCAATAAGAGCTAATCCAGATTTAGATGAATATATCTATAAAGATAAAAATAATATTGAAATGATTTATAAATATAGTTCTAAAAATCCTATTAGTATTAATGACTTAGTTAAAAGTTCTAATAATAATGAACATCCATTTGAAGTTATGGCATATGAAATAAGTAATAAATATAGTACTTTAATAATAAGTAAGTATAAATATTTAATATAATTATATAATTATTTATTAAATAATATAAAAGAAATGAATGAGAAGAATGAAATCAATGAAATTAATGAAATCATATCACAAGCACCAGTGAATACAAGTGATGAAGTTGTTAAAGAGACTTATTATAATAATAATAAAGATGTAGTCAAAACATTGGAGATTTTATGGAATATAAATATTACACAAAAGAAAAAGAAAAGAACAATATTAGATAATGTTCGTGAAACTTGTGATGATTATGACCAAGAAATGTATAAAGTTATGAATAAGAATAAAAATAATGATAATAATAATTAAGAAATGAGTTATAATTACACTCAATTGCACGAAATAATTGAAAAACAATATGCAAATAATTCAGGTTCTGATTATGGAGATGATAATAGATGGTGGTTATTTAATGAAGGAGCTAAATATTATAAAGGTTATTCAACTACTTCAACTCTTATAAGCAATTTAATGACTGGTAATGTTAAACCTGAAATAAAAAAAGAAGATCCACCTGTTCATATAGATAATTAAGTTTTGTTTTATTTTTTTGATTTGAATTTAATTATTTTGTTGAATATATAAGGAATTTATTTTTAAATATAAATAATTAAACAATAATGACAGAGAGCGATTACATATTAGAGATAAAAACGATACAAGCATCGACTATAAAATCAGTCATAGATGCGATGAAAGAGATTTTGATGGATGTCAATCTAGAATTTGATGAGAATGGCATGAAAATAGTGGCGTTGGATAATACTCATATCGTTTTAATTCATTTGAAATTGCACGCTGATAAGTTCGAGAGTTATTATTGTATGAAGAAATTATATGTTGGGATAAATATGTTAAAATTTCATATGTTAATAAAGACAATTCAAAATGGTGATATATTATCATTATTTATTCATAAGAACGATCCTAATATTCTAGGAATAACTATTGAGAATAATGAGAAGAATGTTAAAACAACTTATAAATTATCTATGTTAGATATTGATGTTATTAATGTCGATATTCCTCCTGCTGATTTTAATACAATCATCACAATGCCTTCTACTTATCTACAGAAGATTATAAGAGATATGCATAATCTTGCAGAATATATAGAAATTAAGAATATTGGCGAGAAATTGATTTTAAGTTGTCAAGGTGAATTTTGCTGTCAGGAGACTGTATTAGCAACTGAGACACAAAATATCCAGATAAAAAATAATGAAAAGAATTCGCAAGAAATTATTCAAGGTGTGTTTAGTTTAAAATATTTGAGTATTTTCACGAAATGCACAAATCTATGTTCAACTGTTGAAATTTATCTCAAAAATTCATATCCAATAATTCTTCAATATAGTATTGCATCAATGGGAAGTGTTAAATTATGTTTAGCACAAAAGAGCGAAGATTAATCTTACTTAATTTAAAATTAATAATATCTTTTTTTAAATAAGATGTCAAATTATCTTTAATGAAATTTAATAAGATTTCTAGGAAGATCTTATCAAGTTCATTAACTTCATCATTGCTAAATTTTTTTTCTACGAATGTATCAACATAAATTCTATTATTCTCATCACATTTAATATTAAAATTATAATAAATTTTTTGAATAAATTTATAATGTTCTAAATCACTCTTAATACTACATTTATAATTAGCATCATTTTTTGAATAAGTTTCTTTTATTATTATTTCTAAATTAACTTTATCAAGAAGATCACTCACAAGACCTAATAAGATTTCTGGGAAATTAATATTTTTCAATTTAAATAATTTATAATCATTTCTTATAAATAATCTTTGATTATCATTCATTTCATTGACTTCATAATCATCAATTAATGAATATAAATATTCATCGAATAAAACTCTCTTATAGTCATCACTATATACGAGTTCTTTAAACTTATCTTCCATATTTTATATAATCAATATTAATAATTATATTTATATATAAATAAATAAGAAAATTTATTCATTATGTGATTTATACATAACAATTGAATAATTGGGAACATTTAAATTAAAAAAATTCTTAGTTACTCTTTCATTATTTTTTAACCAAATACGAATAATATGATAATTCTTCTTTGGACTAATTGACAATCCATTTATGAATGTAGATGTCATATCTGTCTTTCCGAGAGTTTCGCCTAACATTAAAGAACAAATTTCAAAAAACTTTTCATTAAATTCAGGTTTATTAACTTTAAATGATAAACAACCACCATTAATATTCTTTTCATCTTCCCATCTCGGTGTTACTTCCTCTCTCATAATAAAAAACATTCCATTTGTCCATAACTTCTCAAATGATTTATAAACATTCACATAATCTTCAACACTGCTAATTGAAGTAATAAATTTATAACTATTAATATCCCAGTTCATATCATAGGGATCATGGAAATAAACATTCCAAACATCATTTATATAGATAGATGACATATATATAATTTAGATATTTATTTTTAAATATAAATATGAGAAAAATAAGAGAAGTTTGAAAGAAAGAAGAATTTAAGTAGCAACAACAGCTGGACTTATAACTCCATTCTTAGTTGATGGGAAATGATGAGAAATGAGACGTTGAAGAATGAAGAATGTTACTTCCTCATCATTATTAGTTTTGAGAATTTTCTTAAGTTTCTCATCAGGAAGAATAATTCTTCGATTAGTTGGCTTATTTAGATTATGTTCTTTCACATAAGCATTAATATAACGAGTGATTTCAGTTCGTGATTTCTCAGTTCCGGGAGGAACACCGATAAATTCACATAGTTCATTTGAAATCTTATTCGGTTTAGCAAATCCAGATGGAGATTTACGAGCATTCTCGCGTTTCTTCTGGATCTTCTCTACAATTTTACGAAGTTTATCGTGTTCCTTAACAACTGGTTTAATAGATACTTGAATATCCTTAATAAGAGCAGCGAGAGAAGTTATTTTCTCAACAAGAAGAGCAACTGCATTATCATTGAGAGCAGTTGCTTCTGTTGAAGTTTCATCTCCTTCTTTCTTTTCCTCTTTATCATCACTCTTATCATCTTTTGCTTCAACAGTCTTAACTTCTGCTTTAGGTTTTCGCGGTGCTGCTGCTTTTTTTGGTGCAGGTGGTGGAGTATCAAGATCAGTTTTTGATGGTTCCGGAGTTACAGCGACTAGTGCTGGAGTAGGAACTGGAGCAGGAACAATTTCATTCTCGGTGACTTTAGGTTTTGATGCTAATTTTTTTGGTAGTGAAGGCATTTTTATATTTCTATAATAATAATAAATCTTTATATCAATTTTATTTTAGATAATCATAATGATGGTAAAATAATCTTATTTAATATTGAAATGATTGTTTCTTTATCGTTATTACTTAATTTTTCCCATTCATTAAATTTAATAGGTTCATATATAAATTTGCATATTAAATCTCCTTTATTAATTCCTAAACCTTTTATGATAAAATTTCTTGAAAATGGTTCAATTTTAATAATAATAATTTCATCATTTAAAAATAAATGTTCTTTCATACCACCAACGAGATAATCAATTAATGAAATTTTCATATTATAAATTAAATCAATTGTCCCATCTTCATTCATAATATGTGAATAATTATCATCATCTCTTTCATTATCATTATCATTATCATTATCATTATCATTATTATAATCATAATCATTATCGTCGTCGCCACTAATAATATTTAATTTGAATGTTATTTCGTGGTCAATATCTTTATCGTCGTCCATATAATTATAAATAGCAATAGGATATTTTTTACAATCAAGATTGATATAAATGGGTTTTTTATAATTTTTTAAAAATATTCTTATTTTCTTTTTATTTTTACTATAATAATCTTCATAAGTTATATCTAAATTAAAAGTGTGTTTAATATTCTTCTTTTTATTGAAAATTTTTACAAACTCCTTAAATAGATTACTATTAATAATGTCATCGAAAGTTTTATCCCAATCTTCATAATTATAATCATTAAAATCATAATTATTATTAAAATAAAAATCTTGAAAAGAATTATTATCTTTATTCATAATTCTATTATAACTATTTGTTGCTTCTGTAAATTCTTTAATTTTCTTATTTTTTTCTTCAATATCACTAATATTATTTAATTTATCTGGATGACATTTTAAAGCAATCTTTCTATATGCCTTCTTAACTTCTTCAATTGAAGACGTAGGACTAATATTTAAATTTTTATATGGACAATTATTATTAAGATTATTAAAATTCATAACTAACTATAATTATAATTATTCTAATAAAATAAATATTTATATATAAAAGAAAATAATGAATGAAATAGAAAAAATAAAAAAAGATGCATTAGTATTCTTTGGAAGTGATATTAATATAAAAAATGAGATAAATAAATTAGATAAAATTCATAAATTTAAATATTATAACATAAATTATTTTATATTATATAAAAATAATTATCCACAAAAAAAAATTAATAAGATAGTAAAAAGAGTTTATAATATTTCACAACATTATGATAAAACATTTAATATTTATTTATTATTAACTCCTTTGAAAAAATTATTTAATAATGATATTTATCAAGAATTAAGCGCATCAAATATCAATTCAGGATTTACTTATTTGAATATGAATACAATTTATTTGATAAGAATGGAAGAATTGCCAAAAGTTATATTACACGAATTAATACATCATAATAAATTAATTCATAGTCAATTTAAAGAAATTAATATTAAAAGATTAAAAGAATGTTTTAAAATAGATAAAAGAATTAATTTTGATCCAAATGAAGCAATAGTTGAATTTTGGGCAATGATAATTCATCTATATTTCATAAGTATTGAATATAAATTAGATTTTTATGAATTATACAAAAAAGAATTAAATTATTCATTAATAAAATCTAAACAAATCTTAAATATCCAAAAAAGATTATTGAATAATATTTGGGTTGATAAGGACTGTCATATATTTGCTTATATCATCTTTAAAACAATCTTTTTATTTTATTTAACAGAATTTTATAAAATCTATACATTCCCTTATAGCGATGATGTGATTACCGAATTCTTAATATCTCATTATGAACCTTTCATAAGTGCCTTAAATCAAATGTCCTTAAATAAACTTTCCTTAAATCCAAGATCATTACGATTTATGCTTTATAGTAATCATTAAAGAAATTTATTCAAGATTTAAGAGATATAATGATTGATTAATATTTGCCGTCATATTATCAATGATATTTTGCAGTTCCGTTGAATTCTTGCTTCTTATTCTTCTTAAAACTTCTGTTTGATTTTTCAAATATTGTTTAACGTCGTTTTCTTCCATTGTTTGAGCATTCATAGTAATATTAATATCAGTTATTCCATTTGAATTTAGATTATTTTTACCTATATAAACTTCCACAAATTTATCAATGTCTTCACTTAAATTCTTATGTAAATCGTCCAAAGCCTTATGACTTGAATATTTCTTCGTAGTCCAATGAAATAATTTTATTTGACCTAATAAACCTAAGAAATAATTGCTATAAAAATTATTCGCCATTATTATAAGAATAAAAAGAAAATAATAATAATAAATAATGTCCATTGAAGATATTATTCAATTAAAAAAAAATAGTATTAAACAAACTTATATTTGTCTTATTGATAGTAAAAATAGAGATTTTGATATTTATCCAGATCCTAATAATTATGTCGTTAATTTTGACGTTCCTATTAAAAATGTTATGGGTTTTGATATTATTGATACTAGTATTCCAAGAACTATGTATTCGATTGATAAATATAATAATTCATTTTATTATTATGTTCATAGTAATAATGATATAAATGATTTTAATAATAAAATTAATTCAATTGATCTTACTATTAAAAATGATCCAACTTATGCCAATTTTTTTAAAGAATATATATTTGAACCAATAGATTATAATACGCAATCATTTATAAATTTTTTTAATACAAATTTAGATTTTTCTAAAAAAGATTTTTTTATTTCTTGTATATCAAATCCAACACAATTAACAGATGTTATTCAATTTAATTGTTCAAAACCTTTTATTATAAATATGAATGATAGTACTATTGCAGAAACACTGGGTTTTGATTTATTCGCAAATAAAAGAGATCATAATATTAAATATACATATAATACTCATATTAATATATTAAAATCAAAAAGATTTTTTATAAGTCGTATTATGAATGATTATGAAATAATTAATTTACTCGGAAATAATACTTATTTAAATAAAAGAAATGATCTTATTCATAATATTATAGCACCAGGAATGGTTTGTTTTACTGGTGAGAAATATATTCTTATGAGATCGCCTGAAATTGAAGAATATTCTTTTGGTTCCTTATCATATACGAATAATAATTTAGGAATTGCAAAATTTAGAACTAACAGTCTTGGTTTTAATGATGAAAAGTTATATGTGACAAAAATTCCAATTCGTGAATTTCATCCAATTGGAAAATTGGGAAAATTAAGTTTAAGATTTGAAACAAGTAAAAGACTGTTATATGATTTTAAAGGAATTAATCATAATATAACACTTGCTATTTATTATTATGAAGCTAAGATAAATAAAATAGAAGAATTTAATTCAATCTTAAATCCCAATTATACCTTAAATTTTAATGATTATAATTATACAAATGAAGAAGAAGAAATCGTTATTAATGATGAACAAGAATTAAAAGATGAATTTTTATCAAGGGATAATATCAATGATTATAAAATTATGGAACAGAAATATAATTATTAATAATCATTATAAATTATTTATTTTTTTTTGATAAATTATCGATATAATTAATGATATTTTCTAAATATTCTTTTTTAAATTCACCAGTTGATATTAAATCATTTATTTGAGCGTCAGTAAATTTCTCATTTATAAAACCTTCTAATAATCTTGCTTCTTGTTCATTCAATTCTTTATTTATTGGAGGTGGTGTAGCACTGTCTTCAAAATTTTCACTCGCTCCAATATCTTCTTTTCCTTGTTCTTTATCATCACTTTTTTCTCCTTCTTCTTTATCATCGTTTTCTTTTCCTTCTTGTTTTTCTTTATCATTTTCATCTTTACTAGTAGAAAATCTTTCTATTCTTTTTTTATTATAGATGCGGAATTGGCAACCATACATAACTACGAACAAAATAATTAATACTAATGTCAATGAAAATAAATTTAATATATTATTATATTTACTCATTCTATTTATTAATAAAATATTTTTATTGTTTAGAAAGAATTATAAAATAATAAATGACTTCATTAAAAGATGCCTATTCTAATAATCACGAAATGTTTACTGATGGTGGTAATATTTCAAATATGAATTATGATGATCAAGATGATATGAATAGTGGTGGAAATGGAGGTGGTGGTGGCGGAGGGTATGATGCTAATGAAAATAAAAAAAGTGCACAATTCACTATGCCTAATAAAGAAAAAGAAGGTTTTGATAATAGGGAGAAATTTGATAATAGAGAAAAATTTGAAAATAGAGAGGAAAAACAACCTCCTATGATAGTACCTAATGGTTATAATGTTAATTATCAAAATTCTTATGCTAATACTAATAATTATGATAATCAACAATATCGAATAGCGCCACCTGCTCCTCCTAAAAAAGTTCAAAGAAATCCTGAATATTCATTCTGGGATAGAATGGTTATGTCTAAAAACGATGTCCTTAAATTAGTGGCATTATCATTAATAATCGTATTGGGCATATCACTTGAAAAAGTATTATTTCATTATATTAATCAATATTTAACTGAAAATTTATTATCATCGATGCAAGATTTCTTAGTTAGAATAAGTATTCCTGTATCAGTAATTTTATTTTTATGGATAATAAAATCTTTATAAAATAGATAAATGAAATTCAAAGAAATTTATGATAATTTTATAAAACCCTTTGTGGAAATCGTCATTTATTACCTCACTAATAAAATGAAATTTACAAATGAAGTAAATGTGATTATTAATGATATTACAAATAGCGATACTGATAAAGATTGTGGGTTTATTAAAAGAATTTTATATTATTTCTTATTATTTATATATTTCGTTGCTATTCTATGGATTATAATAGATATTATTATGAAAAACAATTATTTATTTAATTCTTATGTTGCAAGAGCATTTAGAAGTCAATTATTATTTGCAGATATTCCTGAATTTTATCAATTAAAAAATATCATTTATATTAATGACAGTTTTTCATTTGATTTTCATTTCATTTTTTTCATATCAGTATTATTAATCATTTATGGAATTTATTATTATTTCAATTATAATCTCACGCAATTTTTTAAAGATAAATTTGAAATAGAATTTAATTTATTTATTCCATTTGTGATTGGTTCTATATTTTTCGGTATTCTCTTTTATATCTATAATTCATATAATATCATTGTATTATCAAATAAATCCAATACAATTACCCAAATAATTTATGATAATATTAATAAAGATTTTATTGATAAAGCTAAATTATGTAATTATGATGAAGAAAGAAAGAATAGTAATGATGGTGATTTTATTAAAGGTAAATGTAATGATTTGAAATTGCATTTCACAACGTCTAAATTTTATTATTATATCACAAATACTATCAATGAGATGTATAGTAATTCTAAAACTAAGAAGATGACAGTAGAAAAATTTATGACTTTGAAGAATAATAATGACGTTTCATACAAGGATTTATTAATTTCATCATTTTTCACTTATACCTTTATGAAATATTATGCTGATAATAATTTATATGATAATGCTAAAGAAATATTTTCAAAATCAAATTTAAATACTTTCTTTTATAAATATCGAATAAATCCCATATTAGATTTTAGTTATAATTCAATATTATTTAACCCTTCAAATAATGATTTAAATTTCAATAATCCACTTATGAAAGAAGCATTCAATAATAATAAAGAAATCTATTATTATGTCTATAATGAATATTATGAAATATGTAATAATATTCAGAATAATATAGTTGATGTTTATAATATTTGTAGTAGTAAAACGATATGTATGTATTATTACTATCTAATTATTGGAATTATTATGTTGATAATAGTTATTTATTATTTTAGAATTACTTATTTGAAATTAAATAATTAAATTAATTTTATTATAATAATATAATGAGTGGGACGACAATAATAAAGCTAGATAAATATTATAGATATAATTTTGAAAAAGATCCATTATATCTGAAAGAAAATGAAAAAGATAAATTAAATTATTTATTAGTTCTAAAAGAAATTATTAAAAAAAATTTTGATAAATTTAAATCAGATTTCGAAAAAAATTATTTAAATAAGAATATAACATTGGAAGGTTATGAATTATTTAATTTATTATATACATATTTAAAAGAAATTACTAATTTAGATGATGATTTAAATGTTCATTATTTAAATTATATTGAAAAAGATGAAAATAATAAAGATAAAAAACTATTTCAAGATTTTAAAAATAATCAATTTTATATAGATTATAAATCATATGATATAGATAATTTATTTGATGCTCTTAATTTTAAAAATATTTTATTTTTAGATGATAATGATGAAAATAAAAAATATATATTAGATAATAATTCATATTTAATAAAATTTAGTGATATGAATAATATTTCTTATATTAATAAAATTATTTCATTAATTGAAAAGAAAGAATTAATTTATTTAGAAGACAAAATACAATCTCAAATTTTAATTAATAGTATTAATAGTGTCTTAAATTATTTATATTATTTAAAAATTACAATTCAATTAAAAGGAATTAAATTAGATAATTTAAATTCTTTTAATGAAGATGAAAAAAATAAAATTAAATTCATAAAAGAATTACAAAAAAAATTAGAACCTGATAAAAAAGAAGAAATTAGTTCTGATTTTTTAAAATTAGAATTATTTAATTATACGAATAATAAAGAGTTTCAAAAAGATGTTTTTTATAAAAGAGCATTATTATATAAACACGAAGTTATAGAAATTTATAAATTAGTAATTAATGATTATGAAGATACTTATTACCAACTATTTTTAATTTTAATTATAGAAATTCATAAAATACAAGACTTTTTAAAATCAAATAAGAAGAATGATATAGAATTTAAAATAAATCGTTTGTATGCTATTATAATATTATTATATTATATTTTTGATATTTATTATAAATCTATTAATGCTTCACAGTATGAAGATATTAATATGGATGATTATAATATTTTTATGTGTTCCTTATATTTATTAATAAATTCTAAGATATTCTTTATTAATAAAAATATTAATGATTATTTTAATTTTTTACAAGATCGTGAAAGATATAAATGTAATGATTTGCTTTCTATATATATAATTAAAGATGCATTCGAAAATATATTAAAAAATATTTTTGAAAGTTTTATAGATATTCGAAATAAAATTAAAAAATATAATATTTTATCAGTAATAAGTAATGAAATATTGAAAAGTTTTATAAATAGTAAAATTTCTAATAATATAACTATTAATAAAGATAATATTATTAGAGATTTTGAAGTTGGTATTTTGGGTTCTAGAAATAATACTATCATAGATATATCTAAAATTTTAAAATTAGTAATTGATAATGTAGATAAAAAAGGAAGTAATAATATTAATAAAATAATTAAATATATATTTTATGATCATCATAATCATTATGATAATGATTATGATGAAATACAAAAATTGTTATATGATCCTGAAAAAAATTTAGATATTTTAAAATTGAAAATATTTAAATTTATAATTTTAAAATATAGATATAGTTTTGATTATAAATTTATAATTCAAAATATTTACGATAATATATATAAGTTTACTACTAAAGATGAAATAATTCGATACTATATTAATTCAAAAATTACATCTGTTTTAGATGAAAAAATTGAATATTTATTATCAGATAATATAATTAATTATAAATCAAGAATAAATTATAAATATAGTCAAATATTACTATTACAACCACCACTACCATCACCAGCAGCAACAACAGCAACATCAACAGCAGCACCAGCACCAGCAACAACATCATCACAACCACCAGCAGCACCAGCACCAGCATCAGGAGCAGCATCAGGAGCATCAGGAGCAGCAGGACCAGCAGGAGCAGCAGCACCAGCAACAACAGCACCAGTAGGAGCAGCAGCAGCACCAGCACCAGCACCAGCACAACCACCAGCACAACCACCAGCATCAGCACAACCACCAACACCAGTACAGTCGTCAGATGAAATAATAAAAGAAATAATAACATTTATTGAATTAGATATTAAGAAAAGAAAAACTATTGAGAATAATATAATTCAATATAAATCAACATATTTTGATAATAATAAAGTAAAAACTGATAAAAAATTAGAAATATCTGAAGATGATTCAATGATAAATTTAAATATTGATGAAATAGATAAAAATGCTATTGAATATTTTACTAATATTGTATATAATTTAGATAATAAATATATTATTAATTATTCAAATGAAATTATATATTTAATTATGAAAGAAAAAGATAAAAAAAATTATTTTAGTATATTTGATAAATTTTTTATCACAAGTAAACAATTTTTAGAAAGTCAAATTATAAATATTAAAAATAAACTTGAAAAAAATCTAGAATTTAATAGATATTTAATAAAATATTACGATCATTTTAAAATTTTAGTAAATCATTATAATGGTACAATTAATCTTGATAATGGTGCCAATTTCGATGTTACTATATTCAAGTATAATTTATTTTTAATAAAATATTATTTAATATCAATTTATATAAATATATCAAATTTTTATAAAATAATTGATCTTATAAATAATTTTTCTAAGTTGTTTAGAAAAAATAAAGATATAATTAATTATGATGAAAATATTTTTGATAATATAATGAAATTATATTATAAAAAATTTGATAATATACACATTAATGAAACATATATTATAGAATTAGAACAAAAATTAAATAATATTGATTCATTAATATTAGAAAAGTTTAATCAAATTAGTGATCTAATTCATGATATTATTTCTAATATAAAAAAAAAGAAATTTAATCCTATAAATATAAATAAAAATTTTATAAAAATTAATAATTTATTAAAAAGAAAAGATTTTTCTAAATTAATCGAAAATATTACAAATTTTAATACAAAGCCTTTTAAAAATTGTACTGATGATGATATATATAATATAAATATATTATTTATGTATATATATGCATTTTACATTAATAATGATAATACAAATCTTAAATATGAAAATATAAGTAAAGAAAATATACAATCATTTTTATATATATTTAATATATGCCAAAATTTATATCTTATTATAAAATCTTATATAAATGATATTAAAAAACTTTTATTTTCATATTATTCATATATTCATTCATTAAATAGAGATAAAAATATATCAAAATATTATAGTATTCATGATATTGGTGCAGAAAATACTAAAATAAATGATATTATAATAAAATATAATGACATAAATGAAATGTATTCTAATTATACAAAAAATATAATTAAAAATTTAGATGAAAAAATAGAAAAAATAAAAGAAGAAAATGATGCAACATCAGCAGCACAAATAATAACAGGTATTGCAGGTGGTGCATCATTTTTTACAAAAAATAAAAAAATAAAAGGTGGTATTAATAGTAATGAAAATACTGGTTTATTAGATAAAATCAAAAATGAATATATAAATATTTATAATTTAATTACGAAAGATAAGAAAATAAATAAAGAAAATATTAAAAAAAAATACGAAATATTTTTTAAATATAAAGATTTCATAAAATCTTTATTATTTAATCAGGAAACATATTTATATGATTTAATAATTAAAGATACAGATAATTTGAATGCAAATATAAATATTATAAATATAATAAATAAAGAAAGTGAATATTGTAAAAAAATAGAAGCTTATAAAACTACCAATAAAGACAAAAATGATAATTTTAAGATAATTAATAATAATATTTATATATTTTACCAATTAATTCTTTTTTATATTAATTATATTAATGAAAATTACAAAGATAAAAAACCAATAACTAAACAAGTAATTGATGATAATGATAGAATTAAATATGAATTTAAAAAATATTATAAAGAAAATAATAGTGATTTAAATTATATTTTTCTATCTTATTTAAAGTATAATAAAACTAAAACATTAGAAACTAGTAAAAATTTAGAAAAAACGAATTTTGAAATGACAACTTTAAATGATGAAATAATCATTAAACAAATAGAATTAAGTATTAATAATACTATATTATTTACCCATTTAAGAAATTGTGAAAAAATTAAAGAATTAATTAATTTATTAATATCAAATAATTTAATAACAGATATAAATAATGAAATTCAAGAAATTCAAGAAAGTTTAGGAAAAATTACAGGTGGTTTTGAACATGATGAATTTTTAATGGCAAAAGATAGGAAATATATTAAAAATACTGAATTAATAAATGAATATACAAAAATATTTGATGTATTAGATAAATATGAAGAAACAAATACTGGTGTTATATCATCATCTTTTAATAAAGTAAAAAATAGCATAGTTTCAGCAGATGATGGTCCATTACTTCATAATGTTGCAACAGACCCTTCACTAAAAGAAGCGGCAAAATTTATGAATGAAATGATAGTAAAAAAAGAAAAAGGAAAAGTAGTATCAAAATCAGAACTTGACGGATTGAAAAAATTAGAAGAAAAAATTGAAGAAATTAAAGGAAAAAAAGAAGATTTAAATGAAGATGATAAAAAATTATTAAAAAAATTAGAAGAAACACACGAAAAACATAAAGAAGATATTACTGATTTTTATAATAAAGATGAAAATGAACATTTAGTTGATGATACAGATAGAATAGTTGTAAATTTTTCAGATGTTTCAGAACTTTTCAAAACATTATTAAAATATTTATTATTATTATGTATTTTCATTTATATAATAGTATTAGTAATATCATTTATAAATGTTATTAATTTAATTTATTTAACTATTAAATTTGCAATAAACTTATTTTATAATCCAATAATAGTCAATAATGATACTTTAAGTTTTAAAATTAAAGAAATTGTAAAAGTTAATAAAGATGATTTCTCAAAAGATACTTGTAATGTATTTAGTGAACAATTAATGGCATTATCAGTATTTAATATGACTATTTACATTTTCTACATTCTACTAGCATATTTATTCATATATATATTATGGTATATTTACTATAATAAAGTTATGTTTTATACTCATAAATTGGTAGGAGATGTTAAAGAGATTGATCCAGATGGCAATTTAATGTTAATAATTGCATTAATATTCGCTTTAGGTATTGTTCATATAGTTATTTATAAATTTATATTAAAAAACACTGGAATATATCATTATAAGAAAGTAATTGAATATGAGAGTAATCTTGATAATTCAATTGTTAATTATATAAAAGAATTATCTCCTGCACAATATACGGACGAAGATAAGAAATTTTATCTTTTACTAATTGATTCAACGAAATATGATGAAATTAGTGCATTTTTTGAGAAGAAAATTAATGAATTAAGTAATACTGGTAGTGATATTGGAAAATATATTTTAATATATAATTTATATAATTATTTCTCAAATTATATCACTATGAATGATATTTATCAATATAAGATAGGTGTTTATTTACAATTAATAGCTAAATTAAAGAATGACGAGACAGAAGTAACTTTCTTATCATTATTAGATAGTAGTAATAAAAGATTAATTAAATTAACACATGAAGATTTAAGTTTTTATAAGAATATTCCAAAAGATAAAATAGAATTATTTAAACCTATTAATAATGAAGTAATAAATATTGTTACAAATATTAATAAATCAATAATAACTTATTCAGGAACATTTATTCCATTCATATTAATTGCTATATATATCATAGTAATATTTGTATATAATATTATTTGTATTTACATTCTATTTGAAACAATTCACGCAACAAAAGCTAAAAAATTATTCCCTGATTATATCTATACAATAACTGATTATTATAAAAATTTTATAAATAAATTATTAGATAGAGAAGAAGAATAAGATGAATTTATTTAATTCAATTATGATATTTATTCTAATAATTATGTTAATTTTATCTTTTATTTTAGTAAAAAATTTATATGATATAGATTATATTATAATGCAAGAGAAAAATTGTTTATTATAAATTATTATTTTTTTATTATTTAGAAATGAATGAATATTATAAAATAAGATTTAATATAAGTAAGTATTTTCTTAATTTAGATATTCAATTATCTCTATTGAAAAACTTGATTTTTGTCGTTCTTATTTTATCTTGTATTTTCCTAATATCTATCTATAATTATAATTCTTTGAATATGATAAATTTTATGATTTATATAATTCATCTCCTATTTTTATTATATACCTCATATGACTTATTAAAAATGATAAATCAAATTAAAAAAGATGAGACGCTAAATAAATATAATGACCATTTCGAATTAATTAATTGTATATTTAAGGAAAATTTATATAATGCAATGACAATTTTCAAAAATGAAAGTATTGATAAAAATTCTAATTTATATGAATTATATAAAATTAAAGATGAATTGATTACTTACATCAATAATATAGAGAATGTTTATAAAACGAATGATGTAAATATCCTTATTTCATCAACACCTGATATAATTAAATATTATGATATTGAAAAGTTTATAAATAATAATTTTGATAAATATCTCTATTTGCCCTCAAATAGTAAATTCATTAATCCGAGATTTAATAAATATTTGAAACAAGATAATGAGAATAATACTTATAAATATTTAGATTTACAATTATTAAACAAATATCCAATAAAATCTCAATTATTAAATTATTTGAATAATAAATATAATAAAGATTTTACAAATGTTTATTTAGAACCTCCATATTCATCTCCATTATTTAATATTAATATAAATAAAATTATTGATGATTATAAATGGTCTATATATAATTATTTGATGACTATTAGTTTTTTCATTTTCATAATCTTACATTCATTATATTTAAGTTATAATATTAATATTGTCTATATTTATCTCATAACTATAATTTTAGGTATATTACTTTTATTTATATTATAATAGAAATGGGCGGCGGAGGTTCAAGAGTAGAAACAAGAGATTATAATTGTTTAAGCGATCCAAATATTAAAATTAGAAAAGAACCTATCAAATTTAATAATTTAAAACATGTAAGATGTCTATTCCTAACACAAGAAACTTATAAAGCCAAATATCATATTCCGAAATCAACTTTGACGCTAGAATTTAATTCAACAATTCAAAATTTAGAAAATGATATTGAAATGAAAATAAAAGAAACTTATGAAACAATTAATAATACAACTAGAATTGATGGTGGTGCAGATATTAAAATTCTAAGTCCTATTTATGTCGCATTCTCTCGCAAATTAGAATATGAAAGCAATTTATTTGATGATAATGATATTAAAAAAATTGAAGTGAATGATATTAATAACAAGAAATATGAATTAGCAATTGGAGAATACATCACGAGATTTTTAGAAGAAATGAATAATCCAGAATTTAACGCTAAATATAAAAGTCTTCCTATGAATACTTATGGGTTTAAGAATGGACAAATTTATGTAATTCTATATTTCCCTTTCATAACTAGTCAATATAAATATATAACTAATTTTAAAGATATTATAAAAAGTTCTAGTTTTTTTATTAAAACAATTACAAATACATCTTTTAATGGTCTTCCAGATGTATCAACTGTAGATCCAGAAAAATTAAGACAAACAATGGAACAATCTAAACAAAAATTTACACCTGAATATATAGATGAAGTAATTGCCAATGCTAAAGATAAAGATCAAGAAAGTTTTAGATATGGCGATGATTTAACTTATTTATGTAATGAAGGTGGTTGTATTAGTGATGTTGGAGAAGATTTTAGTAGTATTTTACCATCACTAGCAGCAAATGATAGTGATAATAATAATAGTGCTGAGAAGATGGCACCATTTCTTCCTTCAAAATGTTTAGCTCAGACTGTTAGATATAAATGTGGAGTTATTGGTGCAGATAAGAATAATAAATCAATGAAACAAATTATGAAAGATGATGTTATTATTAATTATTTAAAAGATACTTTGAGGGATTATATAATCAATTATAATTGCACTATCAATAAAGATAAAATGGATGAACAATTTTGCAAATCTAAAGCAGATCCAAAAGCGGATATTCAACAAACACCAATTGATATTATAAGTTATGCATTTTCATATCAATTAAGAAAAAAATTTAGTTCTGATTTAAATGAAGGCGATAAAAATCATTATAGTAAGAGTTATAATACGCATATTATTAAGGAATTAATGCTTTTGAGGAATAAATATCCGGGAATTCAAGAGATTGTTTTCCCTTTATACATCTATAATAATGATAAAAATGGTTATTTAGCAACTCCTCCTTGGGGTTCTCTTTTTCTAACAAAAGATCAAATATTTTATCAAGGTGATCCTATTATTACAAATAGAAAAGTATATTCATTCAATAATAATTTTTATTTAACAATGAATGATAATGGATATATTTATGTTGCAAATTCGAATTCCAATTCAATTTTATATTATTTAAATATTATTCCTTATCATAAACCTATTAATTTTACAATTAATGATAATATTTCTATTTTTTTCAAAGATAAAAAAGGGAAACTTCAAACAGCAAATCTACTCAAAAATGATATGAAAATAATAAGAAAAGATGATAAACACAGAGAACCATTTGATTTTTATATAAATGACGAAGGGAAATTAAGAGTTTATGGAAATGGTTTTATAGATGCAACTGATAAATCATTTATAAAATTTATAGATGATAAAATAGATGAATATGAAAATTATGGAAATTCTCCAAATTATTTAACCTCATTTAATAGCAGAAATGAAATGGACAAAAATAAATTAAATCTTCAAGAACAAAATCCTATTTATATTGATTACTAATAATTATTCCTTAAATAATTTAACAACATCATTAATGTTAATAATGATATTCGTTAATCTAAATTTTGGATTGCAATTTTTCAATCCTAAGAAGAAACCACTCTCTTTTGATTTATTATAAGCATTTCTATCAGGTTCTCCAACAGTAGAATTGAAATAGAGTTCTTCAAATGGCATTGTGCTCAATTTATTATTTGCTTCTTTGAGATTTTTAATTATAGTTGAATTATCTAATTTACTAATAATTGAATGATATTTATTAAAGATTTCATTCAAAGTTTTCATATGTATCATAGGTTGATGTGCCGTATGAGTTTTAGGATTTGTAGAAATTCCTTTTGATAAAACAGGATCTTTACTAATTTGATTAGTAAGAGTTGCACTGAAAATCAAAGGATAATCTTCTGGTTCTAATTGAGTATTTGTATTAATTTTAACAAATAATTCATTTATTCTTACAAAATCATTTTCAATATTATCAATATAATAAATATTGACATAGACATATTTATTAATTTTCATATCAATATCTTCATCAATTATTTTTCTAATCGCTTCTAAACGATGCTGACCATCAATAATGTGAATATTTTCTTTTCCTTTTTCACAAATTGCCGATAATATCCAATTGATATTATTAGTTCTAATATTTTCATATAACTTATTAACATTTTCTGGTTTAGGTTGTCTATTATGAAACCAGATATTGCTGATACTAATCAAAGTTCTAAAATCAATTTTAAATAAAGATGAATTTTCATTCTCATCAATTTTTTGATTTAGATAAAAATTAGTTTTATCTGGATTATTTGCCATTTCTTAATGATAATTTTGATTTAAAAATTTAAATCATTTTTTTCCATTTAAAGAAAATAATCATTAAGATCTTATTATAAGCAAGTATAATAAATAGTCTTTTTTTTTTGTATATAAAATATAAATGAACGATTGGGGCATAATAGATTTATATTTTAAAAATCATAAATATCCATTTACTAATCATCATTTAGACAGTTATAGAGAATTGATAAAAACTTATATTCCAAAAACTATAAGTTCTTATAATCCAATTACTATGATTAAATACGACGATAATGATAAAGATAAGAGAGTAATGAAAGTTGATGTTTATATCGGTGGTGAAAATACTGATGAGATTTATATAGATCATCCAATAATTCCAGAAATAACAACTGAAGGAAAGAAGAATAAGATTTTAACTCCCAATGATGCGAGATTGAAAAATTTAACTTATGAAACTCATATTTATGCCAATGTCGTAGTTAAAATTACAAATGCTGATGATGAAGTTATTAAAACTAAGTTAAATAATGTTGCTATTGGGAGTATTCCTATTATGCTTCATTCAGATATTTGTATCTTAAATAGAAATGGAAATGAGGTCTTACAATCATTAGGAGAATGCATATATGATTGTGGAGGTTATTTTATAATTGATGGGAAAGAGAAGGTTATAATTGCACAAGAAAGTTTAACTAATAATTGTCTTTTTACAAGTAAATTAAAAGATGATGATAATTTTGATTATAAAGGATTTATTAGATGTAGTGCAGATGAAGGTGAATCATTATTAAAACCTAAAAGTATTGAATTTTATTATGTTAGAGATAATGATAATGTTACGGAAAAACACGAACATCAGAAAGGATGTATTTTATTAAGTCTTCCATCAATTGAAGGTAAAATACCATTATTCATAGTTTTTAGAGCTTTAGGTTTAGAAAGTGATAAAGATATATATGAGGCAATTTTTGGAGTTGATAATAATGAAATAGAAATGAAATATTTCAATAATTTCATAAGACCTTCAATTTGTGATAATTATTATTTATATGAAGGAGAAAAGAAATACATCTACACTCAGGAAGAAGCATTGAATTATATTAAATTTCACGTCAAATATAAAACAAATGATCACGTCAAATACATCTTATCTGCCGACATCCTACCTAATATTAATATCTTCAATAATAAATCTAAGTATTTAGGATATTTAACAAAACAATTTATTGATGTTTGTTTAAAAATAAAACTTCCAAGTGATAGAGATAATTATTTCTATAAAAGAATTAATGTAAGTGGTTTCTTATTAGCAGAATTATTTCAAGAGGCATATGCGAAATTAAGAAAGGATATTCGAGACACTATGGATCAGTTCTATTATTACGGAGCTTGGAAGAATACTAATAATTATAGTAATTTCATTAATAAAGATAATATTTATCGTCTAATTAGAAATGTTTTAATTGCTGAAACCTTTGCGAAATCTTTAAAAGGTAGATGGGGATTGGCAAGTGATGAAGACCCAGAATTAGGAAGAGTTCAAGATTTATCAAGAATTAGTTATATTGGTTTCCTATCACATTTAAGAAGAGTTAATATGCCAATTGATAGAAGTTTAAAAATAACAAGTCCTCATAAATTACATTGTCAGCAATGGGGTATTATGTGTCCTTTTGAAAGTCCTGATGGTGCTTCTATTGGATATTTGAAGAATTTGGCATTCTTATCAAAAGTAGCAGCGGGAACTAATCCAAATTTCATTAAGAGTTGTTTATTAGATATTGGAGTAATTCCAATTGAATTTTATAATTTACCATTAAATAGAAATATTACTAAAATTTTTGTTAATAATACTTGGTTTGGTATTACTAATGATCCTATAAATATAACAAGAATATTAAAAACTTATAGAAGAAATGCATTTATTAACATCTTAACATCTATTTCTTGGAATACTTCCAATAATGAAATAAAGATTTTTACGGAAACAGGAAGAGCAGTAAGACCTTTAATAATTGTCAAGAATGGAGAAGCAAACATTTTCAAGAATAAATATAATAATTGGTTTGATATGATTATTGGAAAGAATTATCCATTAGATGATAAGAATGAAGAAATTTATTATAAAAATTATTATATTAATCCTCTAACTCTTCCCAATTTTAGAAATAAAAATTTAAATGAAGTTGTTGAATTATTAGAAAAGGACGAAGCAACAATTGAATATATTGATGCACAAGAATCTGATACATCATTCATAGCAATGTATAAACATGATATTAATAATTTTCATACTCATGTTGAAATTCATCCTTCGACGATGATTAGCGTTGTTTCTGGTAATATTCCTATGTGCAATCATAATGCGGCAGCTCGTAATCTTTTCCACGCCGCACAGACAAAACAGGCAATAGGAATTTATGCGACTAATTTTAAAAAACGATTTGATACTTTCGGTTTTATTCAACATTATCCTCAAAGACCAATCATCAATACAAGACATGCACAATATACTGGAAGTGATTATATGGCGAACGGTGTTAATTTAATAGTTGCTATTATGACTTATACAGGATATAATCAAGAAGATAGTTTAATTATAAATAGAAATTCAATTCAAAAAGGATTATTTCATTTATCTTATTATAAATCAATTACTGCAACTGCTAAAAAGATTTCGGAATTTGAAAGAATTCGTTTTGGTAATCCTAATAATTTCTATTTAATAAATGATATTGATAAGAAAAATAAGATTAAAGTTCAAGGAATAAAAAGAGCAACTTATGAATTATTAGATGATCGAGGATTTGCTAAAATAGGTTCATACATTCCAAGAGGTCAAAAAGCAGTTGTTATAGGAATGATATTAGAAAAAGAAGTTATTAAAGAAGTTAATAATGGAGTTTTTACAGAACAAATAAAAGAGACTACTTATACTGATATTTCTATAACAAGTGATGATAGTTATTATGGATATATTGATGATATTTATTATGATACTAAAACTGGAAATGATGATGAAATTTGTAAAATTAAATTTTTAAAAATAAAAATTCCTGAATTTGGAGATAAACATTCATCAAGGCATGGACAAAAAGGAGTTATTGGAATGATATTATCCGAGGAGAATATGCCTTTTACGAAAGATGGTATAAAACCAGATTTAATTGTTAATCCTCATGCAATTCCTTCACGTATGACAATTGGGCATTTGGTAGAATGTGTCTATGCTAAATTATGTTGTATTGAGGGTTATTTGGGAGATGGAACGATTTATATAGATATAGATCATAAAGCTATTTATGATAAATTAGAAAGTCATAAATTTCACAAACACGGAAATGAGATCTTATATAATGGTTTCACTGGAAAACAAATAAATACTGAGATTTTTATTGGTCCCACATATTATTTCAGATTAAAACATATGGTTGCTGAGAAAATTAATGCACGAGGAAAAGGACCAATGACACAACTTACAAGACAACCAACAGGAGGCAAGAGAAAAGAAGGAGGTCTTAGAATTGGTGAGATGGAACGTGATAGTTTAATAAGTCATGGAATAGCAAGTTTTATTCAAGAGAGTATGATGGAGAGATCTGATAAATATCGATGGAGAGTTTGTAAGAGATGTGGAATTATTCCTAATTATTCAAATAAAATAAGTTCTTGTATCTGTCCTTTATGTAATAATAATGAAAGTAGTATTATTGAAACACCTTATTGTATGAAATTATTAAATCAAGAACTTGAAACAATGAATTTACAAATGCGATTTAATACTGAATATTTAGAAGTTCCTAATAATATTCTTGAAACTTTTGATGATGATTATGATATTCAAATTGATGAAGATATGAATAATGATAATAATGATAATGATGATAATGATGATAAACAGAAACAAAAAGAGAAGATAATAATAAAACCATTGAAAGATAAGATATTAAATCCAAAGACAGGTAAATACGTTTCTATAAACTCTGTCATTGGTAAAAAGATATTGAAAGAACAAGAAAAAGAGAAGAAAGATGATGATAAGAAGGTAATTAATAAGAAAGATGATGATGAAGATAAGATATTAAATCCAAATACTGGTCGAATGATTTCTATAAATTCTCCATTAGGTAAGAAATTAAAGAAACAAAGAGATGAACTTCAAGAAATTGTTGTTGAAGAAATTAAAGATATTAAGGATAATAAGAAAGATGAAATTAAAAATGATGGAGATAAGATATTAAATCCAAAGACAGGTCGAATGGTTTCTATAACATCTCCAATAGGTAAGAAGTTATTAAAAGAACAAAAAGAAAAAGAAGGTGCTGTTATTATTGATAAGAAAGTTATTAAGAAAGATGATAAGGATGATAAGGATGTTATTGATAAGAAAATTATTAAGAAGGATGATAAGAAAGATGATGTAGATAAGATATTAAATCCAAAGACAGGTCGAATGGTTTCAATAACATCTCCAATAGGTAAGAAGTTATTAAAGGAACAAAAAGAAGGAAAGAAGGGAGGTTATAATTATATGAATAGTAATTATAGTGATGGTTATGAAAGTATTATGAGTGATTTAAGCGATTTAAGTGATTTGAGTGATTTTGAATATGAGTAATAATAATCATTAATTATATTAGAAGAATTATACAAAATATGAATAATTATTTATTTATATTTTTCAATTTATTTATTCTAATTGTAATAATAATTATTATAATATTATTATATTTTTTTTATAAGAAATATGTAAATCATAAAAAGAATATAGATGCCAATTTATCATTATCTGAAAGTACATTAAATAGTGCAACAGAAACATTCGATAAATTACAAGATGAAATTAATGATAAATTAAATGAAATTAATCAAAAAAATAATGATTTCATTGTAAGTGAAACAAATAAATTAAATAGCATCAATTCAAATTTAAATAATAATTTAAATAAATTATTTAAAGTTAATAATTTTAATGATTATATTAATTCAAATATATCTAATAATAATGATATTAGTATTAATACAAATTCAAAAATAACAAATTATTCAAGCATTACTAATTTAACTGATAATAATAATTATTTTAAAATTTGTGATAATACTATTGATGAGAATAAGAGAAAATGTATTAATTTAAATGTTGATGGTTCAGGTAATTTTAATATCTATCCTGGATTAAATAATTCAAGTTCTTCAAATGTTGCATCAGTTTCTATTTATAATACGAATAAGAATGTTTTAGCAAAATTTGATTTAAATTCAAATAGTATCTCATTAGGATCTGGTAGTAATCCTGCAATTTCTATAACGAATAATATTTATACTCCAAATATCATCGTTTGCAATTACACCTTCAATATGGCAACTTCTTCTCAGGCAGCAAAAATAAATTTAAATTATATATCTAATTTTATTTTACAAAAAGGAACTTATCTAAATTTTATGATTAATACAACTTACAATTTTTATTTATCAACATTTCAACCTGATAATAATTATATTGATATTTATAAAATGACTTATGATAATAATATTTTAAAATTATTAATAAGAAATCAAATACCATCAAATGCTATTATTAATTTACCAGTGAATATCATAACATATGATACAAATAATCCTATTTATAATATTCTCACTCCAATGTCAACAAATGGATTTTTAACAATTTCTTAATCATCAATCATCATCTTCAATAAAAAGATTTTTAGGTTTATTTTTTAATTCGTCTTGATATAAAGACCAATAAGATTTGATTTTAGGTTCGATGATATTATCCCATCTTTCCTTATCAAAATTAATTCTTTGAACATTAATAATTTCCAACATCCAATAATTTAATTTCTTTCGTTCATCTTTATAAATCTTCATTTCTTCAATCGTTTCTTCATAATTCTTATTAAAAGTTGAATAGACATATCTAATTTCATTATTTTCATAAAATTCGGCAATAATTCCGTGTTTATAATTATTATCTAAATCCAAATTCATTTCTTTAATATTATTAATATAATCTACCTCGTTCCCAAAATCTTTAAACTTACATTCGACATAATCACAAATATCTAATTCACATACTGCCATTTGCCCTTGCATTTGATATTCATATTTAATAGGAATAGTTCCATCTTTTATTTCTCGCGAATAAGGACATTTGATTTCAATCATAATCCCCTCATTCGTAATACCATCAGGAGATGCTCCAAAGTTATTAATTTTATCATTAATCAAAAGTCCAAATTCATTAACTTCAACTTTATTCAAATGAGAATAAATATCAATTGCCACTTTCTCAAACATACAACCCCATTTTAAGGCAGGAATACTATTTGAATTAAAAGTAACATTTTTAATCTTCTTTTTAATTAATGACATAGGACTATTAATAGCATCATATAAATCACTAGCTGTTAATCTATTTTCTCTCAATTTAAACCATTCTGGAGTTCTTTGTTTAATGAATGGTCTTGATTTTAATTCATTGAGAATATAGACCCTGCTTTTACTCATTATTTTTCTCCCTATCTTTCTTATATTTCGCCGAAGCTTTATATTTCTTTTCTTGTGCGACATTAATTCTATTAATAGTTGATGAAATATCTATATTAAGTTTTTCAACATTTTCATTCACTTTTTTTCTCTCTTTCTTAGTTGCTATTGCTATTATCTCCTCTTTCTTCTCATCCAAAATTTTATTAAAATTATGCATCAACTCCTCCATTTTTTATATAATTAAATATTTTAATTATATTCTTAAAGTCATTTTTTATTATTTTTATTATTATAAAAAATGATTATTATCAATATCAAAATCTTATTTATCTTAAATCTTAATTATAAATATAAATGTATATTAAAAGTGATTTGACAACTATTGGTGTTGATGAAGTAGGCAGAGGAACATTATTTGGGAATGTTGTAGCAGCAGCAGTAATTATGCCCAATGATTTAGAATTAGATAATAATGAGTTTTATAAACAAATTAAGGATTCCAAAAAATTATCATTTAAAAAACGACAGATTTTAGCAGATTATATTAAAGAGAATTGTATAACTTATGGAATTGGAATTTCAACACCAGAAGAAATTGATAAGATTAATATCTTACAAGCATCTGTGAAAGCTATGCATCGTGCTTTATTTGAAGCATATAAGAAAAATAAATTTAATAATATTATTGTTGATGGCAACTATTTCAAACCAATTATCTGTCCAGATGACGATGATATAATTTCATATGAGTGTGTTCCACAAGGAGACCAGAAATATATCAATATTGCCGCTGCTTCTATTATTGCTAAAAATTATCACGATAATGAGATTATTAAAATCGTGAATGAAAATCCTGATTTAAATAAATATGATTTACTTAAAAATATGGGATATGCAACATTAAATCATAGAAATGCTATTAAAAAATATGGGATCACCGATTTACATCGAAAATCATTCTCATCTTGTTCTCAGTATTTATGATTATGATTATTATTCATCTTTTTCTTGATTTTCATCATTTTCTTTCTTTTCTTGTTTACGTTCTTTTTGTTTTATTGTTATTTTTTCTTCATTTTCGTGGGTTATTAATATATCAAGTTTTTGTTTAAGATGGTCAATATGTCTTTGAAGTCTATCTTCTTCTATTTTATTTATTTCTTTTTGAGTTTTATATTCATCACTATTATATTCTCCTGATGTTGCAGAAATATGTCTTTCTAAATTACCAATTTGTCTATCTTCATTAAAATTATTATAAGTTTCTGTAATCCAATTTATAGAAGCATAAAATGTTTCACCAAAAAAACTATAAAAGAAATAAATTATGTATCCAATTATAATTACGAATACACCTTGAATAAATAATGTTATGAAATATTTCATTTGTGGTATTTTTAATTGTTCATCAATACTATCGATATTATCTTTTTCTTTCACTTCTATTTTTTCAAATTTAGGAGGTCTTTTAGAACATAAACCTGTAACAGGATTATAAATTTCATTTAATTTGCAAACATTAGAAACTTCCAAATATTCAATTGAAAATAAATATTTAAATCTATTATTTTCTCCATTGATTTGTCCATCTGTATTATTTTCCATTCCAAAATCTCCAATTATCTTTTTTACTATCTCATTTTTACCAGTAATATCATTAACTAATTCACTCAATTCAACATCATTATAATAATAAATTTCAGTAAAATTATCTAAATTTTCTAAATTTTCTAAAAATGCTCTTAATTTATCTTTACTTGAAAAAATATCAAATCTTTTTTTATTTTTAATATTATCATTATCTGGATTAATATAAAAACCATTATCAATTATAAAATTTATTAATTCTTTGTTTTGCAATGCTTTTTTCGTTTTATTTATAATATTAGCACTGAATGTCGTTCTATTATTATAACAAACATTAACTGCTCTAAAAAAGATATTTTTCAATCTTATTGAAATATTTGTATTCTTAGTTTTATCATCAGTAAATCCTATTTTATATAAATAATCATACAATTCTACATTTGATATAGTTGTTGTTGTTGTTGTTTTTGCAATCTCCTTTAAATCATCCTTTTCATAAGGTCTGTATAAATTCGCTAATATCCATATATGAATTAAAATAGGATCAATTAAGATATTATTATTTTCCAATCCATTTAATGTATATAAATCATTCATCAATTCTTGAAAATCAGTTGATTTATATGAGAATATATTTAAAGAGTTATAATTTTTATTTAAACTATTATCAAACTCATCGAAATTATCTTTTAATTCTAGTATTTCTTTTCTAATTGTATCAAGAAATTGATTTTCAATATCATTTATATTTGATTTAAAATTATTAAATTCATTTGCATCCTTATTTGATTTTAGTATACTATTATAAATATTATTTGTTTTATAAATTTTACTATCAATATTTTTATTATGTTTATAATTAAATATTAATAAATAATTAATATAAGTTAAATTATTTTTATTAGTTATATTATCATTTGATCTAATAATTGTAGTAAGATTTCCAATTAAATTTATTAAACCTAATGCACAATATTTAGATTTATTCATCAATAATCCTCCCGAATATAACTCCTTGGGAATGCACATCATCTCATTTTTACTATTTGTAAAAGGAATACTATCACCATCACAAGGTTTATAACATTTATAAACATCATTATCTGTATATTTTCCAATATCTTTCTGATAAGTATTACCTAAATAGAAATTGGGAATGATTAACCAATCATACCACGAATTCTCACAATAAGCCTTATTGACATTGAAAGAATGCGAACAAAAAGCTGAATTCTTATCTTTACTTTTAAAATTATAATTAATAGTTTTCTTATCAGGACTTAATTTTAAGATATTATTATCATCTAATTGAATTTTAGTTGATATTTCACATTTATTAAATTTATTATTTGTTGAATACCAAGGAACACCAGAAGTTATTACACAATTTTCATAAACATTATTATTATCATTATCAATAATAAAAAAATTATCCTTATTTTCAATAATATCTTCATTACCACTATAATTTTCTAAATCAATATTAATATTACTATTTGTAATAGTTGATATAAATCCATTTTGATTATTTAAAATAGTATCTCCATAAACATTAGCAGATGGTTTATATAATTCTTGATTTATATTACTACTTAATCTTGCATAATTATATAAATTATTAAAGGAATTAATAAAAGCAGGTCTTAGATTAATATTATCTTTACAACTCATTTATTTATCTATATCTCTATTATTTATTTAATAAAATCATCATAAAGAATTATTGGAATATCGAATTTAATTGCATTTTTAATTTTAGTAGTTTCCTTATCCTTTTCGAGATCTTTAACAATTAATGCTGTCGTTTTCTTAGAAACGGTCGATGAGACATCACCTCCATTATCTTTAATCTCTGTTTCTAAATCTTTATTTCTAAAACCACTAAATACAAATGTCTTATCTTTGTATTTCTCATTCACCTTCTTAATCTTCTTCTCTTTTCCTTTTAATTCTTTCCCATCTATTTCATCTTCTTCATTATCTTTAATAGGAATATTTAAGGAGTTATAGAATTCATAGAATTTATTTAAATTTTCTATAAATAATTTAGCAGAAATTTCGCCATATCCATTAATATTCTTAATATCATTAATAGTTAATTTCAAACCTTCTTTTTGATTTGAGCAGATATAAGGATACTTATCAAATATTAATTTCAATTTTCTTTCTCCCAAACCTCTTCCGAGTAAATTAGAAGCAACTAATATATCTAAACAGTTCTTATCTTTAATCTTCAAAAGAGCATTTATCAAATTATCACTGCTTTTCTCCTTAAATCCATCAATTTTCAATAAATCTTCTTTTTTGATATTAATAATTTTCTGTAAAGTATCAAATGAATTATCATATAATTTCATTATTATCCCCTCCCCAATTCCCTTAATATCTAATGATTTCATAAAATGTGTGAAAATCTTAATGTCTTGTTCCCTATTCTTACTATCTCCACTTAGAAGAATGTCCTTTCCTTTCCATATATAAGGAACTGAGGGCAATAAAGGAGTTTTGGATTGTGTTATAACTTCTTTGATATAAGGGATTACATCACCAGAACGGACGATTTTAATTTTAGAACCGACATTAATTTTATTCTTGACTATGTAATCAGCATTAAATCCAGTAGCTTTCTTAATATTAACATTATTTATATAAATCTCATCAAAGATAATAATCGGTTTTAAATATTTATCTTTACTGACATTCCATTCAATATCTTTTACGATTACAACAATTTCTTCTTGAATTTTAAGAGATTTAAAGGCGAAAGAGAATTTGGGATTTTCATTATAATCATAAATATGATTTGAATTATGGGTAATAATAATTCCGTCAATTTCATAAATAGAATTTGATTTAAATTCTTTTAATTTTGATAATAAATAATCAATATCTATTTTATTAGTTTTAATATTACCGACAACTGAAAATTTAAGTTTTTCCAATAATTCATAAATATCATTTATTGGCATCCTTTGATGAGGATTATTTAAATCAATGAAATCATATGCTATAAATTCTAAATAATTACTAATAACATCTTTATTAATCTTTTTTGAATTTATTAGACCAGCGACATAATTTCGAGCATTACTCGCTTTATCATCAGTCTCTTTTATCTTCTTCCAATTTTCTTTATTGATAATTAATTCACCTCTAATTCCAACATAACTTTTATTATCTAAAATAAGTTTTTTAGGAATATTTTTAATATAATTTTTAAATCTTGTTATTTTCTGTCCATATTCTCCATCACCTCTTGTATATAAATTAATATCTTTTCCATTTGCCGAATAAGTGATCAAACAAGAAATGCCATCCAATTTATAACTGATATTATAAGAAGATGGTTTATTATATTCACTAATCCATTTATTATAAGCTTTTACATCATCATCTCTGATTTTATTTTGAGACCCTAAGAAAACTGGTAATTTAACCTTATCTTTCGATTTAATTTCCGCACCAATTCTCTTTAAATATGGATTAGTCTTATCAATCTTCTTTAAATAATCTTTAATCTCGTCATATTCATTATCAGTAAGAGTAGGATTACCAGTATTATAATATTTGTCATCATCTTCTATTAAATATTTAACAATTTCTTCAATAGAAAGCTTTTTATAATCAATCATTATTATAATAAAATAAAATTAAATTTATATATCAATTTTTCTTATTCAAATTTAAAGAAATTCATTTAAGGATAAGAAAAAATTATCTTTATATAAATTTCTTTTGAAATGAATGATTTGATTATGATAAATAAAGAATTATCTTATTTATTATCAGTATCTTCAATATCATTTTTTCTTATTCAAATTTAAAGAAATTCATTTAAGGATAAGAAAAAATTATCTTTATATAAATTTCTTTGAAATGAATGATTTGATTATGATAAATAAAGAATTATCTTATTTATTATCAGTATCTTCAATATCATTTTCAAAAAATAATAAGATTTATGATGATATTGATAATAATGATAATAATGATTATAAAACAATTGAAGAATTATGTGATTTTCAATATTCAGATAATAATGATAGTAATAATTATGATAATGATAATGAATATCCTGTTTTAGGTGGTGGTAATTACATTTCATTTTATACGAATAAATATAATAGAGATGGTAAGACTTGTAAAATAGGTAGATATTCAATTGATAAAGATAATTGTGTTATGATATTAAATGAAAAATATTATTTGAATGAAAATGGATTTACAATAATTTCTAAAAATGAGAATGTTATTACAAATGATTATTTATTTAATTATTTAGAAAAAAATAAAAATAAAGTTTTTGAATGTGCGATTGGTGGAATGGCACAAAAAGCATTGAACATTGAAAAATTCAAAAAATTAAAAATTCCTCTTAATCCCAAACTTGAAATACTTTAAAACCCTATCAATTTTCATAAAATAGAGATTATCATTATCAATTCTTCTTAAATAATCCTTAATTTCATAATATTCATCTTGTGTTAGTGAAGAATTATTAGTATTATAATAAAGATCATCTTCATATCTCAATAATAACTCAACAATCCTTTCAACAGATAATTTCTTATAATTAATCATCGTTGTTAATAATCATTTTAAATAATAATATTATCAATTTTTATTTAAATAGAAAATAAATAAGTTTTCATAATACTTATATTATTCTTAATAAATTCTTCATTTGATATTCCTATTTCTTTTACAAATTTAGTTTTTATTAAATATTCAACAATTTTTCTTAATTTATTCAAATTACATTTAACAATCATATATTCATTCGTTATAATATTAAATAATACGTATTTCGTTTCAGTTTCAGTTTTATCAATTTTATTTAATTCATAAAGATACATATATAATGCCAATTGTAGATAATGTTCTTTTTGTAATTTTTGGACACATTTGAATTCGTAGACAATGTTATTATTATAATCAATACAATCAATAAAACCTACTAATTTTCGATTTAATAATTCTTTCTCTTTTTCTCTATTAAAGTCACATTCAATTTCATAATTATTTGAAATATTCAAATTATTTAATCTTTCAAGAAGAAGATTTAATTTATTTTTACTTAACCAATCATAATTAGTTATTTGAAACACTTTAAATAAATAACCATTTTTATAAGAACTCCAACAATTAGATATATATAATAATTCTCTTGGTGTTAGATTATGAATATCAATTTTATTTAAATTATATCGTTTCTTATTTTTTGATTTTTTTAATCCATTTTCATAATTCTCATCAATCAATTCTTTATAAATTTTCATTTCATTTTTCATCTTATATTCGAACATACTAGGAATTGCTATACCTGTTAATTCACTAACACTCTCAATAGTATCATCATTAGATATTCTCATAGGAATATCAATCTTATTTATAATAAAATCAGTATTCTCTATTATCTCCAATTGATTATAACAATCGTCTATAACATTATCAGGAAGAAATTTAATAAGATTTGTTACAGATATAGGTAAATTATCATCATTATTATTATCATTATTATTAATAAAATTTCTATTTCTAATTTTATTATAATCTTCATAATCACAGTAAATTTCTAAATTATTTTTATCAATGAATGGTAAAAAATCATTAGTATAATGATGAATTAATGTTAATTGTTCTAATCCTCTTGTTGTAGCAACATACAATTCATTAGGACAAATAAAATAATTAACATTTCTATTATAAAATTTGAAATAAGAATAATCAAAATTGAATATAATTACAACTTTTCTTTCTAATCCTTTTGTTTGGTGAAAAGTTGAGAAAATCATTTTATCTTTCAATAAATCTTCATCTAATTTCTCATCATCACTAGTAGGAACATAAATATTAACTCCTTTCATATCTAATTTAATTTTATTTTCTAATAATCGTATTGGCATTTTACTAGTCCTAACTGATGGAGCTAATACGAATATATCACTTGGTTTATAACCTAGATTAAAATAATATTTGATTTCTTCAAATGTTCTTAATTCATTATTATTATTATTATGATGACCAAAAGAATTACAGATGATATATCTAGGTTTATTATTACTAATTTTATTAGATATAATTCTATTTTCTTTTAATAAACAATTATTTATAAATAATGACATTTCTTTCGTAATTCTATAACTGATTGAAAAATTGCATTTTGACCAATTATAAGAATTGAATTTAAAAATTTCAGTTGCATATTCAATAAATCTTTGGTCTGCTTTATTAAATCCAAAAATACATTGGTTTTTATCTCCAAATATACAAAGTTTTGAATAACAATTATTATTATCTTTATAAATCTTACAAATCAATTCGAAATATAAGCTTGTTATGTCTTGTGCCTCATCTAAGACTATTAAATCATATCTGAAAACTTTAATTCTTTCATTTTTATCTCTAATTATCTTATTGATAGTTGTATCAGTGAAACAATCTTTATTATAATATTTGACACAAAAGGAATGATAAGAATGAACTTCAATATTCTCTAATTTAAGTTTTTGTATTTTCTCTCTCGTTTCTATCTTCAATTTTGAATTATAAGTCATTAAAAGAATTTTCAAATTTTTGAAATAAGATGCTATATGTAAATTGCAAGTTGTCTTTCCACTTCCTGCAACACTATCAATGACGACATTATTATTTAATAATAATTCCTGAATAATTCTATTCTGTTCTGCTGAAATCTCAGGTAATTTCATTTATTATTATTGAAAACAATTATTTATATATCATTAATTTAAAAATAATCATATTTAAAGAAATTTATTTAAGAATAATAAAATTTTATCTTTAAATAAATTTTTTGAGATAAATAAAGATATAAAAAATGATTAATGATAATTAAATAATATAAGTATTATGACATCTTCAATTAATATTAGAGATATTTTAACGGATAATACAAATCTCATTGAGATTTATTTATTATCTAAGAAAAATAATAATTCTATTGCTCTCGAAAGTAGTCTAATTAATAAAATTAAATCAACTTTTAAAAAAACAAAACAATATTCGACGGTTATTTATTGTCGCAATAATTATAATTATTTATATGATTTGACAAATGATAATCAAATTGTTTATTCAAGAATTATTGAAAATGATAGAATTATGAATAATAAATATTTAATTCTTGCATTCAATGAAATAAAATTACCAACGCATTTATTCGCTTGCACTAATGATATTGATTATAAATATAATAATGATTTAATTGAATTCAAAATTAATAATAGAATTACAATTACTATTAAAAATAATGATAGTTGTTATATCACTTATAAACATAATAAAGATGTTGATATTGATAAAATTCAAGAAAATTTAAATGATATTATTTTCAAATTAGGTTGAATTTAAATTAATTTCGATTATTCTTTCATTTTTTTCATAATTATCGAATAATTTATTTTCAATCAAATGTTTAAAGAATTCATAATCATCATTAGATTTTTCTAATAATTCATATAATAAATCTAAATTTAGTATATTCATAATTAATTTATGTTTTTTTAAATAATTATCATTTAAAGAATTTAAAAATAATATATAATCTTGTCTAAATAATTTATATTCAGGTCTATATTTATTAACCCAAATCATATCAGCTGAATTTTTTAAATTTTTTTCATAATCAGATAATCCAAAATCACAAATTGAGATTATGAAAGGTTTTGATTTTAGATTAAATTTTAAATCTTTATAAGAATATTCATATAAATAATTATAAAAATAATCATTTAAATTTGATTTTTGATATAAAAAATTGTTGATATGCGTATCTCGATGATAAACACCATTAATATGACAGGTTAATATTGAAATAAAACATTGCATAATAATATTTTTAATATTATCTTTAAAAGTAGTTTCATTTGAATGTGTTAATAAATTTCTTGCTAATGTTATTAATAATATTTGCATTGAACCTTCATATAATTCAATAAATAAGGAGTAATAAGAATTTATTGGATTATATTTTTCTTCAATTTCATTTACTTCTCTTATTTTAATACCTTCTTTAATCTCATTACATAAAGAATGACCGTATAATAATGGAAGATGAATATTCTTAGTTTTATAAGCGATGTTAGAAAGATGTTCAGTAATATCTAATTCTTTTATAGATAAATCACTTAAACGCATTATCTTAGTCACAAATTTTTTATTATAATTATTTAATTTACTTAAATAAATAGTTGCCATTGCTGATTGTTCTCCAATAACTTTTAATAATAAAACATTCAAATCTTTGATTTCATATTCAAAAATACCATAATAAAAAAATTCAAATATAGTTCCACTTGATTTTTCAAGACATCTATCTATTCGAGGAATATTTTTCTTAAAAATTTCATAAGTTGTATATCTTTTATTTAATTCCATCTAATAGTTATTTGTATTTTTAAAAAATACAAAAATTTCTTTTTGTATTTATATGAAAATCAAATTCAATGTTCAAGATAATAGCTTCCATCAAGTCCATTCGCATCCTGTCCAGTGAAGGAATAAGAACTTTTTGGAGATTTCTTGTTCTTTCCACCATTCTTCTTGATTTGCTTCCGTAGATATTCATAATGCTCACGAACAGTCATCAATTTCTTGGGAGAAGGTGGCATAATAATAGGATAAGTCGTCCAATATACTTATAATTATTTTTGATACTCAAAAAATCAATTTTTTTGAGTTTTCAATATAAATTCATACAAAAATAAAAAATGATTATTTATATAAAATAATTAATATAATAATAAAATAAAATAAAAATGTTAAATAATTTTACTTATTATCTATATGATAATCATATGAATGATTATTTAAATTGTTATTCAACCTTTCTTATGACAAATAGAAATTTGAGAGATAATATTCTAAATCATCGAATGAATTTCTTAATTAATTATTATGTTGATAATAATAATAATCATCTTACTAGACATAAATTAATTGATACTTATTCAACTTCTTATAAAGATGATTATAAAAAAAATTATGATAATTATTATGACTATTATTATAATTATAATCATAAAAATGATGAAGAAAAAAGAGATGAAGACGTAGAAGAACATTATAAGAATTATTTTCGAACTCAGGATAAGAAAGAAAAACCTGATTATGATAAATTAGATAAAGAATATTCTATTAAACTTAAAAAAGAAGAATATGAAAAAATGAGAGATAAAGAAATCATTGAAGAATTTCGTAATGAATACAAAGATCAATATGATGATGAATATGAAGATAATTATGATAATGACGATGATGAAGATGATAATGTTGATAATGATTATGAAATCAATTATGAATATTTATGATTATTTGAATAATCATTATTTAAAAATATTTATTTCTTTTTTTCTTTAATATTGACATACTTATCATAATATTGTTGTCCAATAATTACTGATGCTTTGTCATTAGTTATTTCATTTTCTTCAACTTTCTTTCTTATTTCTAACATCTTATTTAGATTATCCCAATTAAATGGTTCATTTCTTGTTGATATTTCAAATAACATTGGGTAGCGAGTTGAAAAGAAATCATATTCTTTTTTTAAATTCTCATAATTATTTTCAGAAGGAGACTTTTTAATTTTACTTCTTATTTCTTTTATTGTTTTAATAATATCTTCATTAGTCAATCCATCTTTTATAAAATCTTTCTCCATTCTTCTATTATTTTAATAATAATATTAATAATAATTTTCTTTATATATATAAAGAAAATGAACGGCTTCCCTTGTAGTTTACATAAAGCAGTTATAACGAATGATATAGAACCTTTAAAGAAATCATTAATTCCCAATTATTCAACTGGAAGAGTTGCACCAGATGCACTCGATTATTCTAAATTCTTTTATGCCAAAAATCATATCCCAGCTATTCAAAATAGACCAGGTAATAATTCATATGAAACTACACAAATTTTTACAAAATATTTAGATAATTATAACCTTCAATGTTATAACTAACCATAAAAATAAAGAAAGTAGGAATGATGGGAATTGAACCCATGTCTCTGCTTCATAAGAGCAGTGTTCTAACCATTGAACTACACTCCCTTTTTTATTTATTTAATATAAAATTATCCTTATATAATTTTTATTTAATTTTTCAATTTCCAAATAAATATCAAAAGAAACATCGATAATAATAGAAGAATTATATAAATCAATAATAATAATGAATTATTCTTTTTTTGTTTCTCATTATCATAATTATTATCATAATTACAAAATGTTGAAATATTAGGCGAACATTTGATAAGACTGCATTTATCAGGAATATCAATTGGTGGAGTTTGTAATAAATCACCATCTACATTTAAAATAGTTGATTGAGAACCACCCATTACTAATTATTATTATTCAACTATTTTTATATTATCTTTTATTTGCATAATTTCAAGATTATCATTCAATTCTTTATGAATTTTAATTATTTCTAAATCATTCGTTTTCTTATCATAAGTTTCCATTTTCTTTTTATACTCATCATATTTGCAAATTAAATAATTGAATTTTTTCACATATTCTTTATAATTAATTTTCATTATAATATTTGATTTCTTAAATTCTTTATAAATAGTCAGTAGTAATTCATTTAATAATTTATCCTTAGTTATTGATTTAACCCCTTCCTTATCTTCCTTACTATAAACAACCTTATTTTTTTCATCCGTAATTTTAATATTATAAGTAATACTATTTTTAATCTTACTCTGAACAATTCTAATTACTCCATTATAATTACTATTTCCGTCCTCATCTTTCTTAATTACTTCTATCTTCCCAGTTCCTCCCTCAATTCCCTCAATTCCTGCTTTCCCATCATCTTTAACACCTCTTTTCTTTCTTTCCTTCGCAACTCCTTCTTTCTTAATAATAACTCTCTTCTCTTTTGGTTCTTTCTTGATTTTTGGTTCTGATAATTTATATATAAATTCATCAAATAATAATTCTTTAACTTTCAATAATTTCAAATTATCTAATCTTCTCTTTCTCTTATTTTCATCTTGATACATTGGTTTTAATTTCAAATCATCGTCGATTTTATTCCAATAATCGTGTTCCTCTTTATAATCAATTAATTCAGTAAGACATAATCCAAATAATTGAAGAACTGGTTTCATAATTTGATTAGTTATATAAAATAGATAATCAGGTTCTAATTTATTCTCATTAATAAATTCTGGTGTTTCTATTCTTTCCCCTTGCAATTTTGCAGTTGGATTTTTAATATAGATATAAGCAATTCTATCATTAATAGCTGGTTTATTTCCTAAATCTCTCGTTCCTATTCTATCTGCTAGAACTTTATGAGCAATTTTTGTTGGGTCTTTATAAGAAGCTTTTAATGTCTTTGATAAAATCAAATCTTTCAAATCAGCTTTACCATTAACTAAGTCAATTAATTCTTCTCTTAAAAACTTCTGTGCCAATTCTAAATCTTGTTTATTTAAAATAATATCAATAATACCCCCATAAACCTTTTTGACGATATTCGCATTATCTCTTCTTTTTAATACAATACCCATTGATTTCTGTTTAAATTTATTAACATCATTTTCATATAAATTACCTACATATCTCTTCTTACTAAATAGAATGAATGGATACAAACATTTCTCATAATTCAATTTTTGAGGATGAGGCATAATAGATGCGATATTCTTCTCAACTATCTTACCTATCTTAATTGCCTCCTCTAATGCTTCCTTTCCACTCACACCCAATGGAAATTTACAGAAGATTGAATCAGTATCTCCATAAATAACATCTGCTTTATGATTAGTTTCAACATAATTCTTAGCAATCATAATCATCTCTCTCCCTGTCGCTGTAGTGCAAGCAGCAATATCTTTCAAATAAATTGCTGAAGTCTTAGCACCAATCTGACCATATAAAGAATTTGCTGTGACTTTATAAGCTGATTGAAGTGCATCAAATACATCTTTCTCAAATTTATTATAAGTATCTTCGATTTTATCAATATCTTTTTTATTAATCTTAATTTTATTTTTATCAGGTGTTATAACAACTATCTCATTATTATCATTCTTATCAATATCATCTTTATTAATAATAATTCCAATAATTTTATTCCCATCTTTCTTAGTAACAGTAGAATGTTCTATTTTATTTCTTGTATTCTTTCTCTCTTCTAATAATAATGTTAGAATATCAGGAATAATACCTCTTTTGCCATCTTTATATTTCGCAAATATACATTCCTTAACTCCTACCTTCTTTTTTTTATCTCCCAATCCCTCATAAATATCATATTCAACTGTATTGAATTCAATATTAGGATCATCAATTTCTAAATATTTCTTATCAATGATATAAGTATCGTGTGATAAATTCTTTGAAATCATTGAAGACGGATATAAAGATCCATAATCAAAGACAACAATCGGTTCATCTAAATAAATTCCTTCTTTTGGTTCAAGAACAATTGCTCCCTCATAACCATCCATATCAAAATCATTAATCACATATTTCTTAACAGGAATAACGAAATCTCTTTTCATACATTCATTACAAATCAAGGAGTAGATTTTAATTCCTTGTCCTCGTTTGAATAAATAATTTAATGGTACTAAACAGACATTGCCCATACCACTATTATTTTCAATAATTTTTAATTTATGTAATAATTTATTCACTAAAACACAATCTTGAATACAATACTTAGCAATAATACAACGGTCATTTGAATTTCCTTTAAATTTCTCGAAAATCTCATTCGGTTTCAAATCATCTTTCTTAGAACCGATGAAAACAGATGCTACATTATCTAATTTATAACTATCTAATTTATGATCTCTCTGCATAACCTTCAATAAATCAATAACAACAACTCCGTCTAAATCAAAGGTTTTAAGGATATTATCACCTAGAGCTGAAGATGATAATTTCTGTTCAGTTAATTTAACTTCTCTATTAATAATTCGTCCTAATCCCAATCCAAGTTCTTTATTAATTCTCAATTCGGTCGCTCTATTCCAAATATACTCCATATCAAAACCCCAAATATTATATCCAGTGATAATATCAGGATTAATTTTCATAATCTCTTGTTTCCATTTCTTAATCAATTCCTCTTCTGTTTCACAAGTAATAACAGAAACATCATCAATTTTATCACAAGTATCAAGAGTAATAATATTTTTATAAACAATATTATCATTTCCATAAATATGAACAGTAGTTCCAATTTGAATAATTTTATCTCCTTCCAATTCTGGAAGAATTTCACATAATTTCTTATTTAATGCATCTTCGATCTCATTTGCCTCCTTGACTGTTATATTACTCTTAAATTTTTTCTTAGAAACAACTCCTTCTCCATCATCACCATCTCCAACTTCTCCATCTTCTTCTCCTCCTTCATCATCGTCATCATCATTATCAATTACATAATCAACTGATTTAATTTTATTTAAGATAAATCTTATGTCATCTTCTCTTTCGCGTAATTTTTTCTTTTCATCTTTTGAAATTTTAGTTTTCGAATATAGACGATTAATAATAAAATCTTTATTAATAATTACATCTTTTTCAAATGCTTGAATAATATTTTCAATTAATTTTTCATCATCTAAATTATTTTTAGAGATTTGACATAGGTCTTGTGCTAATTTCTTATAATTTTTAATAGCAACTGGGAAGTCGCCGTGAGAACTCATACATTCAATATCAAACGATACTATTACGAAAGGAGCAATATTATTATTATCAATAGGAATAATATCTTTCCAATCGACTGTAATATTATAATCACATCTCGTTTCAGGAATATCATCTAATGAATATTTATTAATTTTAATCCAACCACAAGGTTTAATTTTTAAAATATGAATTAATTTCAAGAATGGTTCAATATTACTTTCATATAACTTAAAACCATCTTTATTATCTTGAAAATAATATTTGAGACTGTTAAATAATCCTAATGATTTTACAGAAATCTTAATAAATCTAAATTCCTTATTATTTGTAAATCCCCAGAAATCCTTCTTAAGTTCAATATTAACTCCTGTTAAATGTCCATCGTAAAACTTAGAAATGATCTTCTTCTTATTTATCTTATTTCTAAATTTATATTCATAACTTTCTGTTTTTAATTTCAATTCTAATAATCTAACTTCTTGTTTAAATTTCTTATCATCTAATAATTCCCATTCTTCAGGTGGTTTGATATAGAAATAAGGTTCGAAATTAATGACTTTAGCACAAACACTAATACCATTATTCATCTTACCATAAATATTAACTGAATATTCTCGAGCTTCTTCCTGATTACTAAAATCATAATCGATTTTATCACTTTCTGGAACAAACCAATCAATAATTTGAAATGAAATATCTTTGTCTAAAGTGTCTAATTCATCAGGGCGTTCAAATAACAAACTCATATAATTCTTTTTATTAATTCTTTTTTTTAAATTAATAATTTCATTTTTTATTATTATTATAAAATTAAATAAATAGAATTAATATGGAAATAAATATTAATGTACTTATTATATTTTCTCTAATAATCTTATTTGCAATCTTATTATATTATTATAAATATTATAGTAGTATTGAAACTATCATTTCTAAGGTTGATAATAGAGATTATAGTGTCCAAATAAAAGACGATGCACAAGGAGCTGCGGATTTAATAGCACAAGTGCGTCAAAAATTAATTACTCTTGTTGATCATATGTATAAAACATTTCCATCAAATCCAAAAGTAATTAAATTAAAAAAAAATTTTAATCCAGATGTTCTAAAAGAAGGAATAGACGATCCTAAATATACAACTTACACAGTCAATAAAGGAGAAGAGATAATATTATGTTTAAGAACTGATGGGAAATTAGTAGATATTAATGTTTTAACTTTCGTTTGTATTCATGAATTAAGTCATATTGGTAATGAGACAATTGGACACGACGAACCATTCTGGGAATTCTTCAAAGAATTATTATTAGAAGCAATTAATATAGGTGTTTATATTAAATATGATTATAAAGCTCAAAATGTTAAATATTGTGGGATGACAATAACCGATAGTCCTTTGGATTAAAAATTGAATAAATGATGTTATATAATGGTGTTGATGTTTGTAATTCTATTATCAAATGATATTTTTTATCAATAAAAATTACTTTATTTATAAATAACCAAATGACATAAGTCAAGAAAAGAAAGAAACTAATAATAATATCATTTAATTTAATTGATTTAAGGAGTTTATTAATGAAATCTTCAATTGTTTTTACATTATTTTTGATTTTGATGATATAATAAAGAGGTAA
>Ga0114960_10000150_pt1 | contig 53486 bp, 49 predicted proteins | sample C_130625_MF_Meta_FD_92637 | JGI IMG/M metagenome (GOLD analysis project Ga0114960, IMG submission 92637) | Freshwater microbial communities from Lake Croche, Canada to study carbon cycling - C_130625_MF_MetaG | ecosystem: Environmental > Aquatic > Freshwater > Lake | place: Lake Croche, Canada...
GAATAATAGGTTACTGACGCGCCAAAACTCTATTATGGAGCGTGAAAATAGGATCTTGGAAGATGGATTACGTGGTGTGAACCAAGACAGATCCTTGAATAATAGAAAGTCAACTTGTGAATTAAACAGATGTGAAAAGGACATGCGTGATTATGATGAAAAAAAGAATGAAGAAAATAAGCAACAACAGCAAAAGGGATTATCTTTATTGAGTGAAAATCTTGCACAAATTACCACATTAATTAAAAAAACTAAATCAGAAGTAGAACAATTAGAGGATGAATTAAAAAAGACCATTCAGGCAAAGGAGGATTTTGATAAGAAAAACAAATATTATACAAATAAATAAAGTATTATAGAAAACGCTGACTTTTAAATTTTAAAATATCAAGTATCTTAGAAGTAGTTGGAAATTCATCCTTTCCATAAATATCTTGTAATAGCATCCATTCAAATAATCCACCTGAATATATATAAACGTTCACAAATCCAATATTTACTAACTGTTTATATTTCTTTTCAACTGTTGCGTCAGTTGAATTTTTCCCATAAATTATAATCATTTTGTCTTTAAATTGATAACTATTTACCAATTCATTTATCATGTTCTCCTCCATGTCATGTTTAATTGTATTTAAAATTAAACAATCTTGTTCGTTTATTAATAATGTATTTATTAATAGATTTTTTTCTTTATTTTTAACACATGATTGAACATCTTCAAAACCTACTTTTTTAATTGAATTATCGAATAAACCTAGAAACATATAATACTATTGAGTCTATTATTTATTTAAGTTAACTCAAAAAAATAAATAATATATTACAAATTAAAAATACATTGTCAAATATATATTTAGTAATATAATAATAATACGATAATATATAAAAATGACAGTGATTAACAATATAGAAATTGATAATATTCAATATCGCAGAAATATTATTAAGGATGCTATTACTAATAATGAGCCTATTGAGGACAAATTAAATGTAATAATTGTTATATCAAATCCTTGTTTATTTGCTCGCAGATACATTTTATTAAAAGAATTCGTTCAACGTTTAGAATTAGAGGAAACAAATGTTAATTTGTACTTGGTAGAACTAGCATACGGAAAGCAAAAATTTATAGTCACTGATGCTAAAAACAAAAATCATCTACAATTACGAACCGAACATCCTTTATGGCATAAAGAGAACATGATTAATGTTGGCATAAAAAAATTACTACCTACTAATTGGAAGGCTGTAGCATGGATAGATGCGGATGTTGAATTTGAGAGTTCCAGTTGGGCAATGGATACTTTAAAGATCTTAAATGGTTCTATGGATATAGTTCAATTGTTTTCTCATTGCGTTGATATGAACAAACACGAAGAATCAATGAATACATTTCCTAGTTTTGGATTCCAATATATTAAAAAACTACCTTATAGTAAGAAACCGGTTAATTTTTGGCATCCTGGTTATGCATGGGCATGTACCAGAAAAACGTACGAGAAGATCGGTGGATTGTTCGAAAAAGCAATTCTTGGTTCAGGAGATAATATTATGGCCCTTTCATTAATACAAAAAGCTGAATTTGCAATCAACGAACATTATACCGATGAGTACAGAAATCTTGTATTTGGATTTGAAAAGAAAACAAAGGCATTACGTCTTGGTTATGTTCCAGGAGTAATTAGACATTATTATCACGGATCTAAGAAAAATAGAAATTATGAGAACCGCTGGAAAATGTTGGTAAATCATGGGTTCTCTCCTATAGAACACATAACTACTGATGAAAATGGGATTATTGTACCTACATCAGCTTTCCCTAAGCAATTATTAAGTGAAATAATGGATTATTTTAAGAGTAGAAATGATGATGAGATTTACGAAGGAGGCGATTTCAGTAAACGCATAAAATCAAGTGAAAATGTAATACATAATCTATACAACGCCTTTGAAAATTTTGTCAATCCTGAAAATAAGTGAGAATAAAAAAAATTGAATAATATAAAAAGATTATATTATTAGGTATAATCATCGTAAAATATGGATTTTAGTCAGAATAAATTAACGCGGGCAGAATGGGAAAATCTGGAAGTTCCTGTTTCAATGGAAGAAAAACAAATTATATCCATGATCAAAAATGGATATAACGATACAAATATTCATTTTAATGAAACTGTTTCTATGTTCTCTTTCATAAAAATTGAGAAAACGCCGGAATTGGAGTATTTCCTATACAAGAAATATTTTGAAGATTTTATAGTAGCTACTACGAAGAAATATGGAAAAAATACACCTATCGAAAAATATAAGCTTACAGGATCAGTGAACATGTCGTCTGGTGGAGAATTAAAGAATCTAAAGAGTGCGGATTCTATCCGTGTTCAAAACCTAGATAACAACATTCAGGTGAACAAGAAAATTATCTTCGAATATCTTCTTATGGATCTATGGAAGCAGCTAATAAAATCAATATCTAAGAAAAACAAAAAATATGCATTTTATTTGTACACTATTCTACAGCTGAAACGAGCTTCCATTCCTTACATTAACAAATATTTACTTACTATTATTGATGAAACTGTTCTCTTCGTAAATAGTTTAATTAAAACAGGAGACATCATTGAAAATGCATACGAATTCATTGAAAAAAATCCCTATTTACTGAAACATGAAGATAAGAAACTATTCGATCACCAAAAGGAATTGTTTACCGTTTGTAAAAACACCTCACCCAAATTTATATTATACACAGCACCCACAGGTACTGGAAAAACGCTTTCCCCGATAGGACTATCTGAGAATCATAGAATTATATTTGTTTGTGTTGCTCGTCATATTGGTCTAGCATTGGCAAAATCGGCCATTTCTGTTGAGAAGAAAATTGCATTTGCTTTTGGTTGTGAAACAGCATCTGATATTCGTCTCCACTATTTCTCTGCTGTTAATTACACGAAAAATTATCGATCCGGTGGAATTGGTAAGGTAGATAACAGTGTGGGAACGAATGTGGAAATTATGATTTGTGACGTAAAGTCTTATATTACCGCAATGCACTATATGTTGGCGTTTAACGAAGCAGAAAACATTATTACTTACTGGGATGAGCCTACTATAACAATGGATTATGATGATCATCCTTTGCATGAAACTATACATAAGAATTGGAAGGATAATAAAATACCTACAATTGTTTTGTCGTGTGCTACGCTACCTCTATTTGATGAAATTCATCCCGTGTTTGATGATTTCCGTGGAAAATTTGACAATTCTGAAATACATACTATCACTAGTTATGATTGTCGTAAATCAATCCCTATTTTGAACAAAGATGGATATTGTGTTCTTCCTCATTTCCTGCATTCAGAATACGATAAATTAATAGAATGTACTAGATACTGCATTGAAAATAAAACAATTTTGAGATACTTTGATTTGCAAGAAATCATTCATTTTATTCAATACATTCACCTGACAAATAATGTGGACGAGGCTTATTCGATGGATTCCTATTTTGGAAAAAACGTTACCGACATAACTATGAACAGTTTGAAAGTATATTATTTAGATATGATCTTGCACATTCATTCTTCAGAATGGCCAACTATCTATACGTTTCTATGTAGATCTAGAAAACGTAAGTACGAATCGAATACTCAAATTAAAAAGATCAGTAGCATGGACCTTCCTCGTACAGATTCATCGAATAAATTGGTTAGAACAAATAGTATGTCTGCAGTACCAAAAGGAACGGAAAAAGGAACGGAAAAAGGAAATGCTTCATCAGGAATTTTGTATACAACATCTGACGCGTATACTCTTACTGACGGACCTACTATATTTCTAGCAGAGAATGTCAATAAGATAGGTTCCTTTTATATTCAACAATCAAATATTGCCCCTACGGTTTTTCAGAATATATTATCCAAAATAATTAAAAATGGAGAGATTATTAAACAAATTGATAAGTTAGAAGGAATGATTTTATTAAAGGAATCTAAATCTGGTGCACCAGATTCTAAGGAAATGGCAAGGGAAAGTGGTCGATTATGCAAGGAATCTGAAGCTATGATGAATGAGATTAATAAATTACGTAAGGAAATTCGGCTTGTTTCTTTGGATTCTAATTATGTTCCTAATAGTAGACCCCATCAACAATTATGGGCACCTAATGGTGAAGTTAATGAAAACTCATTCTGTTCAAATATTGGTGAGGACATCGCAAAACGTGTCATGATGTTGGACTTGGAGAATCATCTCAAGGTATTGTTACTTTTGGGTATTGGCATGTTTAGTGACATACCATCGATTGAATACATGGAAATCATGAAAAAACTGGCATCAGAACAAAAATTATTCATGATTATTGCCTCAACTGATTATGTTTATGGTACAAATTATCAGTTTTGCCATGGAATTATAGGTAAAGATTTGACGAGAATGACACAACAGAAAACTCTTCAAGCTATGGGGCGTATTGGACGAAATAACATTCAGCAAGATTATACCGTTCGATTTAGAGATGATGATATGATCAAAGGTTTGTTTGAGAAACCGGAAATGAATTTAGAAGCAATCAATATGTGCAAATTATTCTGTAGTGAGTAAAAAATAAAACAATAAAAAATAAATAATAATGCTCTTTTTTTTATCATGAATATATAGATGTCGGAGGTCGAGTCAAAAGAATTATCTACTTTAATTATAACTATATTAAAAGCGCTATCTAATAATCCTGATGAAAACAACAATGTTTCAGTAATCGATGAAGAAGATAAGTTTTTGACTGATATGATTGATATTATAGTATCTATAGCGAATAATGAAAAAATTGTTGAAGATACACCCAGACAGAGCTCACTATTTAGCTTGCCAAATATAAGTTTGCCAAAGGTTAGTATCCCAAACATAAGTTTGCCCAAAGTTAATTTTTCATTGGGCAAATCTGATTCTAGAGAAAGATCAGAAACAAACACAAGTGACATTACAGAATCAAGTTCTGGCTTGTTTACACCTTCTTCGTCAAATGCAACTGATGAAGAAAGTTATAATAGTAGATCAAGATCAACTAGTGTTACTGGTTCTCTATCAAATGTAAGCTCAGGACTCGGATCAGTATTTTCTAGTTTAATTCCAAGATTCTATAAGGAACCTAAAGAAGGCGAAGATTTTGTGTTACAAGTAGATAGTTGTCCAAAAATAACCGAAGAAAAAGATGAAAATGACTCGGCTAAAAAAATATATCCTATTGCCTACAATGAAAAACATAAATGTATTATGGAAAACAGTAAAGTAGGAGAAGAAGTAGAACAAACTGCACCTAAAGTTCCTTTAGAATAGTGTTATGAAATAAAAATATATAAATACAAAATCCATCTTGTATTTAGATATGAGTGAAAGAAAAAAATATGTAATGGCTACGATTAAAATTCCATTAGAAATTGCAAGTCCAGAAAGTTATCAACCATTATCTAAACTAATAAATATTACTCTTGAATCAATTAATGAATTACCTGAAACACAAGATGGAGATTTTAACGATGAATCGATTGAAAAACAAATTTTGAATTTTTTAAATAATAGTGTAACGAAGGAAAATATTGTAGAGAACAAAGCATTTGTTTCCAAAGATGAAATAAAACTCATAAAAAAATCACCAAAAAAAAATATGACTTTTCGAAACAAAAATCATTCAACTTCCAAATATACATTAAAAAATTAAGACATTAATACGTTAATACATTAATACATTATCGTGATGGATAAGGTCTTTGATTTTGTTGAACAACAATAGGTTCTGGAACTAGAACCGGATATTTATAAAAAAGAGATAAACTTTGCAATGGCTTTAATTCTGGAGCATAATTTATCTTTGGATTCACTAAATTGGTAGATCCAATACCAAATAACTGTGTCTCAATGTCAATATTATTAAGAGATAAATTCTCTGAAGCAACTTTTCCATGTAACAAACCATCACCAGGATAGTAATTAACTAAAGGAGCTCCGTACAAATAATGTTTGTTTGTATAGTAATCAACTGTATTATTATTGATGTGTGCTTCTCCATTATAATCTCCTTTTGTATTTTTATTACGTGTAGAAGCCATTTGATATATATTTTGTTATGATATTTTTTTTAGCAAATTAATATAATTTGAGTTTTTATCAGTAAAGTTCTCTCCCTCGTAATAAAAATCTACTAAACATAAATAGAAATCTTTCAAATAATCATAAGAAAACAATACTGCTTGACCTATTGTTTCGTCCTCTGATAACATTTTTGATGCACCTATTTTGTATAAATTTTTAAACAGTATATTGTCCTTCGTTTTTTCATAAATTTTATCCATAGTTTTTGATGCTGCCTCTTCATCATAAGATATTTCATCTTCAGTTTCTTCATCCAAATATTCACGGGATCTAATAGACTCAATCGTATCTTTGTAATTCTTTGAATTCATTTCAAAGAAGCCTCTTAGGAATTGTCGGTAACCTTTGTTATCAACATAATCTATTAGACAACGGTTTATCATAAATATATATATATATTACTATTAACATATATTTATTTACTTTTAAATAAAAACAATCTAATAGTTTCCTTAGTAGTTTCCACTTGGACGATTATTTTGTCTAAAACTATCGTCAGCTGACATATTTCTTGTTAACATACCACCTCTAACCCACCCGTTTAATGCAGCTTCCTCTGCACTATTAACGTGATGTTCCATTTTTGAGTCCAAAGGATACAATGAATAATTAGAAAATGACTTATCCATAATTGTTGAAACACTCTTTTTATCACTAACAATTTCTCCCTGTTGTAATTGGGATTCCAAAGCTGGATCGCAACTTCCTCTTCCTAAATAGGGAACTGTTAAAAAAGGACGCTCGATCAAGCTCAACTTTTCCAAAGGGCGTTCGTCCTCTTTATTTAATGATAAATGTGAATCTACATCAACTAATGAAGCATTTATTCCTGCTCCAAGAAATGTGCCATTGTAATTTACGGTTGGCATTTGAGTCGCAAATAGTACATGAGAATCAGACGTAGTTTGGCTAAAATAATTAGATAATGACCATGTTGCAAATCTAGTATTAGATAAATTTCTTTGTGTTTCATCTACAGCGTCATTTCCTAGATGACCCATATTGTTAAACATATAATTATTGACAAATGCCATTTATATTATAGACAGAGAAGGAAATTCATAAACATTTAATTAATTTTCTAAATAAATGTTTTGACATTAATAATTAGTGTAGTGGGACATGTTTCTTGCACATGCAAAGTTATTTCCCTCTTTGCATGATATCATACTACCATAACAAAACTCAGCAAACGCCCCTTGATCATTTGGTATAGTTGTACCAGGATTAGAATTAAATTGCCGTAATGATTGTTCAAACACAAATTGTTGTCCTAAATCTTTAAAAAGTTTATCCGCGATGTCAGGTTGATCAGGGTTTGCTTCAACAACTAATTGTTTTGCTTCAGTTAATATTTTTTTGTTAATATTTTCATTAAATGAAGGGGGTGCCGGTTTTTTGTTTGGATTGTAATCATAATCTGTTATCATAACGTTTGAGAACGGATTGCTTGAATCGGGTTCCTGAAATACATCGTTTTGCAAATGTATGTTTGAACTAATTAAATAGTCATTTACTGGATCACTAACAAATCCTTCTTTACCTTTTTTTATTTCTACCTTCTCCTTTTCAATAACGTGGTAATAATGCATTAAATAAACAACACCAATGGTTAAAGCACCAATAATTAATACTCGAATATTTTGTGAAAAAACGTATCCTAAAACACTTAATATTATAACTGTTCTCGTGATCGCATTTAATTTTTGTTCATATGACATATTGTCTATCGGAAAAAACTCAAAAATAAATCGTTGATCAAAAATAATATTCGGGTTCTCTGACCAAAAAGGTATTGATCTTTTTTTTCTTATTGATTCTTCCTCTGAATTTGCTCTATTTAAATTATTAAATGATAAATCCGTCTGGTAGATTTCTGATTTCATTTTTTGACTCATAATTCTATTCTTATATATATGTTTGTTATATATTTTGTAAACAATATACGATAAATTCGAATTGTATATTATTTATTTTTACTAAATAGTAGTATTAGTCTAATCTTTTCTTTATACATTTATCATCTATTTGAAGGGTTTCACATTTTGTATCATGTGGTACTATTTTTAAAATACATTTTGATTTTTCTCCATACAAAGGAACTGTACAACCCTTTTCTTTTTTTAAAGTTTTTGATTTTTTTAGTTTTACTTGTTTAAATGATTTAAAAGATTTAAAAGATTTAGCACATCTTGCTCTAAAATGCTCATAGCGTTCTCTGATTGCCTCGTATGTTAATCCTGATTTTTTTCCGAGCATTTTATTTATGTGCTCATGAAGATCATAAACATATTTTGAAAAAGTCTCACGCGATTCCATTTTGTCCATAGTTAAAGGCAGTTTTTTAAAATTCCTATGTAAATTTTTTCTGCATTTTCCACAAGGTAACACATGTTCTAAGCTTAATATAAAATTTCGATAATTTTCCTTGTCAGATTTCTTGGGTTGAATAGGATAATTAAAACTCATTGTGTGTAAATAATGCCAAAGACCAGGTCCCCAAACCGACGTTAACATTCCATCATTACTTTGATATTCTTCAATTGAATAAGTGGATTTTATATTTTTATTTATTTTTTTGGTTTTGTTGTGTTTCATTCAAACGTACTTACTTTATAATATATTTATATAAAAATATTTACTAAAACTATTTAGCAAATTCGCTTATATTTTAAATGAAAAATATATGACATTAATATATACTCATGGCAAATATAGTTGTTGTATTGACAAATTTAATACGTCCCTATTATTATTTAATCCTTACTGTTTCGATGGTAATTTTATTTGCTATTGTCGGATATTATGCCTATAATAGTTATACTAATAAGGATATAAATCGAATTAAGAACGTAGCAAACGCAAATCGTCGTGAAAAAGAGACTGTCATTTATTTTTTCCATGTAGATTGGTGTCCTCATTGCAAGACTGCCCTTCCTGAATGGAAGAAATTCTATGCTAGTTATAACGGTAAAGCCGTTAATGGATATGGAGTGAAATGTATCGATATTAATTGTACGGATGAAAATAGTGAAGTTACTGGATACATTGACAAATACAAAATAGAATCTTATCCTACTGTGAAATTAATTAAAGAGGGTAATGTAATAGATTTTGATTCGAAGATTACTAGTACATCCTTGGAAAAGTTTGTTAATACTATGCTTAACTGAGTAATAATAGTGGTATTATTTACTTCCTTATAAACTATTTTCCTGCAACAATTTTGTTATTATATATTATTATAATAACAAATGTATTTTCCTTTTCTATTGTTGTTTATAGCACCATTTATGAATTTAATTAAAAACATAAATTTAGAATACAAATTATATCCAAGATGGATTAAAAATAGAAAAGATAAATCCCGTGTATCTTGTGTAAAAGATGAAGATTGTCCATTCCCTAGTGCTTGTTGTAACGATCCTTTTTTCCCATATGAATACTGTTGTTATGGTTGGAATAAGAGAAAGTTACAATATGCTTATTCAAGAAATATCATTCAGAAATCTCAAGTAAAAGAGTAGGATTCTTAATTGATCCTTCACCTCTCACAAGTTCAATACCCTTATTTATATAATTCATCCTTTCTTCCTGACTATTCGCAAAACTATAAATACTATAAATGGATGTTTGTTCAGATTTTACAACATATTCATTAGGTATCACTATGGTTTTTTTATTACTGAACATTTGTCTAGAAATATTGTTTATTATAAGCATCATATAATCAAGTAATGATGAAGATTCTGTAAATTCACTTAATTTGGTATTTTTATCTTCCTTTCTTATGCCTAATATTTCGTTTGGATTATTTCCATTGTTAATACATTCCTCAAGAGAATAATTGGAAATAAAAGCACCATCACCGTAACATTTACCGTCATTAACAAACGGTGAAAATATAATAGGTAAACACGCGGAACAATAAACAGCTTCTGTAACCTTTAAATCTGGATGTGTTAAATATGAAAAATCTGTCTGTTTGTACGAAATCATTTCCGTTGAAAAAATATGCAATTCTATTTTTGTTAATTCGTAGAATTCTTTCATTGTTATATCCAATGAAATGTCTTTTCCTTTGAACAACGGAGAGAACATTTCATCTATAACTTTTATATCTAAAATACCTTTTTTTTGATAAGAATCTATAAGAGAAAACATGTTGAACTTGTAGACATTTTGCCAAGGGCGTTTTATTAAATAATCATCTAATATTTCCCATTCGTAATTCAAGCATAACATTACACTAATCATTGCACCTACTGAAGTTCCATATATACTTTTTATGTTTTCGAATTTCCAAACCTTATTAACATTAGTTTCTTTTAAAATACCATAATAAGAGAACCCTGTTGGTCCACCTCCAGCAATTACTATATGTTTTATTGTGTTAGTTTCTACTGTTTCTACTGGTTTTACAGTTATGTGGTTCTCCAGTTCCATAATTAAATTTATTACGTTTTTTCTTCTATATTTTTTCTTTTCAGATTATATTAGAATAAAAACACAATGTCTTGTTTTTTAACGGTTGATGATCAAGAAGGAGTAGGAAAAATTAGTATTGATGATTTATTTCAAAAAAAACAACAAAAGGATTTAAAACAATTATCTATATTTAATAAACTTTTGAATCGTGTTCATAAAAGAATTACTATTACAGGTAGGACAAAACCTAACGATAAACATATTTGGTTTACTGTTCCTGAATATATATTTGGAGAACCTATTTATGATCAAGGGGATTGCATAGGTTATTTAGTTAAAAATTTACAAGATAATGGATTTGATGTTCGATATGTTCATCCAAATACTCTTTTTATAAGTTGGGCAAATTTTGTTCCTTCTTATGTACGTAATGAAATTAAAAAGAAAACTGGTAAAATTATTGATGAAAGAGGTAATATTATTGACAAAGATGAAGAACCTGATGATAATGACCCGAATTCCAAGTTAATGAATGATAAGAATAATACTGGTGTTTCAAAGGATAAGAAAGAATTCAAACCCATTAATCAATATAAACCTACAGGAAATTTGGTGTATAACCCTGAACTATTTGAGAAACTTGAAAAGAGAGTGAATTTGTAAGGTGTTTGTTTTTATAATTGTTGATGGTTCTGTGCACCTCGTATAGTTGCTCTTGGATTGTATATAGATAGTCTAGAAGGTGTTTGTGCCATACTCGGATTGTTATTTTTTGAATAAAATCGATACATATCATCGCAATTTTCTGTTGGTTTTTTTAACTCTATTTTGTTCGTCTTGTTATCATAATGACTTGTCCATTTTTGATAAGCATCCGGTTTCTTGATAGTTTTCGTTTTCATACAAAAAACACATAAAATTATTGTAACAACTATTAATACAGAAAAGACAGCAATTAATGTGACATTTGAGGTTGATTGAATTGTAGTTGTTGTTATTGAATTTGATTTTTTTGAAACATCTGTTGATAGCGTTGGTACTATAGTTGGTACTAGGGTTGGTACTAGGGTTGGCGCTTTTGTAGGTACAAGTGTTGGTGCTATTGTAGGCACTATCGTTGGCACTATTGTAGGTACAAGTGTTGGTACTACTGTTGGTAATTTACTTACTACAATCGTTGTAGGGCTACTTGTTCTTGTTCTTAAAAATGATGGACCAGTTGGTGGTGTTGTAATCATAGTAAACATCGAAAACGTAGGAAAAAATGTTGGTGGAACATTGCTTTGTTGTGAGGGTGGACTTGAAAACATGTTCCAAGATAGTTTAGAAATAGAAGGTATCGATGTAGGTTGTACGGTTGGTATTAGTGAAGGTCTTATTGTAGGATCAATTGTAGGAGTTAATGTAGGTATTGACTTAGATCTAGTGGTTGGTCTAGTAGTAGGTCTTGATGTAGGTATGTTGGTTTGTCTAGGAGTAGGTCTTATGGTAGGTATCGGCGTAGGTACATTAGTTGGTCTAAAAATAGGTCCTATTGTAGGTCTTATTGTTGATTTTAATACAGGTAATGAACTAGGTTTTTTTGTAAACGTTGGAATCGGTTTTCTAATTCTTTGTTTAGAAGGTTGAACCGTGTTTACTATATCATCTGCTACTGAAGTTGGTGTCCATGTTCCAAAAGGAACTTTAGTTGGTCGACTAGTTACTACAGTATCATCACTGATAACAGTTGGCACACGAGTTCGAAGCCGTCTTTTAGTTGGTCGATTAGTTACTACTGTATCGTCAGCGATAGCAGTTGGAACACGAGTTTGGAATCGTCTTTTAGTTGGTCTGTGCGTCGGTGAATATGTATCCTTTGTATCGTCTGATTTACTAGATTGTGTTGGTTCAATAGTAGCATCATCATTAATCTGGACCGTTGGTTGTATACTTTTTCTATAAGGAGGAGCACTTTTCTTTCTTGATGTAGGTCGAATTCTAGCGGGAGGACTTTTCTGAGTTTTTGTAGGTCTTTTAGGTCGTATTCTAGCGGGAGGACTTTTCTGAGTTTTTGTAGGTCTTTTGGATCGTATTCTAGTGGGAGATCCTTTCTGAGTTTTTATAGGTCTTTTAGGTCGTATTCTAGTTGGAGGTGCTTTCTTAATTATTTTATAACGGTTTCTCTTGTTATTTCTGTATGAAATTCTAATTGACTGTGTAGAGCAATTCGTATTTCCGCCAATATTTCGTTTTAACCAATCTCGTCCATTATTGATTGGTTTAACGATTACGTTACGCGTTGCATTGTTTATTTTGTTTGCGATGTTATCAAATATATTTTCACATGATTTTCTTGGAGGAATATTGTTTTTTTTTACCTTTATTACACGAGATGACTTACTCCTTTTTTTTCCATTACAAAAATTACTGAACCCGTTTTTTAAACATTGAATCCCTTTTCGAATAGCTATTTGTTTTATCTTTGCGGCGGCTGCTTGTTTTAGTGCAGCTGCTCCTCCTGTTTTTGCTATAATCGCCACTTTTAATCCAACTTTTGCAATTTTAACAATTCGCTTAAATTTTCTCAGTTTTCGATTAATTGGTACTGAATCGTTCGATGTTTTGTAAATAAAACCATCTCCTGGGCAATATTTTGTTTCAGGACAAGTTATACAGCTAAATATACCATTGTTACTTTTGCAGTAACTATTTACTGGACAATTCGGTTTAATAAAACATGATTTTTGAATGCATATTATTTTATGGAAAAATAAAGATAATAATGCGAATTTCAAATTCATATATACATATACACACAACTTTTCTCTATATATTTGCATTTATTTTTATTTACGATTTCTATAATACCATCGTACATGTTACCTTACATGAATTTCCAAAACGAAAATTACAGTTCTAATATGCAAAAAAATTGATTTAAACAACCTATTAAATATTACTCTTATAATTGATATAAGAATGATATCCAATGAAAAAATTTATATTAAGGTAAAACCTATCAAAACTATTTCTGATGAAAAATTAAAAATGTCCGCCGCGATTCTTTCCGATATTGCAATGTTAGTTCCGCAAAACAATCATACTAAAACTAAAAAGAAAAAGGTAGAATTATCACAAAAGAGTAAATCCAAATTATGGGATGTATTTGATTTAGATAAAAAAACAATGGATACTAATGAAGCAGGTAATATAGAATGTGTTTACTCCGAACAAAAAGAATTAGACATGTGCCACCTTTGTAATTCTTCTCTAATGATTATGGAGAATGGATTTCCTACTTGTGTGAATGAACAATGTGGTCTTATTTACAAAGACATTTTAGATTATTCACCAGAATGGCGATTCTATGGAGCTGATGATAAAAACACTAATGATCCCACCCGTTGTGGTAACGCAATTAATCCACTCTTAATTGAATCCTCTTTTGGTTGTAAGGTTCTTTGTAATACCAAGTCTTCTTATGAGATGAAGAAAATTCGTAAGTGGACGGAATGGCAGTCTATGCCTCATAAGGAAAAATCTCTGTATGATGAATTCCAATTTATTACTATTATGGCTCAAAATGCAGGAATCCCCCGTATATTTATTGATTATGCTATGACTATTCATAAAGATATTTCTGAGCAAAAGATGTTTAGGGGTATTAATCGCGATGGTATCAAATCCGCATCGATTTACATTTCTTGTCGTCTTAATGGTTGTCCTAGAACGGCACACGAAATTGCTGAAATCTTTAAACTAGATAAAACGAGTGCTACAACTGGCTGCTCTATGGCCGTGAACATTTTGCATAATATCGAGAGGAATATTGAACCATCGAAACAGACTGATTTATGCATTACATTACCCAGCTCCTTTATTGAAAGGTATTGCAGCAAACTTAATTTTAATCAAGAACTTACTATGTTGTCTAAATTTGTTGCTAATAAGATAGAGAAAAATAATATAATTACTGATAATATTCCACATGCAATTGCTGCTGGTATTGTATATTTTGTAGCATTGAACTGTCAACTTAACATTACAAAACAAGACATAAAAACTGTATGTGGTGTCAGTGAAGTTACTATTAATAAATGCTTTAAAAAATTAGAACTTCTTAGAGATACATTATTGCCTTCTGCTATTTTAAATAAATACACATAGATTATTTTAGGAATAGTTAAATCATTTTTATGACGTTATAATATATATTTTTTATGGAAGAAAATACCGAAAATCAAACAATAATAGACCCACTGATTGAACAAGAAGCTGCTCGTGTTGCTGAGGAGAAGGCTGCCGCAGAACAAGAAGCTGCTCGTGTTGCCGTAGAGAAGGCTGCTGCAGAACAAGAAGCTGCTCGTGTTGCCGCAGAGAAAGCTGCTGCGGAGAAAGCTGCCGCCGAGAAAGCCGCTGCTGAAAAGGCCGCTGCGGAGAAGGCCGCTGCAGAGAAGGCTGCTGCTGAGAAAGCTGCTGCTGAGAAGGCTTCTGCTGAGAAAGCTGCCGCTGAGAAAGCTGCCGCCGAGAAAGCCGCTGCTGAAAAGGCCGCCGCTGAGAAAGCTGCTGCAGAGAAGGCTGCTGCAGAGGAGAAAGCCGCTGCTGAAAAACAGGCAATTATTGATAGTGAATCAATAAAACCAGTAAAAGAATTAGTAAACAATATTGAGGAAAAAATAATCTCAACTGCAACTATTCCAAAAGACCTTGTTCCAAAACTAATTTTTATTGTCCCGTACAGAAGCCGTGAAAATCAAAAAAATGTATTTGCATCAATTATGCCAACTCTCTTAGAAGATGTACCAACATCAGATTACAAAATATATTATGCACAGCAATGCGATTTACGTGATTTCAATAGAGGTGCTATGAGAAATATCGGATTTATAGCTATGAAAGAAAGATATCCAGACGATTACAAAAACATCACCTTCGTTTTCAATGACGTAGATATCATGCCTCGTACCAAAAATTTAATTAACTACGAAACACAAGAGGGGGTTGTAAAACATTTTTACGGTTACACAAATACATTAGGAGGAATTGTTTCTATAAAGGGATCTGATTTTGAGAAAATAAATGGATATCCTAATTTCTGGGCATGGGGATATGAAGATAATTTACTACAATATCGTGTTATGCAAAATGGAATTACCATCGACAGAAGCCAATTTCATAAATTAGGTGATCCTAGATTTGTTCAATTAAATGAAAGCATGATCCGCACTGTTAATCGTAATGAATTTAATCGTTACATATCAATCACAAATGAAGGATTTTCCTCAATAAATGGCTTAGCTTACAATGTCGACGAGTCTAATTCTATGATTAATGTAACTCTTTTCAAAACAGAAGTTGAAAACAATTCTTCACAAAATCAATCTTATGATTTAAGAAATGGAAATACACCATTTTATGTTAATCCTATTCAAAAAAGAGGAGGACGTAGAGGACCAACTATGAGATTAAACCTTTAAATTTTTTTCTAGTAGCTTTCAGTTACCTCCATCAGCTTATATGTAATACCTACATCTTCAGATGTTTCCCAAACACCTGATATTTTGATTAAGTATTTCTTTGGTGAATTTGATTCATTCGAATTTAGTTCTTTGTATAATTTTAAACTACCAGAATAAAGTTGTTTGGATAGGAAATTAGAAATTTTTGCCTTACATTGAAATATATTTTTGTAATATTCAACAATTCGATGTTCTAATTTTACTATTTCAGCTATAACTGAAACATTGTTCATTTGATACGGATTAAATCTTACTAGATTACTATTCTTATCATTATTAGATAGTTCTATCGGAAAAAGAATATATATACCATTCATAGTAAATTTGTCATTTGAGTATATTATTTTGGTAAAATTACCATCCATAATAATATTCCTTTTTTTTTCTAAAAAATATATATTTGATAGTACCAATTTTTGTAAATCTAATGTAATATTCATGTTACATTAGAGTTGTTAATTATATTTATCTTGTTTTGAAATTTATATAATTAATTAGACATGGCATTAAATTGATTTTGTAAATCTATTAAGCTTTTATTAAATGCATTTATTTTTGAAACAGAAATTTGTTGGGTTTGGTTATTAGCTGAAGGACCCAAGTTTACTAGATCAGAAGTTTTGGAAGATGACTCAGAAGATTTTGAAGATGACTCAGAAGATTTTGAGTCTGATGAATCCGATGAATCTTTTAATCCCTCTTTAAAATTAACTAAATGAAGTGAACCTAATATGATAATTAAGAAAAATAGAAATAACCCAACTAACACAATATTTTTTAATTTTAAGGAAGATGCCATTTTTTATTATATTATATTACTATATAATAAAAACACATAAATGTCAGAATTTCTTAACATCAATAAAATTGCCCTAGCTCATATAACACCAATTGTATCTTGGAAAGGAAAAACACTTTCTCAAATAACCTCATCCATTCGTAAAAATCCTGGTAAAGTTAATTATTCCAATTCTAATTCGCATAATATGAGAAATTTATTCTTACCGAATCCATTGAAAATTTACCGCAGAGAAATAGCAAATTATACATATCCTGTTTGTAACCCACGAACATCATTAAGTATAGATGATTTTGACAGGCCTGGATCTTCTATAATAAATTCATCATCTTTGAACAAAAATGGTTTAGTAAATACGATTGACGATACATTACCTAATAATCATTGTGAACGTCCAGGAACTTGTATCTCTTTTGTTTCAAAACATACAACGTCGACAACTGTTAATTCGTTCCCTACTCCTGAGCAAAGTGCTAAGCGAAGATGCAGAAGCGCTGGGATGATTCAAAAAAAGTTTGATACTACTAATAATTTTCCAGTTTATTACACTGACAACAAACAATATAGGGTGAGTAGAAATAAAACATTTTTACAAAATCAATATAATCATATTCGTGTAGGAGATCCGCTATTAAAACCAAACGCTGGTCCTGGAGCAGTGAATGTGTATTCACCTAACGGGCTTTTCGCATGTCCTAGATATGTCTTAAAAAATGATCTTACTTTTTCATATGTATGGGTTGACACAAACGTTTTTACTGTAAATGTACCCGCAGGTTTGTATGATATTGGTAATTTACAAAATTTATTAATCAATGCCATGTCTGCTAATTATCATTTCCTAATTGATACAACTACCGGTGAAAAGGTCTTCTTAATTCAAATTTATTACGATGACAGTGTAGAGAAAATACAATTTCAATTTACCCAATTTGATAACGTTAATTTCCCCAGTTCTAAATACACTAGTGATCCCAGAGCTGATTTATGGACTAATACTACTGCAGGTACTAATATTCTTGCACCTGATAGAGGACCTTCTACTTCTTTAACCCCAGCATTACAGTTTGCTAATAACGGATTATTAACTATTCTTGGTTTTACTAAAGACGCTAATGGAAGCGCTATTACGGCTTATACGTCTTATCCTGTTTATTACCCTAATGTCATACCAGGTTATCCTCAAGGTTACATCACACAACAAGTTTTTGCATCTAATATTAAACCCCAAATTACTCCAGTATACAAGAGAATCTATTATAAACCTAACAACTCTAAATTTGCTCAGCAAGGCGCTGTTACAAGTAGTTCTTTAATAAATCGTCTTAAATTTGATACAATCAATGATGCTGCTGTCAAAACAAATGGTAATGTTTTTAATAAAGAATTTACCAATGTTTATGGATCTAACATAGCCAATGCATTAGCGTATGGAGTTTCAGAGAACCCATATACTATGAAAGATAAGATTGGTTATCCTAACCCTACATATCCTTCCTTCTTGCCTGGTTCTAATGTTCAAAGAAAATGTACGGATACGCATTTGCGCAGTATTTAATTGTCGTTATAAATTGAAATTTTTGATAAAAAAATATTAGAAGGCATTAATAATTGGTTATGAATTATGTTATATCTAGTACACCATATCATACATTTTTGTATGTTTGTATTAATTAAATTGTCAATTTTATCCTGTTTATGTTTGTTATCTATAAGAGACAGTGTGTAATGTATGTTTTCTATTTGTTGTTGTCCAAATATTGCGTTGTATTCATCTACTTTACTCAAAAAGTACAACGAAACCGGAATATTTAAAAATCTATGAATATATTTAAATTGATTAGAATTGCTAGACAATAGCATTTTCTCAAAAGTTCTCTGTATAAATGTTCCGAATTGTTCAAATGGTATAGCAGTGAATCCTTTGCAAACCAAATATTTCTCCGAATTTGCATATCTACTTGTTTGTGGTTTAATAATGTATACTTTATCGTAAAAAGATGATAAAATATATACCAAATCAATACTGTGTTGCATAAACATATCAAAGATTTTCAAAACAAAACACCCGCCCTTTTTTTGAAAAGATAATGCGTAAACTATTTGCGCAAATAAAAGCTTCGCAATGCTTATTTCTTGATTATTAAAATCGGACGAAAAATCAAATCCGCCATCCGCTGTGATTAAATCCATTTTTGATCCATACTTTTCCTTACAATAAAGGTAATTATCAAATGAAAGAATATTTCCTGTTTTGTCAGCGCCAGTTTCTATAAAAAAATTCTTGTTTTGACGTAAAAAGGTTTCTGTCTTTTTCCAACCAGGAATATTAGGATCATTATTATCATCCAACAGTGTCATTCCTGTGTATTTATCAAATTGGCAATTTCTTACACCGGCTAATGCTTCGATAAATCCTCCCGGACCCTCTGCTAAGTGAAAACTTTGAATGGGTCTAGAATCAAATTGTAAATCAAACAAATTTATTATTTCTATCATCTTGAAATAAGAACGAGACATTGGCTTATATTTGGAAACACATTTCTTTTTGAATGGAAGCTGAGTATGGATATATTCGTAAGGGTTTGTATATTTCTTGAAGATATCCCAATCTTTTTCCTTTTCTTCTATTTTTTCTTTCATATCATACAAATAGGTTGATAGTGAATTAGATATAACAGGTTTTGGAAATTCATCCTTTTCAATACAATCTATATATTTGTGAATTAAGTAACCTGTTTTTGGTAATAAATAATATGTCATTGGTAACGATATATTATTTGTACAATAGTATTTATATAATTATCAATTAATATATGATTATTTTTAGAACATGAAAAAATACAAATTAGACAGAATCTTTCCATTACAAATTTGCTTTTAATTTTCAAAGAATAATGGTGTGTACCAAGCCCGTTTATGATAGTTGTGTCCACTATCGCATTTACGCTTTTCGCATATTATTTGGGAATCTAGATACCCCCATACATCATGTTTTTGCCTTTTTTCATAATAACCATCTGAGCATTTACATTTAATCTTATTATTAAACATTGTTCCTGACCGCCTAAGATTGTATCTGCAATAATTCCCGCAAAATAAACATGTTGAAATACTTTTTATCCAAAATCCGTCAGGACCGTTAATCTTTAGTGCCCCAACAAATGGCCTGCCTTGTAGTTCATGTTTAAAGTGATAACTATTGTAATCGAAAGTTACGTGTTTAGGATTCACCAAATAGGAGTTAAAGTTATCGCCTGATATTATTTTGAGAACTTCATCCTTCCTCTTTTTCTGCTCAAAACGCTTTGTCTCAATATATACAAATGCATAATCTCTTACAATATCTATAAGTTCAAGCGGAAGCTTGAGACGATCCAAGATCATAACCTTCTTGATTGTTGTCATTTTGATAACGCGTTTGTTTTGTTTTGTTGTCATTCGTTTGTTTCATAAAAAGTTTTCAATTTTTTATGAAATATTCTATCAATTTTTTTGTTAAATATATATATATGAAAAAAAGGATTGTTGTTGTTTTCATTTGTTTAGCTATATTGATAGGAATTTATTATCTTTTTACTGATAGTTTGATCGAGGGTGCAAAAAGTAAAGGCGGTAGTGTAACTAAACTTCTTTCTCCTCCTAGCAGCAGTTTAGGTTCTAGCAGGACTACTGATGCTGAATATATTAGACAACGGGCCGAAAATCAAAAGAAAAAATAAAGGTCGTTTATTAGAAAAGCTTACACCTTTGCGCATTTTACATCTTTGAACATTGTAATCCGCACTTTGTGCGGATTGTGTTCAACGGCAACGATACCTATAATTGATTTATCGGTGTAAATGTGCAATGTTATAAATAAAATAATTACTAAGAAAAACATAAATTTTTTCTATTTTTATTTATTGTTTATTTCGTAAAAATATTTAGTGTTTTTACGAAAGATTTTGATTCATCTTATTTGTTCAATTTAATCGAAAATTTCTCTTTACTTATTGATACTTCTGGTTTAGGTTTGGTTTCCTTTTCTTCCTTTTTCAACACTAATCTCTTTGTCTTTTTCACAGGTTGATTCGCTTCTTTTTCTTCCTCATCTCTCTTCTTTATTTCTTTCTCTATTTCTTCCACGGTTTCCTCTCCTAATCTCTCGTCTAATTCATCTGACTTAGTGATTAATTGTGCCATTTTCTTTACATCTACATCACGTACCTTTTTATAAGCAAAATAACGGTTCATAAATGAAATACGTTTCTCTTCTGCTGACATAAACATTGCATTCCTGTAATTTGCTGCGTTTTTAGGATTACTCTTCAATTCAATCTCCATCAAATTAAATAGCTCTGAAAACATACCCGATCCATTGGGCAAATTCATATGTTTTGCTTCGTCTTTCGTAACTAAAATAAATCCATAATCTTCCATAATTCTTGTGAAATAATCAAAATTTACCAAGTATTCCCGGAAATATTTATTGATACTCTCTTGATATACATTGATTGAATAACCTAAGCTCATCTCCTCATCTGGGAATCCAGTTTCATCATACATTTTAACTATCTCATAAATCTTATGATCTCCTTTCATGATGGTGACTCCTTCTTCATTCTTCTGATTCTTCAATAGATTAAACACCGTCTTACCATCATAACAAGTTCCAATAAAATATCCATTTATTTTAGTACATTCCGCTATATTTCTTAAGAGCTGGTGAAAGGTTGTTTTGTTTTTAAAGAAATAGTGCATCGCAAACTGACAGGATGTTATATTGAAACCCCTCTCTGCTACTCCGTATTGATTGTAGACACCTTTTCCTAATAATGCTGCATCTTTGGGGCCTTGGCCAAATACTGCTTTGGCTATCTGTTTATCTTTTTCTGTTGCAAATGCTTGACCACTACGTATATTAAGACCACTATCACCAACTACAAAAAGCGCTTTGGGTAAATCACTTGTTTTTCTTACTTCATTTAAATATCTGGCACACGCGCCATCTATTTGGTTATGAATATTATCTTTGGAAACGTCTGTACCAAACACGAATGATAATTTCGCGGATATCCATTTCTTTAAATCTCCTGCCTTTCCTACCGCAATATCTATAAGTGTATCTCCTCTATGAGCTACACCACGAATTAGATTACTCTTTACATACAAATTATGGAAATCTCTCAATGCTCTTGTACTAGTTTCCTCTGATGATCTAGCATAATAAACTTCGTCATCCATTACTGATTCTGGAATGTCATTTCCTGTACATATCATATCTTCAGTAATAGGGTGATGAATCGAATACCAATTGTTGTTTGCTACTTTGTATGCATTACCAAAATTATTCTTTTTCGATCTTAATTGCGCAGTTTTATCGTAACGTACACGTAACGGAACCCATTTCCACCCATCTTTGTTTGTATCCACATATTTACACTCAATAATCATATCATCCTCAAAATATTCTCCCTCTTCTGTCATCATAAATAGCTTTGATCCGTCTTCTTTTAACATTATGTTACCAAAGCATGCATTAGGATCATATGGATTTGTAGGAATAAAAGGGACAGGTTTATATTTATTCTCATTATCAGTTTCCGATCTAGAGGGTAAATTATCATTTACCAAGTCTTGAAATGGATTGATATAACCGTCAAATCTTGGATCAAAACCTACGTGCAGAACCATCGTTTTGTACTGTAAAACTTCCTGCCCACCCTGCAAATTTTTACCTTCTTGGAAAATGTGGTGTACCTCCTCTCTTCCAGTTTTATCCTTCTTGATTGAAACCAAGAAATCAATAGTATTGAATTCTGCTGGTTTCCACTTGAATGAATGAGACCAAGTAGTTTTGGCTAATTTACCTGCAGGTGCACTTACTCTAGAGCTACCAACTGCTAAATTAGATGGTGTAAATATAAGACCGTCCGTATTATACTCATAAGTTCCATCTTTAATGTCTGAAAGAATACTCAAACAACCATCGAATATAGTTGTGTTTTCAGTGGCCAGTTTAAATGTCTTACATTTTACAATAAAATCCGCAGGTAGCTTCTGATCTTTTGGTTTTACCTCATCCTTTTCAGATAGATCTAATATGGAAATAGGTTTTAACAAATCGACCAATTGTTTTAGTAAATGTAAACGGTATTTGGTTTCATCATCCTTTTCTTTATCGTCCTCTTGTTTTTCTTCTATTTCCTTGCTTGTTTTTTCCTCGTAACAAAATGGTAAGTCTCGCACACTCTTTTTATTTACAAAATAAATATCGAATGCAGCATATAAATTGATAAATTCCTTCTTCTTATTATGTTTAATGTGCTCTCCATCTATTAAACTATTAAATATAGTCTTTTCATTTGTCTTTGTCCCTGTAAATATAACATTCATATTTGTATCTATCATATAGATCTTACCCTCATTTGAAATATATAATAACTTACGATCTCCATCAGCTTTATCGGTCACTGTAAAATGATCTCTAATGTTAGGTACTACTGTAGTTTCTGTAACAGGTACAATATTATCAGTTTGTAAAGTATAAGAAGAAGGGCCTATAAAATCAGACGGATATACGCGGCGTTGCTGATATTGCTCATCATGTAAGAGTTTCATATAATCTTGAATAACCGTATCTTGTTCAGAATAAGAAATCGGAAATTTTGTACCTTGTAGTCCACTTAATACAATTCGTACAGTTTTCCTCAGTGCGTTTAATAATTCGGATACTTTTGAAAAGTCAGTACCTTTTCCTACCTTGGCATTATCCACCTCTAATTCTATCTCATATTGCTCTATGTTTTCAAAAACTTTGGCTTCTTGAATTGTATATTGAGGGAAGGGTACACGGTTTTCGGTCTTTGCTGAAGATTTTACAATACTCAAATCAGCGAATACTGGTAGATCTGGGTGATAAAATCGAACACGATTCATGAAACGGAAAATCTTCTTCGAATCCATCCAATTTGATATTATGTTTCTCGCAATATCAGATTGAGTATTAAAATCTTGCTCTGTTTGAAATGATACGCGAAAATTAAAATCATCCATATCTAAACGATTAATAAAACTTCCATCCTTCCCCATTGCTGTCATCTTTCTAGTGAATTTTACTTTGTTAAACAGGGTCGATGGCATGTTGATTACGCTTTGAATACTATTAGTTTTGCAATATTCTTGAATCAAATCAGTACCAACTAATTCTCCACGAATCGACATCTTGGTTTTACCCGTTCTAGGATCAACGGATTCCGGAATAATGCGTAGAATTTGAATACCATCTTCATTCTCAGCTTTGAACCCACAAGAGTAAAGTTGTTTTACAACATTATCATAATCTATTTTAGAAATGGGTCTGGAATTCTTGGTATTTGTACCGAATCGGATTTCCAGTTCATTGTTTTTCCTCTGATTACGTATTAACGGGTTGCTTTCTAAATACTCTTTTATTATATTCTCAAATTCTTTCGTCTTTTCCTTCATAGATTTCCCCTTATCATTATCTTTCTTATCCATTTTAGTATATAGTAGTTATATATAATTTTCTCTTTATTTCAATTTTTCTAGATCCATTCACATGCATCTACGATTTCTTGATAGAGGTCTGACTTTTTGTACTTCTTATTCTTTTCGAAAATACCCAATTTCTTAGCCAAATCCTCTAACTCTTCTACCTTGTAATTTGATATTGACTTGATCGGTTTCAAATAATTTTCTAAACATATTGTTTTACTCCTTATATCTTCTATTTCTTCCTTAGATAATTGCTGGTTTTTCAGAGAGTACTTATTGTATGCGTCCTTGTAAATTACATAAGTCGGTATCTCTTCATCTTTATTTGAAACAAACTCCAACATTAGTAGTTTTGTGGAATTTATCATGATTAGATTAATATTACAGAATACTATAAGAGCCATTAAACATTGCATACTAGTATCTTTTTGACTAGTAAGTAATTCTGATAAAATTTCCTGGACGGCAGCTTTGGTTATCTTCGTATTTGTTGTTTTCATTTTGTGAGGATTCTTAGAAATAAAATCTCCTATTTGTTTCTTTACGTCAAGTTCCTTTACACCATAATTTCGATCAACCTCTAGGTATTCATCATATCCAAAATGTATTATAAAAATACACCAGAAAAGTGTATCATTCTGTTTTGGACTTATTAATTCTTCTACGTGTTCTGTCTTTATTGTGTTTTCCAGTTTTTCTTCTACAGGTACAACTTGCTCTACTTCTTTATCGGTTTCAATAGTAAGATCGATCAAATCCTTTTTTATAGTTATATCCTTGATCATTAAATTTGATCTTAACATGACACCTACTTGGAATACTTTGGTAAACATAAAATTCCTTAGATTATGTAAAACGTTTTGAAGATTTAAATTTTCTTTTTTTACAAAAAAAATAGAATTTAATAGGGATGACATTATTTACTCAATGAACTATAAGATATTGTCGGCATGTCTTTATTTTCTTTTTCAATAAAGAATGCATTTTTGAATTCTGCTTTTTGATATTCCATGGTTTCCAGTGATTCTTCTTGATCCTTTATGTAGCTTATATATTCATCCAGATCCTTTATCGTATCTTCCGGCAAAAAGGTCATGTTTACATAACAGCCACTTTTGTTTTCATTAATTTTTGATAGATTTTTTGAGAGAATTTTAAGGATTTCTATTTGATGATATTTTGACATCGATTCTATTGTATTTTTGAGCTTTTCTAATCGTTCACTTTTATCCAGGTTCTCCATTTCATTATTTAAATAAAATAATTTTATATTGTTTTTGTTTTCATTAATAATAATGTTATTGCGAATATTATTATTTATTTTTTACCTGTTTTCCTCCTTGATTTCTTATTACGTTTTGATTTTTTTGAGCTTTTTCTTTTCTTTGCTCCACCAAATTCGGGTCTCATTGTATCCCTTTCTTTTTCGGCTTTCTCTTCTTCGTATTTTCTTTTATCCTCGGCTATTTCTTCAGATGTTAAATCCGTACGATAATGAGTATTATCTATGTATCCAGTCGGTCGTTTAGTCTGAGTGTTACCCATTTTTATATAATAACTTCATATTTTAAAATATTTACTAAATAGATTATTTTTTGGCCTTTTCTATAACAACTTCTTTGAGAACATTTCTCAGTATTTTTTCTTCCATTTTATCTTGTTCTTCTTCATATTCAGATCCTAGAGAACTTAGAGAAATTTGCATGAACTGTTGGTTTTCCGGTGTATCTAATTTACGAAATTCCGGATTCTGTTCTTGCCATTCTGGTAACATCCTCAGATTTTTTCTTGCTATCTGTTTGAGAACATTTCTTAGTTTGGTTTTTTCGGCGTTCTCCTTTTCCCAATTATCTTGATCTTTAATATAAACAGTCTCCCGTTTTATATCTGTACAATGGAACGGACGCATTGTTATATCCAGATCTTTCAAAGCTTTTATAAATATTCTGGTTAATCCTTGTGTATAACCTAATTTTCCCGTTTCTTCAATATCATTTACAGTGAGTTTGAGAGAATTTATAAAATCTGCTATATTGAGTGCATTCTTACAGTCTTCGTTTAAAAATACATTCAAATTAAACTGATTATTAGTTATATTATTAGTTGTATTGATGACTGTATTCTGTGAGATTTCCTGTAGTTTGTTTTGTAATTCTCTGTTTTGTTCCATAAGAGAATTCTGGATTTCCTTATTTTGTTTTAATAATTCAATAACTAAATCAGTATTGAGAGAACCTGAACAAGGTTTTTCTTCAATTTCCTCGCTTTTTTGTTCAATAATTTGATTAGACTCTGTTTGTACTGGTTTTTGGAATATTATGAAAAATTGCTTGTGCTTCTTGGTAAGGTTATGTCGCTTGAAATCATATTTATTTCTTGTAGAAAATTCGCAGCATTCACAGTAATAAGAAGTCGTAGTACTTTCTAAATTCTCCTTAGCATCAGAGGTCAGATTCATGAGCCTTTTGTGTTTTGCAGTCAATAAATGTTTTTTATAGTTAGTCGGGTCACCCGTATTATAGTTGCAAAAATCACAAGAATATTCTGTAGTAGTTTTCATGCGTTTTTTTTGCGTTTTATATACTATATTTACGAATTAAAACGTCTAAAAGTACTAATCGCTAAAAATGTCCAAAAAGTTATGCAGCGCACTTTTTGGATGATAATTTTGGTATTTGCTGCAGAATGGTCTAAAATCACTTTTTTAGACCCCCTTTTTCGAAACTATTTTGAGAAAAGTAAAATTGGACATTTATTTTTGTCCATTTTCAAAATCGTCCCCGATTTCTTTACTTTGTTTCTTCATCGATTTTTAAAGAATTCTATGGAAAAGTATTTAATAATTAGGGAAGTTTATGAGGAATATGTAATTTTTATAGGATTATTTTTATAAATAACGGGCATTTATATTTTTACTATTTCTACGGTAAATATTTAATTTTTATTGTACAAATTTCTCAACAAAAAAATTGATTGCCTTTTTTTTATTTGCTAAGTGAAAAAAACGATAATGAGTATTTATATGAAAGTATTTATTATTTAAGGAGTGGGGCTTTCTATGCTTGGACTGTTAAGCGGATACCTATTTGTAAAATTTATTCAAAGATTTCAGTGAATGTACAAAATAATTAATGAAAAACAATAATTTAAAAAGAAATTCAATATAAATATCATCAATGAAAACGTGTTTTGGTGTGATTAATACTTTTTTATTGTTTTTGTCAATGAGAACGACCTTTTCTTTGAAACTTACAGAGAATGTTTTAAGAAACAAATTTTATTACCAAGAAATACCTTACAACAAGTTAGTAAACAATATTCAGGATCACAAAATAGAAAATATTTATTTTAATGAAAAAATGGACATTGTTGTAGCTGAAAATATCGACCATAACGATAATTCATTTGAAGATTATACAATGACAAGATTAAATCCATTAATAAGTAATGGATTAGTAGACGTATCAGTCAAAAATCAAGTGAATACGATTTTTGCTCCAGCTCCACAACCAAATGTCTATCAAGAACTTGCGGGAAGTATCTTTAATGGCTTAGAAAATTTTCTTTTTTTTAGTTTACTTTTGACATTCGCATTGAGTTTTTTTAGAGGTGGACCATCTATGCCAATGAATAATCCTGGTGGAATTCTTGGAGGTGGTATGCAAAATATGATGAATAATGATAAAATAGTTTTACAAAAAGCCAACGTTTCATTGTCTAGTTTTGCAGGAAGCCCTGAAATATTCCAAGAATGTTCAGAAGTTGTTTCTTATTTGAAAAATGCGACTATGTACAATAATGCAGGTGCGGAAATTCCACGTGGTATTTTATTAGAAGGCCCACCAGGGACAGGTAAAACACTTTTGGCAAAAGCTATTGCTAGTGAAGCAGAAGCAAATTTTGTGGCAATTGCTGCTAGTGAATTCGTAGAGATTTTTGTAGGAATGGGCGCATCGAGAATAAGAAACTTATTTCAGAATGCACGCGAAAACCAACCCTGTATTATTTTTATAGACGAAATTGACGCAGTTGGAAGACAGAGAGGAGCAGGTGTTAACATGGCTAATGATGAACGTGAGCAAACATTAAATCAACTTCTTGCAGAAATGGATGGGTTTGCTGATAATAAGGGCATTTTGGTTATGGCTGCTACTAATAGACGTGACGTATTAGATGCTGCTTTATTAAGACCAGGTCGTTTTGACAGAATCATTAATGTTCCCTTTCCTGATGTAGAATCTAGAAAGCAAATTTTAAAGGTACATACGTCAAATAAACTATTAGATGAAAGTGTGAATTTGGATTTGATTGCTGAATTAACAGCTGGATTCTCAGGTGCACAACTTAAAAATTTGATGAATGAAGCAGCAATCCTTACAGCCCGACTAGGTGGATGTATTATTTCTGAAAAAAACATATTGGATTCATTAGATAAATTAATTGTTGGTATTGTTAAAAAGATAGATACGCGTGGATACGAAGCAAGACGTAGAGTTGCTATTCATGAAACAGGACATGCTTTCTTAGCCGCATATTTCAAAGAATATTTTGAGTTGAAAAAGATTAGTATTCAAAGCACATACAATGGTGCTGGGGGATATACTGTTTTTAATGAATATAGAAACATTACTGAGAGTGGATTATATACTAAGGATCTTCTTTACAAAAGGATTATGGTAGGTATGGGTGGAAAGGCAGCTGAATACATTTTTTATGGTGAAGATCAAGTTTCAGTTGGAGCAGTTCAGGATTTGAAACAGACCAATTCTCTAGCTCAACGTATGATCGGAAATTATGGAATGGGCACAGATCTGGAAACCTTTTACAATGATGATATCGATAGTGAAAGAAATCCATTTTTGGGTAGGTCTTTATCAGTCGGTAGTAAGTATTCTGAAAAAACCAAGGAGATCTTTGACAAAGAAGCAATTCAATTAGTTAAAATGGCATATGAAGAAGCAAAGGAATTATTGAGTCAGAACAGAGATGCAATGAATTTAATTATCGAAAAACTCTTGGAAAAGGAAATATTATTGGGAAATGAAGTGAATGTAATTAGATAAAAAATTGATTTTTGGTAGTTTTTTACATAGGTATAAAAATAAATAGTAAAATAAGAATAATGACGGATTTTGAGAACCTGAGAAAAGGGCAAAGATATATGTTTTATTATAAGGATGATTATACAACGGCATTTCGAGCAACGTTTGTTCATTTATTTGAATACAATAAATACAAAACTCTTATAGTAAATAAAAAAGATGTTCCACTTCCTAAAACAAATAAAACAGAAACCTGGTATATTGCCATGGAATTGATATCACGCTACGAAACATTGCCGGATATTCTGAGCAATGAAAAATGTATATTGCCAGACGATGTTTTGTTAGAAATAGATAATTATTTTTGAAAAAGGTATAAAGAATTGACATTACTATATAATGTCGGGGAGACCCGATCTTGCACTAGTAGCTCAAAGGAAGAGCAACAAGCCAATTCGTTGAAGATGTAGGTTCGAATCCTACCAAGTGCAGTTTTTACAGTGATATTTTACGCAAAAAATTCACTAAAATTATGCTTCCTTAGCTCATCTGGTAGAGCATTTAGAATTAAGTTTCTAGCTCAATTGGCTGTTAAAGTATCTGCATTTATGCAGCGAAAATACAGTTACCAAAAGGTAGACAGATCGACACTGTCAGGAAGCGAAAAATTTTATTTTTTATTAAATAAAAGATAAAATCATTGTCTAATTTTTTCTTGTCTTTCTTCTATTTTTACGTGATCCTTTACGTGTTTTACGTCTTCTTTTTACTCCAGCCATCATTCTAGGTAATGAATTTAACCCATTATTTGCTATTCTGTTACTAGTAGAAATTGCTGTTCCAAGTGTCTTACCACTAATAGCTGCTACAGTTCCTACTTTACCTAGAGTTCCAGTAACATATGTGCAATCTCCATCCAAATTTCTACCATCTGTAATCTCAGGACGAATAGATGTTTGATCTTTCACATTAAAGCAACGAAATTTATAATTTTGACCAACCATGTAGCCAGGATTACATTGACCTGTTGCGCTTGGTTTACAATTTGTACCTTTGTTTTTGTTACCCATTATAGTTTGGTCGGATGTTTTAGAATCACAACAAAAAGTTTTCGTGCCAGATCTTCCCAATGATAACATTCTTATATAAAATATAAAGATAATATTTTACATATCAATAGTATGGAAACAGAATTCGCAAACACATTTCAGAGAACTTTTCATGATTCATTAAAAATGTCCTTTTTTTCTAAATTTAAAACAAATAATGTATTTTTGGATACAGTATTATCAACCATTTTGATATCAGTCATTTCATATATGGGACAAAAGTTATTTTATATCAACTTAACTACCTATAATCCTTGGCTAATTACAGATAAACTTAAATCCTTATTTTTCAGAAAATACTCTATTTCATTTGAAGGAAAACAAACTTTCGTAGTATCAAAGTACGATTCATATCCCAAAATTGCCGTTTGTTTTTCGGATAGTTTTAAAGCTATATTCTATGATATAATTACAAACATGAAATCGAATACTAGTGTTTATAATATTCAAGAATATATGACCTCCAAAAAATACAGTGATGTTGTTGAAGGCGATATGTACATCATCAATCAATTACCACCTATTTTGTATAATAAAGAATTCGAAATTTATGCTCAAACCGTAATTTGCAAAAATTTCGAGGATGGTGATAAAAAATCATCTGTCAAGACGGATGAGATTACGATTACATTATATTCTTACAAAACCCCTGTTTCACAGATCCAAGAATTCGTAAATAAAGTTCGAAATAAATATTTGGATCAAATGGAAAAAAAACGCATGGATAAATCCTATATCTATACGTTGAAGGCTAAACCCAAAGAAGATGATGACGGAAATCGCCATTTATGGAATGAAACTATTTTTGAAAGCACTAGAACATTCTCAAATATGTTTTTTGAGGAGAAAGAAGAAGTTCTCCAAAAAATCAACTTTTTTCTTACTAATAAACAATGGTATTATGATAACGGTATACCCTATACACTAGGTATTGGATTACATGGTCCACCTGGTACAGGAAAAACATCATTTTTTAAAAGTTTGGCAAATTTAACTGGACGACACCTAATAATATTATCATTAAAATCTATTAAGACCAAACAGCAGCTTGAAGAGGCATTCTTTGAAAATCAATATAACTTAGATAATAAGAAAAATAGTATTGGGTTTGACAAGAAGATTATTATTATTGAAGATATTGATTGCCTAGGAGATATTGTATGGAAAAGAGAGGAAGAAATAAACACAAGATCAAAAACAAATCCTTTATCCAAAGAACCTATGGAATCAATTATACAACAATTAATTGAAAACAATAACAACGAAAAAACTGAATTTATTGACCTATGTAAGGGCCAAGTTGAAGATCCAATAACACTAGATGATATATTAAATTTGTGGGATGGAATAAAAGAAACACCTGGAAGAATACTAGGGATAAGTAGCAATCATTATGATAGATTAGATCCTGCTCTAGTGAGACCAGGACGTATTGATATTACATTATGTTTGGATAATTGTACGCGGAAAATGATTGCGGATATGTACAGACAATATTATAATTTAGATATGGACAAAAGAGTTTTGAATAAAATAAAGGATAAGTTCTTTTCACCGGCCTATGTCATTAATTGTTATGTGTTGAATCGTGAAAATCCTGAAAAATTTATAGAATGTTTGAGGAACACACACATACATAGGTGAAAAATTGAAACAAATTATTATTAGTAGTATAATTGCAAATAATAATAATTAACATGAATTCGCTGCGTTACTATTCCCGTATCCTAAAAAGGAGATTATCTTATCTATCTGACCATGTTGAAGAAACAGATCATATTTATAGTGAAAGTCCAAGTGGATGTAAAGATATTTATGGCTACAAAGATATCGCAAAGTTTTATGGTTATCAAGACAGCGATACAATCATTAGAAAAATATCATTAGAACTATGTGATATAAAAAATAATCATTTAAAGTTGAAAATAAAAAGTAAAAGGAGGGATTATGACTTGATTTACAATAATATTTTGGATCTTCCTAGGGATGTTAATAATGTTATCTATTCATTTCTGTTGGATGTAAGAGAAATAAATTGGAACATAGAATTCCCTATAAAATACCCATTTGAAAATACTCTCTGGGAATTAAGTAGTCATATTGTTAACGGAAAAGACATTTCATCTGTTACTTCATTTTCTGAACAACAAAAAATAGAAATTTTACAATGTGGTAGTTTAACAGTTACTCAATTTATTGAAAAAGAAATATTGATGTATTTGTTGACCTTGGATTGGTTTAATTAGGAGAAACCTAATAAAACTGTTGTCATATTTTAAAAATCGTCTTCATCTAAGATATCCTCTTCTTCGTCTCCAATTACTAAAGGAGGTTTAGTTTCATCATTATCATCTCCACCCCTTTTTTTGTCTGTCTTTTTTTCTAGAAACTTACCAATGACGCAAATATAAGGATCATTCAATTCAAATCGAACACCAATAATCTTAACCAAAATCTTCATATTTTCTTTAATATCCGCAAAATAACGATCATTAAAGTGATGATCACGTGCGATAAATGCAGTAATAGGAACATTACCATTATCATCGCTAACCTCTGCATGGATTCCTGCCTTAGTAATTGTTTTAGTATCGCACTCAATAACCATACCTTCTACTGGATGGCAAATCATACATTCAAATACGGTTTGAAATTCAATATTCTCATTGTTAATAGTTCCGCTAGAATATCGTATGACTTTTACGGAATTGGGTTTAATAAATCCTTCCGCAATGCATCTACCTTCTGTACGCCGGGAAATAATTCTTTCTAAATTCTGTTTCATGTTTTTACCGACTTGAGTAATGGGAATAGAAACCTTCATTGTTAAAATAGATTGTAAATAGACACCATAAATCTTTCTCTCCTCCTTGGGATTCTTATTAAATCTTCTTTCGCTCATTGAATATACTAATAATGATATAAAGTTATGTTTATATCATTTGTTTTTTCTTTATTTGAAATCAATTTTTCAGGCTGTGATTTTACTGAGTAAAATTTGCTCTGTATTTAAAAACCATCGCATATCATTCTTCCTTTGATCATCGTAGTAACGTAACAATACCTCTAAAATAACACATAGGCCCGGTTTCACAATATCCTTACTTGGAATAAAGTTCTCTACATCAATTAATTTGTCACTATATGTGAATCCAGAAACAAAATTAATTCGTTTAATAACATCACGTTTACCCTCCACATTACATACAACGCCTTTCTTAAGTTTATTCATTTTATCGAATGTTTTAAATACGAAATTTTCATTTTGTAGTTGTATAAAACCAAAAAGGCGATTTAATTTTACTAACGGAACTAACAAAAATTGCATACTTTGTTTTAGTGCCTCCATTCTATCAGTTGGCAATGCATTAGACCAAATGTATTTATTTTCATTATCCTGGATAAATATCATTTTTTCTTCTTCAACATTTTCCACATCACTTGCAAAAAAGATCGTATTAAATCCTCTTACTTTTACAACCTTATCAGAAAAGTATTGTTGAATTATTTTTTCATAGGATTCGTAGGAATCTTTAACCCCTGAATAATAATATTTTACGATTGTTAATTTGTCTGCTAATGACAATGTATCTAAATAATGATAAGTTACGTATTTGGCTAATATATCAAATTCTATTCCATGTTTTTCTATCAATAACTCATAAACATAGCCAAAATTAATGTACCAATCCACTTCTTTTGTCAATTTCTTTGTTTCTTTGTTATCGTTTGCTTCTTCGATAATATCGAATATAGTTTCTAAAGCAGAATATAAATTTTTGTAAGACTCTTCTACCATTTTATCTTCATTACCAGGAACAACAGACGCTACATTTCCTTTTCCTTTTTCCTTTTGTTCAATTTCTAATTCTAGTACTGATTGTTTGAAATCTACTGGAACACTACGATCAAACATAGTACTATTTTCTTGTGTTATTTCTAATGGCTGGAAAACATAGTAATTGTCTCTATTAATTAAATACCCAGTTCTTCCTAATTCATCATAAATATATTCATTCTTATTATCGACAAATCTAGATAAAGCAAAATCAATTTGATCTTCTGGATATGATTTCAAAATAGTGATTTCATCAAATATTTGTTGGCGATCATAAACCAATTTTTTCTTGTAAAGTTGGCGAATTCGCTTGACAATACTCAAATAATTCATTTTGGCATAATCTTCATTGTATGTATCTTTTATAATCTTACTAATTTCGACATTAGGAGAACATTTAAATTCTGTTTCACATACTTCATAATCACAGATTTCCGAATAATCACGATCTCCAATTTGATAATCAATTAATTCTGGCTTACTAGAAACCCGAATTTGCATGTTTTTGTTGTTTGCCAACTTACTTAATTGTTGTACTGTAAAATTATGTTGACCTATATTCAAGAGACAATCTATTGATATTTCTTTGAGAATACGAGTTACTTTTCCGATGAGTTTGGCCTTTTTCTCTGAATAACGATACACATATAAATCGGCAGGTTCTTCATCGTTTCTAGGTATAGTTGCATGTAAATATATTTCGACATTACGATCTTTAAAATCCTGTAACATACAATGACTGAAATTACGTACACCACGTCCAATAATCTGTTCAATTCGACTCATATTGTACCATGGATCCAAAATGTGAATTTGGCGAATGCACTTAAAATCAAGACCCTCTGAACCGGCTTTAGATATGATAACAACTTTGACTTTTTCTCCATTCAGATTGTTGGGATTTGTTACAAATTTAATATCTTCCAAATTATTGGGTGAATAAGCTTTGTTACCAGTAATCATAACGTATTTTGCAGGCATAAAAGTCGATGTGTCATTATCATTTTCCCTTAAGAATTGACTTCTTGGTTTCATTGTTCTCGAATCTAATGGCTCAGTAGGAGGAGTTTTAAAAAGGGGTTTCACATAATTAGCAGAACTAAAACGTGTAATACCCATTTCCTCTAATGCTAGTGCAATAGGAATAATAGATCCTTCAATATATTGTGAATAGATGAGAACGATACCTTTGGAATTTTTAATAGATTCGCATATTTTGGCGATTTTATTACTGTATTTTCCTATTTTATCAGGATGGAAAATTCTGCCGTGATTAAGGTCATTTAAAATTTCGGGTCGGTATTCATAATCGTAGACATTCGGATAAGGGGATCTTTGAACAGTATATTTCATAGTATTTGAAAGTCCTTTTTTACCAATGAATTTGCTTATCATTTCTTCGTTACGTTCATCATCAAACTCATTAATATCTTCACTGCTTTTATCAGAACTAGGTGAAATTGATTCGGTTACTTTATTATCAAGATCCTTGTTAGGAAATACAATATCAAGTGCCTCCAAAGGCTTAAGTAAAAAGGTATATCCAAAGGATTCCATGTTCTCAAAACTAGGCATATCTCTCTCTTCACCAAATTTCGTAATTAAATTATTTGATTTATTACGCATATGTTTGATGATAAAATCATAACCCTTCGCTTGGTATTCGCCGATTTCAGTTAAAAAAACAGGAATGTTTTCCAATCTACCTTCAATTTCACGGCCATTCATTTGAGTAGTGGGATAATTTTTCTCAACATCGACAAAATGGTCTAATGAATTTTCAGGGGAAAACACATCCGGGTAAATTCTGTAAGGAAATGTGTAAGGGTTCTCACCACGAACATAGGAAACATATCCTGTTAGTTTCCTAGTTAGGAGTTCTAGTCCTGTTTCCAAATTCTTCTCACTTTCCTTTTTGAAATTACCGTCTTTATCGAATACATCACTTTCCTTAATAGTACTTTGTTTATTTACTATGTTTAATAAATTCGTTAACCATATTATTTCTTTATGACTGTTGTACATTGGTGTGGCCGATAACAATAACATTCGCATACTTGTGGTGTATCTAGCAATATCCATTAATAATGATGCGGTTTTACTTTCTTCTTTGTTTTGTTCAGAAATATGTATATTATGTACCTCATCTATAATAATAAGCCGATTATCGAAGTATTTTTTTACCTTTTTAATCTTTAATTCCTTTAATTGTTTTGCAGTAAATCGCGAATCAGTAGGAATATTAATAACACGTTTAATGTAATTTGCTAATTCTATATATCCCATAAATCTGTAATTTTTATTAATTATTTGGTTAATTTCACTTATAATACGATCTTTTGGAACACCAGAAAGATTAGTGGGGTTTACTTCTTGAAGAAGAGCTTCACCTATGCAAGTATTAAGATTCCATTGACCAGAAATTAATTTTAATTTACGTTCATCAAATAATTGTAATCGGTAATTTTCTTGTACATTCGGAGATGCTATAATTAAAATGGGTTGAGTAATTCCTACTTGCTTCATGTATGATCTCATTTCTTCAGCAATACCTATAGAACTACAAGTTTTGCCCGTACCTAATCCGTGGTAAAGCAATAATGCATTGTAGGGAGTTTGTAATGATAAGAAATTTTTAACAAAAAGTTGATGGGGCGTTAATTCAAAATCAGTATTGCATAATTTTTTGGCATGCTCTTCAATATCATAAATAGTACCATCATATTTGGTATCATTAAACTCTTTATGACTGGCAATTTTTATGTTGAAATTGGGATCATTAATTTCTGGATATAAAAATTCATATTCTTTATTATCCTTTAAATTTTTATGTTCTCTTATTTCTTTGTTATTTAAAAACTTATTATATTCAGTAGACTCAATGTCTAATGGGACAGTTTGTTCTTCTTGGCCAGTTTCAAATTCATTCTTTTCAATACTATCAATATCAGGCATTGGTTCTTGCGACTTCTCTACCTTTTTTTCTACCGGATTAGAAGATAAAAATGAAAATAAAGAAACCTTTTTTGGTTCTTCAACATTTTCTTCTTCAAATACCTTCCTAACTTCTTCACCTTCCAAACTAGATTCGCGAATTGCCTCTTCAGATTCTTTGTCTAGTAGGATAGGTTCTGGTTCATTATATATTTCCTCCTCTTCCTCTACTATTGCTTGCTCGACTGCTGCTTCCTTTTCTTCTACTTGGACAGGCGCTTCCTTGTTTTGTTGATAATATTTTTCTAAACAAAGGATCATAGGAACAAAGTCGGTTTTTAATGTTAAACCGAACTTTTTGGTATTTTTAACATAATCCATCGATACACCAATCAATTCTGAAAAAATCTTTTTTAAACTATTTTTATCAGGTTTATCTGTAGAAGCAGGTAATTTAATTAATTCATCGTAACGTTCTTGTTGTTCAGGGGTATGTTGATAATTTTTGTTACATGCACTACTTTTTAGTATTTCAGTTATGTATTGTTCCGTATTGTCTTTGTTGAGAACTAATTTCGTTTTTTTAATCAAAACAGGTTCTGTTTCTAATTGTTCTTCTTCCTTTTCCTGCTCCTTTTCATGCTCCTTTTCCTGCTCCTGCTCATTTTCAACTTCCTTTTCTAATGGTTCTACTAGTTTAATTTCTTGTTCTGGCTCTAATTGTTCCAAATAACGTTCCTTCAGTACAGGTTCAGATTGTGATGAGGATTGGCGTGATTTGAGTATTGCTTTTAATAATTCATTATCCTTACTAACTCCTGTGACTGGATGAAATGCAAGTAAATCTGAAACGGATTCTTTAATTTTAAGAATAACAGTTTTTTTAGGCCTTCCTCTGCCTCTTTTTGTAACATTTAAAACAGGTTTTACGTCAATAGTTTCATCGGGTTTTTTCTTAGGTCTTCCTCTTTTTTTAGTAGTTGCTGGTTTTTCCATAATATTGTACTTAAATTATACGTATATTTATTTTATACATATAATTCTCATTATTGTAATGAAAATAATCGATATGTTTTAATGGTATCGTTTATATTTGTAATAAGACGTTTTTTTTCTAAATTATAATTTCGAATACAATTTATGCAATCATCAAAATTCTTCCATTCCATTTTGCTTACTTCTGTTGGCTCGAAATTGTTTATTTGTAGTGTATTTTCATATTTCATGAATGTCAAATAATATTTATGTTTGTAAGATTTAAAATTAGAACCTGTAAACACCTCTTCGTAAGGCAGAATATTTTTTATATTCTTTAAAAACTTAGATACGTATCCGGTCTCTTCTTGGAATTCTCGCATTGCACATTCATAATCGCTTTCTTGATAATTACGTCTACCCTTTGGAAATCCCCATTCGGGTTCAGTCCATGTATCATATTTGTTACTTTCTTCAATCAAATTATTTAATGTAAAGAATTCATTTTTAAATAATACACCGTTAAACAATGTGTTGAATTTATCGCGGGATAAATTTTCCTCTGATTTATATTGATTTGAGATCTGCTCGTCGCCCCAAATTCGTTTCCATAATATATTAAAATCACCCAATGCTAATAGATCTTTTTCTTCCATAGTCATTTGTTTTAGCATATTAATAATGTAATCCTTATTGTAAACTGAATATTTACCACGCATGAAATCAATATATCCTAGTGTATCTTTACGTCTTATCATTAAATATTGTAAATTATTCTCATATATACGAAATGCAATTATACCAAAACTAGTAATAGGTAATTTACATTGATGATATAGATGTCCTGCCTTTCCACAATTGTTACAGTAATTATTATTCATTAAGCTAAAATAATATGTTCTATAATCTTTATATATTTATATTTTGAATATAATAGGATGAAATTTGATGCCAATGTTTGGGGACCACATTATTGGTTTTTTCTTCACACAGTAGCAGAATCTTATCCAATGCATCCAAATGAAGTTACTAAGCGTAAATATTATGATTTAATTACCAATATGCCGCTTTTTATTCCAGATGATGAAATGGGAGATAAATTTAGTAGATTATTAGATAGATATCCAGTAACACCTTATTTAGATAATCGTGATTCATTCGTAAGATGGGTCCATTTTATACATAATAAAATAAATATCCAAATAGGGAAAGTCGAATTATCTTTACCCATATCCTTAGAGAAATACAGGGCAGAATATAAGCCAAAACCAATATTTTTATCAGAAAGAATCAACATGAGAAAGCACTATATACATGCTTTTTTGATATTGGCTCTTTGCTTTTTGATATACTATTATTCATAAAAGGAACCTAGGTTCCCTCTGAAACCCTCCTTCAAGAGTGTACAATCTCATAGAGATGCCTTAAATAATTTTCTCGATATATATTAGAAAAATATGCGTATAGAAATCCTTTTATTCATAGTAGCAGGCCTAATCATTGCGAATATTTATTTTGAAGGGAAAGTATTAAAAAAATTACTATCATTTAAGAAATATTATCAAATGATAGGGGTAGCTTTCGGAGCATTAATGTTATACATATTAATTAAAAAAAATCCATTGCGGGCGCAAGAAATGATGCAGAACACAAATGATTATATAAAATATTTACCCATAGATCGGAATACATCAAGTTTTATTTCCCCTATTTTAGATTTTACTTCAAAACAGGATTTTAGTGGGGGTAGAGGGACAGGAACAAGCGGTCAAGATGCTTATAATTATCCTGTTTTACCTATGCCGAATAATAACCAAACAGTAAGTGAAAATCGTATTATTCATTCTGGTAAAAAGGCGACAAAACGCTCGGTAAGTGAAACAAAGAAAAAATATGTGGCATCAAGCCAGGATTGGAAATGTGGGGATTGTGGATGTAAATTACCAGCATGGTTTGAGGTAGATCATAAAACCCGTTTAGAATATGGAGGTAGTAACCATATTGATAATTTAGTAGCATTATGCAGAGATTGCCATGGAAAGAAGACATCTATGGAGAATCTGTGATTCATGTAATTAAATGTACAAACGAGTTTGAATATTGATGAATTTTATAAATACATAGATTATATTAAATTACATTAATGCCCAATTTAACCGAAGGTTTTTATGATTTAACAAAAAACAGTAAAACAAATCATTACATTGAAACTGGAACATATTTGGGTGAAGGAATTAAAAGTGTTTTAAATAATTACGAAAATATTCATTCTATAGAACTATCTGAAAAATGGTATGAACACAATGTTGAACAATTTAAAAAAAATAACAATGTAAAAATGTATTTAGGTGATTCCAAAAAATTATTACCAGAATTATTAAATACGATTAATGAACCAGTTACTATTTATTTAGATGCTCATTATAGTGGGGGGACAACTGCCTTTGGAGAAGAAGAAGTACCTTTGTTATTTGAACTTGAAATATTGAAAAACAGAAAATATGAAGATATAATTATAATTGACGATTGTAGATTATTAGGTAAATCGGGTAGATGTGGTGCTGGAGATAATGATCCTGTATATCCTACAATGGAATTCGATTGGTCGAATATAACAGAAAACCATATTTTAAGTTTGATGAAAGACGGATATATTTTATTAAAAAATTATTACAAGCAATACACCGACGGTGAACATGACCAATTTATTCTAGTTAAAAACAATAATTAAAACAATAGAATTTTCATTTCATATTCATTTTTCAAATTATAAGAATTTTCAAAACAGTTCTTATAATTTTAATAATCACCGTTACTGCGACGAGTGGAGATGTAAGACCTTTTACTAACATTATGCAGAGATTGTCATGGAAAGAAGACATCTATGAAGAATCTATAGACTATTGTGACTTGCCTTAAGTCGTTCAATTTCTTTAGTTAAGTTTCTAATTTGATCATTCAATCGATTCTTTTCAATATCTTGCCATATATTTTTATCAGACTGAACTTCACCAATAACCGTATCTATTGCTTTAACGTTAAAGTTGAATTGGTAATTTTTCAATGATTCTATATCACGTAATGGAAATAAAGAGACTTTTTGATGAGCGACAGTAGACTTTTTGTTTTCTTTGTATGTCATTATTCCTTTCGATTCGTAATCAGATAATGAGCGATCTATAAGTTTAAGAGCTTCTTTTGCACGCTCGGTTTTGGCATTTTTAATCATACGAATTACAGAAACATCTGTAAATACAATACAATCAAATAATATTTGATCATTACGGTTTTCCCATAGAAGAAACCATAAGTAGGGTGTTTCGATAATTAGTTCGTCGCTCAACAAACTATCCGTATCTTTGTATTTTTTTGAAGAATTATTCATGATTATATGTTGAAGACAATTGAATGAAAAGCAATCTTGTCGTAGAATAAGTTCGGTACCATTACCTTTGAACATAACTACTTTACTTTCATAAAATGTAAAAGAATCTCCACTTTTTACGTAGACATCATTGGGTGGTGGATTTACAAAATTTGGATCAATATGTGGTTTCTCTGTATCAAATATTGAATTTTCATGGAAACATCTGTCCAATGTGCTTAATTTAAAATCACTGTAACATAATGGAATATTGTAATTATTTGCATTTAAATACAATCCAACTGAAATTGGTAGTAAAGAATTGGAAATCTTTTGAGAACGTTGGTCTTTTGCGCAACAATTTTGAGTAGTAAATCCATATAGTGTGAAACACGAAGAGTCGATATCACTCATTGTATAAAAAGCTCAATATAGGAGTTTTCAAATCAATTTTTTTAAAAACAAATTAATAGTATTACTAATTTGTTTTAGATATTAAAAGTAATAAGTAGAATCCATTAACAAACCAAGAGATCTGGGATTGGAACCGTATTCATATTCATACTCATAATAATAATCATTGTTGCGACGATGTCTGTGATGATGTTTATGGCTTCTGCAACTGGAACTACTTCCACTACTTGAACTACTGGAACTGCTTGAACTGCTTCCACTACTGCTGGAACTACTGTGATGGCTACGGTGGCTACGACGGCTTGATCTGGAAGATCTTGAAGACCTGGATGAGGGCATTCTATATACTTATAATATCTTATAATTATTAGAAAAATAATAATTCTCTAAACCCTCTGCATAGATGCAGTTGTAAATTACAGTTTGTAATACAATTCTAGTACATATAACAATAGCAGCAACTAAAAAAGGGAAGGTTCAAAAGGGCAAAGAATGGTCCGTAGGTTTCTTTTTTAATTAAACTTCACAATAATCTTCACAGTTTCCTTCTTAATAAACTTACAAGCAGATACAGACAATTCCTCGCGCTTCTTCCTAGTCTTAGTATTGTCAACAGAAACTTCTGAATCCGCATCAGTAGGACTACGACGTTTTGACGTACTATTTCTATGATTCATATCGTTCTCTATATCCGCATAATTATTCTCAATAAAATCAACAATTTTATTCTCAATCGCCCACTTAAAAAAATTTAACTGTCCAATCGTAGTTTCCATGATTTTCTCTTCATCATAAGGAATAGAAATACGCTCCCATCTACAAAAAGGATCAAAACGGCGCTTGCTATATGCTTTCAACTTAAGCTTGTAATCATTGTATACTTTAAAACGTTGAATTTCACCAGTGTGTTTTGAAACCAAATCATAAACAGTATAATATTTCTTAGCAAAATTAGTGACAAACCAATCGACGATTCGAAGAGAAATCTTAGATTCACCATTAATGATATGCATCATTTTTTTCAAATTATCATGATTTTGATAAAATTCCATCAGATTTTTCATCAATAAATCATTTTGAGTATTAAGAGTAGAAGTATTAAATAATGACATTATACATTTAGATATCGATCGTTTTTATATATTTTTTAAAGTAATTATAAATAAAAAAAAGTACAAATGGACTAATTTAGTTTTCAAGATTATTATCTACTCTTTTTTCTGTTTGTTCATAACAAATGTAATGAGTCCTTTTGCTTTTTCATCGTCATTAACAGTTGAATAAATGCAGTCAAACGGCTCATAATATTCCATCCATGAATAATTACCAGAGGCACATGGATCTGACCGGAATTTACCAATAATAAGATGGTTTCCTAGACCGGCATTTTCCCACAAATCTCTGTCTTCTCCAGCTGGAAACATGGAATCCATGTGCCATTCACCCACACTACTATGCAGGAACTTTTTTTCTTGTGGTCTAATAACAATGGAGTGCATAATATTCGAGTTTTTCCACCAGGCGCTTATATTCACGGGTAAATCTGTCTTGTTGTGGAAGTAAATGTATTGTCTAGGTTCTCCGAAAATCGACATTTTGATGATTAGTGTTTAACAATTTGAGAACTTTAATATTTTAATCAATTTTTTGCTTAAAATATAAAATTATATAAATAATCTATCTGACTATTTATATAATAATAATAATGTTACACCTAACTTTACCTATATTAGCCGCTAAACAGTATTTAACGATTCCAAAAAAATGGTTAGAAAAGATACAAAAGTTACCTAGTCAAACTGTGCACAATTTTTCACTAATTCATAACTTAGCATTGCATTTATTTAGTTTATATACATTTGCTCTTTTATTCAAAGTATTGTTAATAAAGGGTGTTTCGTCAGAATCTGGATTCTATTTTAGTGAACCAATCGTAAGAACCTTATTATTTTGGTTTTATTTATCGAAATACTATGAATATGTTGATACTATGATTTTATATGCAAAAAAGAAACAACCTATTTTTCTACAGAAATTCCATCATGTTGGTGCAACTTTCGTATGGCATTTGGGGTATATTTATGAATTCGAGGGTGTCTATTTTGCCTCTTTGGTAAATTCTGGTATTCATACAGTGATGTATTTTTACTATTTTTTATCGATGTTCGAGAACATTCGACCCTACATTAATCGATATAAGGTATTTATTACTAGCTTACAAGTAGGTCAATTGGCATTTGGATATGTAGCTTTACCTTGGTTTTATTATGCAAAGGAAACTGTTACGAATCAACGTGTTATTTTGTTGTTTGATGCATACATAGGATGTTTAATCATACTTTTTTTGCAGTTTATGGTGAAGAATTATTTTTCTAAGAGAACTAACTAAAATATTATATTTTTTTTGATATAATATTTTTAATTTTTTCACCCTTAAAGATTTAAAATGGGACGCTCCTATGGAGCATCATTTAAAATCGTTACAGGAATCTGACCTTTGATGAATTGAAATGTTCCGTTTTAATTCATCAAAGGTTTAAAAACATTTTAGTTTGCAACCAATGTATTTATAATAATCTCCATTATAACTGGTTTTTTTATCTAATGCCTTTGCTAGAGTTTTATCACTAATATGAAGAGTTCTAATGCAATCGTATTTTGATGAGAATTCTCTAACCATAATATTATTTGCGTCGTATTGACCGATTCCGTCTTTATACAAAAATGGTTCTCCATTTAATCTGTTAACAAAATCTTCTTTTAAATCATCGCTGCATTTATCATACAAACAATAATAATTTCCGTTAGATATAGTAGATTTTGCGACTACATAATCAAGTGCTGAAGGAGATTCATACCCGTTTAATGTAGCTGCGGTTTTCCTATCTAGGTAAACATTAATAATTTCGGTTTTATTGGCATTTATTTTCGCAACATAACCAAGATTTTGTATTCTTGTTTCTTTTGTTGGTGGCAAATTGTGAATAACATTAGGATCAAGTTCTCTGTCAACAAATGCCCATCTTAATCCATTGTATATAGTGTTTTCTTCTATGGCTTTGCTAATACTTGGTCTTTTCATAGCAATATTTTCATTCATACATTCAGTCACAGTTTCGTATACTTTTACTAATTGTAATGTTTCGGGATTTATTTTTTGTAATCTAGGACCAATTGTAGGTAATGGTATACCAAAATTTGTTGTTGTTCTAGTTTGATTTGCGTTTAATTTTTGCAAGATTTCTACATTGGTTTTTTCCAAATTAATTACTTTTTGTAATAATAGTTTTTGGGTATCTAACAATTGTTGAATAATTGCTTTATCTTCTATTGATTGTTGCTGGTTTTGATTCGTTAATGCGTTTTTAATGAATTCTATATTTAAAGATATTGAATTATGATCAAAATCATCAAATTGTTTGATATTTGTTTTAATAATATTTAATAAGATTGCGTAAGATAGGTCCTTTCCAATAAGGAAAAGTTCGTTCTCATTCTCATGTCCAGATAAATTTTTAACCTGATTAAACTTAATTTTTTCATGATTATGAATAAAACTCTCAAAATCCTTACTACGCTTGACTAAAAAGCAATCCAATAATGTAGATTCTTCATAATTTGATCTATGTTCATTGTATCTTCCTTCTACTCCTCTCCTTGTTTCACCGATTTTAATGACGTATTCACCATTTTCGTATGATTTTACTTTCAAAATGTAAACTAGAGCACCAGCATTTGCAAATTCTCTTAGTAATATATTATGTTTCTCCAGATCCTTGTCTTTCTTTAATTTTTCTATGGTTTTTTTGCTTTGTTCTTCAGATTGGGTTAACGTATTTTTCAGTTGATTTACTTGATTCTTTAATTCATTACCTTCTTCATTAATTAATTCATGGAGAATTTCTTCTAATTTTATATAATATCTATGAATTTCCCCCGCTTTTGATGTGCCTGCTTTAAAACAAAAAAGTTTAAATGAGTTTATAGTAAGCATAAATGTTTCTTTATTACATCCACCATGTTTTTTTCCTTCAAAATCTTGCTCCTCCGTTTGGAGGAGCAAGTAATCAGTGTTTAATACAAAATTTTTTTCTAATACTCTTTTTGCGTTAACTTTTTGTTGGAATCCTAACCATTTCCATACATTATCTAAATCAATTACGTAATCTGTATTGGGATTATAATTCAAATAACCATAAAAACTTGCAACAAATAATTGTTGGTCATCATTAGAAAAAAAATTTTTTATTTTGTTGAGTAATTTGCTTTGATAAGTATTCGATAATTTGGTGATTGGGTTGTTTTCAATCAATTCTACAATATTTAAAGTTGTCATTTCTGACATAAATTATAGAGAGTATTTTCTTTATATTCTTTTTTCTTCATTTTGTTTTTACAAATCGAAATGAAGTTTTTACAAAATTCTTGCTTTGCCAACTTGCAAAGCAAGATTTGTTGTCATTTTGCAGTGATTTTCTTTGTATCGTTTGCTCATCTTGAAGGATGAGCAACCGGTATTAATACTTTTTGCCTACACTAAAGGCAAAGAAAAAGGCTACAATCTACGCAATTGCTTTGATCCGGTGATCGCCTGAGCAAAAGGGTGTTTTTATTGTACACATTAACCATTAATATAAGAAACCAGATCTTATATTAATTTTTTATTTGTTTTTTAATAGAAATAAAATAGCATAAAAATATGCAGTGTATTTAATTTGAGTAAGCAACACCAGCCATACCACTCATGACGCGGAGAACGTTGTAGTTAACGGCATAGACGCGGACCTTGGCAGTGGCAACGCCGGCCACCGTCGGGGATGAAAGAACAAGTTGAAGGACTGCATTATCAATGCGGGAGAAGTTGCAACTGCCGGAAGGTTGGTGTTCTTCGGGCCTCAATGCAAAAGAATAGAGATTGATGCCGGTATCAGGGGCGCGGGTGTGGTGTTGGTAGGGTTGAACAACATCGAAGTAGCTGCCCTCACGCTCAGAGAAACGATCTTGGCCGTTAAGCTGGAGTTTGGCAGTGACGACGGGGTTCTCGCCCCAACAGTGCATGTCGAGGGCGGTCTCGGCAAGGACGAAGGTGCCAGCATCGGAAACAAGGGAAGCGGATTCGTTAGCGCCAGTTCCGAAGGGAATTTGACCCCATTGGGAAGTGTTGCCAGCAGCACCGCTGGGACCAGAAGCCTCAACAGCACCGGGCATGTCGAAGAGACCAGAAGTGGTGATGAAACCATTGTCACCAGAAACAGATGAAGGTCCACCGAAGGCATGGATGGCATTGGGGAGGGCATCGATGGAGTCAGTGTAGTTGAAGGGCTGGGCACCGAGAGTGCGGTAGAGGATACCACCGGCATCGAGGGATGAGCAGTAATCTACGTTGGCATCGGGCTGGACAACCCAGATAAGCTCCTTGCAAGGGTGGTTGAAGTTGAGCTTGATCTTGTTGGAGGAGGATCCAACGGACTCATCACCAGTGAACTGAACCTGCTCGAAGAGGTACTCGTGGGGGTTCTGGGCCATCTTGCGGCGCTCATCAGTGTCGAGGAAGATATAGTCGACGTAGAGGGAGGCAGCAACGAGGGATTGTTGGTAAGCAGCAGAGAGAGAAACAGTGCCAGAGTTGGCGCTGATGGTAGAGACAGCCCAGAGGCATTCACCAATGGGGCGGATGTCAAGGTTGATCTTGACCTCGTGGTATTGGAGAGCAATGAGGGGGAGGGCAAGTCCGGGGTTGCGGCAGAACCAGAAAAGGAGGGGAATGTAGAGAGTGGTCTCGGGGAGGGTGTTGCGGGGAGCGCAAACCTGGTTAGGGCCACCAACAGTGGCGCAGGGGCCAGAGACATCGGCGAAGCCGGGGTCAGTGATGTAGGTAAGTTGAGTGGTGTTACCAATCATCTTGAAGTAACCACGTTGTTGCTCAGAAGACATGGTAAGCTGGTTCCAGATGTGCATCCAGTCACCATATTGGCGATCGATGCGTTGGCCACCAATCTCAACCTCAACCTGGGCGATCATTTGCTCACCAATGTAATCTAACCAACGGGCATAGACACCAACACCAGCGCTTTGGTTGGGGTTTAAGCTCTGGTTAATCTCAGGGAGAGTAACCTGGAGGTAGGTGCGGTAGCAAAGATCACCGTTACGGGAGATGGTGCAGGTAACACGGCGGCCGAAATCGGCTTGGCCAGAGAAAGTTTGCTCGATGGACTCCATGGCAAAGTTAGTGTGTCTTCTGTAAGATACCTTCCAGAAAGTGATCTCGGGGGTTCCAGTAAGGAAAACGTCTTGTGCGCCGTAAGCGACTAATTGCATCAAACCACCAGCCATTTTGGAATATTTTCCTTATACTATCAACAAAGAAAAAAATCTGAAATAATTAATTAATAACAAATAATTAATTATTTTCCTAAACAATATACCAAATTTGATAAAAAATCACAAAAATAATAAATATACTACATAATATTACTAGAAATTGTTATAGAAATAGACCATTGATTAGTTGAATTTCCCTAAATAATCATTCGATTTTGTCTAATAAATCACCAGAAAAATTAGAAAGAAGGAAGTTCTCTAAATAATTTTCTTGGAAGATCTCTTTACGGTTCTCATGCTTTTTAGTAAAAATATAGGAATTATTTAGTTTTTTTAAAGACCATCCTTGCTCTAAAGCATTCATCAAGAACATCATTTTACGAATTTGAGATTTATCTAGTTTAATATTTGTAGATGTTGATGCTAAAATCTCGTTTTGCATATATATTTTTTGCTCATTATAAAATATTCATTATTCCGTATTATTTACGTTTTGTTTTCAAAGTATGTTTGGTTTTCCTTGATTTCGATTTCTTGCGATTTACTTTACTTCTCACTAATTTATTTTTCTTTTTCCCGCCTGAAACAGGAATTTGTTGCTGATATGGATCACTCATTGAAAGATATGATGGTTGATCTAATTGACTCATTAGCATTTGATTTGCAAATTTAAGTTCTAATTCCAAATCCTCCATTTCCTCTTCGTAATCATTCGCAAAATAAATAAAATTAGAATAATTTTTCCCAAATTCTAAAATAGTGTCTTCATCTACTGTGTTAACAATGTTTTGCAGATCTTTATCAAAAAGTCCATTTTCTAAATTATAAGAATAATAATCATATAAAGTTGCGAAAACGATTTGATTTTCTTCGCTGTCTAAGTTATTCATTTTAGTGGATGAATAATACATAAATAAACTTTCATAATATCCAATTCCTTCATCTGTTTCGTCATCCATAGTAGTTTCTACAGTTTTTCTGTAGGGTTGTTTTTGTATTAATTTATTTGTTTTACTTGTTTTAGCAACAAATAATGCATTATTTTTAACTTTATTTTTTTCAACAGCACCACCATTGATTCTTGAACCATTTATCAAATCATCAATAGATGTAGGAACTGGAATTTCTAAAATAGCACCTATAGTAGAGAGTAATTGACCAGGATTTACTGTATATTCTTTACTATTTAATTTTGTAATAATTTGATCTATTTTATACTGGTTTGTTTCATAAATCAAAGTGTTGTATATATTATTCACTATTCCATCATTGTTTACATTTGTACTTTCAATATTAGATTTTAAGTTATTAACATATTCAACTATTGAATTCTCATTATTTTGTATTCTAGTTATATATTCAGCAAATACTTCTCTAATTTGCGCCCATTTTTGATTTCTAATTTGAGGGTCTCTTTCTAGAGTAAATGATCCATATGTTTTTCTTAATTTTGAACCGTCTGTTCTTAAATATTGGAATTTGTTAAAATCTAGTGCCATTATTTGTAAACCTATACGAATCGCGGAATTATTAGATAATAATCTTTTTGAATAAACTTCAATCATGTTGTTTAATTTTAATTTGTAATCTACTGGTCCAGACAAATAATGTTTTAATGTACAACCACCACTAGTTACGCCTTCTCTAGAACCTGTATAAATACAAGATAATGCCAATAATGAGCAAAACATATAGACCACACTATCTGTTGTTATCATGACTACTTTTGTTCGTTCCTTTTCATATTTCTCAGCAACATATGCCAAATACATCCATACTTGTGCAACATCACCAAATTCTTTCGTCATTAATAACTTTTTGCACTCAGACAAATTGTTTAGGTTATTAGAAATAAGATCATGATTTTCCTTATTCCCTAACCTGTAATTTTTTAAAGTTAGTTTTGTTCCTTTTAGTACTATTTGGTTTCCCAAATTCATTACTACTTGTTGGTCACCTATGCAACTCCATGTTACTTCATTAGGGAATCCTAATCTTTTAGTGAATGTATTATTAAATGTAATAGTTTTATTTGGATTAGGGTATCTGTAATCTGAATCTCCTTTCGCTAGTGAATCAAGATCCGACGCAATGGTGGATATGGTTTTAACCTTTTCAGGATTTAAACATACTTTATCATAACCCATACCGCTTTCTCTAAAGACCTTTTCAGCTGAAGAAATTTGAGTGTTACTACCAACTGTACTTGTTTTCAATACATTTTTTAATACTGTTACATTTGAAATTACTATAGGATTTTGAAAAACAGAATTTTCTAATTGAACGAGTAATGCATGATATGTAATAGTTCCTATATCTCCAAAATCTCCAAAAATCCTTCTTAGTAAACCTTTTGCGTCAGGAATAGTGGGCGCTACATTTGCGTCTTTTAATATATCTGCTATGAATCGTTTACTTAGTTGTATTTGGTCTAGAATACTAATATTTGTAGTAACTGAAGTACCATTTACAAAAACATTTTGACCATCAGATGAAAAAACACTCATTAATTATATATATATGTACGAAGAAAATGTTGTTTATTAATGTACCTACTAAAATACATTTTAATTTGATATTCATCTAGTTTCATAATTCTAGATGAATATGCTAATATTTTGTTTTGCTTATTGTAAAAATATTTATTTACGTTTTAAAGTATATCTATTTCTTCTGTATTTTCTCTTTTTTGTTCTACCACCATATTTCCTTTTTTTTGGAAACGACCCTAATGTCGTCGAGCCATCATCATTGTTGTAATAATAAGTAGCTATATTATTTATTCTTAGTCTAACAGGTTGTCTATCTTTTAGTATTGGTCCATTTGGTCCTACAGGAAAAACACTCATTCTTATCATTGTTGGCTCTAATCTAGTAATTATACCACCAAATATCTGAGACCTTCCTATGCGTTGGTAATGAACACTATCACCAAATCCAATTAATTTATCCTGTGCAAGTATTGTTATTTTGTGTTCAGGATATGGAGATGAGTCTTGTGTTAAATCTATTACTTCTTTTTTAGCCGAGGGATTTTCAAATTCTGTGTTTTTTCTTTTTCTGCTTACGTTTTTAGAAGGTAAGGCCCTAGCAGATTCTATTAACATAGGTGAGTCTTGTGTTAAATCTATTACCTTTTTAGCCGATGGATTTTCTAATTCTGTGTTTTTTCTTTTCCTACTTACGTTGTTAGATGGTAATACTCTAGCAGATTCTCTTAATGGAGTTCCTGAAATGCCCTTTGCCGGAAGACCTACTAATATTTCTGTAGCGATTACTTGGTTCATGACTAGATCAGATTCAGATTGTGATGTGCCTACTGTAGGTCCACCATCTGGGAAAGGCATTGTATCTAGAGTTTGTTTGATTCCTGATTCAAAAGCGGTTTTTGACGCAGCATATTCAATTGAGTCTAATCCTCCTAATTTATTGTAAGAGAAACAATTATCGAAATACTCATTTAGTGCATTACCAACTACAGGTACTTCTTTAATTCTTTTTCTTAAAACATCAATATAAATCCCTCTAATATTTTCTATTTTATTGGTCAATTCATTGTAAATCTCTCTAATTTGAGGTTCGGATCTAGGATCTCCCTTGGAAAATTCTTTAATTAGTTTTTTTAATAAATCGCTCTTCACGTTATTTAAATTTGTTACAAAGACATTAAAGGTAGTTTTCAAATTTTTGGCCTCAACTGATAGTGAATTATCTTTCCATGAAGGGATGACTTCTAGTTTTTTCTCCAAATCAGCTATACTAATCTGGTCTTTAAGTCCTGAAAAAGCTTTCACCAATGATTGAGCAACAAAAGTAATTCCATTATAAGTTCTACTAGGTGTAGGAGGTGTGTCATTGAATATATTTTCACTTTCAAAATCAAATAGTTCACCCTTGCCTATCTTTTTTAAAGTTTCTTCCACATTCTTTTTAATCAACTGCATTATTTTGATATAATTTTTAATGAAGTAACAGCTATTCAAAAAATTGCTTAATAATTTTAAATATTCTTTTAAGGAATCGAAATCATAATTAGTCTGGTTTAATGGCGGTACAAGAAACAATTCCATATTATTAGGTATCTCAATTATCATATTATCAAATATGTCCCTACCGGTTTCTGTATGAAATAATGAGTCAATTCTACGCTTTATCAATGTCACTAATTCGGGTTTCTTTCCTGAAAAATTACCATCCTTTATTGTAATTACACTTTTGTAAGCTTCTAGTCTTGAATAAAATTCTTCGTTCTCTCTAGTTTTTGATTTTAAATATTCTTTTAAAGAAGAAAATTGGGATTGTGTAATGGTTTTAACTTTACGGGAATCTTCCTTGTAATTCGGATTTTCAAATTGTTCATTCCATAATTTCCCAATATTAGATATTTTTTGATTCATTAATTCTTTGTATTTTTCAGGCGATTCACTCAATGGAAAGTATCCTGTTATAAAATACTCTTTTTTGTTATCTCCGTTCCCCTTATAATAAGAGCAAACAGTAGGAGTTTCATCCGCTATACTGTAAACTCCTGCCAAGTTATCTCCTGTCATAAATACAGTTTTTTTATTAATAATATTATTCATTAGTTTCACTAATTTAGATTGACCATGATCACCTGATGATTTAAATCTAAACAATAATTTAATATATTCATTTTGAAAATATTTTAATGAATTTATACCTTTTTTTGTGTCAATTGGGATATCTCTCAAATCCCTGAAATTGGTGAATATATCATGTAATAAGATGTGAAGTGTCGGGTCCAAATCTACTTGTTTGTTATCTATTGTTACTGTAGTTTCTCCAGATTCTGTATCTTCTCTCAATGTTTCAATGTAATGCATACCAACAGTAAGTTCAGCAACTCCGAATCCGCCTTTAATTATGTAACTCTCTACAAAATCGTTGTTTTTAAACAAGCATAATGCCAAGTCCACTCTTTGAGTAATTTTCCGCCTACCTTTTCCTCCACTTGAACTAAAATTAACATCTCTTCCTTCATCATTAACAGCAATTCTTAATTTAACGTACAAACCTGATTTTTCTGTTAAAACATCAATATTAATTAAGTCATTGTATACCATATCATAATAAGATGGATTTGAACC
>Ga0114960_10000151_pt1 | contig 53380 bp, 39 predicted proteins | sample C_130625_MF_Meta_FD_92637 | JGI IMG/M metagenome (GOLD analysis project Ga0114960, IMG submission 92637) | Freshwater microbial communities from Lake Croche, Canada to study carbon cycling - C_130625_MF_MetaG | ecosystem: Environmental > Aquatic > Freshwater > Lake | place: Lake Croche, Canada...
ATGTACCTACTCATAAAATGGTATTTTGGTGTAGTTTAGGCGTGTTAATTCGGTGTATCCTTTTTACAACAATTGGACATTATGGGATTCAACTATTGTAAACCATGATTTAACCGATCGCCAATATTATACAAGACCTTTCATTTCGGAAACTTTTCAAGAAGACATTTGAAAAAAATGTTTAAAATAAAGTAGTTGAAAGTCAATACTATTTTTCCAATATTCACTATTGTGTTTACCGGGACGTTCAATGTAATCATGGCTAATTTTTAGTGCCAATAATTTATCATGCAAAGCTCGATTTACTTTTAAAAAAAAATCGTCAACCCCGCAGTCAAAAATAATGGCCAAATGAGTGTTATGTAAAGTTTCAACCTGATGCAGTACGGTATGCTGTTCCCAATTTTCTTTGTGTGAATCATATTTACCTAACACCGATGAAAGGTTCCAATTGTTGGGAAATGGTGTAAAATCAACACCCCCTGACATACTTCCAGCCGCACCAAATAAATTGGTATGCTTGATGGCTAAATACATAGCACCATGTCCACCCATACTCAATCCTGTAATAGCCCTTGTGTTTGCGGTAGCCTTGGTTGGAAAATGTGCATCGATATATGGAATTAATTCTTTTGTTATATAAGATTCATATCGAATCGTACTATCCATTGGGCTATCAAAATACCAGCTATTAACGCCCCCATCTGGACACACAAAGATCATGTTTAAGGCATTTGCCATTTCGGGAAGTTGAGGCGCAATGCTGCTCCACTGAGCATAGTTGCCCCCATGGCCATGTAAAAGATATACAACTGGATAAGTGTCCAACCTATTATTTAGCAGGTTGGGTTGTATGACTACAAATTTTGTAGCTTTTTTTAAAAAGGTGCTTTGTAGCACCAACGTATCAACTTTACTTGCATTAGCCGCAATGGAATTACATAGAAAAAAAAGAAGTAATAATTGTCGAATACTCATTTTATAATATTTGGTAATACCTAAATTTAGACAAATGTTAACAGTAATATGTCTAATTTTATAAAAATCAACGACTATGAAAAAATTAATCTTTGCAAGCGTTTTTAGTTTATTAGGCACTTTTGCTTTTGCTCAAGACATGTGCACTGCATCTTGTCATGCATCAGAACATAAATGTACTGCTGCTTGTCACAAAAACGGTGGCGGCCATGTTGCAAACCATGGTGAAAAAGGACATATGTGCACAAAAGCAACTTGTAAACACAATTGTTCAGCGGAATGCAAAAAAGCATAATTAAATCAAAAATTCCTCCTTTGTGTATTTACATTGGAGGAATTTTTTTTGGTTAGCTTATAATACGTTTACTAATCTTCACTTAGTACAATTAAATAGTCATCTTCCTCAAATTTCGTTTCTGCTGATTTTTTTGGGTTTATGGTAATACCAAAATTATCTTCCGCATTATTTTTTAAGGCCGATTTTCGATACCCAATAGCAGTCTCATTTCTTGCAGCAGCAATGTCAACAAGTGAATAAAAATCTAAAGCTTCATTCGTGTGGATATAATCACTTATGGGTTTTAAATAAATTTCAGATCCTTCAGCAGCAAATAAAATATCAAACACATTTTTAAGCTTATTATTTTCAGCTATTTGTGCTAGTATTAAACTAGAAATATTGTCGCCAATGATAAAGTCATCTGCTTTCGTGACTCTTCCAATTTCCATATTTCTAATATCTCTCATTTCAGTAATTATGCTAAAGTTTTTATTTAATTTATCTGCAATTTTCCTTAAATGTAGTAAGCATATTAAAATTTGTGCGTCACTTTCTTGATCTTGAATATCATAATTATTCAACAAAATAATATGATTAAATGTTTCAGGCTGTATAGATTCTATTACTTTCCTTTCTGTAATTTTTCCGAATACTTGTTCTATTTGTTGATTTTTTAGTGCTAGCGGATCTATAGTTTTTTCAGAAAGTATCACAATAGTAGAACCTGGTGATACATAATTATCCAATTCTGAAACCAAGGTAATTGCTCCTTTATTCCATCCAATAATTAACGTTTTTTCAGCTACTGTTTTTTTGATATACACATCCTTAAAAAGATGTTGTTTGATGGTAATGTCTTTTTTCCCATTTGGAATAATGGTGTCATCATCTTCGGTGATGGCAATAATTTGATCTCCTTCATTAATAAGGGTATCCATTGGAGGATTTATCAATACTTGTTCATCTTTGGTAAAGATTCCAATAACCGCTGAAGTGTCGAAAGCATTGATTGCTTCTTTATAATTTTTGCCAAACAGGGAATCTTCACTTGAAAAATAAATTTCGTCCCCCACAAAAGTTAATAAACTTGAATAAATTACACTCAAGCCAGATTGTCTGCAAGTTTGTGCAGTAATTCTTGAAATTAAATCAGTGGAATGAATAAAAACAGCTTCTCCATTTCCGGCTACTTCAGCAGCTTCTAAATTTGATTCATCCATTATTTCAGCAACTATATTATAAGATTCCTCTTTTCTATTTTTACCATTGGTTATAGAAAGAACCGTCTTAATCACAAAAATATCAGCGCCTTCAACATTTTGATTTAATACAATAATAGAACGTGCTTCATTTGGATTTACAATATTAATTTCACTCGAAATGATTGGATTCCCACTCCTCACAATAATTTTAGTATTTTTAAAATCCTCGATTTTTTGTCTAATCAAGTCTTCCATTTCAACTTTATCAATAGCTGCAAGAATCACAATACATGCATTTTTTCTGTTAAGATTTGATTCAATAAGTTCTTGAATGATTGCGTAAATTTTTTCTGACCAACCCAAAATTAAAGTATGGTCATTTTCTAAAACACTTGATTTCCCTTTTTTAAGTTCATTAATTTTTTCATCAATTGTTGAAGAAATAGATCCAATTAAAATAGAGATAATAAAAATACCAATTAGTGTTGCTGGGAAAAGAATAATTCTAAAGGACCAGCCATTGGCTCCTGCCATGGTTCCTGTATCCAGTGTCGCCATCAAACTTTGCCACATGCCCTCTACAAAATCGAGTGGCCCAGACTCCGGATTACTAGGTATTTTAAAGGCAACTGTTATGGCCCCTAAAATTAAAATGGAAACGATAGAAGCCAAAGCCAACCACCTAATAATCCCCAATGGACTTGATGAAATTGTATTTTCAAAATAATATTGAAATCTTTTTTTAAAAGAATGTTTTTTCATACCCAATTTTTAATGTTAACTTAAAAGCAAAAAGAGAAAATAATATATACAGTAAACTATATATTATTTTCTCTTTTTGATAAAATCTATCAATTATTGATTAGTGACCATCTTCGTCATCATGCTCATCTAAATCAATTTCATCACCATCATGGTGTTCAGTTCCAAATACATCATCATATTCGTCAGCATCTTCTTCTTCGTCATCCACATCTACATCATGATCTAAATGTAATTTGTACAAGTGTCCATGATGATCGTGTGTGTCATGCGTGTACAAGAAATACTCTGCTTCATGAGCATCATGTAAAGTCAAATGCATTGTTTGACCAGGCTCAATAAAATGGTCTCCGTCGCCTACAAAATGACCTTTGTGCCATACAGTTGATCCACCATGAGTAGCGTCTACAGCTGATACCCAAAATTCATCAATGTAGTGTTTAGTTTGGTTATGGATTACGAATTCCCATTCACCTGCTGCATTTTTTGTTAATGTAACTGTTGGTTTTGTTGGTGTTTTAGCAAAACCAGTTAAAGCCGACATTAAAAAAATTGCGAAAATAATTTTTTTCATAAAGTTTTTTATTGTTGTATTGTGAATTTAGACTTTATTCTTAAAAAATTACCCAACAGATATTAAATATTTGTTAAGCTAGGTCAAAATTATTTTTCTGTTTACTATTTATGACAGAATTGAATGAATTAATTAATCAAAGTGCTTAGGTTGGAGTTAATCATTATCTACTTTTTGCTTTTCTCCCTTTTGCGTGTTTTCCTAAACGTTTGCCAAGTTTACCAAGTAGTAGCCCTCCTTCTGATCTCAATAAGCCATACCTAACAAACAACCCATAAAAAGTCTTGTTGAATTGATTGTTTTCTCCAATAAAGTCATAAGTACCAACGATTGCCCCAAGGCCAATATTACGGGATATTTGGGCCATTAATGTCGTACTAACCTCAAACATTAATGGGGTAGATGAATTAAAGACATTCCCTGCACCTAAAGCAAATTCACTGCTAAAGATACCAATTTGACTGGCATCAAATGTGGTTCTCACTTGCATAAATTGGGTAGAATCAGCAATTGCGAACCTACCATAGTTGATCCCAACATCTAATGGTCCAAATGATTTGCCAATTTCTACATTTTGAACCAATTTACTTGAAAATTTTCCAATATCAGCAGCGATGCCAATTGGATTGGCTCTTACATAAAAGGAGCTAAAAGAAGGGGTTGTGTCTTGTAATGTAACGGATTGTGAAAACACCAACACTACATTCAGCAATAAAAGGGGCAGTAGTAGTAATTTTTTTTTCAATTGTTAAATTTTTAAGTTGAAATTTTATTTTTTTCAAATATGACTCAAACAAGTTATTGTAGTTCATATTGAAAATTATTAAATAATTAATAATTTATTTACACCATTATTTACCTGAAAACTTGTTATTTTTATTAGATTCCAATTTCTATATAATTTTTCATATTTTCTATTTATGTTAGATCAAAAACAAAACGCTCCTGAAGTTCAATCAACGTCCAATAAATCCAATTCAACTGGCGGAAAAACCTTGCCTGCTGTTGAAGAAACAAAGCCTGTAGAGGAACAACCTACAAAAGTAGAAGAATCAGCAGCACCTGAAGCCGATCAAGAAACAGCTGCGGAACCCTCTTTATTTGCCTATTTATTCGGATTAGAAATTGAATTTTCAGGCGTTAGTTTAAAGGATGGTGTTTTATCCGCCGAAAGTTTTACAGAAACGATAAATGTAGGGGACAACGCCGTAACGCTTGCCATCAATGGTGCTTTTGCATCTAGTACCGGCGAACTTGGTTGGAAAGATGCTTCTTTTACAATTGGCAATGTAAGTATTGGGGGAATATTAGCAGTAAATAACCTAACGGGTACTGTTTCGGGTGACGCAGGGCATGCCATAACAGGTAGTGGAGAACTTGTCATTGATTTAGCAGGTGCAAGTGTATCAGGAACAGTAAATGTTGCTTATGATGAAACTGGATGGGCAGTTACTTCAATTGAAAGCGGCAATTTAACAGCAGCTGTCTTAGGCCAAACTTTTGAAGTAGCTGATATTTCCTATGAAGATGGGGTCATTGCAGCCTCTTCAGGTACAATGAATTTAGACGTGTTTGGCAATCAAGCAACTGTGGTCGTTAACAATATTTCTTTAGATAAAGACAAAGTGTTTCAATGGGAAAACGCTTCCTTTACAGCAGGTGACATTAATTTAGGTGGCATCTTGCAAATTAATGGGTTGACTGGTACCGTAACGGGTGACGCTGCCCATGAGGTTACGGGAACTGGCGATGTAGGATTAACCATTCCTGGAGCTGAAGCCGCTGGAACTGTTAACGTAAAATACGAGGAAGGAACTGGATTTGAATTGGTATCCATTGAAAATGGATCAGTTACTGCCTCTTTGTTAAACGGCAATGCAACTGTAGTGGGAAGCGATATTACATACGATGAAAATGGACTTGCCATAGGCACTAGTGATATTACCCTTGCTACCGGTGGACTAGCACCAGGTTTAGGAGATATCAATGGAACAGTGAATAACATCACGTATTCCAATGGTGCATTTGATTGGGAATCTATTACTTTAAATATTAACAAAGAATATGAATTGGGTGCCCTTAAATTTGGATTAGGCACGGCTCAACTAGACGGTAAAGCAAACAATTATTTAATTACCATCAATGATGCTACTGCAGGTGTATCAATTGGTAAATGGTTCAGTGCAGATGGATCCGCTTCTTTTTCTTGGAGTATCATGGAAGGGAAAAGCCCTGAAATAGATAAATCATCACTTACTTTTGAAGGAAAATCACCTGAACTTCCAAAGGATTTTATTCCAGGTTTATTGCCAATTGATTATGGTATCGTATTTCCTTTTGCGCTGGGCCCTGTTCCCATGGAGGCTGAGTTGGGCTTAAAAGTCGATGCTGGTGCTTCCGTAACCATAGGGGGTAATATGAATTATGAAGGAAATAAATATGTTTTCTCCGTAGACTCTAAAGGCACTGGCTTTTTAGAAATGGGTTTAAGGGCCAGTATTAGTATTGGAAGTAGTTTATTTATAGCACTTGGTTTATTCTTGGAAGGCAATGCAAAAGCGACCCTAGAAGCTGGTGTGGGATTAGAAGGAGAAGCTACACAGGTAGGAAATAAATTTGATTTCTCAAAAGTAAATGCAACTTATTCATTGGATGCCGATGTTATTGCTCAATTAATAGGAGGCGTAAAAACGACTGCATTACTTATCTTCAAAAAAACCTTGTACCAGGTTAAAATTAAAGAGTGGAATTTAGGACATGCTTCTAAATCAGGTTCCTTAAATTTACTATCAGGTGCTGCTAAAGAAGAAAGTAGTGGAGGCATGTTAAAGAAAGGTGCTGCAATCCCTTCTGCTCCTGTTTTTGATGAAGAATCTAAAAAACATTTAATCAATGATACCAACAAAGAAACTGCGCGTAAGAAAGGTTGGTTTAAATAAGCAATTCTTTTCGGTATAAACAAGCTTAAAAATGATTTACGAAGTTTTACAAAAAATAACGGATGACCTCAATATTTATTTAAAAATAAAATTAAAAATAAAAGAAGATAAGGCAGTACTATCTGCCTTGGTGAATCAAGATGGAAGCATTGCTATACAAACTGAAAATAAAGTTATTATCAGTTTGGTAAATATTGAGAAAGAAAGTTATAGCGTCAGTTCACAAGTAATAGGAAGACAAAGGCTTGCTTTGAATATATACGTTCTGTTTAGTTGTTATTTTTCTAATTCAAACTATAGTGAATCCATTCGTTTTCTAGATTTAATTATTTGTTATTTTGAAGAAAATTATATGGTACAAACTTTTAGCCTACTTGATAAAGGCAAAGTACAAATTGAAATTGAAACCTATAATATTGAAAAATCCCAAAACTTATGGTCTACAATGGGGGCTAAATATTTACCCTCAGCAATGTATAAAATTAGAATGTTAGTAGTGGATGCCAACACAATGGGCATGTTTATTCCAAGCATTGGCAGTATTAGGAATAGCACACAAAACCCGTTTAGCCCTTTAAGTTCATCAAATATCCCAAGAACAACCATTGATCGAACACCAAGAAATACGCAACCAAATAACCAACCTAATAACCAATCTAATACTCAAAATACAGATCAAACCGATGCTCAGAATACGGAGCAAATTAATAAGGATTTAGATAATCTTGATAAAACAGTTAAATAATGTTGCCTAAATACGAAAATCTATTTTCTGTTTATTTTAAACATGGCTATTATCCTTCTGGAAATTTAGAACAGATAATGATAAAACCAACTTCCGAAACATCCCTCATTTTTTTAAATTATGAGTTGGTAATAAAATTGTTTCAAGGTGGGTTTTCTGTATACTATCCAACCCAATTTGCGAATGAATTAAATACAAGAAATAAGATTTTAAAAGATGCATTGGATTTAAATTTTACCTTGTTTTGCAATGACCAAAATGTGTTAAGCTATACAGATAATTTACCTTCCATTATAGAAAATAAAATGTTTTTATTTACCTATTCAAATGAACTGAGCAATGGAAATAAATTACACGCCGATGAGTATGTTTCTGAATACGATTTTGTAGATTACCGAAGCATCAATACCCCTTATTTTTCGAAACCATTTGGGCATTTACATATTACTACGGATGAACAATTACCGACTGATAATTTTATTGTATTTAAAGCCCCCGATGTTCATTGGAGATATATTATCAGAAGTAATTACTTATTAGAATGTGAAAGTTTGATGATAACCAATAAATCAAGAACGATTATATTTGATGGTCCATATTCAATCCTATTGCCAAACGGAGTAGCTGCCCTTTCGTTTGTATCTCCAAACAAAATACCGCAAACTGAAATGTCAGGACTGCAATTTCAACTGATGGAGGAGTATGATAAACAAACCAATGATGGAAGGGTAATAATTCCCAATTTGCCGCAGCCTATGCACAATGTTATTAGCTTTTTAGGAACCGATAATATCCTACCTGGCAATCCCAGGGTACTAGATATTATGTTATAACAATTGATTTTTTAGCTTTAGTGGTACATAAAAATGGTATAGTCATTTGCTAAATAACCTTCCTTCAAAATCACTTTGTTGGAGAGTAATTTACAAAATTCAACAATCATTTCTTTGTTGTAAGCAACCACTAATTCCCCTATGGAAGGAACAGCAGATAATAAATTAAAGCCCAACCCTAATCTACAACTATTGTATAAGTGTTGTATTGAAATAAAAATTTGAATTGGATTTGAATTTTTATAACTTAATGAGCCAGAAACTAAGTAATAATCTAACAATGGCAGGTCTTCACTCATCAAATTGCCTTGGTAAAATTGTACGTCTTTACAATTTGCCAACCTTATTGTGGCATTTTCTAAAAATTCCGGAACTAAATCAAGGCCAGTGTAGCGAATATGAGGATATAATGGAATTAAATAATCATATAATTTAGCATTTCCACATCCAATATCTAATATAGATTTATGATTTAAATCATCAATTTGTGCTAATATTTGGAACCTTTCTAGTTGAGAATTGCCACTCCATCCCATTGTTTTAGTGTCCTCAATTGAATATACTTTTAATAAGTCCTTGTGGTACTTAATTATAGTAGCAACATCAATAGGATCTATGAATGCCATGATGCTTATTAAGGTATTTCATTCTTGACTGCCAACTTCCTAATAAAGAATATATCAATTACTGCACCAATGATTAGCGCAAAGAAAATGACTAGGAACAAAGTGTTAAATGGTATATTAATACAACCTGATGAATTTTTTTCTAGTTCTTCTAAACAATAATTATCATTTTTGTAATCAGCAAATTCCGTTTTATTCATTGGTGTCGAATACATTATTTCACCATCCCTTTGGACAGCTGGCTTATTTTGTGTTGTTTGTCCATTTTGAACATTGGATGCTTCCGCTTGTTTTTTATTTTTTGTCTTGTTTCTAAAATAAGCATTTTGAAAAATTCTGGCAGTAGAATTTAAATACCTATTTTTTATGCCTTTATTGGCATCATTGGCTGCCATTCTTTCGGCATTGGTTTCAGCTTGAACACCAGAATTGTTATTATTATTGTGTGAGCCAGTAGTATTTGTACCCGTTGTAGCCGGTGTTGTTTGTGTATTGTTATTGGCACCCCCATTGGCTACTTCTGTATAAGTGGTGTCTGAATCAGGCACAGAAGGATCATGGCTACCAATTGGAACAGGTCCATTATCACGACTTACTTTTTCAATACTTTTTTTGTTATTGTATACACCAAAGATGGCAAATTTATTACTTGTAAATAAGGTTAAAACCCCACTTAAAAGCACCAACACCAAAAAGATGATACACAAAGTAGAAATTAATTTTACATTCTTACCATTTATAAAAAAGACAATGTAAAACGTAATTAATGTAACAAGTATAAGCGAGAAGAAAATTAACACTTGAAAAGCAAATTTATTCAAATGCTCAGTTACCAATAAAAAGCGGGACATATTTGCGTTTTCAGCAGCTTTATCCCAACCTAATCTTGTGATGTAATTAAAAATTTTTGCCCTAACCGCATAATCAGAAATATTGTCAAAACAAACCATACAAGGATGATTTAAAATGTATTGGTATAAATACATTCTCATATTGATTATTTCAAAAATATTAGGTTCTTTTGGTATTTTTATTACACTATCCTCAATGGGTATTGTTTCAATATCAGCTAATTTATAAACCAACATATCATTTAACTCACCATATCCTTTGTCAAAACTAGTCGTATAAATAGAAACACCTCCAAGGCCATTTTGAAGAACAAAATCATACTTTTTTGAAAGTGTTTTTTCATCTTCTAAGAAAATTCTGCGCTTCAGTACCCCTTTTTTGTCCAGAGAATCCATCATTGCTGTACCAAATTCATCATTGTAAGTAATTGGCCAATTGTACCTTCCCCTTATTTCTGCATATGTTAAAGGCTGTATGAATTTAAATTGTTGCGTTTGATTGATAAAAGCCCAGTAAAGTCCTTGATAAGATAAGCCTAAAATTAATTTTTCAGGATTAATTTTATTGTTCACATAAAAAGAAAAAGTAGATTCAATGCTGTTTAATTCTTTTCCTTTGATCGGGGCTAATGGTAAAGGATTAGGATTTTTAGGGATACTGTAAAAATCCATAATAAAATAATCAACATAATTCGTAATCGATGTAAAATCAAAGGATAGGCTTTGTCCAGCAGGTGGTATAATTAAGTAAATATTATACTTACTGTTTACTTTTTTTATTTCCTGACTTAATCGAATAATGAACTCATTAACTTGTTTTTTGTATAAATTATCAACTTCGTTTAATTGCAAACAAATACCTTCAGTACTCTCATGAAGTGTTAACAAATAACTTAGGTCATTAATAAGGTTTTGTTGATAGGCATTGTTTAAAACAAAATTAGATAAATCGGTTTTATTAGGAAAAATGATATTTAAAATTGGCTTGATTTTTTTCTTTTCAAGTCTTTCTAGTCCATGATTTTGTAAGCCTTTATTTTTTTTATCTAATAAATTTAAAAGTTGTGCAGTATCCCATCCATTTAAATTTTTTATATGACCAGATAACTTATCAACAAAGACACCATTGTAAATTATGTTATTATAATTACTTAAATTAAGTTCATCATTATTGATATTTTGACCGTAATTATAAAACCCAATTACTTTTACTTTATTGGTAGATTGAACAACAAATTTGTGCACTATATTTTTTGCCGAATCAATTACAAATTGAACATTGTCTCTTCTTGCATTCACTTTTCTGATTTCAGCAAGCTTTTCATTTCTCTTTTTATCTTCCTCTGTTTCAGTTGCTTTTTTAGCAACAATGGATAATATTTTGGTTGTTAAATCATCGACATCTTTGTCCTTGACGCTAGCATTGGCCGATTCCTCTTCTGCGATTATTTCTTCCTGAGTTGGTGCACTCTTTACAACATTGTCTGTTTTTAATCCCGCAATCAACTTTAACAAAGAATCGTAATGTTGATTTTCTCTTTTGGATAATTGAAGGATAAGTAATTTGATTTTATTCTCAGAAAGCTTGATAGAATCTTGTATACCCAACGAACCAATCATGTCAAAAAATCTTACTTTTTCAGCAGCTTTGAAATTTGATGAGAATTTAAAAACGTTTAATAATTTCCCGAGTAAACTTTTTTGTACTTTTTTCGTAGCATCATTGATGTCATTTACCTGACCCATAAAACCTTTTGCAAAATTTTCAATTTTAATTGAATCAGTTGGCAATAAAGTATAATTGGTATCTAGTACTGATTGAGCATTACTATATGTAGCAAAACTTAAAAAAAAGATTGTTAATATGATGAGTAAGCTTTGCTTCAAAATCAGGAAAAATTTTAGAAATGTATGCGAAAATATCGTAAAAATGATAAAAAAAGGTGCTTATTAATTTAAATCTATATTATATTTTTTGAATTTAGTCGAGATTCAACCTCTCTAAATGGAAGAAACAATTGCATTTGGGAAAAAATCGATAAAAAAGATATTTTTTGCTTAAAAATTACCTGGAAATGGCCTTATTGGGAACGGAAAGTCCGTTAATTGTTCTTTTTTTGATTTCTCTTTTTTCTAATTTTTTAAGTAAACTAGCAGGTAGTTTAAGACTTGCTAAAGAATTGATGATTGAAAACTGATACGGTTTTTCTTCATAATTAATAATACCAGCTTGATTTGTCCATTTTAAAGCTAAGATTCTATAATGATCAAATGGTTTAGACTGTGCATTAATGCCAAAGTAAAATTTGTTAGCTTCGCCTGTTTCAAATTGCACAACCATCAAAGTGTCTTTTTGAAAAACACATATACCTGGGGTATTTCTTCTCAATTTTATAATACGTTTACTAAATTTTTTATTCCCCAAACTATCAATCGTTTCAGTCGTGTTGGTAAAATTTATATTTCGATCAATATACAATTGAACCTGTTCAAGAGGCTGATTGTATGTAACCAATTGAGCTTTAACGGCCGGTGTCAAATATAATTTATGGCTACATGCTTGTAATGAAATGAAAATTATAAAAAGGGCTATTTTTTGTATATGCATTGGGTATAAAATTGTGAAATAGATCAATAATTTGAGGTTGAAGATACTATTTAAAGTAAGTTTATTTTAAACTTAATATTTAATTAACATTGGCTTTTTTACCGAACAACTTTACCTTCTTTCTGCATTTCTTTTTTGATTCCCTTTATAATATCAATTTTTTTAATTTTTTTATCTTCTCTTTTAAAGGCTTTCAATGAACAGAACCTAACAACATTTGTTATTGCGCCTCCAGAAATTTCGTATTTTTCTGCGATTTCTTCAAAATCAATATCATTATCAAAGATAGATTCACTTGAAAAGGCATGTTTCCATAAAAGAATTCTTTGTGAAGGTGCTGGCATATTGAAATAAACCATATTTTGGAACCTCCTTGCAAATGCTTCATCTAAATTAGCTTTGAGGTTGGTTGCTAAAATAATAATTCCCGGATAATCTTCAATTTTTTGTAATAAATAGGAAACTTCTTGGTTTGCATATCTATCATTTGAGCTAGCTGTTTGTGTTCTTTTACCGAACAAAGCATCTGCCTCGTCAAAAAATAAAATCCAATTTTTATTTAAGGCCTGGTCAAATAACTTCCCTAAGTTTTTTTCTGTTTCACCTATATATTTAGATACAATTAAAGATAAATCAATACGATAAACATCCTTATTTGCGAATTTACCAAGCAAACAAGCTGTTAAAGTTTTACCTGTTCCTGGGGGACCATAAAACAAAGCCCTATAACCAGGTTTGATATTTTTTTGTAACCCCCATTGTGTCATTAATGCCTCGCCATGTAGCATCCAATCTTTTAATTCCTCTAATTCATCATTTACTTCACTTGAAACAATTAAATCTTCCCAACCTAAATTTGTTTTTAATAGTTTCGCAGGGAAGTTTGCATTATAATCAGGTTTATGATTTGTTCCACGAGTGAATAAATTTAAATACTCGTTTGAAATATTTAATACCCCGGAAAAAAAAGGTTCGTTATTTTCATTTTTTTCTACATAAATAATTTGTTTCTTATAAAAAATATGATCTGTACTCAAAATTTCTAATACCCTAAATCTATTTTCTAATGAATTACCGGCAATGATAAAAGCGGCTGTTTCAGCCGTTGGAATAAATCCATTGTGAGTTTTGCCATTATACCCACCGAATTCTGTAAATTTTTTATCGTAATCTGAATTTTTTGTAAAAAAAATATCTAAAATTTGTGGTTGTATATGTACCGATAAGGTAAGAATTAAAATGATTCTTTCATCGAAATCTAAATTGTTTTCGATGATTGTTGCTGCATAACTAGATTGATCATTGGTTACATCTGGAGGAATTATTTGATGAATATTTGTATATACACTCTCCTTTTGCCAGTTTAAATTAAATCGACAATTAATAACATTTCGCAACCACCTTAATTCATTAGTAAGTGTTGCAGCGTTCAATGAAGATTTTATTACGTCCATTCAGTATATAAAAATTTAGGCATCCATTTAAATTTGATCACACCAAAAGCCCAAGGTAAACTACCTAATATGATATCATAGCCTCTTTTTTCTACATTTAAATACCATCCATCTTCTTTTAAAATAATTCTTCCATCTCTCATTAAAAAAGCAGCCCTAAAATGACCTATGGAAGCATTTTTCATTTTATCCCAACGTTGTAAAACAACCTTTCCAAGTTCAATAGAAAGGTTCCGTTCAGCATCAGTAAATTCAATATCCATTGGTATCGGAATGGTGATGTCCAAATTACACAAAATTTTATTTAAAACCAATTCGTGTTCATCATATTTATTATCTGTTACCAATATTTGTAATAAATGAACTGCCCTAAATTTACTTTCTTCATCTTTGAATTCACCTTCATCATTTAACAGATTTAATCTTCCAAAGTATGTTGGTATAAATATATGAAATAAGATTAGACCAATATTATTAATGTAAATTGGTTCATTAACTACTTTTGTATTATCTGTTAAATTATTAGTGATAATATCTTTTTGAATAGATGCAACTTTATTTTTGGAAACGGATTCTTCATATACTTTCTTTATGGTGTTAGATGTATTCAAAACTTCATCATCCTTATCAATAATGGCATTTTTTGTTGTATTTAATTGTAAATCATAATTGATTATATTTTTGGATTTTGAAATTACAAAATCAATTAATTGAATAAATTGTGACGGTTGTGTAAAAAATGTATTTTGAAATTTATAAATAATTGTACGTAAAAAGTAGTTTTTTTCTTTTTGATCAGCTTTATTTATAAGTAACAACAAATATTCTAAAAATAATTTAATTGACTTATCATTATAACTATTTGCGATGTTATAAGTAATATATTGATAAATAATTTTGTTTAATTGAAGTTTTTCATCAGCAGTTGTGAAAGAATCAATCATCAAGTTTAATAAGTTGAATAGGATAGTTTTGTCAAATGAATTACTATGTTGAAAATATAAATCATAAATTGATTTAAAATTAATTTTATTAAGCAAAGCTTGATTGTTGCTAATCAAAACTATTTGTAAAATGGTATAATACTTTTCTTTAAATATTTCTGTTAACCATTTTTCAAATGAAGTAGTAGTTATTTTATCTATACTTCCTACTTTATTTTCAAAATAATGTTGAATATATTGATTGAAAAAATCTATAAAGATATTTTTAATATTGTATTCATAGCCAGTTTGTGCATTTTTAAAAAAATTGAAAAGGTATAAAATATAATTTATGTTATTACTATTATTACTTAGTAATGAAAAAAGTTCAGCTGGAGATTTTTTTACAAGTTCAATAACCATTAAAGTAATATAGAAATCATATTCCTTTTGCGAATATTGGTTGTAAGTTGGGGGTTTTGTTTTGATTTGTAAATAGTGTATAAGTTCTTTTTTTATTTCCGAAAAAAGAGTTGTTTCACTAATATTTTTAATGTTTAATATTTCTGAAAGTAATGTTGAAACATTTTTAATAATCTTGTAATTTTGTAAATTATCTTGTCCAATTACCCCTTCATCTATTCCTTCATCTATTCCTTCATCTTGAACTGAAACTGGTATATCAATTTCATTTTCAACCATATTATCATTTAAGGGAATTGTTTCTCGAGTTAAAGGAGAAAGGTAATTTATTAACTCAATTTTATTGAAATTATACTTTAAATAATGACTAATTTGAACATGATCTAGTATTTTTTTATCTAGGATATTTTTAATCCAATTTTCAAGAGATTCATCATTTAATAAGTTTATTTCATTTACAGAAAACTCAAAATGAGTAATAATAAACTTTTTAATAATTGAAAACAATAATTTTCTACTATCCTCAGCACTAGATAAATTGTAAGATTCTATATTACGATAAATATAGATGATAGTATCAAGGTTGTTTTTTGAATGATTCAGTTTTGATGCCAATACTTTTGATGCATTAAGTTGTAAATAATCAAATATTTTAAAAATATATACATCATATTCAAAAGAGGTAAAAGCTGTAAATAAAGGGTGTCTTGTTTTTTGTGTAAGATAATGTTCAATGATTTTTACCAAATTAGCGGAAATGTCAATATCAGTGGAACTAAATTTATTTAATGTATTCTTGAAAAATTGAATGATGTCAATATCCTTTTTTTCATTAATAATAAGGTTCGTTGTATTTTCATTAAAATCAATATTAGTAACATAATCATCTTGGTTATTGAGGGTTCTAAATAGTGAATAATAGACTTGCCTTTCAATAATATTATTTGCATTTTGGAACAATGAAATGATATGATTATTATGATCTTGTTTATTATCAGTATGATTGAAAATATCAATTAAACTTTTTTGACTTTTTTGAAATATTGAAATGATCAAATATTTTAAAATATCATCTTGTTGCTTTATGTCATTGTCTATAAATCCAAATTTTAGATAATTCAACAAAGCAAGTTGATACTTTTCATATATAATATTTTTTTTTGATGTTGTTTTTATTTGTAATTTCTTATGAATATTTTCAATATACTTTGTATTATTATAAGGATTGTTATAATAAAAGATAGAATTTTCATAATTATGTATACTATTAAAATAGGTATAATTTTCTTGAATAAATGGCAATATTAAATCTGCTACTTGTTGTGTAATGTAATTATTGGTATCTCGAAATATCCAGTCTGTAAAAAATATTTTATACTCATTTTTAAATAAATTAAATGAAGAAAATAAATTAATAAAACTTGATTTATCTTTTTTAAATAAATAATCGACTAAATAAATGATTAGTGTTTCATAATTTAGTTCTTTAAATGAGCGTAGTGGATTAGGTACTTTACCTTCTATAATTATTAAATAAAGGAAATGGTTAATTGGCTTATCTATAGTTTTATTGGAATCTTTAATAAAGATTAAATTAATAAATTCATTTAACAACGATATTTCGAATTTATTTTTGTTTAATGCTTTTGTAATAGTTAATTCAAAATTTTCTGTAAGATAGTTGGTAAATAAAAGTGTTGGAGAATTTTTATTAATAGTGGTTAACAGTAAATTAAATTTATATAGATAAATATTTTTTTCAATTTGAATATTAGATTGTAAAAACAATAGTTTTTGAATAATTTCATTATTTGATACCGTATTCCTATTTGATAAATAATCAATAATGGATACTAAAAAGTTTTTATCGCTGAATATTTTAAAATTACTTGTCTTTAGATTTTCTAATAATAAAAGTATTAATATTCTATTTTTAATACTAAATATCTGATCAGAAATAAAATAATTTAAAAAATATTGTTTAATAAATTTATAAAATTCTTGATCATCTGATTTTTGAATTATGCTTACTAATAAATCTTCAACTTTTTCATCACCCAATAAATTAAAGAATCTGTTTTTTGTATCTTCATTATTCGTTGAATAAATTAACAATGAAATATATGCATGTTTGTTTTCAATAAAATTGGCGTCAACTAATTCTTTAAAATTATCCTGTAAATATGATTTACCCCACCATGGCGCAAATCCAAAATCAATTATAAACTTAATTAAATCAATTAATGCTTTATTTGTTATTATTGTATACTCTTCAGGTATATTATCTAGTGCTGATACAAAATTTAAATCTTTTATAGTTGCTAGTTTACTCAATATAAGTTGATTCTTTAATAATTTATTTTCTCGATCATAAATAGCAAATGCATTAGGTATACTTATTGAAAAGTTTTTTGCGTATTTTTCTAAATAAATAAATAAAAGCTCTTCAAAATGTATATTTTTTTTTCTAGTATAAACAAAATGTAATAATTCTATTTTCCAATTGTCATCTAAAAAAATAGCAGTACTTCTGTTTTGGTTAATTAACATTTGTATAAATGATTTGTGCAAATCGTTTATGCTAATTTTTAATTTTTCATATATGATTATATCTAATGAAAATTTATAATTGTACTTATTTAAAATAGTGAATATTCTATACGTGGAACCCCTATTAATAGTAATATTTAGTAAAATTGATTTAGTGATATTACTATCTAATTGAAAAAGTTTGTAAAATATATTTTGTAAGTTTTGTATCGTATAGTATTCATAACCAACTGGCAAACTACCATTTGTTAAATAATAGTTTAAAATATATATTAAGTTAAATGTGTCATCATCTAATTGAATATAGTTTTTATCAATTTTATTATTTATTAAATATGATTCGTATTTTCTGTCTGGTATAATACTAAGTTTTTGTGTTTCTTTATCATAAATAATTTTTTTGGTACCTTGACTTTTTTTAAAAAATGATTTTTTTATTGAGCTGCCTTTTATTTCAATAGGATCAATAACTAAATATTGAAATTCTTCAAAAATAATGGTTTGAATGTCCTTTGATAAATTGTATAATTCTGAATTAAACGTTGCGTTAATTTGTGTGATCGCATTGAAAATGGTTATAATTAAATCTTTAAAATTTATATTATAATAAGCTGCAATCGCAATAATTGATTTTTTTAAAAATTCTTTCTTTTCAAATACACTTGATTTTTGTACTAAAATATAGGAAAGTATATTATACCAGATTATTTTAGATAATTTATTTTCGGTTTCATTTAATAAATTATCCTCTTTGTTTACTTTTTTTATATAATCATGAAAAGCAAAAAAATAGTCAAAATCTGCTGGTTGAAGCACTTTTACAAAACCTTTAATGATATCTTCTGAAAAAGTAAAAGCCAACCTTTTCCTTACATTTTCATCATAACCAATTTCATATAAAAGATTTTTTAATAATTGAGGGCTTTTATTAATAAGTTCAGTAAGTATTCCTTCAATGGATATATTTCCATATTTATTTGCCCACCAAGGTAATCTTCCATTTAGTAAAAAATACCTGATAAGTTCTAATAAATTATCATTATTATTTTTTAATTTGATATCATTAGATTGTACATTATTATTAAAATAGTCTTTAAATTTTTCAATCAAAGCTTCTTTTAATTTCTGTTCAAATATTTCTTCAAAGTTTTCATATTCAATAATACCTAAATCTAATTGTAATGAATTAAATTCAAAATATAATTTTGAAAATTGTTCTTCATCAAAAAAATTAGATAAAACAGGGATTATTTTGTTACTTGATAAACTACTTAATTTATCAAATAAATAGTTATTAGATTGATTAATTCCATTAAATTCAATGTCTAAAATTAGTCTTTGAATGGGATTAGTAAGGGTCACAAATTATTTAAAAATTTTGTTATTGATAGTGACGCATTAGTATATAATTCGTTGCTTTTGTCATTTGAATTATTGATCCAATCAAAATATATGTTTTCAAACGCTACCATTTTTTCAAGATCTAGAAACGAAAAAGTAGGAATTAAATGAGCAGGTAAATATTCTGTTATTGTTTGTTCTATTAAATGTTTGAACTTTGAATCCTGAAACCTAGCAGGCCAACTAGGTAGTATGAAATTTATTTTAAAATCAAAGAAATTAATATCAATTTCTTTTTCATCCCCTATGTGAACTGTAATTTCTAATTTATTTTGAGAAGGTTCATTGTTAAAATATGCTTTTATATCAAATAAAATATCAATTTTTTCACGTTGTGAAAGCGTATCATCAATAAATATATAATCTCCTAAAATTGTATCAAATTTTTCAAAATCATCTGATATAGAGATTGTCGATAAATTATTTTTAAAATTTAGAATTCGATTATTATTTTCAATTTTGTTGGTATATCCTTTTGCGTTTATAAGTACGTTTTTAGTATAATTATTAATTATTTTAAATCCATAAATTGCTGCATTTTCTTGAGGTCTCAACAATAGATTTTCTATCATATGAATTCCTTCAGATTTGATATTGAAATCAATAAAGTATTTTATTATTTCATTTACTTTATCAATTGCAGTTTTTTCTTCTTTATACCTACCTATAACTTTCCAATTTTGATCATTTCTACTTTTAAAAAGTATGAGAAATTGATCAATACCAAATACATCAGGAATAACTTTAAAATTCTTTTTGTTGCAACCATCTTGAAACATGAATTGATTTTGAAATTCAAAAACAATAAAATCTTCATTTGTTTCATTTTTTTTCATCTGAATTAAACTATCATTATCCAGCACAGGAATGATGTCTTCAATTAGTACGTGCTTAATATTATCACTTACTGTAAATTCATTAGCACTTTGGATTTCTATTTTTTGGTTGCCGTTATCCAAATGGTTTACTAAAGAGCTAAAAGGTTTTTGCTGAATATATAAGAGTTTGTATACAATGCTTAAAAAATCATAATTATCATCATAAAAAAAATAGGAAGGTGCTCGTAATCTATTTTTAGTGATATTTAATATATTTTGTAAAATTTCTGACTTCCAAATTAACTTATTGGTAATACGACTTATTTTTTTGGTAGCATATACTTGTTCAAATAAATCTACTGGTAAACTATTTAAGGCAATATTGAATCTTGCTAACAGGTGATTAAAAAAAGCATTTTTCCGGTCGTTAAAAATTGCATCATTTTCAGCAATCGTATTTAAAGCTTGTAATAGCTTATTAATGGCATTGTTTTCACTGATAGATTGATTTTCATCTTTATTTATATCATTGAAAAATATTAAAATATCTTTCAATCCTGTTATTTGATGTATTGGTTGTGAAAAATATGTTTTCGCGTGTGGACCAAATAATTTATTTGAAAACAAATAGTTAGTTGCATTTAATTGACTTACATAATTGGCCATAATTTGTTCAAACAAAGCAAGAAATGCCTTTAATTGTCTCAAGTAAGCAATTCTTGATTCACCTTCGCTTGATGATATTCCTTCTAATCCAAGTCCATAAATTATAGGGAAATGATTTTGTATCGTATGATATGTTTCAATTGAACGATAATTTCCGTAAGTATTTTTATTCGTAATTTCAGCTATTTCATTATTTTTTAAAACTTTATTTGATGAAATAAGTTCATTGAATAAACTATCAAAAAAAACATAATTAATTTTCAATTCACGTTCCTCTATAAAAAATTTAACTTTATTGCCTTTGCTTAAATGATTAATGGTAAAATATTCGTTATCATTTAATTTAATGGTAAATAATTTAGATTTGTTTTCAACACCTATAAAAGAAAAGTTAAGTACTTCTTTGATACCAGGAATTGTTTTTATCAATGTGATGATATCATTTTCATTTGCCTCAATAATTTGTTCTTGAAAAAAGTCATTTTTAATGACCCCTTTGGTTAAAGAGGGTCCATCATAAATATCAACTAAGTCGATATTACTATTGTATAAATCAACTGGAGAATCAAATTTTAAGATATAAGTGAAATAATTACTTATATGATAATATATTTTTGCTAATATTTCTTCAGCATCTACATCCTTTGAAATTGATATATTTGCTTGAATATTTACTTCAATTGGTTTTGAAAAATATATGTTTTGTATATCAACTCCTAGAAACCGATTATGATTAAAATGAAATTTTATTTTTCCTTTTAAATTATTATAGAAATTTTCAACTTCACTTTCTTCTTTTAAAGACTTTATTTGTTCAATTATTGCGGGTTTTAGTTGAATTTGTACATCGTAAACTCCTTTATCAATTGAAAATTGAATATTTGAACTTGTTTTCAAAAAAGATATGTATTGAATTTCTTCAATTTTATCCAGAAATACTTTTTTTAGATCGGTTAAATTTGTTGGATTGGTGGCTAGTATTTCATCAATAGTATAAAAAGATTGATCTTTGAAATCAATACTTCCGTCCGTATTTGATAAAATATCTTGAATGGAAAAATTGGTTTTATACACTAAATCTGTAAGTGCAAAACACAAGGCTTCGATGATTGTTACCCCTGGATCATGTAAATTGTAGTCAGTCCAAATCTTACCACTGTATTTTTGAACAAGTTCAAGTGCTAATGTCCTTAAATTTTCATAATCTAAGTCACTATTTTCAGTATTTAATTCGACTACTAAATTTGTAGCTGTTGTTTGTTTAATTGGCATACAAATTAATAAAAATAATCTTCAGGTAAAAACAAGGTATCATCCCATAAGTCTGTTACTCTAAAAAATATTTCAGTATCATTACCATAGTTTCTGATCGTCTTAATCTGTAATTCATAATTATACGTTCCATATGATTTCCATCTAATTTTAATTTTGTTAAAATAAGAACCATAATAGGCAGTATTTTTTTTGATTTTAGGATGTGACTTCCCAAATGTTGCTAGAGCGGTGGCATGTAATATAGAAAATCTTCCAGTTGTTTTTTTCCCAGTTCTTGCTATTACCTCAAAGGCATGGCAATTGTTTAAATTTGATACAATTGGGTGCCATTTGGAATTAGCAGGCACCGAACCTTTTCGATAATTACCCGTTCTACCTTCAAAACTTGCAAATCCTCCTACATTTAACTTTATGCCATTTTCTTTTCTTTTGCCAATACCCAAACTACCATCTTCGTCAAAAAAGAAGGATTTTTCAACCAATTCATCCTCAGTTAAATTTAAATTCGGTTTTAATTTTAAACTATGTGAACCATTCTCATCTACTTCAATAAAGTAAAATGGATCTAAATCATCCACTTTTTTAAAGATAGTAAGTACTTTTTTTGATTTTCCAATAGTACTTAATATTAATCCATTTTCAGTTTCTTTATTAATCCCATCATCTTGCTTATTGATCATGGAATCGATTAAAAATGAAAAATGTTTTTCATTAGGAATCGTACCATTTTTGAAAAAGTTTTTTAAGCTAATTCTATCAAATATTTTATTTTTTGATATACTCATTTTATAGTTTCAAGGTTAGGGTAAAATTATTACTTTTTTGCATATTTTCCACAATTTCCTCACCAGTTTGGCCTAAACTAATTGAACTATCTTGAATGATAAGTTCTTTGCCAATTTCTAAATCATTGATGCCAACTTTAACAGGATCAACAGCAATTTTATCTTGAACCACAGTTATTTGATGGTTGTTAGCGGGTGCAAAAATGGAATTTATTAAGGAGGTAGGAATTTTATTTATTTTATATTCTGCTGTATCATTTAATTGATAACTTATTTCGTGTTTTATTTCATCATAAATAGGATGTAAATGTATTAATGATAATGAATTAACCATACTAATGTAGGGTCTATCTTTAATGAAATCAATAATATCATCAATATGAATATGATTTTTAATTTCAATGCCATTTTCAGAACCATTTTCAATCCATGGGGCAATAAAACTTGATATTTCCTTATTAAGTAAGTTTGTATAAATTTTTATTTCATTGTTACCTCTAGATTCTTTGAAAACAACTTTACAATTAACTTTTATTTTTTCATAAATAGGGTTTAATATAACAACTTTAACTTGATCAGGAACAATTGTTTTCACAAATTCTTTTACTTGGAAAAGTAATTCTGAATCAACAGCAGGAATATTATCAAAGTCATAATTTTCAATTTTAGAAAATTTAGGAATTAACGTAATTACCATATCTAAATCATGATAAATTGATTTCCTAAGGATTGAATTTTGATTTCCATTGCCCAGAATTTCAACCAATGAAATATTATTAAACTTATTTAAAATTGCTTGCGTAATATCTCTTATTGTAACATATCTGTTTTTTGTACGCAACATCTCACTGATACGTATGTAAAAGCTATCTTCACTTTCTTGAGGTAAACCTTGGAAATTTTGATAAGGTTGAATTATTTGATCAATCTCTGGTAAATCAACCATTAATTTACGAATTGAATTACTATTGAGCTGAATTAAATCATTATTGTACGTTTCATCAAAACATCTTTCAACCAAAACACCATTTATAAAAATATTTTTTAGTTGCTTTTTAAAATTATTGCCATTATAAAGTTCAACCTTTATATAAAATAGGGAATCACTAAAAATGGTATTGTTTTTATTAATATCTTTTGGAATTACCAATTTGATGATTCCAGATTGAATCAAGTTTTTAGTAGTGTCTTCTATAATGTTTTTGGAAGAAAATAATTTCCATGTATTATTAGATAAGTAATGCCATTGAATTGAATAATCTTCTTGCGCATTATATTGTGATTTTATCTCATCAAGCTCAAAATAGATACTCATTTCTTGACCTATAATTACTTGGTCAATTCCAATTATAAATTGGTTATCAGCATGAAAATTAGTTACTAAACTATATAAAGATTTAGAAATATTAGGATAAATTTTTTCGTACCCAAATGGATGAATATGAATTAAACTAATATCACTTTGTTTATTTTGTTTTAAGGCCACATTATAAAGTAATTCATTTGTTTCTAATGTATAGTCAACTGATATTAACTTTATACTTGGACTAATAGGATCATTTGGAAGGTTTTTTTTCTTTCTAAACCACCTTGCATTATTCAAGGAAATATCTGAAAATAATTTTGTAAATAATTTATGCCCAAATCCAAAAATTGGATTTAATAAAGAGATTCTAATCATGCCATCTGAATGCCTTGAAATTACTTCATTTTCACTTCTATTAAAATTCATTTCATTTGTAAACTTAAGCTTAGCAAAGTCAATTGAACTAATTGTTGTACTCGTACTTAAGAAATCAATTTTGTCATTGATTCTATAAGACTCAAATAAATTAAATACTTGCTGTTCAGGAATTCTAGGTCTAAATTTTCCGTGCTCCCATGAACTTATTCCCACTTTATAAGCATTATTATCAACTTCTACTTCATACTCTTTAAAATAATCTTTAAAGCCGTTCTCGTTTATGGGTAAATCAAACCATTTAATATTAATTGTAAAATCTTTTGTAAACTTATTAAATATATTTTCATTCTGTATATCAAAGAAAGAACGTAATCCTGGAGTGTTTCCAAACATTTGAAAAGGATTCTCAGGACTTAAATTTCCTAAATTATTTCTTAAACTTAAATTCGTTTCATTTTTTACACTCACCCTAAATCCAATTCTTTCAACATTTAAATTATTAGTAAAGTTATAAGCATTAAAAAAAGAGTTGGTGTTTATAATAAATTTAAACAAGGGAATTTCTATATCTTCAATGTCCCCATGAATGGGATTATTATACAAATCGATAGAGGCTTCTTCATTTGTTAATTTAAAATTATATTCAATTTTACAATCCTCAATATCATCAGGATCAAAAGTAACTGAAAATGTTTCAAATGGAATCCAACCTTCTTTGTTTGTATAATAAATTTCAAATGCTGCTTTAAAAAATTCGTTTGATAAGGTTCTGCTATCTCTTTGATTTAAATCTGCATAGGTATCAATAAAGAATTTTAAGTTTAAAAAAGAAGTTTTTTCAAAATATAAAATTACATTGATAAGTCTTTCGCCATTTTGTTGGAAAAGTATTTGAGAACCAATATAAAATCCAATTTTACCGTCCTCCATCTTTTGAGGTGAGTCATCAGAAATGAAGGTTTGATTATTCCCAAAAAGAACCATATTTTGATTACCAATACCTATCATTGGATCTTCAATAGATACAGATTTAGTTAATACATTTTTTTCAATAATTTTTTTGTGTGAAGTTTGGTTTAAATAAATGTTAAAGAGCTTCTTAATTTTTGATTGACTTATTACATCATCATTAACATTTTTGTAAACAATACTTCTATTGTCATTTTCATCAAAATCTGCGGTAAATAAATTACCATTTTTTAATACCAATGATTCATAATTGACCCCGGGTGTAATTACCAAATGAACAAAATCTTTTTCTGCACTTCGTTGTTTTTGTGATAAGATATCCTTATAATAAAAATCTAAATGCTTTTTTGTTAATTGAGCATTTAATTTTATTAGCTTAAGATACAATTCTATGAAAGCTTTTGTTATCGCTAAATTGGGAGTATATACATTTGACTGGGGGTCTAAGACAATTTTATTTTTTAAGCCATTTTTCTTTACTAAAATTTGATGTCTACTTTTACCTGCAAGTTCTACGAAAAAATCATGTAAGGTTTCGATCGCATTTTGAATTTTTACCAATGCTGCTTCTCCGCTTGAAAAAATAAATAATTGTTCAGGAACAGCTGATTTCTCCTCATTGTTTTCATAAATTAAATAGGTGGATTGTTCAATTGCATTTAATTCCAATTCCCATTTACGTAATTTATTTTTATTTTGTTGAATTTCTTCAATTAATGTAGGATCTAATTTATCTTCAAATGCAAAAATATCTATTGAACTAAGTAATTTATAAATTTGCTCAATATTCAATAAAAAGACATTCAAAAAATTAAAAAGTTCACGCATTGACAAAATAGCGTCCTCTAAATTAAGTGCTTCTTGAACACTTTCAGATAGTAGTTTAAATTTTTCGCGATATGTATAAAAGTCAATCTGTTCTAATATGGTTAAAATAATAGAAAAGTTGGCACTATAAAATTCTTGCCAATTTCCATCTATTTCATTCTTGGTGTTATAATAATTTAAATATTGTGCATACTTGAAACTATAATTTATTAATTCATCATTATTCATTTCAATAGGATGCACATAGTCAATAGCTATCTCTGGCAGTTTCCTGTTAATTTGAGAAAGTTTTTGAAAATGATTATTATACCTATTTCTATTCATTACGAATGATTAAATTTATAAATTTGTACCCTCTGTTAAATAATAAGGAAAGACAATATTATGACGTGTGTTGGTCGTGATAACCGTATAATTTAATTGTAAAATAATCATTCCTTCTTGTTCATCTGTTGAAAGAATTTCGATACTCTGAAATTTTATCCTTGGTTCAAATTGAATTAATGCATTTCCAATGATTTCTTCAATTCTTGTAACATTGCCATTATTAATATTTTCAAAGTTCATTCGCTTTACAGTACAACCAAACTTTGGATCCATTAGTCTTTCTCCAGGATAAGTTCCTAAAATGATTCTTATACTATTTTCAATATCTACTAATCCATCATCCATGACAACAGATTTTGAATATTTATCAAATTTTGGTGGAAAACTCCACCCACTTCCTAAAAAATTTTGATTTTCCATATATTAACCTCCAATAAATACGGTGAAGCAACCTAATACGATTTTACCTCCATGTGCACATGCATCTCCAAATCGAGCAGCTGGTTTTCCCCCAATTTTTACAGTTTGAGAACCTTTTTGAATTGAATCTGGAGGTCCGACACAAACACACATATCCCCTTGTACTGCTGCTACCAATCCTCCTATTTTCACAGTTGAAATTCCTGGACCAATGATGGGTCCTCCCACATGAGGTATGGGTCCTGTGGTGGCATTACAAAGGTGTAAATCTAGCACTCTAGCGGCTGGCATTCCCATGTTTTTATTTATTTTTTTTCATTAATTGATGTTTACCATGCCCCCTTTTATAGTGGTTTGCCCTGATGCAGATACTTCGGCAGAAGCATTTCCTTTTGCAGTAAACCCAGTTTTTGCCGTTAAACTTACATTCATTCCAGCACCCACTAAATCCTGTGTAGCACTCAAATTAATTTTTGCAGTAGCTTTTAAATTAATGCCACCTTTAGCCGTTAAATTAATATCCTTATCACTCGAAATAGCAATTCCTGAAGAGTTCATTGTAATCGTATTATTATTTTGATCTTTGATAACAATATTTTTATTTTTGTCGTCTAAGGTAACAGAATTTTTTCCGGGGGTTGTAAAGGTTAATATTTTATTTTCATCATCAAAGTTAATTTCTAATTTGGCTTTGGTCAAGATTTGCTTTATATAATTATTTTCATCCGTTGCAGGGTTAGCAGGCACATTTTTACCATACAATGAACCCAATACAATTGGATTTCTTGGGTCATCCTCTAAAAATCCGACAACAACCTCATCTCCAACCTCAGGCAAAAATCCCAAACCTGCATTGCTAGTTGCATAAAAATTAGAAACACGGGCCCAGAATCCAGTTTTAACGGAAGAGTTGGTGGAGAGCATTACTAAAATTCTATAAAATGATTGAGGGTCACTTGCTAATTGTTTTACCGTTCCAATTTGAAGTCCATGAAATGCAGCTGTTTGACCTGTTGCTTGCGGATAATTAAACCCTACTTTTTCATGTGTTAATCTGTCATCTAACCCAAATTTTGCAGTAGTTTCCCATTTACCATCGCTAATGTCATGGATAACGCCAGTAACAAATGCATTTCCATCTAATTTAGATCCTACTCCATCAATTGCAATTAAAGAATTGGTAGTGATGTTTTTGCCGATATCTCCGATACATGTTACCTTCCCTTTAAAAGATGATAATCTTTTTCTTAACAATACGCCGTTTGCCCATGTTTTAAGATCATCTGACGACATTGCGGTAGCTGAGTTTAGTTTCAAAGTTGTTTGACTCAATTTACCAGAAAGTGTTTTTGGAGCATATGTTGAATTTCCTATACTAGTCATAGATGGCTCTACTGCGGTAGAATTTATAGCAGCCATTGTTTTTATATCCCATGAGGAGGCTGTTACACTAGTTGGTTGATTTTCGGCACTAATTTTTCCATTAAACGCATATACATTACCCCCAGTTACCGTTAAAGAAACAGCAGGTGTACTTACTGCTGGTGAAGCTAAAAAACAAGGTTTCCCAATTTTGGTTGACGTACCATCCATTGAAATTACATAGCCATTAAATTCAGCCCTGGCTCTTAAAAAATCCCAATCACTCATCATTTTTTGAAGCATTACTTCATAGGAAACTGTTGTCGCAGTGACTGTCCCACCTCCATAGGTGCCTAAAACTGAAGTCATGATAGCACTATCCGTTTGAGCATGAAATTCTTTTTCAACTCTATTGTATGAAGCGGTAACCAATTTGTGTTTGCATAAAAGGTTAATCTTCAAATTTCCTGTTTTTGAAATTTCTACCCCATTTTGAACAATTAACCCTGAAAAAATTTGGGTTGGGGTAGCACTATCAAAACCTGCTTTAATTACAATGGCACCACCTGGGTCTAATTTAGTGTTATCTGCATTGGTGAGTGTATCGCTATTTTTGTCATCACCAATCAATACCAATTCTGCATAAGAAATTTGATTTAGTTCATGATAAACCATGACACTATATATTCCAACAGTTACAGCAGCACCATTAACAGTTATTGTTACATTGACCAGACCTGAGTCAACATTGTTTGCAGAGGTAGCTGTTGATGTTGCCATTCTTTACTTTTTTAACGGTGGGAAAATTACTTTATCACCTGGTAAAACATCAAATACGCTATTTAAATTGTTTATCCTTGCCAATTCAACATAATATTTTGAGTTGCCATAAATTTCACTTGACAGCAAGGGTAAATTATCCCCAGCATTGGCAGTACGCAAGTGGGTCAAATCTGGGGAGTTAAAGCCAAGTGATGCCATAGAAAAAGATTGACTTGATGTACCTGACAATTCTACATTTAATTTTGCCCTTAATGGAAAACCATCTGAAGAAAATAAGGTGTAGTTTACTACAAATTTTAGGCATATTCCTGTAAAAGAAAACGTACCCCAATTTACATTTATAATTCTAGGAATGTGGGTGGAACTATAGGGAGTTTGCAACAATGCTTTTAAAGCATTCACATAAGCATAAACAGTAGGCGCTGAATATTCTGAACCTAAAGCCATTGTAATTGGATACATTATTACTGTTTGGTCAATGATAATGTCATTTAATTGTAATACTTGCGATTCTGGTTTAACATACGCTTTTTGTGTTCCTGGTGCAGTTACAGGTGTAATATCGGCATACTTATTTTTAAAACTTAACTCATATCCAGTTGGATTAATTTGTGCATACATGTAAGAAGGAGATGTATTTGACAAAGCATCTGATTCAGATTTATAGGCACTAAATTTTAATTTAACAACGGCCATAAAGTTATTTATTGTAAATTATGTCATTGATATTTTCTTTTATTTCTAAAAGAACCTCATTTATAATTTCATTTTTAATTTTTTCAATCAACTCTTCATTCATCTCCATACCAGTCACCTTTTCAGATTTCTGTTCAATACTTGCTTTAATGATCAATTCTCTAATTTCTACTGGCATAAACTTTTAATAATCGATTCTTGTGAAACCACTATGGTGTAATTCAAAAGTTTCAAATAATATTGAAGCATCTCCTCCTGAAGGAAGTGCTTGCAAACTAGATGTTTTTAAGGCAATGGGATACATGGTCATAAACATCCATGAAATTAAAACCATTCCATTATTGTCCAATAAATTAATGGTGCCGGGCATTGGTAAGAAAATAAAATTACCAATTGCATTATTAACCCAGGTCAACAAGGATGACCCTCCCATAACGCCTCTTTTACACACAATAGGATCCCAGCTTGTGGAAACCGGCAATTTGATTTCTGATGTATTTGTACCACCTTCCTTTATCGTTTCTGTTTGTATCGTTGCATTTAATCCACTAATTTCCTGAAATGAACAGTCATAACCTTGTGAATTTAATGAAAGTATACTCAATTTGAAATTATAGCTTGGATAGGGATAAATAAAACCATCACTCATATGGACCTATTTTAAAAAACTAAAGTACATCTTCAAATAGAAGATGTACTTTAATAATATTGGAAACCTAATAAATAAATTAAGAAGCTGCAGACATTGTTTCGTAAGCAAGTTCTAATGATTCAATTGCTGCTTCATTAGCATCAGACTTCATATCAGGAATAGTCATCTTTGTAGGGAAAGCGTTATTTAACACCCAACCTTGAAGATTTGCATTTGATTCGTCTAATAAATGAATCGTAATAGTTTCTCTTTTGTACGTATTCATTTTGATTGCTTCGAACATGTTCCAAAGTTCTAAATCTGATTTGAACATTCCTTTTTTAAGCACCACATTTGTGAACTTTTGGATACCAGGCATTTTTACAGCCGAATGAATTGGGCTATCTCCTGCTCTGTATTCAATAATTTGTGCTTCAGCTGAAAGACCAGTTACCTCTTGGAAACTTACTTGAGCATTATTTGCGAATGTTACTTTAAATTGAAATCTTACTAAAGGCCAAATCGAGTCGGCCCCTGTGGTTGATTGTACACTACCGTCTGCCATAAATATAATTTTTTATTTTTTAAAAAATGAATTAAGATTCTTGTTGTTTTTGTTGGAATGTAATTACGATGAACTCAGCAGGTCTCACAATTGCTACTCTAACTGAAATTCTCATAACTCCATCTAAAATATCGTTAGGAGTCATTGTCTCACCTAAACCAACTTGAACATCATAAGCTTGTTCAGGAGCTGCACCAGCTAAGGCACCAACTTTCCAAAGTCCAAATAAGAAGCTATTTGCCATAGTTCTAATTGTACTCCAAGTACCTGAATCATTTGGTTCAAATACATAAGTTCTAGAAGCTAATTTAAGAGATTGTTCAATCATGATTAAAGTACGACGTACGTTGATATATCTCCAATCTTGGCTATTTCCATCTAAAGTTCTAGCACCCCAAACTAGGGTTCCAATACCGATAAATGGACGAATAACGTTGATAGACTTACCTGCCATAACATCAACGTTTAAGTTTTCTTGTTCTTCACTTGAAATGTTGATTACTGGTGCATTTACCATTGAAACTGATACATTGGCTGGTGCTTTCCATACTCCTCTAGCCGTATCAACTAAAGCGTAGATACCAGCCATTGCTGCTGCAGGAGGTAATATATTCAATTGAGATCTAATCTCATTCATGATATTGTTGTAAGTAGCACTTGCAGCTTTTAATGCTTGATTGTAGTTTTGAGCATCTGTTGCATTAGGTGTTTCAATTGACTTGAACTTTTTAACGATTTCTTTTGCAGTAGGCTCTGGTAAAAGTTCTTCTAAACTTACACTTGCATCAATGTTTTCATAATTAACATCAGCCGGTGTTACGATACTTGTGTTTAACCAAGGATAGTAAGCAGCTCCATAGTTTAAATTATTAACACCAATTCTTTCTCTGAATTCAGTTACAGTTTGTGTTGTAGTTGATTTACTATTTACTAAATCAAAAATACCAAAACGACTTTGTGTTTTAGCGCAATGATTTAATACTTGTTGGTAAACGCTGTAAGCAGCTTCTTCGCCTAGAGCAATTACATCAGGAATAACTACTAATGTTGGTTCATATTCTTTTTCTAAGATTGCAAATGGACTAGGTGTATTTTCGTTACCTAAAAAATCAGCAACAGAAATTTCAAATCCTTGTGGCTTATCTCCATAAAGACCTACAGGTAAAATGTAGCAATCACTACCACCGTTTGCATAGAATAACTTAATTGAATTAAACAAAAGGGCAGTGTTTTTATCATTAATCTTTACAGCCATATCAACACCGTTAAGATTAAAAGAATCATCACCAGCTACTGCAGGCACTACAGTAAATTTTGATTTAAAACCAGCTCCAAAAATTTCTACATACTCTGCAAAAGATGCAATTTTTGTAGCTTGATGAAGTAAAGATTTGCCAGCTCTAGTGGCTTTTTCAGTATAACCGATAAAAACGGGAATAGCAGTTCCAACAGCAACAGCTGAACTAGGAAAAGCGTTTTTTTCTTCGATGTATACACCGGGAGTCATTAATTTTGAGGCCATTTGTTGATTTTTTTTGTAAAAGAATTATTATTTGAATACCAATTTTATAAACAGCGGAATGAAAATAGAAAACATTCCGGAATAAAAAAAATTTAATGCTAAATTCATTATTAAGAAATTATTAATAATTTTTTTATTGATTTTCAATCTTTTATTTTAAAAACTAACGAAAAACCATATTTATTTTAACATAACAATTAATTCATACTTGTATAACCCATGTAATTTTGTCTATGATTACTTTCGTTTTCAAATTTTAACATGTCAATTATTTATAATTATACCCCCATTCTTTTAAAAGATAAAAGTAGGTTACAAGAAATTTATGATTTAAGGGTTACGGCCTATGAAGATTCTCCAAAATCAGTTTATGTAAACAAAGAATTATTCCCAAATGGTTGGAAGGACCATTTAGATGAAGTAGATAACACCTATCATTTTGTTGTCATAGATAATCAGAAAATTGTAGCTAGTGGGAGAATCGCCATTGTCGATGATGTATATGAACTTACCGATTTAAAGGAAGCCCTTGATATGTTTGAATTACCAAAAGAAAAACCCGTTGCCTATTTAAGCAGATTAGTCGTTCACAAAGAATATCGAAAAAGAGGTATCCCAGATAGTATGGATCGTTTTAGGTTGAATTTTTTGAAAGAAAACAAAATGGCCAAATTTGCAATTGGTTGTGCTACGAACGACAGACAAGCATCTTTATTAAAATACGGATTTGTAAATTTAGGGACCTGTAATTTTAAATTTCTAGAGGATAAAATAATTCAAGAACAATCATTTTTTTGTAATTACCTTACTGATGAATCTTAAACGCTTTTAAGGCTTGTAAAATAATCAATGAAATATAGTCTATTTGTATTTTTTCATTTACATTGGCATCATTGATTAATAAGCGATCTATCTCACTTGAAACACGATTCAATTTTTCTTGTAAATAATGCTGATCTGTTGAATAGGTTAAGTCCCCTAATCCCCAATTTAAAAATATACATAATTCAATATTGTTTAAAGAAAAATAAGTGGACAATTTGTTGCCTAATTGATAGTATACATTTTCCTTGCCTATTTCATTTATTGTCAACGCATCTAGCTTGTTAGCAGTGGCCCTGAGATGCAAATATTGGCTACTTTTAAAGGCGTTTAATACTTGTTTGTCATTCGTTAAATTAAAATAATTTTGAATGGCTAACTCCTTGATATAAGGATTAACAAGATTGTAGTCATGCATCAAAATATCCAATAATCTATCTTTGTTAGATAGGTTATTTATTAATAAAAATTCTTTTAACTTATTTTTTCTATTGATGTATGAAATTGGTTCAAATACTGGAATCACCATTTTCTTTACACTAGTCGCCAAAATATTATCTAACAATTCACAAACAAAAAACATATCTTCTTCTGTCAATTCTTCTTTATTAACGATGTTTTTTATGATCATAATTGAATTTTGATCGTAAAATAACTGCAATAAATTCAAAAGCAAATTTAATAGTTGTAACCTATGTTGAACTAGTTGCGCTACCAATAAAGTATTTTGATTGACTCCCAAATCATGAATAGTGGTATCAGTCCAAAAAATTTCATTAATATTTTCTGAAATTAAATCGTTTATAAAAAATTGGTCTTTTTCAAATATCACTTTATCGTTTTCTAGTTCCGTTAAAATATTTAAGAGTAAAAGATTTCTTAGGCTTAAAGTGGAGGTATTGTAAAATTCTTTTAAGAAAAATAACTTTATATCAATTGGAAAATATTTAATTAAGGATATAATAGCCACTCTACTAAAATAGTTTTGATTTTCATAGTATAATTTTGAAAACAATTTATAGTCAATTTCATTGTTAAAGTCAAACGACCTTAAGTTATTTATGAATGTTGAATAACGTGGATTATAAAATTCAATTAAATTTAAAATTTTATTTTTATCCTTTAAATTTATTTCAGATTTAATTAAAGTGAGGCTACTATTTAAATCATCTTGATTACTTTGAAATGTTAGCACACTATTTTCTTGTGTTTCAAATTCATCTTCTTTATGGTACGTAATTTCTAAAAAATGATGTATTTGTGCTTTGTAAGTTTTATATAATTTAACTGTATAAAACAAGAATAATGAGAAAATAACTAAGTTAAGAATGGATATATAATGTAAAAAATTATCATAATTATTTGTATTGGTAGAAGCGGTTACAATTAATAACATTATACCAGCCAATACAGTAGACAATTGCATCATTAACCCATCAATATTATTTTGTAAAAATATTCTGTCTTCGGGCGTGTTTACTTGAAACATAATTTTTCGAGATGGAATTGTAATGCTTTTTCTGATAACTCTCTCGACCCATTTACTTATGAATAAGAAAATGATAATAAAAACTGGACTACCGCTAAATAATAAAATTGATATTAAACAAAGTAACGCACCTATTATTAATAAATTAGGCAAAAGTAAACCAGCTTTTTTCATTCCAATATTTGAAATTATAGTTGAGGTAAACAAGGAAAAAAACAATTCACCCCCTTTAATAATACAAAAAATTACCGCAACAATGGTAGTTGTGTCAATGTTGAATAATTTTGAAAAATTTCTTACTGAAATTAAATATGAAAAATCTACAAAATAGAAAGTAGCTAGTGAAAATATTGTTGTTAAACTAAGGTAAAAAACAAATGGATTATTGATTACAAATTGAAATGTAAATTTTTTTGATATTGTAGAATTACTTTTCTTGGTTTGGTCAACAGATTCATATTTCCTGGATATAACATAAATAGGAATGATTGAAATTAAGGAGAATACAATTGCAAGTATCAATAGATTGTCTGCACCACCAATTGATTTAACCAAAAATGGGATGATTAAAAATCCCAAAATGGAAGCAATTACCTCACTTATTCCTAAGAGTCCTACTAATCTTTTACTTTGTGAAAAATTAAAAACTGAGAAACTTACACCTGTAAATCCAACATTGAATAAAGTAAGAAAAGCAAATATAGATGCAAAACCTATGTATGCTACATATTTAATGCCTACTATATTATTGCTAAATATATTTTGTCCGTAATATAAAAACAAGCAGGAAAATACAAATATGGCAATGATTACCTCATACCCTATAAAATTACCTAGTTTTTGTTGTAGTTTTTTAAATAAACCAACCAACAAAATTCCTAAAATGCCTGAAATAATATATGCAATAGGTATTTCAGATATGCTCACTTTAGATAGAAAAAATTTACTTGTTTCTACCAAAAAAAAAGAGTTCGCAACACCTATTAAAAAAGAATGATAAAACAATTTTAAAAAAAGTGCTTTCTCTGACTGTTTAATATCGATTAGTTTCCCAATTGTATTTTTCATAATAATAATCTTAAAACTCATAATTCAACCGAATCATAAAATTTCTTTGCATTTGTAAAACTTTAGTAGGATTCGTAATACCATCTGCAACCCTAGGACCAGGGTTGTAATATGTTTTGTCAAACAAATTATTACAAACGATACTTATTTTAGTGTTTTTAATAACATTGAATAGTCCAACTGTTAAGTTGGAAATAGTATATGGATTAAATACCTCTGGGTTACTTACTACGGTCGTATTTGGTCCTACTTTCTTGGTTCCTACATAATTAGTTCTAAGATTGACATTAATATGTTTTAACAATAAATAATTTAAAATAAGGTTAAAATGATTGTCAGAAATATCTGCTACAGTATTGTTAACAAGCCCTAATTCACTTTTAGTTTGTTTTGGATCACAATAAGTATAATTGAATGTAGCTTTAAAATTATTATTCGTATAATTTAGATTATGTTGGATGCCAAAAATATTAAAGTTGCCAATGTTTTGATTTTGTTGTTTTCCACCTGCTATATTCACTAAACCTACTACGTTATAAGGCACTGAATAATAAAAATCAATGTCAGCAGATAAATTTTTGGAAAATTGCTTATTGAAGGATAGTTCAAAATTATCAATCTCTTCTGTATTCAAAGACAAATTAGGAACCCTTGTTCCAACGGTTGATATTTTAGTATTATTTGATACGTTCATGATACCATGACTATATATTGTTTTCACTACAAATGTTTTTGTAGAATAATCAAACACGACCCTAGGACTGAATTCTGTTCCAAAACCTCCATTTTTATTCACTTTATTATTGTCAACCCTGGCACCTAATGTAAAGCCAAATCCTTTTGAAGTTCTATATGTGCCTTGTGCATAGGCTCCAACGTCAGTTACATCGTATTGATTGCCGCCAGTATAAATTGTACTTGGTGCTGCTCCTTTTGAAGTAGATGAAACACCAACAATAGTTCCGGAATCTTGTAAGTTATCCGTGAAAGGAGATGTCAAATAATTGCCTGGCAATTGTGTATTTCTAAATTCTATACCTGAGACAAGGTAAAAGTTTCTATTGAATGTATAATTTATTTTTAATTCAGACCTAAATTGCCTCGATTGGTGAAAATAATGCGTATTGGTATAGTAAGGCGATTTAGCATTAATCAAATCCAATAGCGTAAGCCCTTTTGTTGCATAATTAGTGAGCATATTCATTTCAGAGTTATCATTTAGCATATGATCCTTATAGTAACTTGCACTCGAAATGGTTAAATTATTGTTTATTTGTTTATTGTAATTAACGTTAATGAAAGATTGCGTATTGCTCCAGTTGGTTCCAACCAATGAGTAGGTTTTATCAGTATATAAAGTACCAAGTCCTTCAAGCTTATACCATTGCATAAATCCAATGCTAAAATTGCTGATATTTAGTTTTGCCTGTATAAAGGAAGAGGTGGTTGGATTAACAAAATTATTGATAGGAATCCCTTTTAAGGTTTGTGAATACGCACTTTTATCAAAATTTTTCGCAGTTTCTTTACCTGCATTGGTTAACACAATACTATCTGCTTTGCCAACAGCTCCATAAACATTGTACAATGGAGAAATCAAAGGAAGTTTATTGTTTGTTAAATAGGTTTGTGCATCTTTTGTTACATTGAGCAAACTGCCATAGTTTACGTTATCATAAACGCTAGGATCAAAATCCCAAAATCCTTGAGAGGAAAGATCTGGCCTATCCGAATTATTTACCCTACCCGTTAAACTAAATGAAAGTAGATTTTTCTTATATGCATAGGTTGCATCTGCAAATCTTGTATTATAAGTTCCTTTACCCAATCTAACATCAACACCACTACTATGGTTGTTTTTAATAAAGTCTTCGGGTTGTTTAGTAATGATATTAATGACACCAGAAAATGCATTGGCTCCATACATAGTGGATGCAGGCCCATAAATAATCTCAACTTGCTTAATATTTGATATTGAATATTGTTGTGAAAGATTTACAACGTTACTCCAAAGTGAATTATCCTCAACTCCATCAATTAAAAACAATGTTTTTTCTGTATTATTTGTTCTAAAGCCTCTTTGATAGGCATTTGCATACAAAACTCCATAATAAACAGAAATATCAAAACCAGGAATGTCCTTTAAAATATCAATGATATCATTGTATCCTCTTTCAACAATATCATTTGCGGTAATTACGGAAATAGTAGCTGGTGCTAAACGTAATTCCTCTGGTCTTTTTGATACAGAAGAAACCAAGTTTTTAAGTTGTTGGTACCTAATTTTACTTATTTCAATTTTAAAACGTTCTGGATCATTAAAAGTAGGTTCAAATAAACCATTGATAAATAATAATTTGTCAATGGCACTGTCTGCATTTTTTACGGAATCAATTGCTAGATGACACATGGCCAATAATTTATACGCCTCGATGGTCTCTTCCTTTTTAAAGCCATTATTTTTCAAACAATAATTAAGTTGATTGATTGCTTCCTTAAAAAGCCCAATATTATAATTTCTTTGGCTATTTGTTAAAGAACCTTCACAATCAGTTTGTGCTTGAACGCTTACAAATGCATTTAAAAAAAAGAATACTAAAATATATTTAAATAATTTTATTTTATGCATACAACTTAATTTTTAATATTTTTTTTAATGTTCTCTAACAAATTAGCCATAGAGGGAACCCAACCTATAATTTGCTGGTCCTCACTTGAAGAAAATAAGAATTTACCATTTTGTGCATAACAAAGTTTGTACACCCAAAGGTTATGACCTATTAAAGAAATAGCATCTTCATTATTATTGCCTGAGAACTTTGAATTTACATCAATTAAATAAATTTGGTTATCTGAACTTGCTGAAGCCAATTGCAAAGATTTTCCATTTTGCTTACCAAACTTAATATCATTAACTGCAGATAAGTGTATGGTAAAATTAATAGGCTTGTCAGTTGATGCAATGTCTTTAAGCCAAATGGATCCATCTAAAGTTCCTGCTGCAAGTATATTTTCATTTTCACTCAAATCAATACTGCTTATAAAACTATTAAGTTTATAATCTTGAACAGGCTTTTGTGATAAACTTTGTGAAAAGTTATATACTTTAAGGTTGTTGGCTTCTGAAATATAAATTTTTTGTGTATTTTTTCCTATCGCTAAACTTGTACAAAATTTACTTTTTACTGTTTCAATAATTTTTGCAACCTTATTTTCAATGTTCACTCTTTCAACACCATTGCTAGTAAGTAAAATAATTTCATTATTATTCAAATATCCAGCTGATTTACCTATTCCATCGTATTTAAAGGTTGAAACCAAAGGATATTTATTATTTTCTTCTTCAATTCCGTACACAAAAGCTTGTTCATTTGCAGTTAATACCAATAAGTTTTTTCCATTGGGAGATAAGCATAAAGATCTAATTTCATTTTTTACAGAAATTGTTCCAAATACTTTAAGAACCCCTTCATTCGACTTTGAAATATTAATTAAACCAGATTCATCACCTGAAATAACAAGATTGCTATTTGGCTTTGTTATAATGGATCGAATGGGAAATTTATGAAGTTGGTTTTTATTTTTATTTTTTATGCTAGCGCTCCAATTTAACGTTAGTGCGTTATAGATATCTCTATTTTGAATGGGTCCATTGTTTTTTTCATTCAATTTATAGGCCTCTTCAACTAAATCAATACTTTCCGAAATTTTATTTTCATTGAATTTTAAAATTGATTTAGTTGCCAAATTTCTTGCTTCCGCTAATTCTCTTAACTTATTACTGTTTTTGGTAGCCTGTATCGCTTTTTGTTCGTTTTCAGTAGCAATGTCTTTTTGTTTCAATGCTTCTTTCTCACTATTAATTGCTTTTTGCTGGCTGATGATTGCTTTTTCTTTTTCGATTTCCGCAACAGATTTTGCAAACAATGCTTCTTGTTTGTTTTTTAAAGCAATATCCTTTTGTTTTAATGCTTCTTGTTCACTCAAAATTGCTTTTTCCTTTGCAATATCTGCTAAGATTTTTTCACTTAAAGCAGCTTCCTTATTTTTTTCAGCTATATCTTTTGATTTTTCAGCCAATATTTTATTTTCATTGGCAATTTTTGTTTGGTCTTTTGCAATTTTTTCTTGCATTGTTGCTTTTTGTTTAGCATCCCAAGAAAAAATGGCTAGTATAATTACAATTACTGAAAAAATTGCTGTTCCTACTAAGATTCTCTGTGTAAGTTGTAACCTTCTTTTTTGAGCAGCCTCTTTTTTTATGATTTCCAAATCTTGCTGGTCTTTACTATAATTCAGATAAAGTATTGTTTTATCAAAATTATTATCAAATCTAGACGCCCATTTTTCATTTGGATTTTGATTTTCTTTCCATCTCCAAGCCAATTGTAATTCAGGGTCTCTTAACAATCCTCCTTTTCCCAATTCGTAATTATCCGCAGCTTCACTTAGCCTTACGTACATTTCTGAAGACTGATTTTCTTCGGCTAGCCAGTTAATAAGTCGTTCCCAAACACGCATTATACTTTCATGTGAAATATCAATGATAGTATTTAATGTTAACGGTGTGTTTATGGGCGGCATTAAAAATCCTCTTCCTTGTTTTCTAAAAATTTCAATAACGGCAGTAACTTCCTCAAAACTGGCTTCTGTTATTGCACAAAGTTCAGACATTCTACTAGGTCTTCTAATTCCCCTTGCATCAGAAGTACTATCGGTTAAAGTTTTAAAAATAATTTCACAAATTCTTCGATCCCTATCTGTTTTAAGTTCCCCATATGCTTCTTCGGCATGTTGCGATATGGCAGAAGTCATGGTTCCTATAGCTTCAAAATCTGCAATTTCAATTTCTGAATTTTGATTATTTTTTTGTTTCCAATATTCAAAAGTGCGCATCAATGCATGTTGCATTATTGGTAATTGATCAGGATTGTCACCTACATCATTCAACAATGTATTTAGCAAGTGTTGATTTATTTTTGAATTGGCAACAGAAATCGGTCCAACAATTGCTTCTCTTCTTTCCTCTCTTGTCATTCTAGGAACTAAATAACTTCCATCATTTATGGCTTCAGGCAACCCTCTAAAATCAGTACAATCTGTCAAGAAATCGGCACGCATTGTAAATACAATGTAAATAGGAAGTGCTGATTGTTTAGCTGCAGCTAACAACAAATTGATAAATGTTACGCTGTCTTTTTTTACTTGCTTTGATTCATTCTCAAACTTTCTGAATCTAAAGATTTCCTCAAACTGATCCACTAAAATCAATAAATTATTTGAACCAATTACCTCAGATTGTTTATAAGCATCAGATAGTCCACTTGTAGTTCTTCTCAAAACACTTTCGGTCATGGCTACTAAAGTGTCCATATTATCGGCTTCCTCTTTACTTTCTGTAAACAAAGGATTGACTAACGCTTTTGCTAAATTTCCGATTGGATCATTACCAGGACGAAAAGAACAAATAATCCATGAAGAACCACGACCAGACATAAATCCACTTTGGATGGCAGGTATTAAACCTGATTTTACCAATGAAGATTTACCACTACCTGAAGAGCCAATTACAGCAATCAATCTGGACGTACGTAGTTTCGTTAACAATTCATCAGTCTGTTTTTCTCTTCCAAAAAACAATATGTCTTCGTCTTCTTCAAAAGCGCGAAGTCCTGGAAATGGATTACTAATTTGTGATGCTAAATACATATATAAATGCTATAAGTTTGTAAATATTTGTTGAAAGGTTTCAGCTGGAAATGAGGTTAACCCATTGATTACATCCATACCCTGTGACCTAAAGTTTTCTTTGGATTCATTTACTGGTCCTGCTAGATAAATTGCTTTTACGGGAATTGGATTAGATCTACCATATCCACTTATTTTTAAGAAGTCTCTCATTTTTGATCTTAACCAAATTTCATTCGCTTTTCCGTAAAAAATGATGGCAGCATCACAAATTTTTAAGTTTTCAATATGGTCATTTCTAATGTCTGATTCATTTCCTTCAAATAAGGGTACCAACACTTCAAATCCACAATCGTATAAATAATTTTCGATCGTGCCAATTTCATCCACATCAAGTAAATCATAAATTAAGTATGCAATTCCTTGTACTTTTCTAGTTGGTTTTTGAATTTCGTTCGTTTTTTCATTACTTTCTGCTATGACTTGAATTTCTTGTTCATTGCTTTTGATTTTTGCTTGCTTAATAGCAGCTAATTTATCCGTTAATATTTCTTTAAAGCTTTCCAATGAACTTATTATCAAATCAGCCCCAGTAATGCCTGTTACTCCTTCTTTCAGTTCCTTTATGAATTGTTTTTGTCTTTCATCATTCGGTTGAAGTCCCTCTGGCATCCATATTAATCTTTGTAAATTTTTTTGACTACTTATGGAAGAGGCCACCTCATTTTGTAATTGAACGATTGACTTTTGAGTGCCTTCGGGAATTAATCCATAATTTTCTCCAATCAAATGAATCGATAATTCAGATTCATTTAATAATGAGGAAACATCTTGTACAAATTCATTTTCAACAAACGGCAATTGCTTATTAGGAAATATTTGACAACTATTATTTTGTAATTCTCTTTTTAAATTATCCCGGAATTCCTTGGTCTCATAACTTGATTCCGCTAAAAATATCTTAAGCGGTGCTTCATTATTTACCTTGCCATCATTTGCTGTTTTGTTGTTATCAATTTGTTCTAATGATTCTAAAAAACTAGCAATGTCATTTGCAACATCATCTAATTTATCCCAGTATAATCGATCTGATTGTTGACCTATTAATTGTGAAAATTCTCTGATTCTTCCTGAATTTGGGTCGGTCGTAAAAAAGTCGTATCCTAAAACATTTTGAATTTTTTCAGGATGTTGTTCAATTTTGACTGGCGTTTTAACGATTTTAAAAATTCTAGCTTGGTTGTTGATGTTGAATCCAATATTTTTTTCACATGTTTCGTGAAATTCATTTACCTCCCGAATACACCACTCAGACTTTGAATACCTTGGGGTAATAATAGAAATCATAATGGCAACTTGTGAAAATTGATCTACAATTTGCTGATCAAAAATGTGATTGCCTTGCAATTCAGGGTCACGCCAAATGACAGGTTTCCTTCCCAATACTTGTCCAAGTCTTATAGATAAGACTCTATGAAACTCAGTAACCCAACCATTTTGGTTTTCAATTAATGACTCATCATCTAAATGAGCATAACTGATAAAAATATCTTTTTCAAATTTCATTTTAAAAATTAATAGTTTTTAAGTGAATTTTTTAACTTAATAACGAGTGGCAATAATAGAAAAAGATTTAAGTCTTTATACTTTTCTTCCTCTGTCAAATCTTCATAAGGAATGAGTTGATCGTGTATTTTAAGCATTTCTTTAACCAATGATTTTTGTGCTTTGTTTTTAGACAAATCTCCTAGCTGATAGGTAAAAACCATTTTTTCACTTTCCCATCGATAATGCTCCAATTTTGCCAATTGAGGATAAAACTTTATTATATTTTCAGAATTGACAGGAGTACATCCAATTAAATTTAATACGTAGGTTTTGACTTGAATATGTCTAGCAGCATATCTGTTGGATTCTTTTTTTCTAATATTTAAATTATTCCAATTCTTTTTAATCGTTGCCCATGTATTCAAGCTACTCACTGGGATCTTGGTTAAATTAGACATAAATACCAAGAAGTCGTTTTCAAATGCAGCCTCGGTAAATTGATCATTTACAGCAGGGTAATTTAATATATAATTACTCAATTCACTGATAACTTCATAATTAACTTCTATTTGATGATTCACCTTTATTAAATTGGAAAATTCATAACATACTGTGTAATAAAAGTTAATAACCCTTGAAATCATATCAATTGTTTCACCCTCCTCCACAATACTTTTTGCGGTAAACACATCCGATTTCCTTCTTATGAAAAAATGATTGAATTGTTCAGAAAATAAATTTTTTAAATTATTTTTTGATGTACCACCTTCATTAAGCAAATTAAATATGGAAGTTTTTTCAGGTAGTGATACAATAATAGGGGTATGTTTATTTGAATCTACATTTGCATACAAAAACTGTCGAAATGCACTGGCAGTATTGATTACATTGGCATCATTTTCACCAAAAATATATGCGACCCCAACTTTTGCTAATGTTTTAATATGTGATTGATCACTTACAAATGTTTTATAAAAATTTGCATTCAATAATTTAATGGGCACCAAATTAACGAACATTTTATGAAAGGGATATTGGAAATTAAATTCGTCATAAAATTGTTGCACATTTTTATCCAATAAAAAAATGGTAAGTGGTTTATGGTTTTGATAATGGCTTAAAATTATATTTTCTAATATAAAAGACTCGGCCGTTTTATCAGTACCTATAATAACTATAGCATTTTCGTCAATTGAGTTTGCATTAAAAAAAGCATGAGGAGGGAATTCATCATACATACTTTGCGCAGCCATTTGATCAAAATTAATAATACGTAAATCAAAGTGACTAATTGAACTATCAACATCAAAATAATCTCTGACAACATTTTTATTTTGATGGTCTTTAATTTGTATCAATAATTTTATGACTCCTCTATTCGTAAATAATGTATTGGTCTTAAATTGTTGTAAAGCTTGGCTTATATTTCCTGCAATTTCTAAATTGGTTTCATCATCATCACTTAGTAAAATACAAGCCCTTGATTTTAGTAACCCAATTTTTTGATAGGTAGCCATTTCAAATGGATTGCCAATAATAATCAAGCCCCCTAAATTTTCTATTTCCTCTATAAAGGGCGATTTTTCATTTTTAGTGACAACAATTACTTTATATCCATTTTTAAGAAGTGCCTTTGAAATATGGTGCCCAATAGCGTCTAATGAAAAAACGATGATATGATTGTTTACAAAAAATTTAATTGAAAATAATTTCCATGACTCTTTTAATCTATTAAAAAATACAGAAAACAAACCCACTGAAATAACTGTTAAAGCAATGTATTTGGCAATTAGAATATTTGTTTCTGTAAAGGTTTTTGGGGGTGCATACACCGAATATTTTAATAGAAATAAACTGATAATTGAAAATAATACGTCCCAAAAATTGAAATCTTTCCCGAGTGCATTATGATATCCACTAAATGACAATACAAATACCGACGAAACAGCTACAAAGTAAAATAATGGTTTAATCTTTTTAAAGTTCATTGAAACTCTTTGATTTTATGTAAAATTTGTATGTCATTATACATAATGGTTTAACCAAAAAAAGGAATAGTTTTATGATGTAAAGCTGTAAATATATCCTTTTTTCTACTTTTTAAGGGTAAAATTAGGGGTTTGTTAATGTAAAATTAATATAGCTGACTAACTTCAGCTTATATTCATTATTCCTCCATTTTTAAAATAGCTATATCTTCCTTAATTCTTTCCATTTCAAGTAATAGGGTTCCATTATAAACCCCTCTAATTCGACTATGTTTATCTACTAAAATGAAATTTTCAGTATGTAAAAATTCATTTCCTGATTGATAATAACCTACTGTATCCCCTGCAAAATATTGTTTTCTAGCTATTGAATAGATTAACTCCTTTTGGCCAGTTAATAAATGCCATTGTTTATAATTCACTTTGTGTTCTATTGCATATTTATGCAATACGTCAACATTATCAATAGTAGGTGACACAGTGTATGATAAAAAAATTATATTTGAATCCATTTTAAATGATTCCTGTAAATGATACATATTGTCTGTCATTTTTGGACAGATCCCTCTACAAGTGGTAAAGAAAAAATTAGTGACGTAAATTTTACCTGCCACCGTTTTATTAGAAATTATTTTACCTTCTTGATCTAAGAAACTAAATGCAGGAATGGTATGTATTTTATAGTAATTACGATCACTTTTATCAATCCACTCAGGTGTCCAATCGGGCTTGTTAAAAAAAGGCAAGTTTACCGTTGAAGTGGCTACAAATTGCTGATTGTTTTTTAAAGTTGTATTTGTATGACAAGACACTGAAATAATCAGTAAACACATCAAGGTGAAGAATTTCAAAATCATAACAGGATTATTTATGGTAAAGTTTTTTTTAAGGAATCGCCAGGATTCATGCAAAGCTTTAATCCAATCAATCCATAACGTCTTCCATTTTTTACTACATAGTTGGCTCTGATAACACCATTTTCCCACCACATTTTTTGACTGCCGTCTTCATAGCCATTCTTATAATGAAATAACTTATATAGTTTTCCATTTTTATACCATTCTTTTAAGGTGTCTTCTAATTCCCCATCCATAAAATGATATGAAAATTTTGGTTTGCCATTTTCCCAAAATCCAAAGTGTGTATTGATCTTCTTACCCTTTTTGTAATACCTTATTTCTGCAATTTTATGGTTTGGATATTTTTTTTGGTGTAAACCCTCTTCTAATCCATTCAAATAGCTTCCCACAAAAGCTGTATCCTTCGAATGATATACACTAAAAACAAATCCATTATACAGTAGATTGTTATAATACAAAGTATCTTGTTGAAAATGCAATGCACTATCGTTGATGTTGCAATAAATAGATGGCACTTTATCAATTGTAGCACTATTGTTAGTAGTCAGTACCCTTTGATCTTGTGTTTTTACTACATTGTTCTCACAAGCTATTGACAAAAAAATTAAAAAAATAAGGTTATAATAAAATAGAAATTTCATTTATTGAGAAATTGTACCTGGTGTGCCGTAATATCCTGATCCATTTATATAAGGATCCGTCCCTGTAATATGATAATGATAAATTCCATTTGGATAATCACTAGTGATTGCAGTATGACCGTGATATGCATCTAATTTTGAATTATCAATTGTTAACCCATTCTCTTCAGGACCGTACACTGGGAATCCATCCAATAAATATCCTAATAGAGCCGATTTACCTTTTAAAGTAGTTAAATATAAAGGTTCTACATGGTAGTGGTACATTCCTGTTGGAGCAGGATGGCCCCAATACCGATCAAAAGAAACGACTTCACTCGTTAAAGGCTGATTTGGACCAGCATATTGATTAAAAAAAGGAACCCCATTTAAAGATACGCCAATTGGACCAAGAGGGGTAGCGGCATGAGTGGAAGCAACACTTGGATTTAAAGGTATTTTAAATATGTACGCTTTTGAAGCAATTGAATTGGGATTTTTTTGAAACACATTTCCGCCAAAAGTAGTGCCTGAAAAATTATCATACAAAGGATCAGTTGTTGCATAATAAACACTTTTATGATCAGGTAATCCGTTGGATTTGATCGTAATATAAGTGCCATCAGTCGTAATGCTACTTGCTCCATATATTTTTTTATATACATCTGGCACTACGGTAGTGGTCGTATTATTGTTCGTACTACTTGATGAGCTTGAACTTGTAGCCGCGTCCTTTGAACAGGATGTTATTAAAAATAAGGCTATAAAAATACAATTCAATAATTTCATTGTTTGCTTGGTTTTAAGTTGTTTAAAATTAGACAATCCAATTAAATTAAAGTTTAAAATTATATTAATAAAATATTCTTTTATGTACTAAATTGATTATCAATTAAATACTAATTAAAAATAAGTATTACACCATGTTTGAAAAAATAGAGTCAATCATTGAATAATAGTACTACTTTCAATTGGCGTTCAAACCAACCAACCCATAACTATCTAGCTACTTTTTTTCTTGCTACTACTTTTTAGATTGATTATTGTGACAATGTTTTTGTACATACCATGTCATATATGCCATTGAATAGCCGCACTTATTGATTCAAATTTGTAAAATGGTTCAAGATAAAGAATTGGTCATTAAAGCTATTGGGAATCGCGTCCGCGCATTAAGATATGAAAAATTTCTAACCTTAGAAAGCTTGTCATTTAAGGCTGATATGGATTATAAACAACTGAGCAGAATTGAGTTGGGGAAAATCAATACTAGTATTTATCAAATTTATAAAATTGCAAATGCTTTGCAAATTAATGCCTCTGAAATTATAAATGCATTAGACCAAAAATGAATCAAAGCGCTATAATCAATTTAAATTCTCAATGTGAAAACGCATTAATTGACAAACCATTTCATGAAGAACCTACAACATGGATTGATGAGTATAATTTATTGTTTAATAATGTGGAGACATTGATGAAAAGTACATTGCTTTTAGCTATCGAAGATCGTTTTAAAATATGCATACTAACTTTTTATTCAACTTATTTAAAAACCAGAGACAATAAAAACTTTTCTTAAAATTGAACAAAAGCCAAAATAATTCGATTTAAAATTCAGGACTTAGCCAAACTATGGATAAATAATTTAATTTCGAACATATAATATTTATGTTATGCTAAGTAAATTTTTTTTAACACTTTCAATAAGTTTGATTTTTTTAATTTCAAATGCCCAAACAAAAAACAACATCGAGGGTTTTAAAGTTGTTCCACTTGGTGTAAAAGGTGGATTAGATGAAGCAAATCTTTCTTCTTATTTAGTGGCAGCAAATGGAACGACTAATTATATTTCTTTAGATGCAGGTACGATTAATGCTGGCTTACAAAAAGCCATTGAAAATAATTTGTTTATTGAAAAAAATGCAGAAACAATCCAGAAAAAATATATTAAGGCTTACTTTATTTCCCATGGACACTTAGACCATTTAGCTGGTTTAATTATAAATGCACCGAATGATTCACCCAAACCTATTTTTGCATTCCCTTCCGTTATTGATGTTTTAAAAAACAACTACTTTACTTGGAAGAGTTGGGCAAATTTTGCAAATGAAGGTGAAAAACCCATTTTAAATAAATATACATATCAAAGCTTAACACCCTTCAATGAAGTAACGGTTCCCACTACCGAATTGAGTGTAAAACCTTTTTTATTAAGTCATGTAAACCCTTATGAAAGTAGTGCTTTCTTGGTCCGCAATAACAATGATTATTTATTGTACTTAGGAGATACTGGTGCAGACTCCGTTGAAAAGTCAACTAAACTTGCTGAATTATGGTCAGCAATCGCTCCACTTGTTGTAGCTAAAAAACTTAAAGCTATCTTCATAGAAGTTTCATTTGAAAATAGCATCCCGGACAAATCCTTATTTGGTCATTTAACCCCTAAATTATTATTTCAAGAATTGGGTAAGTTAAACAAAATGGCCTCCAATAATTTGAAAAACACAAACATTTTTATCACTCACATAAAACCTTGTGATACATGTGAACTAACGATTAAAAAAGAAATTCGTCAAGGAAATATTTTAGGGTTATCCATCATTTTTCCTGAACAAGGTAAAGCCATCACAATACAATAAAGGAAGCTTACTTATCTTTACATGCTACTACTACCAGAAACGAATATACAATCCAGCCACCACCACAAGGATGGTAATGATCATGGCAATATGCGTATTGGTTAAAGTGTATTTATGGCTATCCTCCTGCAATGAATTTGCATGTGTTTGACCTTTTACATCCAATAAACTAATGACGATTATTAGTAAGGTAGTAAAGAAAAATACCCAACCCATTTGTATTAAGTAAGGAATTTCAAAACCACCATGACCATTTGGTAAGGCAGTGTATAAAATTGTTTCATTGCCAAACATGCTTGGTAAAAATTTATCAAACAAAATTGCCAAAATTAACCCTACAATAATTCCTGAGATCGCTGCTTTTGAAGTTGCTTTTTTCCAAAAGAATCCTAATAAGAAAACTGGGAAAATTGCTGGTGAAATATAACCAGTATATTTTTGGATAAACTCAAATCCCCCTTTGCCGCCAATGCCTAGTGTGTCATTCCAGTTAATAATGATGGCTATGATTAAAGAAATAATAATCATGATTCTTCCTGTACTCACTGTTTTATTGTCTGCAGCATTTTTATTGATATATTTTTTATAAATATCTAAAGAGTAAATGGTGGAAATACTATTGGCTTTTCCTGCTAAGGATGCTACAATTGCAGCTGTCAAAGCGGCCATGGATAAGCCTTTCAGGCCAATGGGTAAAAATCCTATTACCGAAGAATAGGCATTGTCCTGATTCAATGTGCCATTGGTTAACATTTCCTGTTGCAAGTGTCCATTTTGATACAATACATAAGCTGCAATACCTGGAATAACAACTATCAAGGGCATACATACTTTTAACATCGCTGCAAAAAAGATTCCTGATCTCGCAGTTTTTATATCAGCACCCAAAGCTCTTTGTGTAATGTATTGATTACATCCCCAATAATTTAAATTAGCCACCCACATACCAGCGGCCATCATAGCAAGACCTGGTAAAGATGAATAATCATCAATTTGTTTTTGCGTTGCCCTAGCGCCTGGTTTATCAAAAATCATTTTAAAATGGTCTGGGGCTACTTTCACTAAATGTTGCAACCCTGCAATAGCGTTTTTACCAAACCCAAATTTTTCCCCAACCACCGTTAAGGCAATATAGGAAGTAATAAGTCCTCCAATGGTTAATACCAATACTTGAATCACATCGGTATATCCAATTACTTTCATGCCTCCTAACGTAATGAATAAAGCAAACACCGCAAGGCCAATCATGATTAAATGAAAATGTTCCCCTCCTGTTAAGTTATTAATGGCAATAGATCCTAAATATAAAATAGAAGTCAAGTTCACAAAAATGTACAGGAACAACCAGAATATAGCCATAATCATAGCTACTGTTTCATTATATCTCGTTTTTAAAAATTGAGGCATCGTGTAAATTTTATTCTTTAAATACACGGGCATAAAAAACACACCTACAACCACTAAGGAAATAGCCGCAAGCCATTCATAAGCCGAAATAGCAAGTCCTAATCTAAACCCGTTTCCACTCATGCCAATAAATTGCTCGGCTGAAATATTGGAGGCAATTAAGGAAGCGCCTATGGCCCACCATGTTAATTGACCTTCGGCTAAAAAGAAGTCAGTCGTATTAACAGTTGTCGTTTTTTTACGATTATAAACCCATAATCCATAACTAACAATCAAAATAAAGTACAATACAAAAACCAGGTAATCATAATTTTGCAATCCTTGTTTCATAATCGTTGGGTTTGGTTTATAAATTTAAGGGTTAATCTATAAATAATAAGCATTGCTTTTTTATTTTGATTGTGCATAGGAATTAGTATTTTTAAGTTAAATCATTCTTATGGGAGTTTCATTTAGTCAGTTTGTACAAAAAATTACTAACCCCATAGCGTTTGGATTTTTTTTAGCCACAAAACTGCCGGCTGCCTTTTTTGTGGGCCTTAGATTGAATGAAATTGTTGAAGATAAATGTATCATTGGTATTAGGCATTCTTGGTTTAGTAAAAATCCTTTTAAATCCATGTATTTTGCTGCTGAAGCAATGGCTGCCGAAATGAGTTCGGGCTTATTGGCTTTTGGACATATTTACAATCAGCCCGCAAGAGTGAGTATGTTAGTGGTAAAAATGGTTGCTGAATACCATAAAAAAGGAACGGGAAAACTTAAATTTATTTGTGAAGATGGTTTGGCAATAAAAAATGCAATTGCAGCAACCATTTCAACAGGCGAAGGGATTACCTTAATTTGTAAGTCGGTTGGAGTAAATGAATCAGGAGAAGCTATTGCTACATTTCATTTCACATGGAGTTTTAAAGCGAAGCGATCAATTCATACATAAAATAATTTTAAAATAAAAAGCAATAGATAAATATGAAAAAAATCACATTCGGCGCACTTGCACTTTTATTGAATGTAGGAATAATGGCACAGACCAACAATCCTCCAGGATTAGACTTAATTAAAACAAGTGAGTTAAAAAAAGATTTGTACGATTTCGCAGACCCTCATTTTAAAGGAAGATCTGCAGGAACCATTGACGAATTAAAAGCGTCTATGTGGTTGGCTGAAAAATATAGATCTATTGGTTTGTTACCAGCTGGTGATGATGGAACTTATTTGCAATTTTTCACGATGTGGAGAAATCAAATTTCAGATAATTCTACCATTCAGATAGATAATAAAAATTTCGTTTTATGGAAGGATGCAAGTGTGGCTCAAATGGCCAACAAGCAAATTAATGCTCCAATTGTTTATTTAGGAGATGCCTCTAAAATGGATACCAATCATGTGGATGTAAAAAATAAAGTGGTTGCTTTTGAAGCTTCCGCAATTGGCATTAATTTAAATGTTTCACTACCAACCTGGAGATATAGCAGAAGTGTTTTAACTAAATATGGTATGCCACTAATCAGAAAAGGGGCAACTGCTATTATTATTATTGCCGATAATATTGGAGAAAAAGCGTGGGATGATGCCAATGAAAATTTCAAAAGAGGATCTTATGATATTGAAGGGGGTCCTAACACACAAGTAAGTACCACGGTTCCAGTGATTTGGGTACATCAAACTGCAAAACCATTTATTGCGAATACCCAAGGAAATTTAGTGGCTAATTTAATCGTTGAAAAATATCCTTACCCTTCAGTAAATATTGTTGGTAAAATTAATGGTACGGATCCAACATTAAAATCAGAATATCTTTTGTACAGCGGACATCAAGATGCACATGGTATACGCAATGCGATTCATAATGACTCTACTTTTTATGGTGCAGATGACAATGGTAGCGTAGATGTTGCCATGCTTGCCAATGCAAGAGCTTTTGTAAAACATCCGGCTAAAAGATCCATTTTATTTGTCATCCAAGGCGCTGAAGAAAGAGGGTTACTAGGTTCTAGATATTATTCATCACATCCTACCGTTCCTATTAAAAGTATTGTAGCGGTATTAAATGGAGATATGATTGGAAGAAATAATATTGACAGTGCTGCTGTTTTAGGAACACAAGCCCCACATCGCAACTCAATGGATTTAGTTAAAATGGTTATGGATGCAAATAATGAGGGACCTAAATTTAAATTAGATACTACTTATGATAAAGTAACGCATGTAGAAGGTTGGTATTTTAGAAGTGATCATTTACCTTATGCAAGATTAGGCATTCCAGCTGTCATGTACACTTCATTATTACATGAGGATTACCACACCCCATTAGATAATGCTCAAAATATTAATTATCCTAAATTAAAAAAGATGGCCGACTGGATGTATCGCACTGGCTATAAAGTTGCCAATGCACCAGCGAGACCCGCGACTGACAAAGATTTTAAATTAGAAAGATAATAGACGGCATTTTAAACGCCAATTTTAAAATAGAAATAGCTTCATTAGTATCCATAAAAAAAGGACTCACGAGAGTCCTTTTTTTTGGGGGAAAGAAAATTGTACTAAAATGTTTTAGTGCCATTGGGTTGATATGCAAATCGGAACGTATAATAACGTTGCTTATTTAATTTATCAGCATCAGTTGCAGTTGCTAGTAAGGTTACGCCACCTTTGTAGTAACATAACACTTCCATTTTTGCGTACTTACCTGTTGCAGTTTTAATGACTAATACTCTTCCTGCTAATGGAGTAATTAAATTGGTTAAGCCATCATAATTGTACCA
>Ga0114960_10000152_pt1 | contig 53028 bp, 57 predicted proteins | sample C_130625_MF_Meta_FD_92637 | JGI IMG/M metagenome (GOLD analysis project Ga0114960, IMG submission 92637) | Freshwater microbial communities from Lake Croche, Canada to study carbon cycling - C_130625_MF_MetaG | ecosystem: Environmental > Aquatic > Freshwater > Lake | place: Lake Croche, Canada...
ACCTCCAGTTTATCAACGCTATCAACCTCCTTGTCCTGAAGATCGAAGACTTGAAGTACCAATATTAACAGCAGATAATGTTATAATTGATAAACGTTATGGTATTGCTACAATATGTAATATGAGTAATAATAAGTATTATATTAATTTAGACACATTAACACCTTCTAAAGTACTTAAAAAGGCGGAAAGAATTGGATATGATAGTGTTGAATATAGATTTACATTTGTTGATAGTGAAGAAATAAGATATGCTCCTGAACGGCTTGAAATAGGAAACCGAATTTTAGTAAAACTCGACGCCGTCGGCGGTGCCCGTTATTCAAAAAAGAAAATACGCAAACATAAAAAACGTAATACCACTAGAAGAAAATAAAATTGATAATACTTCATACTGTATAGATCGTCTAAACAGCATGAATTTAAATCAAGACTTAGTAACTGTCGCAATCTTCAGAGCACAAGCCACAGAACTCTTTGTTCGCTTTAACAGCAGAAAGGAAGCATATTTCTGGGGCATTAAATTCATATATCGCTGGGGAAATAATATCTTAATCAACATGTTTGAAGAAAAAGATAGTTCTACATGGGGTAGTCCTGTTGCAAATGATGAAACCTTTGATATTAATTTGTATAGCGGACATTCTTTATATGATCGTTCAAATGAATGGTATGAAAACCATGATAACGGTTTCAATATAGTTACAGAAGATATTGCAATGATCTTGGGTCCTAATAAAGAACCGTGTTGTTGTGAGGATCCTTGTAGTTGCAGTATTTAACGATAAAGGCAACCCCTTACAAAGCCCTGGATTTTTACAACTGCGTCATGCACGACTGAATATGCCTCATAACTATCAATATCATACTTGTCAATAATGGCCTGTACTTGATTGTACGATTCTACAGGAATAGTTTCCCAGTCTGCATCATAGGCATCATCAAAGGCGATCCGATGAATACGTGGAGGAGAGTTTAGAAGAATAAATGACGTATCAATAATAATAGATGGCGGAATCTGACTATGCATTGATGCATAATAGATTTCAACAGGGGCGATAACACGCCTGCAACACGGGCATGATTCATTTGTATCAAACCACTTTGAAACGCACTCAATATGAAAGGCATGTTTGCATGAGAGCGTTGATACGTTCAAGTCTGATTGACTAATTTGTTCGAAACAGATTGGGCAATCCATGTTGTGTATAGATTAGATATTTTTTGTAGGTTTCAATTTTTATTACCCTCTCCAGCCATGCCATGTGGGATCAGGACATCCACATAATTCTGGAATTCCTGGATCATAATTTGTAGAAAGGCGATTACAAATCATTTTTGTGTAGCCTCTAAAGGAAAATGTTTCACTTACTGCACTTGTGTCCTTCATGCATCCATACTCATAAGGATCTAATCCACGGCGACTTATCATTTGACAAATATCACGGGAGCGATCTTTCCAGTCGAGTTTGGCTGGGGCAGAATTTGCAGACGCAGAGTTAGAATCTGTAAGACTTGCATTACTATTATTTGAAGCATTTTTAACAATTGAATCAAACATACCCCTATAAGTTGTTGGTGGAGCGGCAGAATGATTGCTCCCAGAATCAGTAGATGTTGAAGCAGATGTTCCTAAGACCGATTTTGCAAGACCCTTGGCTAGCTCTTCAGCAATTTCTTTCTCTGTCTCTCCAGTGTATCTTAAATTTAGATCCCAGGATAAATTATTCATGAAATTTCCTGCATATTTGTCAAAGATACTGCGGGCAAGATTTGCGCCTGTTGCTCCAGTGTCACCTGAATTGTAAAAGGGGAATAAGTTATTTAGTGCATCACTTAGTCCAGATTTTGCAAGAATGTTTGGAAGTGCGCTGTTATAATTTGACATAACTTGCAGGAAATTTATGTAAGATGACTGAAGAATTGGAATATTCGATTCTAACAATGTACCATTTTCTACTTGTTTTATAATGTTATTTACACTTGTCATCACAGTAGTTAATGCGTTTATACGGGAATTAATAACTGGGTCAGTTGCTCCACTCGCTTTTAAACGAGTTATTTCGGCACTAATACGTAAGATAAGGTCACGTAATTGGTACATATTTGCAGGACTATCAGGGCCCATGTTACTACTAGCATTACTACCACCTGTATCTACAGGAGTTGGGTTAATTGAAGAGCTTATAGTTGGAATTATTGTGTAATCAACATTACTTAACAATTTTCCAGGAAAGGCTGTGCCAGATCTAATTAAAGATAAAAATGCACTTGCAATTAATTCTGAACCATATGTACCTGGACTAAAGGCAAGTGATATAATGATTGATCCAGATTCGATCGAAGTTATAATTATACGGTCTAATTCTATATTTAGGGCAGTAGCAATTTCTGCGCGAAGATCTTTTACGAAATTATTATATTTAAATGTACCTGATTTGCCAACATAGGTATTATAATCCAAATTTAGTCTAAGATTTCTTACATTTGCATACATAGAATTTGCAGGAGGGGTTTTTGTTTGATCTGTTAATGAAGAGCCTGTAGAACCTATATCACCCATAGGCCAATTATAAATATCATCTATAGTACCTATAGCACCTGTAGCACCTGTAGTACCTGTAGCACCTGTAGCACCTATAGCACCTCTAACACCTATAGCACCTGTAACACCTGTAACACCTGTAGCACCTGTAGCACCTGTAGCACCTGTAGGACCAGTAAGACCCACAGAATTAGTAAGACCTATAAAATCTACCTCATCTAGAGGCCAACTAGAAGTACCTTGAAATCCTTCAATTGTTCCAGCATTCTTCCAGGTTCTCCACTTCTTCTGTAAGAATCGTAAGTTCGCCTCAATTCCTTTTATATCCGTCTCAGCCAAGGTACTTTGAACACCTGGATTCTTTGTTAAGACAAGAGCTTCATCTTCAAGAGTGCGATAGTCAGCTTTTAATGATTCGAGTGGAAGTTTAATGGCAGGATCACTAAGACTTTCTAGCCCACTCGCCTCATTTTGCATAAATCCTTTAATTAGTTCATAGACTCCCTTAATCCGCTTCAACGTAGCAGGTTGCATGGCAGGATCCTTTGCAGGATAACTGTTAACCGATGCAGTTTGTCCGGGGGGAGGGGATAAAAGTGCTGTTGACGGTGGAGTAAACGGCTGTGGATTATTTTCACCTATTTGTGAGACTGGCGGTTTTGTCATAGGAATATTTATATCTGGCATACCACTTTGAAAAGGTTCAACGATGTAATTATATGAATACATGGCTATTATAATCCCCAATATACTAAGAAGTATAAAGAAGAGTATTCTCTTCGCCATTCTAGTACCTATTAGTATTTAATTTAGCCTATTTATTTTTAGCAATTTTAACATATATATATAATCCTGTGCCAATTACTAGGATGCCTATAAGAAAAATATAGAATGATCTTAATGAATATTGCGCAATATTATTTATATTATTTCCATTTACGTCTGTTAATGATAAAACTATATTAGAGCGTTTTAGAAGATATTCTAGACGCTGTTCAATTTCATTTATATATATTTGCATATTATCTAGTCTTACAATTTGAGGCGTACGTATAATTAATATATAATTGTTAATATCATAATATGTGCTTGCTAGCTTAAGTTGCACTTCTGCTGACCATATTATTGTCTTACTACTTGATAAAATACTAACTAAATCAATTTTCTGGCTCGGTATAATTTTGTTGAAAATTTCGTCTAACGATGCACGAATTAGTATACCTTGAACATATAGTGATCCACTAGTATTTGCTGAAACAGGGTTTGTTTTATACATATAGTATATGATTGCTATAAATATAATAAATAATAGCAGGGCGCGCCACATTCTAAATAGTATTTAGAGGTTAAGCAGTAGCACTTATCCCTTTTTGTACAGGTACAAGAAATTTCTTATAAATTAAATAAATTATAGGTGCAATAATTAAAATAGTTGATATAAGAGGTATTATAAAATAATCAGTCTTATACCATGGATTATTTGCAAATCCATCTTTTGACCTTTGTTTTATTGAACTTAGCACAAATAAAAATAGAATTGCTACTGCAAAATATATGTAACCACGTTTTATCATCTATTTATAGTCTATTAGAAATAGTCTGTAAATATATGGTTTTTAAAAACATTTTTGTTTAACGGCGCGCGCGACGCGAGCCCTTGCGTGTTCCCTTGCATCCTCTGCAAGTCTTACGCCCGCATTTCTTGCATCTCTTGCGCATTGTCATAGAGCGGCGAGCCATTTTATATTTATACTTGAGAAATAAAGATGGCCGGAGATTCCTGGATTTTGACCGCATATGTCTTCCACCGGATTGTGTAGGTGGCACAGCAGAATTATTGTTTACTCTAGCCAAAGGTGCAGTTGTTTGAGATACTTGGGTGGATGGCAATTGCGGTGCATTACGCTGACGAAAGTTTTCAATTGAACGCGGTGCTAATACTGTTTTATTACTATTAGGCATCTGTTCAACAGCTGGCATTTCTTCACTTATAACTGGCATTGTAGAAGTACTAGTCGGACCAAAAATACCCTTTAAAAAATCCATTCTACATAGCCCATTTATTTTCCGCCATAGATGGCTCTGCTGGCTAGAATAATAAGTTAATTACTAGACGGTTCTAGATTTTGCTTTAGCTTTACGCTTTGAATGTGTCTTTCTTTTTCTTCTAGACCCCCCTTCCTTTGGAAAAATACTACTTAAATCAGTCGGAACACTAGGTGTTGGAAGTACATTAGAAAGACCTGTTGTTGGAAGTACTGTTGATGTAGATGTTGCTACAACGGGTAGAAGTTTCTTTTCAAGTTCATCTATTCTAGAAAGAAGAGCCATTTGTAACATATCCATCTTATCACTAACTTTTTGTATATCTATAGCCGTAATAGTTGTTGGCGCAAACGGACTACCCTGCATACTCACTATTCTACATAAATATTATAACTGCCTAAACCCTATAATGCATTTAAATTAGAATGCCCTTTCGCATAACAATACTTGCTAATAAGTCTAATCCGTATGGTATATCAAAAGATGTTGAAGGTATTCTAAAAATATTTGAAGGTCCAGACTATGCTGTAAAAGTTTGTGATCCCTTAGAGGTTCCAGAGCCCAGCGACCTTTGCATTCACTTAGAGATTCCTATCTATGTATGGATGCCATGGTCCACACAAAATTTTCTTGTTGTAAATCCTGAATGGTATATGGATGCCTGGGATTCTTATTTACCCAAATTTGACCAAATTATTGTAAAGGATACTTCAGTTCTTCCTAAATTCTCAAATTGGCTTGCAACAATTGTTGAGTGGGCACTGCCCCCAGGCCCAGAATATGTTCTTCCAACCAAGGATGAATTTGTCTGGGTCTTAGGCGCATCGGTCAATAAGCGTGCATATGTACCTGCTTTGCTACCGTTATGGAAGCCGAATTATCCGCAACTCACAATTACTACTACAACGCCTTTAGAGGGTCTTGTGCTACCAGCAAATGTTAGCTTACTAGTAAAAGATTTTACAGATCCTGAGGAGCGCATGAATTTTTTCGGGCAATTTAAGGGGCACGTATGTTGTTCACGCGCCGAAGGCTTTGGCTACACGGCTGCAGAGGCTGAAACTATGGGTGCCTTTACAATTCTTAATTCGCTAAAGCCCTATGTACAAATGTACAAAACCGATTATCGTGTTTCCTTTCTTCCTTCGCGCCTAGAAGGCGTCTTTGATCTTGGGGCATCACAAGGCGCCTTAGAAGAGGCCTTAGATACTGCAATGGAGGCTTTTTCTTCCTATACACTAAAGGATTGTGTTAGTCGCCGTGAAAAGCATGCGTATCGCTGGATGAAGTTTAGTGATACTTGGAAGTCACTTGTTCCAAAAGTTGCTTTTAAGCCTCTAATTACTGTTTTACCACCTGTTTTAGAGCCTGAGTCTTGCCCCAATATTTCAGTAGTAACCCTTATCTATAATCGCAAAAACTTTTTCGATCTTGCATGCCACAATATCATTATTAGTGATTATCCAAAAAATAAGATTGAGTGGATCCTTGTAGATGATTCGGACGATCCCGCAGAACAGAATTCGGATGAAATTATGCGTGCTACAAAGTCATCGGGTCCACTTAAGATGGTGTATGTGCCTTTACCAAAGAAGACACCTGTGTCACAGAAGCGGAATCTTGGTATTCAGCGTGCAAGTGCCCCAATTATTCTTATGATGGATGATGATGACCATTATCCTGAAACGAGTTTCAGACGGCGTGTGGCATGGTTAACGAAACATCCTTGGGCACCAAAGGCTGTTTCGGCAACTAATATTGCATGTTATGATTTACTGACGGCGATTTCAGCTGTTAATTCGCCTCCCTTAGGCTTACCCCTATCTCAAAGAATCTCGGAGGCTACTCTCACCTTTTACAAGTCATGGTGGGAGCAGAAGGGATTTCCAAATGATGTTATTGTAGGAGAAGGCGAAGGCTTTCTTGAAAGTAGAGAGCAAAATGTCCTAGAAATTCCCCCACAGCAAATTATTGTTGCCTTTAGTCACGGAAAGAATGTGAGCAGTCGCCGTGTTCCTAGTGGAGCAAATGTGACTCCTGGGTGTTTCTGGGGGTTTCCTAAGGAGTTTCTGGAATTTCTACATGGATTAGTGGGTATCAAGCTATCGCACTAGCACTTACAAAAAATAACATAGCAGTAAATATAGTAGGAACAAACGCCACTATAGACTTATCTTTTAAAAATGATACAAGTAGCAAGCCAATTCCTATTCCAGCAAATATTGTTACTGCAATTTGTGTACGGGACCAATTTGGATTTTTCCACTCTACAAAGCCCTCTTTTACATTTGATAATCCATAAAGTATACCTGTATAAATAAGCGCATGAATAAGAACTGATGTTATAGATGTTTGTCCTGACATAAATATGCTTTTACCAACTGGTGGTATTGTTAATAAAAATCCGGGAGATAGTAATATAAATAGAAGGGTTAAAAATAACATCTATATGTAGCTAAGTAATTTCAAGTGGTTGATAGAACCGTAATACTTTGCATTGTTAATGCAAGTAAAAAGCAAGCCGCCGAGAGCTGTACAGCAAGTACGGTATTATCTGGATAATCTGGATTCCATACAATTATACTTAAACCAAGTCCAATTGAAACTCCACCAATTAACGCAGCTGTAAATGCTAGTCCACGCCAGGTTTGATTTTCATATTTTTCGAGACCATAAAATCCCTCTTTTTTTGGTGAGTTTAATATATAGTATTGCTTAATTCCATATAGTACAAGAGTAAATATTAGCGCATGTACAAGAATAGCAGCCACTGATGTTTGTCCAGACATAAATATTTTTTTGCCAACCGGGGGCAGTGTTAATAAAACACCTGGTGATAATAATATAAATAATAATGGTATAAACCACATCTATGTATTTATTAGAGTTTTATCTAGCATTAGGGGGGCGTGGTGCATAAGTAGGGGGTTGATATGCAGGGCCATAAGTAGGAGCTGGTGAGCTAAAATATGACATAGGATTATAAGATGAAGAAGAGCCCTTAGAACTTGACTTCCACCAGTTATATAGAATCATAAGTATTATTGCAAGCATAAAGCCAAGAAACCCACCACCTATAAGTGATCCAGTCATTTGAGATTGATAGACTTTATCCGTAACTGGTTCAAAGCCCTCAATAGACTTCATGTAATACAGGGCTGTTGCAAAGACTAAGGCGTGCACAAGAACAGCTATTAATGATGTTTTCATTGAAAAAAATATATATTTGTTAACCGGGGGCAGGGTTAATAGTAGGCCTGGCGATAATAATATAAAGAGTAATACTTCTTTCAGCATTTATTTCTAATTAGGCTGAACAATGTAGACAACCTTCGCCAGCTTCTGTTGCAGCTTTTGCCTTTGCCATTTCATCCTCATACTCACGCGAAAGACGCTCAAGCTTTTCCGCGCGAGTTTCTTCACGTACTTCTTCCTCATCACTCGAATCATTGAAATCTGAATCAGGGCCATCATCTTGTGTAACAGGGGTGCCACTAACTGCAGCAAGTAGGCGGGGATCTACTGTGAATTTCTGTGCAGATACGGGGGCCTTTGTCCGTAGATAGTAGCAACCCGTCTTCAGCCCTTTTTTCCAAGCATAGAAGTGCATTGATGTAAGCTTTGTATAAGTCGGGTCAGCCATAAAGAGATTGAGACTCTGGCTCTGGCAGATAAAGGCGCCACGAGCGGCCGCCATATCAATAAGGACCTTCTGGGGGATCTCCCATGAGGTCTTATAGCGTAGGCGAACGGCCTCAGGAATCGACATAATAGCCTGGACACTCCCGTTATTAAGAACAATCTGCTGCTTTAGTGCATCGTTCCAGAGGCCGAGCTCAATAAGTTCCCGCATAAGATGCTTGTTTAGTACAATGTATTCACCAGCAAGGGTACGACGAGTATATAGATTACTCGTGAAAGGCTCAAAGCACTCATTCGAGCCAAGAATCTGTGACGTGGATGCAGTAGGCATTGGGGCAACAAGAAGTGAATTCCGAATACCCTTGGAAACCTTTACACGAAGAGTGTCCCAATCAAGGTTCTCACTCAGTGGCTTGACGCCCCACATATCGGGCTGTAGAATGCTTTTTGATGCAGGGGATCCATCAAAGGTTTCATAAGGTCCTTCTACTAGTGCAATCTCGGCAGACTCATCAAGGGCTGCATAATACATGTGCTCAAAGATGAGTTGATTTAGCGCAGCGGCCTCATCAGTTTCCCAGCCGAGTTTGAGCATGGCAAAGACGTCGGCGAGCCCCTGAACACCAATGCCAATTGGGCGGTGACGCATATTTGACCGCTTTGTTTCCACTGTTGGGTAAAAGTTAATATCAATGACCTTGTTAAGATTCTGCACGCACTTCCGTACAGTTGCACAGAACGTTTCAAAGTCAAAGGCGCCATTTACAATGTAGGAGCTGAGCGCAATCGATGCAAGATTGCATACGGCCGTCTCTTCAGGCGAACTGTACTCAATGATCTCCGTACAAAGATTGGACGACTTGATTGTTCCCAGATTCTTCTGGTTCGACTTGGCGTTTGCAGCATCCTTGTAAAGAAGATACGGCGTTCCTGTCTCCATCTGGGAGTCTAGTGTCTGGAACCAGAGTTTCCGTGCAGAAACAACCTTCTTGGCACGTCCTTCTGCCTCATAGCGAGTATAGAGCGCCTTGAATTCATCACCATATACATCGGATAGGCCTGGAGCCTCATCAGGGCAAAACAGTGACCATTCACCATCGGCCTCAACCCGCTCCATAAAGAGGTCAGGAATCCAAAGGGCGTAGAACAAGTCACGGGCACGCTCTTCCTCGGCACCCGTATTGAGTTTCATGCGAAGAAAGTCCTCTACATCGGCATGCCACGGTTCTAGATACATGGCAAACGAGCCATTACGCTTTCCGCCACCGTTGTGAGCAACACCTAGATTGCAGACGACATAGTCATGGGTGCGCTCGACCTCTAGGTCATATAGGATACCATCAAAGTAATCATCTTCGATTGATACAATAGTATTATACAAGGGTGCACCATTCTTATCATAACTACGAATCTTATCGCCTACTGAAAGTTTTCCAATCTCAATATAATCAAGGTCATATGACTTAAATGCTAGTACAGGGTGAGAAGGAGTCACATGTACTGTTCCAGCATTTGTCTTAACTTTAAGAATCTTACCGTCGTAAACATGCTCTACTACTTTATTAACACGGCACCAAACACCAGATGTATTCGGATCCACAAAGTGCTTACCAGACTCTTCAACCGACTCAATGCACCCAGATGTTAGCACATAGTCGCCGATGCGAATACTTGAAATCTCTACTGGTCCGCTTCGAGTAAGAACATTCGCATCGCCCCTGAAGCACTGGTCAACGTAGCGTGCCGTATTATTGAATACACGGAGCATTGGAATAATACCATTGCTTGTGCCGTTTGTACCACGAATAAGGGAACCACGTGCACGAACATTGTGTAGGTGGAGCCCAATGCCACCTGCATATTTTGAAATCGCCGCACAGTCGCCAAGAGTCTTGTAAATCCCTGCAATACTGTCATCCGCCATAGACAGCAGATAGCATGATGAGAGCTGGGGCCGTGGCGTGCCCGCATTGAATAGCGTAGGAGTCGCATGGGTCATGTACTTGAGTGAAAGGAGGTCGTAGGTTTCAAATGCCTTCTTAAGGTCTGAACCCCAAATGCCAAGCGCCACACGCATCCACATGTGCTGTGGGCGCTCCACAATCTTCATATTTGTGTCCTTAAGAAGATACGACTTTTCGAGGGTCTTGAACCCGAAATAGTCGAATACACTGTCACGCTCGTGCTTCACATATGCATCGATTTCTGCACCGTATTTAGAAACAAGCTCTACAAGTTCATCTGAAACATAGGAAAGGGGGCTACCATTTTTATGGGTTTGGTTGGAAAGGATCTTAATAACCTTGGAGAAGTCGGCCTCGGTGTTCTTCTGGTGATTTGAAATGGCGATTCTGGACGCAAGGGTGCCCCAGTCGGGATGCGTTGTACAAAGGGAGGCCGCACTAGCAGCCGCCAATTCATCTAGTTCGCTTGTGTGAATCTTATTCACAATACGAGATAGAACTTGCTGGGCAAGGGCATCTGGATTGACGGAAAGTCCCTTTGATGCAACACGGAGTCGCTGGAGAACTTTGTCGAAAGATACGGCCTCGAAATCCCCGTTGCGTTTTTGGACCTTCATGCTATACATTTTGGAAGAAAAACTTTGTGATAAGAATCTGCAGGAGATTTTGGGGGTCAATTTTTATGTGTTAGGCTGTTACTGGTTGCGGATCATTTAAACCTTCCATTATTACTGAATTAGGCTTTGTCGGATTATTTTCATTTAAAATTTTAGCATTCAGTTTTGTAGGCTGTCTGAATTTACGATAGTAATTTGCAGGATCTGTTATAAAGCGGGCAGCAATATAAATTGCTGTTCTATCTTCAACATCAGGATTTCTATTAATTACTGCAGTAATAAGTCTATCAATTTTTTCTATTGAATCATTTGATCTAAGTGGAGGGTTTATCTCAAGTATATTTTCAGAACCCTTCCAAGCTGTTTGAAATTCATCATCCGATAGATTACTAGGTGCAGTAGCATCTGTAGGCTTAGGAACTTTATTAGCTGCAGCTTTTCCTTGACATGTACCAACAATCTTCGCATCTTTCATTGCAGTTTTCCAAGCTAAATCTGCTTTCAGAATTGTTGCTAGTGCTGGTGTTGTTTCATAGTTTTTAAGAGCTTCTGCACGAGCCGCATCTGCTTTAGCCTTTATAGCAAGAGCACCAGGGGTACAATTTCCATTTGAATCTGAACCTGGAGCCCCAGATATATTTGTACCACTTCCAGGAAGACCTGAGGTTCCACTTTTATCTGTTCCAAAGCCACCAAGTCCTCCTAAGGCGCCCAACATGTTTTTAAGAGCATCTAACATAGCCCCAAGTGCTGCAGCGGCACCCTTGGCAGCTGCTGCAAGGGCACCACCTATTGCACCAAGAGGGCCTAGGAGGAAATTACCTTTTTTTTTTCCTTTAGGAGGAGCTTGTGCTGTTCCAGCCCGTCTTGTAGCTCTTCTTTGAATTCTTGCAGCTCTTACATTTGCTTTTGACTTTTTTGGAAGTGCTTCTCTTTTCTTTCGTGCATTTGCTTTAACTTGCTTTCGTGCATTTGTTTTAACTTTATTTGCCTGCTTACGTGTAGCTCTTGCAGCATTTTGATTGGTCCGTGATTTTTGTCTCAATTCTGCCTGTCTCTTTAATCCTGCAGCTTTAGCATTTGCGGCTCTTTGCGTTTTTGCAGCTTGTCTTTCAGCTGCTTTAGCTTGTTTGGCTGCACTTGGAGGGCGTGGAGCACGTTGAGGTTGTGGAGGACGTGGAGCACGTGGAGCACGTGGAGTTCCACGACCACCCCCATAAAAAATTTTTCGTGTTTTATTTGTTCTAACCATCTTACTTTACACCTTAGATTTTTCTAGTGCTTGAAAGCCCCGTAGAAGCTTCTGCTGTGTAATAATCCGACTCGAGATTGACATCGTCTCTAGTTCCTGTAGGAGTAGTTTATATGCATAAGGGATCTCAATCGCCGAGAAGTTTGTAGAATTTCCGCATCCCTTACAGAGCCAGATACCCTCTCGGGGATTTACAATAGCAATAAGACCACAATCCTGACAACTCCAGCAACGGAACAGATCAGAGCACTCCATAAGACGCTCCTTTGTAAATTCCGCAATACCGTGCGCAGCCACCGCATCACGCTCCATTTCACCAAAACGTAGACCACCTTCACGAGCACGCCCTTCAGCCGGCTGACGAGTGAGCATTACAAGCGGACCCGAGGCACGTGAATGCATCTTATCCGCCGAACAATGGCGTAGGCGCTGGTAATAGCAAGGACCCATAAAGATACTTGTTTCCATCTGCTTACCCGTGAAACCATTGTAAAGGATCTCATTACCCTGTGGCTCCATTCCAAGTTTGTCACGCATGAGCCGTGTAATACTTTCCAGCGTAACATTATTAAAGGGCGAACCATCACCAAGGCATCCGAGTTCACAGCCCATTTTGCCTAGAAGCGTCTCCATGAGCTGAGCGATTGTCATTCGGCTGGGAATACAATGCGGGTTAATAATAATATCGGGAATCAAGCCTGATGCCGTCTGGGGCATGTCCTCAGCCTTTAGAATCATTCCTACCGTACCTTTCTGACCATGGCGACTCGAGAATTTGTCACCAATCTCTGGAATGCGGTCCTGGCGCATACGTACCTTTGCAAATGAATAGCCCTCTCCATTGCGATTCTTGAAGATCCGATCGACCCAACCAATCTCATTATTACGCATAGTACGAGATACGTCACGGTATTTCTTGGCGCCTACAGGAATCACCATACCCGTAGGAACCCGAAGAGGAACAATCTTGCCAATAAGAATGTCTTCCGTATTCACAAAGGTCTGCTCTGGAATGAAACCGCTCTCATCAAGTTTTTCATAGTTCGCATTCTTCATCTGCTTTGTTAGGGCCGGATCAGGAAGCTGAAAGCGCTCTTCCTCACCCGATGACTGATTCTTCCGCTCTTCATCCTTGTAGGTGCGATAGAAGATGGAACGGAAGAGCCCACGATCTAGTGATGCCTGATTAATCATAACTGAATCTTCCTGATTGTAGCCCGTATAGGTCATAATCGCAACAATAATATTCTGTCCACACGGCATACTCTGTGCACCGTAGAATTTGCTCATAAATGGCGACACAAAGGGAACCTGGGGGTAACAGAGAAGGTGTGCCATAGCATCAAAGCGCTCACGGAAGTTTAGTGCAAACATGCCCATGGCCTGCTTGCCCATGGCCGCCTGATACGAATTACGGGGTGACTGGTTGTGATCAGGAAAGGGGATATTTGATGCAAGAGTTCCAAGAATGGTGCTTGGGTGAATCTCTGCGTGAGTATATTCTGGGGCGTCCTTCTTAATCGCATCTTCAGCCTTCATAGCAATGTAGGCCGACTCCGTCTCACCAGGGTCAATGTACTCAATAATATGCTCACCATTTGGCGACTCCCATAGGAGCAGATCTTCCCAACGCTTGGCCGAATGAATCTTCTTCAAGAGTTCCCCAGAATTGTCATTCGCAATCGCCTTGAGTCCCCCTACAACAAATAGGGGCCGAAGCATGCGCCCAGCCTCCGTGGTGAGCCAGAGTTCCGAAAGCGAGGCCTTCCAAATAATACCCGTCTGAATATGAATACGCCCACGGCGCTTGGCCGCCTTGAGTGCATTGAGCGTCTTAATAGTGTCTTTAAGTAGCACCGTACCAATCCAGGCGCCATTAAGGAAGATGCGGGTTGCACTATGCTTTTCCTGAATGGTTGAAAGGTTAAGGGGTGTGAGCGTGCCCAGCGTATCAATATACTCTTTCACCGTCTTCGGATTACTATAGATGCTCACAATAGCCGATGATGACATATTCTTCACTACACCTACTGAATGGCCCTCTGGAGTTTCTGAAGGGCAAATATAGCCGAATTGCGTATTGTGCAACTTACGTGGCGCAACAAGTTTGCCCGTCTTTTCAATCGGCGTGGAAATCCGGCGAAGATGCGATACCCCGCTAATGTAGTTCAGGCGATTTAGCACCTGTGAAACACCAATCTTAGACGGCCCGCCAATCTTTGCGCTGCCGAAATTGCCCGTGGCAAGAGAGGTCTTCAGGCCCACCTCCATGATCACCGACTTAATCACCTTGTTAATGTTGCTCACGTTAAGAATATCCTCAAAGCAATGAGATGCACGCCAACCACCGTTGTGGATTTCCTTAGCAATCGATGAACGAATGTCCTTGATCATCTTGGTGGTAAAGTACGTGCGAAACAGGTTGGCCATAAGGAAGCCAGGAAGATCAACACGCTTATTGGGGTAGCCGTCACGGTCATCGTTAATAATACGATTGGAGTTTACCCAGAGAACCTTCCGTGTCATGTGGGCCAGATAACAAGCCTTTGCGTAGGCAAACGATGAGTCAAGACCCACATGGGGAAAGAGTTCCGAATTCAGAATGTCCTCCATTTTCATTTGACGGGTGGTGCGTGATGACCAACTATTTACGTGAGTTGAAAGCCATGCCCAAGCCGCCTCTTGTGTCTGAACATCTGAGGCCTCCTGAATGGACTCATCAATAATCGTATCAAAAGTGGAGTCGCCCTCAGGCCCAAGAATGAGCTGAACAATATCACGGTCGCTGATCACGCCGAGCGCCCTGAACAGAATCCAAATAGGAATGTCCGTCTTAATACGGGGCATTGTTGCACGAAGAAGGTGAATCTGAGAGTTCTTTGGGTGGTACATAATCTTCACTGCATTTGACTTGGGAACCTGGTCATTATCGGGACCAATAGACTTGACCTCAATGACTTCAATGTCCTTTGTGGAGTTGCGATTGTTGCGGAAAACCACGGGACGATTCTCAGACATCCGCTCTTGCGAAATAATCACACGCTCACCGCCACTTACAATGAAATAGCCGCCAAAATCCTCTGCGCACTCGCCAAGAATGTTCGGATGAATGTGCTTCTGGTCATGTAGAAGGCAGTACTTGGAGCCAACCATGACAGGAATCTTGCCCATGTGCACATTGGGAAACAGGCGCTCACGAACCTGGCGCTCACCTCCCTTTGTATTATCAATCGCCGTCGTCTTTACATGTACATCTACGAAAAGAGGAGAGGCATATGTAAGATTGCGCATGCGGGCATCATTTGGCATCATTGGAAGAATGGCACCGTTGTTTTCAAAGATGGTCGGCTTGCGTAGGGTCACATTCTGAAAGGAGATGGCGACCTCGTATTCGTGCTTTGCCTGGGTTCCGTTTGCACCATAGGTCGACTCTGTGGTGCGACCCATAAGTGCATTGGCGGCCGAGGTCGAAAGACCTGTTGCGGATGCTAGGGCGGACCGAGGACCTGAAAGTGGCGTCTCTGGGCTACCCCGTACAACAAGTGGATTCACCATCTGAATGATTTCAGGGATGTCAATGTCCATGAAATGATTAAATGATTCAATCTGGTGACTAATGATCTGGCGACCCTCTGCCTGCTGGAAGTACAGATTGAGAATGTGGCGGTATGAGGGAAGCATTTGGACTCTTAAAAGGAGTTTTAGGGCGCGTTGAGTTAAATTTTTGTTTTCTTAGAATAGCCTTTAAATACTTTTCCTTTAGGTCCTTTGCAGTCATTGGCAAGTCTTCGTAGTCTCCAAAGGCCACGTGAATTATATCCATTTGTTTGGTACCTGGTGTCTGGGGCATTCCAAGAGTTTTCAATATATTTGGTAAGGTCCGTTTTGCCGCAATGGCAAGTACTGGTAAATAGGTTGCATCATAAAAAAGAATTTTATTTCCTGTTTTAAGTTCTTCATTTATATATGCATTTATGATTGGGACAATTGCTGTGTCACCTTGCATAGGTATACCGTCACGTTTATCGGCATCAGGAATTGCATTCCAGAGGTCAATAAATTCCTGTACTTCTGGGCCTGATTTAGGAGTTGCAACGGGTTTATCTATTCCGATTTTATACATGTCATCATGGCGTCTAAAGGCAGCCTTGAATTTCTGTAAGGGGGTTGGTGCAGCGCCTTTTTGTATATGTCTTTTTTTCCGTGTTTGCCCCATCTATTTATATAGGAATATAATAGATGGGGGACGATATAAAAACAGTAGTTTTAACAGGGGGCGCGGCGGAAAGTATGAACCCGTCTTCCTATGAAGGCGGGGCTACAAGAAAGAAAAAGGCTCTTGTTGATAAAAAGATTGTAACAAAGGTTGGTGCAGGCATGAGTCCAGGAACTCTTGACCAACTTGCATCAACACGGGCTCCCGGACCATTACCACCTGCTTTAGAGCCTCGTATAAACATTCCTGTGCTTGGTGCGGCCCAACCAATTCGTATTGGGGGTTCAAGCACTCCCCAAAAAGTCATTCTTGCAAAAACATCAAGACTTAAAAAGGTTTTCTTAGCACCTAGTGTAAAGAGTACCGGCCAAGCCGTAGCCCAAGTCCCTATAAAGAAGAAAAAAACAATGAAACGGATTCGCATTAGTATTGGTGGCAAACAGATTATAAAGGCCAAGACAATCCGTAATAAGTCATCTGGTAAAACGCTAAGCGAAGTCAAGGCGTCTTTAGCAAAGGCTGGGCTCATCAATCCTGATACAAAGGCTCCTGAAGAAGTGCTACGTGGGATGCATGGAGATCTTATGGTCCTCAAAAAACGGGCACTTTAACAGTTAGAACTATATATAAATAGATTTGTCAACACTCTAAACCAATATGTATCAGGAATATAAAAACGCATACGCTCAGCATAGTAGTACCTATGGTGAACATACAGCGATTTTCTACCTTGTAGGGAAATTCTATGAAATGTACGACTCTGTAGATGCAATAACAGGCGTCACAAGCACTTCTATGTCAAAGGTCGTAGACATTCTTGGAATCCAGATGAGTGTTAGAAAGGGCGATGGTCCAAATAAGAGCGACGGGCTCTTTGCAGGAGTGCCAGAACAGAGTTTGCACAAGTATGCAGCTCTTTTAACAAGGGTTGGCTGGACCGTGGTGATTTACGATCAGGTGAAGGATGCAAAGGGCGCCGTTACTGAAAGGAAAGTATCCCGCATTCTTACTCCAGGCACGCACGTGGAAGCGGTTAGCACCGATGCGTGTTATATTGGAGGCATTTGGCTAGAAGATTCACCCTGGGGTTCTTCAGAGCCACCAGCATTTGGCCTAGTAGCAGTGGATCTTACAACAGGGCGTATTCACACCTATGAGGGCACCTGTTCTGGAAAGAAAAGTGCTTGGTCCGCAGATAATGCAATCCATTTCTTCCAAGTCTATTGCCCAAGGGAAACTACACTTTGGTGGCGCGGTGATAATCTTGTGGCGCCGACCGAGGCAATTGTAAAACGGCAATTCGGGCTTGCATCAAAGGTCTACATTCAGGCGGCCTCAAAGGCGGCCCAGGGAGGATTCGAAGTTGAAATTATTCGGGAAGAATTCCTCCGTAGAACAATTCAAATTCAAACTCTTCTTCCAATTCGCACAACTTTACAAATTTCCAAAAGTCCTCGGACCGAAAGAATTCTTTGTGCAACCCTTTTGCGAATTGAAGAAATTTTTCCAAGTGGAACTCAAAAATTCTACTCCCCGGCAGTCTGGAGCCCCCAATCAACCCTCTTCCTAGGAAATCAGGCGCTTGTTCAATTGAACATGATCAGCCACGATGAAACGAACTCGGTGCTAAATCTCTTTCTTGCTACGCAGACGCCTTTTGGACGCCGAGCAATGCGCCAGCGCATCTTGTACCCTTCTGCAGATTTTACTACCCTGAAAAAGTACTATTCAGAAATTGAGGTCTTTGACTGCTTAACTAATTATCTTGCCATCCAGACCTACTTAAAACAAATGGGGGACCTTCCACGAATCCATCGGCGCCTTATTAATGGAGATATTGGACCGAGCGACATTTTAACACTTGATCAGACCTATGTAAGAGCCAAGCAGATTGCAAAGATTCTTGGGCCCACACTGTTAGCCTATAAAGGGACTCCTATTGATGCTATGCACACATCACTAACAGATATCTTTTCTGTGGAAAAGGCTCTAAAAGCCTCTGATACTAGCTTTTGCTTTCAGCCTGGAAAGGCACCAAAGGTTGATAGTTTGGAGGCCGAACTAGAGCGTCTTTCACAAACCCTAAAGGATATTCTAAAAACTATCACGGATTGGATGGGTCTTGGCACCGATGCGTTACGTTATGAATTTAAGGAAACAATGAGTCCAACAATTACTGGCCCAAAGGCGTCTATAGTGGCGCTAAAGCGGTGCCTAGATGCGAAGAATTCTAGTGCGCCCTTTAAGAAAATGGAACTTATTACAAAGAAGTCATCAAGCCATTTAGAAGTTCCTGAGGTTGTTAGTACGTGGTATGCAGTTCAGCGAAACAAGGCCAGCCTACAGGAGGCAATTCGAATTGCAATTGGGCCACTTTGCGATGAAATTGCTTCTAGCAATCTTTCCAACTGGGACCAACTAGAGAATTGGCTCGCCCTTGTGGATGTTTCTTACACAATTTGGAAACGGTCAAAGGAATATAATTTCGTGAAGCCAACGCTCTTAGAAGGCGCCGAATCATCTATTAGTATTAGTGGCCTTAGACATCCTCTTATTGAACAACAGGCGACTAAAGTAGAATATGTAAAACACAATGTTGAATTAAATGGAACAGAAACTGGCTGGCTTGTGTATGGTATGAATGCAAGTGGTAAGTCGAGTCTAATGAAGGCGGTTGGAATTGCGGTGATTCTTGCGCAGGCAGGGGCCTATGTTCCAGCAACAAGTTTTGCCTATGTACCCTTTCAGAGTCTTTTTACACGCATTCTAAATGCTGATAATCTATGGGCGGGTCTTTCGTCTTTTGCAGTGGAAATGACCGAATTGCGGGAAATTTTAGGAAAGGCTAACTCAAAAACCCTTGTTCTTGGAGATGAATTGTGCTCTGGTACAGAGTCCATTAGTGCAACGGCACTTGTTGGGGCTTCTTTACAACATTTGCATAAGTGCAAGGCGAAATTCATTTTTGCCACGCACTTTCATGGGCTTCTTACAATTCCTTCTTTGAATGCGCTACCTTATTTAAAAGTCTGGCATTTAAAGGTACGCTATGATTCTGTAAGTGATGTTTTAGTCTACGAGCGTACCTTGAATCCTGGACCAGGGAGTAGTTTGTATGGACTAGAGGTTGCACGGGCCATGAATCTTCCTGAAGAGATCTTGCAAACGGCTCTGAATATTCGTAAAGGCCTCTTGGGAACAGGGGATGTTTTAACTGCGCCAATGTCTGATTGGAATCCCAATATACAACGGCGATTATGTGAGGTTTGTTCGGCAAATATTATTAATGATTTAGAGGTTCATCACATTCAGCCACGGGCGGAAACAGTTGATTCACATAATAAGGATGGAACACACCAAAATGATTTACGAAATCTTATTGTGGTTTGTTCAAAATGTCATGATAGTATTCATAATTCTACGCTGAGTGTGGGACCGGTTTCTTTGACAAGCAATGGGCCAAAGCGTTCAATTGTTCACAATGAAACATCTGTGAAAAAGAAGGGTCTATCTGATGAAGATATTGGAGTCATTGAAATATACTTGAAGAACTATCCATTGGTTGCACCGAAGCGGGCAATCTTTGATTTAGAGCAAAAGGGTATAAGTATTAGCGCTGCAGCGCTAAAGACATTTAGGCAGGGGGTGTAACAACATTGACGCCAGCAGGGATTGCAGATGCAGGCATTGCAATGTACGAAAGGGGACCCGGAGGGCCCGTGGGCCCAGCAACACCTTGAGGGCCTTGAGCGCCAGCAGGGCCAGCAGGACCTGGAGGACCGGCAGGACCAGCAGGACCGGCAACACCAGTAGTACCAACACCACCCGCCTGAAGGGCTCTTAGGGCAACCTGAAGGGCCGTAATATCGGCACGGAGTGTAACAATTTCACGGCGAAGAGGGTTTCCGCTCTGGTAATTAAGACCACCACCATTAAGTACAGATGACATTCTGTTTTCGGAAGTGATTCATTTCGGTTAAATAAATACGCAGACAAGTAAAATTGACCCAAATCTTTCTATATGAACTATTATAGAAATGATTATTCCAATCCGTTGTATGAACTGTGGCAAGCTTATTGGGGATAAGTGGCGGTTTTACCAGGCTCAACTCAAGGCTCTAAAGGGCGTTGATGCGGAACAGCGGGTATACTTTGATGGTAACTCGATTCCTGATACGGCTGAGAAGAAGGTGCTTGATATGATGAAGGTTAATCGGTCGTGTTGCAGGAAGCACTTTCTTACGCAGGTGGATTTGATTGATAAGATTTAATGCTTTAAAATAATAAAATTGATATTTTTCTCACACTTATTATCATAAAAATGTCAGAATATACAGTTCAAAAAATAACCTTTGGTGGATCTACTTGGTACACATGTTCAAAAGTAGATTGTGTAATCTGGGGCAATGAAACTGATGTATTGCGCCATATTAATAAAAATATTCATAAAACATTGGATGATGTACCTAATCCACGCCCATATACAGGAACAGTGGGTTTATCTGATTATGGAATGGCACAGGCATGTGTTAATGCAAAACGGGAAATTAGAAAAATGAATTTCTTGAAAAGTATCGGTGGAGAAGAAAAATTAATTGAAAATATATTGCACTCATTCTTTAATGAATTAAAATTACTAAATGTAAATTTTAACAGGAATACTATTTATGCACTTTTATATTACTTTGGATTTGAAATGTTTAGAAAATTTGATGATATCTTAACTTCAGTAAAAGCGATTAATGAATTTAGTAAAATTCATAATATTAAGGAACGTCAAGCAAAAGAGGTCTTACAGTCTCTTATTTATAAAGCCAGAACGAATACTTCAGACAAGTATGATGGTGATTTTAAAACAGAGATGCGTGACCTCTTTAAGAGGTATGCTACTACAAATTAGTTAATACCCTCTAATAGAGGATGGATATCTATCTATCACCAGTATATGTACTTATAGCAGGTCTAGTTATAGCCTTTATTTTTTCTAAAGTCCGTGTGCCAATAGCAATCATTGCTATCGCCGCCATTTTCCTCGTAATTTACACAATTTACTATCATGTTTCAATGTTTTCAACAGAGTACAAAGTAATCTCGAGCAGTGAATGGGTAAAAAATATTGGTTCAACAATTCTTATAGGTGCAGTTGTTATACTAGCAATAGGATACATCATATTCTTTTTTAAAAAGGATAAGGCTGTTAATCCATATAAGGCATATTTACCAGAAAGCCAAACACAATCTTGGAATCCAGTTGCAAGTCTTTCAAGAAGTTTTTCACCGAATAGTTCTGGTGTAAGATCACCGGTCCAAGACTTAAGTAATTCACAGCGTAGAAACTATATTTCGGCCCTAGATAGACTAATTTAACAGCTAATGAATAGGAAGATGGTATCAAGAAAGGGAAAGATGTCAAGAAAAGCAAAGAACTTACCCGGAAAATTAATGAATATCCCGGAACTAAAGGAGGCCTTTGGAAGAATCGAGAAAGACACGCATGATCTCTTAAAAGAGGGTCTTGATGAGAAGGCCGCAGTAAAGAAATTCCAAGATCTTTGGAAATCGGTTTTTTTCCGGTCCGTGAATTACGAATCGGCAAAGGCTTTTCTTGATATAAAACGGGGGTCAAAGTCTTCAAAGAAAGGCACACGGAAGCAAAAAGGTGGGTTTGTACCTCTTGCAGGAGCGCCCTTAGACTATACTACACGTCCCGGTATTGACGGTCTACATGGCTCATTTCTTCAGTACCAAACATCAGGCCTCGACTCATATAACAAATTCAACCAAATTGCCATGGATTCGGACCCTCCAACTGCAAATCCTACTCCGCTTGTGCCTGTTAGCATAGGCTCAAATCAGGCGTAGAATTTCATAGATACCTATAAAGCCATATACTTAATTTAAGCACATGGCTCTATAGTGAGCAGAACCTAAACAGTCATTCGGCTTCCTATTTAGAATGGAAGAACCATCTCGCCTTAAGGGCGGCGATGCAAGAGAGCTTGCCGAAAAACTCATTCGGACATATTTCCAGACACAAGACTATCCATACACACGTCATCACATTGAAAGTTTCGACCAGTTCTTATCACAAGACCTAGTGGCCATGATTAAGGCCGAGAATCCCTTTACCCTCATACAAGAGCCTATTGGTTCAACTGGCGTATATGCCTATAAGGCGGAAATCTACGTAGGAGGCCTCAATGGTGACAGAGTGTATATTGGAACGCCTGCAGTATCTTTAAAGGAGACGTCGGAAATTCGTGTACTTCTTCCTAATGAGGCCCGTCTTCGCAATTTAACCTACTCGTCCAGCATAGAAGTCGATATTGTTATTCGTATTACGTATTCAAAGCCGAATCCGTCTGGTGGGAAGCCTATGTCTGAAATTATTGAACTAAATCCTGAAAAGGGCGATGAATTCAAATTCCTTTCCAAATTTCCCCTTTTCAAGATGCCAATCATGTTACATAGTCGCTATTGCCTACTCCACGGAAAGCCACAGGTCTTCTTAAAGGAGGCTGGCGAATGCATTTATGATTCAGGGGGCTACTTTATTGTGGACGGCTCAGAGAAAGTGCTTATTACGAGCCAAGAGCAGGCCTTTAACACGCTTAATATTGTTAAGCAGGACCGTGATCCGCAAGTAGGGCTCTACGCCGCTATTTCGTGTTTAAATTCAACAACACGGCAAATTAAACGGATATCCTTCAATTGGCTCAAACGCCAGAGTGTACTACAGGTTACTCTGCCCTTTGTGAGAAAGCCGATTCCCATTTTCCTGCTATTCCGTGCAATGGGCCTCCAGTCCGATGAAGACATTGTACGGGCCATTGTTCCTGACCCAGATTCTGTGGAGGCATCTATGTTGGAGCCCCTACTTCACGAGTCCATTCTAGAGGCCTTCCCTTTTCTCGATACGTATTCTGCGGTCCAGTACATAAAGGTCCTAACAAAGGGCTTTTCAGAGGCCCACGTACTTAATATCTTATACAATCAAACTTTTATTCACGTTGCGCCGAATCCTGGAGCACGTATTGCCTTTCTTGCAGAGTGTGTACGAAAGATTCTAAGAGTTCTTGCGGGACTCGATAAGCCGACGGACCGTGACGATATTCGGAATCAGCGCTGTCTAACAAGTGGGGTTCTTACACGGTCTTTATTTCAGGGGGCATACTTATCCTGGAAGAAATCCAGTCTTCTTACAATTGACAAAGAATACCAGTACAACAAGAGTTTATATGTGGATACAAACTTCCAGAACCTTTTCCAAACGGGTTCCTTAGCCAAAATGCTACGTGCAGGAATGATTACTGAAAAGGTCATGCGGGGATTTAAAGGAAAGTGGGGCGATGCAAGAGGCGGGGAAGATGGTGCCGGCGTTATCCAGCCCCTTTCACGTCTTTCATACCTTGACTTCATGTCGCATTGTCGCCGTGTTGTTCTTGATTTTGACACAGGCATGAAAATGGCGGGGCCGCGGCGTCTACACACAAGTCAATTCGGATATTTCTGCACAAATGAAACACCTGGTGGAGCCTCTATTGGAATCACGAAGAATCTCAGTATTTTAACATCGATTTCTATTGCGACGGATCCGACTCCCTTAATCAAATGGCTACTTGAGCGGGGTGGCCTTCTCGGCTGTGACCAACTCACATGGGACCTACAGAAGATTGTTGTGCCTGTCTATGTAAATGCGGGCATTGTTGGCTATACACTAAAGCCCCAGATCCTAAGAGATGTGTTAAAGGCGTTCAAATGGACAGGATGCCTTCCATCATCGGCGTCAATTAGCTTTAGTATGAATGAGCGTCGCCTAAACATCTTCTTAGACGAAGGTCGTCCTATTCGCCCCCTTATACATTTAGGGGAAGGTGGATCCGTTCCTATAAGTGCACTAAAGGCGACAAACTGGCGGGACTTAATTCTTGGCACCTTTCCTTATACACAACAACGTGGACTCTACCAGTCAGGCTTTGTAGATCCTTTAGAAACAAGCAAGAGCGTTGAACTCACAGATTATATTAAGTTGCTAAAGCCCCATCTAAGCGCCCTTGAGTACGTGGACCCGAATGAGGCGAATGAGGCCTATATAGCCATGTACGCCGAGTATATTAAACCTGAATCGAGCCATTTAGAAATCCACCCAAGCACCATTATGGGTCTTCTAACGTCGATTATCCCATTCCCAAATCACAATCAGTCCCCTCGTAATCAACTCAGTTGCTCCCAGAGTAAGCAGGGCCTCTCGGTCTATACCACAAACTATATGAATCGCTTTGACAATATGGTGCATGTGTTAGGTTACGGTGAGGCGCCCCTTGTTCGCACGCTGTACTATGACTATTTAGCGGATGGCCAAATGCCCTATGGCCAGAATTTGGTAGTGGCGATTGGCTGTTTCACAGGCTACAATCAGGAGGACGGCATTGTATTTAATGCGGATTCATTCCAACGTGGAATGTTCAGAAATATGACCTTCCGCTCATATGAAACCTTTGAGGAAGATGATGAAATGACAAAGACAAAGACACGGGTGGCCAATCCACGGCGGATTCCTGGATGGACTTCCTTAAAACCTGGTATTGATTATTCCAAGCTTGACGACCGTGGCATTATTCGGGTCGGCGAATATGCCGATGAAAACACGGTGCTTGTTGGAAAGTACATGCAGAGTTCAACGGGTGACATGAAAGATGCGTCGCTTACTGCACAAGTCTGGTCATCAGGACGGGTCGAAAAGGTGGCTGTTATGATTAATAATGCGGGGCGGGCCCTTGTAAAGATTCGCATTGTGCAGGACCGTGTTCCTGAACTCGGCGACAAATTTAGTACTCGCCACGGGCAAAAAGGCACTATCGGTATGCTTATAAGAAGTCATGATATGCCACGGACAAAGGATGGACTTGTTCCTGATATGATTGTGAATCCTCACTGTATGCCGTCACGAATGACAATGGCGCAACTTATAGAGTCACTTATGGGAAAGGCTGCACCTGAACTCGGTGCAGTAGGAAATGCGACGGCTTTTATGAATGAGGGCAATCCGTCGGCAACTATTGGCAAGGTGCTACAAGAGCAACTAGGAATGAATGCGCTCGGTGATGATATCTTATATGATGGTATGTCGGGTCAAATGGTTCCGTCGTCGATCTTTATAGGAAATATCTATATTATGCGCCTAAAACACATGCCTGAGGACAAATGGAATGCACGTGGGGCGGGACGGCGTGAGCAGAAGACACGCCAGCCGACGGGTGGGCGTGGAAATCAGGGTGGCCTACGTATTGGTGAAATGGAACGGGACGCCATTGTTGGCCACGGTGTCATGGATTTTGTCCGTGAATCCTATATGAAGCGTGGAGATCATTATTCGACCTTTATATGCAATAGTTGCGGAACAATACCGATTTATAATGAGGCCAAGAATCTGTATATTTGTTCTTTGTGCGATGGGCCGGTGAACTTTATAGGAAATACATCAAATAATCTGGACATTGTTTCGCCGACTAAGCGGAGTCTTGTATCCTTTTCCAAGATTGAGATTCCTTATTCTATGAAACTTCTGGACCACGAACTCGGATTTTTTATGAATATTGGTATGCGTATGTTGACCACAAAGGATGTGACGCATTTACGGGGGGCGCCACTTGTTGATTTAACAGGGGAGCAGGTCGCAGTTGCACTAAAAACGGCGCTACCTGAACGTGTTTACCCTGAAACGTTACTACCTGAACGCCTTGAGGTTAAAGAGGAGCCAACAGTGTCTGCGGAGGATTTATCTGGGCTCGGCACTACTATTGAAGAACAAAAACCAGTTAATGCAGTTGTCTTAAACGCTGCAATGAATGCTGCGGTAAATGCTGCACTTAATTCAACATCTAGTAGCCCGTCTAAGGTTCAGAGTGAGACAATTAATGCTGCAGTAAATGCTGCGGTGTCTGCTGCTAACTCCGTGAATACTGGGTTAACAGGGCCTATTGGGCCTAGTAATGCTGCGACTAACTCACTACAACTAAATGTTGCTAGTCCGAGTGGTCCCACCTTCTCTGAGGAAGAGCCAATTGGGGAAGATGAGTATGAGACGCTTGGCGGACTTACTGGGGCAAACAGTGGCATGAATACTGGTATGAATGCTGGTATGAATACTGGGGCAAATGCTGGTATGAATTCTGGAACTAATGCTAGAAATTCTGGTTTCACAGGAGCAAACACTGGAAGTATAAATGTACAAACAAATTCCCAGCCGGTTCTTGTTGTTCCAATGAATGTTTCACAGCAACCATCCTCCCAGTACATTCCTCCTCCTGCGCCAGGGGCTCCGCCAACGCTTGCCTTTGATACAAGTGAACCTGTTCTAAGAAATTTAGGATTACCTCAAACAAATGCAAATTCAAATTCACGCCGCCAACGCACTAATAGCAATGCATCAGCAGGCTCTGCAAACTCTGCAGCTAATTCCGCTGCTAATTCAGCACCAAACGTAAAAGTGAATGTTGTAAAGGAAGGGTCTTAAGCGCCCAGAGTAAAATTGTAACTCCAAATCCGTTCTACTCTAAGTAGAATGGATTATGAAACAGTAGATATTCTTTTCCGCAGTCGCCAGACTCTTCTTGATATTCTTAAGGCAAAGGGATACAATGTGACGCCTTATCTTAAATTCGGCCCCTTTGAGATTGAATCAATGGCCTCGTCCTCAAAGGAGGGTGCACTCCGAATGGATCTTGTAAAGGAAGATGGTGGAAAGTGCCGTGTAGAGTATGCGATCCCTCGTGTAAAGAATCGGCTAACAGGGTTCCTCAATAAGCTTCTTAATGATGAAGAGGGCGAGCCCCTTATTGACCCTGAGACGACCGAGGTGATTGTTATTACGCTCGAGGCAATTGGCGACAGTTTCAATACGGCTGCACTGAATGCGTGGAACAAGCAGAAACTCCGTATTAGTTTCTTTGATGCAAATACGCTTGTAAGTAATCCTATTAATCACGTACTTGTTCCGAAGCATACCTTGCTTCCAGAGTCAGAGCACGCCGAATTTATGAAGGCGCACTACATTCAGTCAAAGTACACTCTACCGATTATTAAATTCCACGAGGATATTATTGGTCGTATTCTAGGTCTTGTTCCCGGTGATATTGTTAAGATTATTCGCCCAAGCCCTCAGGCCGGCGAATGTAAGACGTATCGTATTTGTATGCCTTAATTAGTTATGGCAAATTGTGATCCATCTATAAAAAAGCATATTGCAAATACAACAAATTTTTCAGAATGGGTTTCACAAGTAACAGCAAAAATAACAACTGTAAGTGGAATACAAAATCCTACAATAGATGATATTAATTCTTTGACTATACTGGCTCAAGAGATAAAGGATCATCAAGACTGTATAACTGAATCAACAAATTCTGGAGGTGATTATTCTACAGTTACAACAATGCTTAATGATACAAATGGAGCAATTGAAAAGCGTAGTCACGATGTGGCAATATCTTTTGACCGTGCCCAAACTGCAAGAAATCCTGAACGTAATCGTGGCTATTACGATGGCTGGTTTCCAATTAGTCGCCCTTTAAAGCATTATACTATTCCAATACTCATTGGAGTATCTCTATTTTTATTCTCACTTTCCCTCTTTTATCTACTATCCCTTTTCGGATTTAATATGGCTTTTATGATTAGTCTACCGCCTGTTATAACAGGGCCACTAAATAGTTACGGAAATAAATCATTATATACATCAAAACCCTTCCTTATTATGACAGGCATCGCAGTTGTATTACTTGGTTTAACAATTTATGGGTTTGCCAAGTAATAAAAGGGGTGTCTACCATCTAGTACATTAGTCTACTGGCTAGACTGTACTTAATTTAAGTACATAGTGGTAGAAATGGATGCTAGTTGCGACCCAGTAAGAAGTCAACAAGAGGCTGAGGCGCCTGTACTCACTGCTTTATTACCAGTAAAGGGGCTACGTAGAGACCTAAGTGGTAATCTTACACGTGATTCAATTAGTACTGTGCTAGAGGCAGTAAAGAGTCTCGGTATAGTTATTGATTCAGATTCAACAAAAATTGCAGTTCTTCAAGAGGCCCGCACTGCACTTTGTAAACTTAATGCGCAATTCCAATTTCTGCTCAAGATGCTTGTTTCAATGATTTCCCGGTCTGAAGTGAATATGATTGATCCTAAGATTTTTGAGACACTGAAGGGCAAGAATCAGGACATGCAGGACGTCTTATCTGTCTCCCGGTATGTACTTACTATGGACATGAGTACTATGACTGAAGGCTTTCTTGGCACTGTTCAATCCGACCCATTTAAGGAGCTAAAAGAGGCCTTTGAAACTACTGCAACCACTGTTGCCAATAATTCAAATATGATTACTACTGGGCAGTACACAGTTGCTGAGGACCGCACTTTAGACGTATCACGTGAGAAGAATACATATGCGGAGCGCCTCACAAATCTATATGGACTCATGAATGTTACTGCAATTGGACTTCTTTTCTATATTATGTATGCGGGATAAGTAGATATGGACACTAGAGAACATTCAAAAAAACGGGAAATTGAAATTAACGAGTGGAATTATCATGCTAAAATGGAGACACTCTTTTCATTACAACTCCTTTTTGTCGGTCTTTCTGTCGCACTAATTCTAAGTGTTTTAGCAAAATATGGCTTTTTCTCCCGGCTTTTTGCAATTTACATGGGTCTAGCAATTGTTGCAATTGTTCTAATAATTGCGATTATACGCCAACTCTACACCAAAAATATACGGAATAAGCGCCATTGGAATGAGCGTCAATTTACAGGGGATAATTCACTTGCGTCACTTGTACCTCAAAGTGTACTAGCTGCAACGGCAACGGTTAATGCACAAATGTGTAATGGAGCAGCTGTCGGAAAACCAGCGGTTGTTTCATGCCCTTAGAGTAGTGTATGGGTGCTTCTATAATTCCAATTCTTTTTGGAAGTTTAATGGCATCTATTGATGTAGTCACTTTTGGAATCTTAAAAAGCATACAATTAAAGTGGATTTCACCATTTTATTTAATTGCACCAATGTTATTGTATGGCTTTCAGCCATATATATTCCTAAAGTCGCTCAATTATCAAGGTGTTGCAACAATGAATGTACTTTGGGATTTAATAAGTACGGTGTTTGTTACAATTGAGAGTAAATACCTGTTTAACGAAATAATCAGTAATAGAAAGATGCTAGGAATTGTTTTATCATTAGTATCTATATATTTACTCTCGGGTTAATTAGATGAACACCGTCAATCTTGAACACTACGCTGATTTTGGAGATGTGCGCCTAGGGCAACTAAGGGTTGATAGAAATGGACTAAATAGTGCAAATGCTACTGGACCCGTCAATAAGATGTTTGATGATTACGTAAAGGTTGTTAGAAGTCTTGTGTCTAAGATGCGTATAAGCACACCCGAAGAACTAAAACGGTGTGCAGAACAGTCAATGACTACCAAAATGATGATTAAGGGTAGAGAGCCAAGTATAAAGAAGACTGAGGCGGTTGGGGAAATTTTTGATAAGTATGCTGCGCTAATTGATGAACTTGTTGCGCAGATTAAAGTATCTAAAAATCGCACACGCCGCCTAAGTAAGAAGCGGCCATTTAGACCGTGAAATTTTAAATGTATATATTAGATATGCCAAAAACTAGAAGAAGACAAGCGAAATTTAAATTAAAGAAAACTCTTAAAAAACCACTGAGTGTAAAGAAATTTTCACGTAAAATTAATGAAACACTTAGAAAAAAAGGGTTCGCAAAAGCAAATAGAAATATAAGGCTAGCAGAATATTTAAATCCAGAAGATATTACAATTGAAAAAATGAATGAAATTATTGGAACATATAAATTAATAGATGAAGATGTTGCAACCCCTGTTGTAGAGTACCTTACAGATTTTAGTGAAGAAACAGAAGAATGGGAGCGTATGGATTCAAGTATAAAAAATAATGACTGTTTAATTCACTCTTTTTTAACAGCAACTTGTCCTAATTTTCGTAGATGTACAAAGGCTAATAAGAATGAAATTGCGAGTTTTTTCCGCAGAGTAGTTTTTTTAAATCTTCCTATTGTTAAATGCTATAGCCTTGTTTCAGATGATTATGCAGAAATGTCTGCTAGAGTGATGAGTGAAGATTTTTTACAAGAACCTGAATTATTTCTGCTCGCCGCACAATTTAAATTTCGTGTGCTATCTGCAAGTGAGCAAGATGATGGAAATAAACTCTATTTAATTGGCTCTGAACAAATATCAGCAGTATTAACAGAAGCGTGTTTTGACCCTGAAACAGATGACAGTGAATGGCCCATTATATGTATATATACAAATATGCTACATTTTGAGGCAGTAAGGGCGCATGGAGATTATGAAATTGCTGAAGAGCAAGTAGAATCAGCAATTGAAGGACTTTAAGAAAAATTAGTTGCCATTTGCCCGTCCAAATGCCGTATAAACGCCGGCGTATCTAACTCGCCAAAAATATAGGTTCCATATTTTTGATGTGTTAACTTTATACACTAGAAAGTATATTTGACCGGTTCTTTAAGAAATTAATAGATGTTGTTTCAACAAGAAGGCCACCATTCACGTAAATACCATAATTCATCTTTTCATCGACATGTTCTAGTGCAAGGTGCATAACTGTGTAAAGACCCTTTGAGGTCCAGGGAACAGCACGCTCATCTACACAAGCCATTAGGCGATACTTGCCCTCTGTCACAAAGACACCAGTCTTCTTATTCAGGGCATTTGTTTCCACATCTGTAAGTTTGTCTACAAGGATTGAATGGCATCCTGTTATGTATAGGTCCTCAGTGAGTTCACTATAATTTACGGGACTGCATAGGTATAGGCGGTTTTCAATACGATCAGTGTGCCACGGGTTCTCTAATTCGGATGAACCAAGGACTTCGACCTTCTTGTAGCCACTCTTGGACGTTTTGACTAAATCGCCTTTTTCTAGAGTTTCAATGGGTCTATAGACTTCTACGCCGTCTACAAGGGTTAGAATCTTTGTGCCTTTTAGGAAGCATGGGGTCGTAGGATATAAAAAGTAATAGTCGGCTGAATTTAATACTGTACCATTTGGATAAATTACATTTGTTGGTGAACTACCCGTACTATTTGATGCTATTCTCCAGTGCGTATATGATCCACTTGGTCCAGGGCTTAGATCACCAACAGTATAGGAACTTGAATATCCAATACTATTAGTATTTGCTAGTGCATCTACTTCGCTTGGGTAATATGTTATAGGAGTGAATCCAACAGGATTTGCACGCTCGCTCATGGGACCAAGTATAAGGCGTGGCTCAGACCCCGTATTTATTGTAGAATGTTCAACACCTTCACTAAAAATGAAGCCCTTATTGTCAACTATAGGGTATGACACATTGTCAAGAATAAGGTCTCCACTAGCACCTGTTAGATAGACTAAGTAGGTATTTAGAAAGACAGATACACCAGAATCCATGTGCGGTGGTGTATTTCCTTGAACCCATCTTATGGGTAATTCACATACATTGACAAGATTTATGTTGAATTTTTCGGCTAACACATCCCTAATTGGCTCTGGGATGAATATACTGAAAAATACTGAATTGGGGCCATCAGTAAGTTTAGCTTTAGCAGCGGCAACCTCTGGTAGTTGAAGTAACTCTGCTAAGTACTCGGCCGGAAATAGGTCACTTATAACTTGTGGCATTCTGCATATCAAATACAAATAAAAATTGAAGTCTAAGAAATTTTTGAGAAGAATCTACTAGAAAATGGTTGAGTACACTCTTACTGTTTTCAAGAATGGGATTCTTCAGAACACTGTTGAGAATCTGAGTTTGCAAGATGCCTATGTACTTGCAAAGCCTCCACAGATGAATCCACACAATAATCGGTGGCACTTTATGATGTATAGTGCAGTGGTTGAGCGTATTGGAAAACTTATTGATGGGGAGCCGTTGCTTGTTGCGTATGAGGAGGAGATGGGGGAAATGGATTGTGTGTATAAGTATATTAAGAGGGTTGCACAGGTTTGATTTTATTAGTATATAAAATATACTAATAGAAACAGAAACAGCGACCTTTGGGCATTTTTATTTCGTTATAAGATAACGAAATACAAACGCCGACCTATTGCTCTTTTTATTAGCATATTTTATATGCTAATAAAAACGCCGACCTATTGCTCTTTTTATTTCGTTATAAAATAACGAAATAAAAACAGCGATCTTTGGGCATTTTTATTTGCATATTTTATATGCAAATAAAAACGCCGACACCTGAAGGATTCGAACCTTCGCTCCATAAGGAAATGGGTTAGTAATCCATCGCATTAACCACTCTGCCAAGGTATCGTGGGGTTTTGTACCATTTGTAAATGGTGTAGGGGCTTTAAGTCCTGCAGTAAATCTATTAGTATAATAGATGAGCGCAGAACACGTGCACTTTTTCTTTACCATGAAAGAGCAGATTAAGTTATATCATTGGCAAACCCGTATTTATAGTCGCCATAAGGCTACGGATGAAGTACTAAAGGCTTTAGATGAAAGCATTGACAAATTCGTTGAAGTCTATATGGGCAAGTACAAGCGTCCGAGACTTTCTGCAGGTACAAATACTGTGAAGTTACAGAATCTTTCTGAAACGGGCGCCGTGAAATTTGTGAATGGGTGTGTGGCGTACTTAAAAAAGGGTATAATGAAAGGTATAGCACCAAATGACACGGATTTACTAAATATTCGTGATGAGATGCTTGGGGAACTGGACCAACTTTTATATTTATTTAGTCTGCGTTAAAGGGATCTACGTCTAAGTACAGCCCATCCATTTCGATCATTACCCTCTGCAGAGATAGACCAGCCATTTTCTAATAGGTACGGTTTAACATCACAGTTTTTCATTACATGTAAATCATCAAGTACAATAATTTTAGGCTCAAGTTTAAGGTAGGTCTCCATGTCAGAAAATCCGCAGAATTCTCCCCCACCTGCAACTACAACATCAATAGATTTAGGAAGATTTACTATTGGGGCTTTCTGAAAATCAATAACATCCTGTTGGTAATGTATATCAAAATGATTCTTGACATCGTTAAAAGTTGGGTGTGCAATTATCTCCGTTTCTGTTAGCATTTTATTGCTGAGTTTACCATATAGAAGTTCTAGGCAAGAGGGAGTTGGTTCCCAATTACTACAGGCAAGATTATACATATTTAGATTGGCTTCTACGCTATAAATCTTACAGATATTTTTGTCATGTAGCCAATCTACTAATACTTTAGTACTACCTAATCCATTCCATGTTCCAATATCAAGAAAGGTTTTATGCTCAGGAGATCTTGCAAGTTTATACAATTCTACTCCAAGGGGAGATAAAGGGGTGATCTGACCAAGCATATATTATTAATATAAATTATTCTTTAGACTTTAAATGAAAATGTTGTTTATGTTTATACTTGGACATTGTTACCGGTGACTTCTTAAGTTTCTACGTGTATTTCTTTTTCCATATTTTCTCTTACGAGACCCTCCTTTGGCTTTAGCTGGACCACCCTTATTATTAACCGCACTCTGGGGTCCAGCTGGATGAACCTTAGCAGTAACAGCAGGAATATATCCAGCTGGATGAACCTTAGGACTACTAGCCTGATGTCCAGCTGGATGAACCTTAGGACTACCAAAGACTCTGTTAAATAATGATGGCATTCTCCTATAATACTATATTTTAATCTAAATGTCCTATCTAAAAAATTGAGCCTATATTTGATCCTATTCTTGCAACAAGCACCATGGACTATTCTAGAAAAACCCGTGAAGAATTGATTGCAATTTGCAAGAAAAAAGGCATTAAGGGCTATAGTGGAAAGAACAAGGCCCAGATCATTTTGCTACTGCCTGAGGAGCCAGTTCGCAATCTTATTGTAGATAATACTGCGAATTACAAAGTCATCTCCCTCTTTTCAGGAATGGGTGGAATGGATATTGGCTTTGCCGAACAGGTCGTTGTTCATAAAAACAGTGTTCAACCCGATTATGTCGAAAGTGAATATACACCTATTGAGGGGTTTGTAAATCTTAAACGACTCCCTTTTAGCACTGTTTTACAGAATGATATTCTTTCTGAAGCAAAGCGGGTCGCAGAATTAAATAACTGGAACCATAATTATCAACTAAAGGATATTCGTGATTTGCTGAAGGATAATTTCGCCTTTCCTCAGGCAGATGTTGTAACCGGTGGGTTTCCTTGTCAGGATTTCAGCCATGCAGGAAAGCGCAAGGGATTTGATGCTGCCAGGGGTACACTTTATCAATCCTATGTGGAATTGGTCAAGCGTGTAAAGCCGATCATATTTGTGGCGGAAAATGTGAATGGGCTTCTTACCATGCCTGGAAATCCGATTAATATAATTATTGCCGATTTTGCAGCAGTCGGCTATAATGTAAAATACCAGCTTATCAAGTGCGAAGAGTATGGTATTCCTCAAACACGGTGGCGTGTGATTATTATGGGGATTCGTCTTGACAAGAAAGGGGATCTTCCTGATGACTGGAACATTATTGATGAGAATAAACTAACGTGTCACATTCGGCATTATTTCAAGCATCTTGAAGAACCGTCTGTTAGCACTGATCCGGCCATGCAGGTCTATTCAAAGGCTGCACGGCTTGCAAAGGGGCAAGGACAAAAGGAGGTGGGACTCGATGAGTTTGCTCCAACAATGCGGGCAGAGCATCATGGAAATATCGAATTTCGTAGGATTAATGGGGGTAAGAATGAGAAGGAGCTCGGTGAGCGTCGGCTGAGCGTGCGAGAGGCGGCACTAATTCAGACCTTTCCTCCTGAGTGCAAACTTACGGAACCTGATAAGCCGACCAGTAAGGCGTATAAGCCGATTGGTAATGCTGTGCCACCGCTACTGGGCTATATTATTGCGAGGAAGGTAGAGCAGATTTTGAAAAAAAGTAAAATTGAAGAATAAAAATCGTATGTGGGGTGTTACCAAGCCAACATGTCTACTCTTTTCTGGGAGAAGATGTGCATGCCTCTTACTCAAGCTACAGCACAGCTACTGTTTACAAAACAGGCTGAGCTGGCACAAATCAAATGGACTGATGGTGAAGCAAATACTGACAGTGGTTACTCAAAACTGACATGCATGTGTTGTAGTGAGGTATGGGCTAGTATGAAAGAACTATATCCAGAGTGTAATGATTACTCTATAACATGTGAATCTCCAGATGTGTCTATTAAGTTTTGGAAAGATTCTAAAGTTATTTTCGTAGCTAAGATTGAACTGAAGTCTGGTAAGGCTAAAGGGATCATTCCAGGCTCAACAATACTTAAGCTTGATATCAACCAGCCTGTAATCTTCTGTCTTAGAAATGAATCCGAACGTACTTTCAAGATTCGTTATGGCCAATACTCTAACTGTATAAATGAATCTGATATTGATACCTTTCAAGATAGATCGCCTAGACCGTTTGTTAACTTTAACAAAATGACCGAGATTGATACTCCACTTGAATATAGCCACAAAGATAAGAGTGATTGGATTACACATTATGCAAAATGCGCACTATTTCGGATTAAGGAGTGTTATCAGACTTGGCAGGATCGTCTAGTAAATGCGATTCTAAATCAGTTTATAAAGGAAACAAGCATCGAAGAGTTTATTAAACTCAAGTCAAAACTATCTTAATCGGTTTAAAAACTAATCGAATTATCTAAATAATATTGATATGTTTTTATCGCTTTATTATTTGAAATAGTGTGAACTGCATTTGTTATTTGTTCAATTCTTTCTGGTGTATAACCTTCTGTAATTAAAAGGTGTGAAAGAAGAGTGTATGTTTCTTCATGTAATAGTCTGTGTATTTCATTATCATAGTTATCTTTTTTTAAGGTGATTATATATTCATCTAAACCTATTACGTTAAATGGATGCTTTCTCCACTTATATATTTTATTTTCAGTAATATTAACAGTGCAAACTACACGTGCTTTTTGCTGGGTATCTATTTCATATATACCTTCAATAACACTTATATATACTTTTATATCATCGGGATTTATATTATCAGGATAATAGTAATCCGTATATAATTTGGCGTAGTAGTTCATATTAATAGTGATAGTAGGTACTTTAGACTATTCTGGATTGTCTTCAACATTCTCATCTTCACTACTATCCCACCATTGTGAAGTATCGTGATTATTATCAAAATTATCAAGTTGTTCAGATAGAAATATTTCTACAAACTCGAGAACTTGATCTAAATTAGAATTATTTTTTGTTATACTAGTAAATGAACTAATAGCATAAAGTAAATTTTTACCTGCTAACCATAATTCTGAATTTAATTTTTCAGGTATATTTACTCCAAAGTGTTCTTTAAATCTATTCTGATATCCGTAGCCAAATACCATATCTGCTTCACAACTTAACCACATATCAAACATTTGTCTCCAATTTTCTGAAATGCGGGTTTTACAAAATGCAATTAGTGATTCTCTAAATAACTGAAATTTTTGAGCATATTTCATTCAAGTACTATTCTTTAAATAATTATTCTTTTAGATCCGCGGTTATTTCAAACTGGCATTTATAACCTACGTCTTGTTTTTATGGCTTCTTCTTTTGAACATTCAGATGCTTTATTTTCTTCAGTAATAATTTCTAATATTTTATCAATTGCATTACTTTTGAACCATTCTCCACATAGTTTATATTCTATTAAATCCATATGAAGTTTCTTTTCATCTTTTGGCGTTAAATTTGGATACCAACAAAGCAAATTAAGGTCTTCAACGCTAACTCTATCTTTAATTTCATCAGGACATCTACAAGAATAAAACCCCCTATGTGCTATTCTACTCCAAGCATTATTCTTACAATAATGACCTACTTTAATTGCATCAATGTGATTTGACTTATAAACATATACACCCATTATATGTTTATATGTTTAATATGTTAAAGTGTCCAATAGTCTAATATTTTATTTAAACTGATTTTATTATAAATGCTTTAGGCTATATATCTAAAGACACACAGATATTTCTATAGAGTATGACTGAAAAATTACAACTAGGTGCTCTAGAATCAGTAACTAATAGATATGTTTTACCTTCTAATGCATCAAAAGATAAAACATATAAATGTGCAGATTGCTCTCAAAGGGTTCTTTTAAAAAAGGGGACAATAAGAAGAGCTCATTTTTCTCATTATTCTCTTACGAATACATGTTCATACTATGAACATCCAAATGAAAGTCAAATGCATAAAGATGCCAAATATAAAATAGCAGAAAGATTAAACAATAAATTTCCTATAACTATAAATACATATTGTTCTAAATGCGGTAGTTCTCCTGGAGCATTTTATGATTTAGAAATAGAGTATCTAGATGGAGATAATGCAGTACTTGAATATAGAGATATTAATAATAAATGGATTGCAGATGTAGCATTAGTAAATAATGGTAAAGTAAGATATATTTTTGAAATAAAACATACACATGCTACTATAACGAATGTAAGACCTGAGCCATGGTTTGAATTTACGACTGAAGAAATATTTGAAGAAGAGGAAAGAATTTTAAAAAATGATCCTACTGATATTCTTGGACAAGAATATTTTTTTTGTTGTACAAGAACTACAAAAAACAGATGGTGTGATGACTGTAGAATATTATCATATGACTGGATAGATAATCTTCCTCGACTAAATAAAAAGGTAGGCATCGAGGGCAGATGGTCTCAAGAAAAACCTTGTATAATATGTAAAAGAAAAGAGTATAATCCAGTGTTTATTCGTGGGCATCGGCAAATTTGTAAAATGTGCCTGGGTCCATCTGAACAAAAGTTAAAGGATGAATATGGTAATTCAAATTGTATGATTATGGATGATTAGTTTGGATAACATCTTGCCTTAAACACATCCATATTTTCAGTTCCCATTGAAAGATTACAAGAGCCACACACAGGTCTTAGATTAATTGCAGTATCTGTCCCACCATTTGAATGAGATACAATATGACCTGCATGCCAGTCATCAAATACATCTAACCCCTTTTTACAGCAGAAGCAAGAACCCTTTGTAGAGTCGCCAAACTGGGTTTTCCAAGCCTCTCCACGAATTTTCTTAGGGATTGTTTTGCGTGGTTTTACATGAGTATTTCCATTTCTTTGATCTAAATTATAACGCATAGAACATTGAGCAACGCATGGGTATGAAAGACATTTAATACAATAACTCCCAGATATAGAATATTCTCTCTCTTTAGCTTCTCTCTTAATTTTAGCCCATTCTTTATTTGTCATAGGTGTTACCATTTATTATATAATATTTAATAAATAATATCAATTTTTATTGGCAGGCATATCGTATTTTTATAAAATCTATTATGTACGTTTTACCTTGCGTGTATGCGTGCGTTGCTTTGCACCACCGCCTTCTGCGGCTTCGTCATCTGCGTCTGCTTGAATATTATCATTTAAACTCTCCTTAATAGTTTTTATATCAGAAGCATTAATATGTAATAATCTATACACTTCAGAATCGGCTTCTGATTTTACAGGTATAAATGGTATTATACCCCAAATAAAAGCGGGTACATTCATAGCACCAGCATATATCTTAGTAATAAATCGCATTGCTTCTGAGCGTGATAAAACCCATATCAATAATGATTTTGTTATACCATCAGGTATTGTAATATATTTACCACTACCATCATCTCCTGCCCCTGGTGCATCAGAAATTTTGAATATATGACTTCCACCCCCATCAGGTTTATCAGGAGAATAACGCATCCATACACGACTTATATATACGTGTGATTTTGCTGGTTTTTCTTTACTTGTAGTTAAGTATTTTTTATCTTTACCAAATAATATTTTATCTGATATTTCTTTTAGTTTTATATCGTTATACTGCGTTGGTGTAGGAGTTTCTAAATCTACCATCAATTCTCCATTATCAAACTCTACCTTTGTTTCTTTATCAAACGCCTCCTTCTTACATATTACAGCACAAATCGTAGTTGATATTATAGTTGGAAGAAAATCTTTATTAACTGTATGATATATAAAAAGCGGGTTAAAATGTTTTATTGCTTCATTTGCTTTATTGGGTATTAGTATTTTATTCGGTATAACATATAATAAGTATCCATTATCTTTTATTATTTTATTTGCTAAATCTATAAAATAGACATAGAACATCATATTGCGACCCTTTTGAAAGGGGGGATTTCCCATAACAATATCATACTTTTCAGGAAACCCTTTCCCCTTTAACTTTACTGGTGTTAATTCTAAACTATTTGCAGTTAATATATTAGGCGTACATCCTTCACACAATGTTTCAAATATTCTTCTTGCTATACGATTGTTATTGCTTTGTAATTCAATCATATATAACATATTCTCAATAATATGCTTTCTACGTTTCTTTTCATTTGGCTCCCATTCTTTCAAGCCTTCATCTAACTTGTAGAATATTACTACTGGGAAATTCCCTATACCATTGGCTGGATCTATCCACTTTAAATCTGGATTCTTCCATACACTTTTTGGTAAATGAGCCATAATTTTTTCAATTAGTTCTATAGGTGTAAAAACTTCTCCAGCCTCTTTCTTTTGCTTCTGCCTTGGTGTCAAACGCTTATGTATTATTGCAAGTATCTTATCTTTACGCAATGATTTTTCATCTATTTTGCCTTTCATCTGACGAAATACGCTTTCACTACTATTGAATGCGAAATCTTTTACAGCTGCAATAAGAAGATTAGATAATAAATTATCTTTATCTTCATCATCCTTTTGTTTTATATCTGTTCTTGAACGAACAAGACTTAGAACATTCCGTCGGAGACTACTTCCCTCTTTATTTGTTACATCACCTTTATATTCTTCTAATGCGTCTTTAAGATTTGTTGCAGTGCTTGTAATGGCAAGGTACTTTACAAAATCTGCCACAGTTTCAATAAAATTATCTATTACAATTTCAATATTTTCACCTGGAGTAGGTGCATCTTCAGATTCATCTGGTTCTTTTGGCACTCTTATAATAAGTCGTCCTTTTTCAAGAGTTACTTTACTGCCTTCTTTTAAACCTATGCTACTTAATGTTGCCTCTAACTTTTTAGAACTAAATTGCCCCGCTATTTTACCTACAAATTCAGAATCTATACCACGCCTGATATTGTCACCCAACTTCTTCTCAAATCCACCTATATCTTCATTAATTCTATACTCATTAGATGAGTCTTTTTCTGCCATTTCAAATAGTTCACGTAATTTATCCTGAAAAGATAGTGGTTTTGCATCAGAACCCTTCTTTAAATTATATTCAAATATATCAGAATCCCATGAATAAGTATCATAAATAATATCTAAAATCTGCGATGCTGTATTTGAAGACTCGTGTGATGCTCTTGTATATCCATAAAGTGCAGCCAAAGTTCTAACTGGATTAAGATCCACAATAAACGCAGATTTTTTACCTGGGCTTGGCGTTAATGCTCTATACATTTTTTGTATTATATCATCGGGTGATTTTTTTTCATTGAATAAGAATACTACATCAGTACAAGGTAAACTAATACCCATACTTAACTTTTCACCCGCTAAAATAAGAAGACCTTTTGGCGTGCTTTGGCAATGTAGTTTACGTTCAAGGCTTAATATACTCGCTTTAGGATTTTTACTTATAATATGAATACCATCAGATGCCTGTAATTCCATATTAACTAATTCACCAACCGCATCTGCACCAATATTTTCTTCAGATACTACACAAGCTATTTCATAATTATCTCTCCACCATTTATGTGTCATTAGTAATGAGGACCATCCACATAATAGGTAAAAAATATTAGTTCCTACACCACCAGTAGGCATAAACATAAGCATTGTAGGTTGCTCATCTAATCTAAAACGGCTCTTTGCATCACTACTCATTTTATCTATGCGTCCCAATAGGGAAGGTTCAATACTAGACCCTTCTTTTTTAGTTAGTGGCTCACCACCTGGCTCGGCAGATAGATCTGGATTATCGAATGTCTCTTTTGGAGTTATAAGACTGATTATATTTTTAGGATTTGCTAAGTTATCAAATATCTTATATGCATCTTTTTTAACTTTGTTTTCTGCTGTTTTAACATCTGCAATAGTTAGTCCTTGTTTTATAGCAAATATAGAAGATAGACTAAATCCAGAATCTGGTCTATATTTATCTTGCTCTGTAAAACGCTCTAAAGCTTCCTCTTGAAAATCAGCTGATATAAAAAATAGGTCAGGAAATCCAATATAGGCTTTAGCCATAGTTTCTAAAGTTTCATTATTAGATATTCTTCTTTGTATAACATTGTTAACTAACTCTTTACCAAATCGTTCTTGTAAATTAGTTAGTGCATCTGCTTGTTCAGTTTCAGTAGCTAAAGATCGTGTGGCTAAAACATCTGTATAGTCCCAAATAAATGTATTAGTCTTTTGTATTTGATAATCAAAAATTATATTATAGTATGTTGCAGTTAGAAATATAAATGGTAAATTAAGATGATTATATGTTTGTATAATACTTTGTATTTCTAATTTAGTTTGATCACCTGTACCTGTTTTATGAGCTTCATCAAAAAATACTAGACCTAATTTATTTTTACCGCTTAGCAGATTCTGTAGAAAGTCTCTTTTTTTTGCATCTTTCTTTTGGGATGCTATTAAAAGTTGCGAGGAACAGAAAAATACCGAATGCGATTTAGTCTTTTTAATATCAGATACCGATTTAACCTCAATAAATTCAAAATCCGAAAAATCCTGAAATCTATTTAATAGTTCATCCTTTACTTGTGTGAGTGTCTCATTCGGTGCAGCAGTAAGCCAGAATGTATTTAGATTCGATGTATTAGTTCTTCTTAAATATTCTCTAATTATTCCACCTGCTATAAATGTCTTGCCACCTCTTGGTAATACACCGATTAAATAAAGATTATTATCGCTCACCTCTAATGTATCACATACACCTGTAACTATAATATCTTGATGTAATTGTAGGGAAAGAATTGGCTTGGCATTTGGTGTAAAATATTGTGTTTCTAATGCCTCTAAGGGTGATTTACCTGTTAAATTTGCAAATTCAAATATCCCCCTTCTTTTTTCTTCTAAGAATGGTTTTACATCTTCATTCCATCCAAAAAAAGTTTTTGCTATATCCCTTGTATATTGGCGGTATGATCTATTGTGTGCTATTTCAAAATCCCTTTTACTTTTCAAAAATACTATAATATCTAATGGCTTTTGTTCGGCACTAGTTATTTTTTGTGCTGCAGTAAATAATTTTTCAAGGTCATAATGTTCGGCATTCTTTTCATCTTTGTACCATTTTACACTTATCAAATATGTTTTTATATTATCAGTTTCTTTTATATCGCAATCTACCTCACAATATGGATCATCAGGTTTTATTACTTTTTTATCATTTCTAACATTTGTCAAGGTTATATCACTTATACCCATTGCCCGTGTAGCCTTACATTTCATTTTTTTTAAAGCATCTACGCTATCATCATATACTTCTGGAGCATCACCTTCTATTTTTTTCATAAATTTATAGTTTCCATTTTGCCTTGGATTAACATTCTCAATACCTCCAAAAAATACAAATAAACGTGATAGGACTTCATATATATCGGAGCCTACTTGACCTCCAGCAGATAAACGGAATGAAACCAAATCATCTAAAGAAATTTTTGGATCAATAAATACTTTTGTTAAAAAATCATAGTTAGAAGTATCATTTTTAAGTCCATAGAGACCTACTGGAATAATATCTTTTTGCTTCTTAATTTCACGAATACGTTTTTCTAGAGCCTCTAAACTTGCAATTGGCTCTCTTGTGCAAGGATCAAATAATTCAATGCATCTATCTGTTTTTTCTTCAAGAACTGGCACATATTTTTCATTAACAGCAAGACTAGGTGCTACTAGTTCTGCATCTTTATTGTTTTCTTCTAGGGTGAGTCCGCTCGCTGCTTCAACTGCATTTTCACCTTCAAGCATTTCCTGTCTCACATCATTAGATACAGAAGTATTATTAGCATTTTCAACATCTGTCTCATCATTCATAATTCGCATTAAAGTTGCAATCTTATCTATTTTAGCCTGATCACCCTTTACTTGAACTGATTTACCTTTATTAAGTTTTTTTGTAAGCCGTAACTTCGTATTTTCAAGAGATGCACGATTACGTTTAAGCGTCTCCCTATTTTTACGATAAATTCCTGATTTTATTCGATCTTCATATTCAGTATAGGCCTTACTCTTTTTAACTCTCTCTAAATTTGCATCAATTGCAGCCTGTTTTGCCAGGCTGCGCCCAACACCTTCCATCTATTAAACAGATAAAAAATCTTTTGTCTATTAATCGATTCTATACCGCCGCATCCACCCGCACCCGCACCCGCTCCAAAACCCCCACTTTCCTCTGAATATCCCTCAGAATCTCCAACATCTCTGCAAAGACTTCATTGCTCGGCTCCACTAGTGGACTAAAGGTTAGCACGGGCTTCTCAGAATCTTTAATGGGCTCTAAAGGTGTTACAGGTTCTACAGGTACATGCTCTGCAGTCTTCCGCTTCTCCGCAACCATCAATTTCGCCTTTCGCCGTTCAATTGCATTTACCACCTGCTTGTGCGTAAGCCCCGTATAACGCATAATATCCTCTGTACTACGTGCATCAAAGAAGTGATAATCCGCAGCGACCTCGATTAGCCGATTACTAATAGAGGTGGTTGTACGCTCGTGAATTGCTGCAATTTCAGCAATAGTCTTCTTCTTGCGAATATTTGTCAGCAATTGGCGGGTCTCATCCTCGTTCCAGCGCGCGCCGTTGCGAGAAGGAATAGAAGCCATGGAGTTAAAAATAATTTGTAGAGACAACACTTCAATTTTTTAATTACTCCAAGAAATCATATAACAAATCCCTTGCTCCGAAAACCATTTTAGGGCCGCATAGAAACGTGCGTGCATATCTGGACCCCAATAGTCAAAGTACTCTTCTTTAAAATTAGAATCATTTAGAATATCTGACCAGCTAGGATAATTGGTAAGAAAGTTTGATACACTTGTGCTACTATCATCTATTACGTGGCTTGTGTAAATTCTGAAAATGTTACTTTTCATAATAACAAACTTCCTATGCGCTTCTGGAACAATTGGAGGTATATCAAATATTTTCTCGAAACTTTTGTAATAAAAGTGCTTGCCCGTCTTTTCGCAAATATCTAGTTGGCAATAAATATAAATGTGGAAGCCCATTTAATGGGTCTTGGAAAAACGTGATTATCAATTTTTTTACAAACGGTGTAGTCTAAGAAAAATTGATTAGCCAGACCTTAATTAGTATTTTAAGAAGATGGACTATTCAACAAAGACCCGTGAAGAGCTTATTGCAATTTGCAAGACTCAGAAGCTCAAGGGGTATTCATCAAAGAAGAAGGATGAGTTGATTGAGATGTTGCTAGCTACTAATACAAACTCTGTTATAGAAACCCCTGTACTAAAAGGTGTCAAAATGGTCGACCTCTTTGCTGGGACCGGCGCCTTCTCTCATGCCTTCGAAAGTACTGGCCAGGTACATGTCGTCTTTGCCAATGACATGGTGCCACACTCAAAGCAGATCTACGATGCCAATTTCACTCATACGCTAACCCTAAAGGACTTAAATGATGTCGACGTGGACACCATTCCACCCCACAATATTCTTACAGGGGGCTTTCCGTGCCAGCCTTTTAGCATTGCAGGAAAGCAGGAAGGCTTCGCCGACAAGCGCTCTAATGTCTTCTGGAAGATTCTTTCCATTATTGATAAACATAGTCCGAATTGCGTAATCCTAGAGAATGTGAAGAATCTTGTAACGCACGACGAAAAGAAGACCTTTAAGACGATTCAGGAGAATCTTGTTAAAAGGGGCTACCACGTGTGCTTCAAAATCCTCAACACATCCGAGATCACCGGTATTCCGCAGAACCGTGAGCGAATCTATATTGTGTGTCTGAAGTCGAAGGACGTCTATGATCGCTTTAATCTAGACTTTCCACAGATTCCTAAGCACCCTATTTCAGATTTCCTGGAAAAAGACGTACCTGCAAAATACTACTATACACCTAGCTCGTCTACTTGGAAACTACTCAAGGAAGGTGTTACAAAGAAAGACACAATTTACCAGTATCGGCGTGTCTATGTACGTGAGAATAAGAGCAGTGAGTGCCCGACGCTAACTGCAAATATGGGGGGTGGCGGACACAATGTTCCCATTGTCCTAGATGATAAAGGTATTCGCAAACTCACTCCGCGGGAGTGCTTCAACTTTCAGGGCTTTCCTGCGTCTTACAAGCTTCCTGGTCTATCGGATACGAATCTGTATAAACTTGCAGGGAATGCGGTGTCGGTTCCTGTTGTCAAACTAATTGCAAAGCGTCTTGTTCATCTTCTTGTATAAAATCGTGGGTTATAATATAATGGCTGGACGTGAAGTAGAAGTATATCCACTTGGGTTATTTCAGAGAAACGGGCTACAAGTAAATAGAGCCTATGATGTTATTTGGCCACAAAGGTGGGGTGATGATAGACTAGATGCTCACACTCACTATTTTGCAAATCCACGTAGATATAGATATGCTGGTACATATGTTGGCTATGCTGATGGCAATTGGATTTTTTATAATAATGGTAAAGTTTATATTACTTTTGATGAGACCGATGGATTATTAATACCGCCTTGTTTTAAATTACATGAAGCGAATGGAGGGGCTAGATGTGCAAGTTCTCGTAAAAAGTCTAGAAAGCAGAAGACACGGCGCAATTAGAAAAGACTTTACTCCAAATCTGTATAAATTTAATTATTAATATATAGTATAATGGCAGGACGCAACGTACGAGTATATCCGCTTGGATATACAAATAGCCTTGAAAGAGGTATTGAGTATGATGTTATTAGGCCAACAAGTTATGATGGTGATCTAGGAGATATAGATAACTGTACATTTTATGCTAATCCACGTAATTTTAGATATGTTGGTGAATATGTTGGTGAAACTAGAGATGGTCGTGGTGCTGTTACTTGGGAATTTAATATGTATCAGGGTGGTACTAATTATATTACTTGGCAAGAAGATGATCAAGATGAAGCACCACCGTGTTTTAGAGAGCATGAAGATGAACATGCTAATAGAGGCAGGCACGGTAGACGTAGGCGCCATAGAGGAGGAAGCAGACGCTCAAGCCTTCATAAAAAGTCTAGAAAGCAGAAGACACGGCGCAATTAGAAAAGGACTACTTTTGAATCTCCGACATCTTTTTTATACCTATATAGTAAGATGGATGTGGGTTTAAAGCCAACAAAAGCAACAAAAGCGCTAAGCAGGAAAGCAGGAACACTTGCAAAAACTCAATCTAAATCGAAATTTAAACAAACACCAAAGTTAAAAGGGCCGAAAACTGCAAAGACAGCGCGCTTTAGTGCGTCAAAAACGAGAAAAGTGTCACAGTCTGTTAAAAAAACACAACGGGCAATACATGAATATAGTGAAATTGGCCTACAAGATTTTGCAATACTTCTATTTGGTGAAGATGCGGTGCAAGAAGTAAAGAAGAAAATGGATGTGCGTGAAATATGGAATATTAGTACAAATACTACACAATGTAATAATGTTATTGGAAAGAATAATGCAGAAACTGAATGTTGGATATGCGGTCTAAAGATAGATGATACGCAACCAGGAATGAAGCCTGAATGCGAACATATCTTACCTATTGCGCAAGCAGTTATATATCTTTCATTATATTCATCAAAGAAACAAACAACACCTGCTGAAAAAATGGTTCTTCAAATGGAATATGGCTGGGCGCACACTGTATGCAATCAAGACAAGTCCGATATATGCTGTATAGTTAATAATGGGCAAATTGCCACTGTAAGCGATAAAAATGTCAGATATATTCTAAATAAAATATATACAAGTAATCGTGGAGATTCAACAGTATTAAAGGGACAAATAAAGGCGTTATATCCAACTAAAGCAAGTTTTCTAGCAGGACGCTTAGAAGCCGTAAAAGAACGGTACAAGCGAATTGTTGACTTTCTGAACCCTACAAGTGGTGAAAACCGGTTCAAACTTACAATCTTAGCAGGTCTAATCACTGCAATGGATTATACAAATATTCATGATGAAGCACAGCCCTTACTCAGTGATGAATTTTTAGCGCAACGGGAATCAGAAAAGAATCTGCTAAAAGAGTTACTAACAGATAAAGTAAAAACGGATATATTTGAAAAATTTGGATATCTAGATTTGGATACTTTGGCGCAGGCTGCAACTATATTAGAGTCGGTGCAAACCCTTTTTGAAACACAAAAGGCATATTATTTAAATCAGTATAATTTAAATAATATAACAGATATTCTTACTGAAGAATGGGAGAAAAATATGTTTCAAAGTGATAAACATAAACCAGGTATAAGTTCCCTAATTAAGATTTATCCTCAACTATACACACGACTTGCCCTTATGTTTATTGATCCTGTTACAAAATCCTATAATAAGGCTAAAACAGAATCAGATAGTATTCTATGTCTAGGTTTTTATTTGGTATTAACATATTTCATTCTGTTAAAGAAGAATATGCTTCTTAATAATAAGGTTAGAGGGACTGCAAAGACTCGAATAATTGATAAAATCGATAAAATTATTAATTTGTTTAATAATTATGCCTATAAATATTATCCAGGCATATATGATTTTATAGATAAATATTATATAAATAGAGTTACTAATATAAATGCTAATGTTAACAATTCACTGGTCTAACCCACTTCTTTCTTGGGACTAATGGTGGCAAGGGTAACACTGGTAAAGGAAATGTTCTATAAACCCCTATAGGTTTCCATATTGGCATCACTTTTGGAACCTTTAGTGGCTCTTTTTTGATGTCCATGTCTACTAATCCAAAGAAATTTCTAAACACTGGGTTCCCCAGCAAGTTTAACATATATCTTTGTGTGTTCAACTTGTCCACAAATGTCAGGAATGTCAAAATTGGGCACAGAATGGAATTTAGTGAAGCATGCATCACGGATAAAATCGGGTATCATGGTATTTCCGTCCGTAGATACTGCATTAATATCCTGTTTCAAATACTTTAGAAAGGTTCCACAATCCTTTCGGGACTCTGGAGGAATGGATAATTCTTCTTCAATCTTTCTGCGAATTAGGCTCCACATAGAGGCATAGTGCATGTGGCTTACTGCCTTTGATGCATAGCCGAGTTTTTCTTGTAGCATGTTTGTGATTGTGATTCCGATAGAAAGGGATCCGAAGATCCAGGACAGTTGGAAGCCGTTTATTACTATGCCTCCTGCAATCACATTTGAGAGACCACTAACTGCTGTTAGTACATTTGATGCTATAACAAGGGTCTTGGAGCGCTTATCAAAAAATTCGTAGGCTTCTGTGTGCATCCATTCGTAGCATTTTGCCTCGTCGCACCACTTTGCCATAAGGATTTCTATAGAACTGGTCCATTGTACACCGGCCCGTGATGAGTCGTCTTCGGACATCTTTAGAGGGCTTTGAATTAAATTCTAAGCAATTAGTATAAAATGGAAAGTGGTCTAACTATGTTATTTCATTCTGTAGTAATTGGACTTGTACTTTATGTTTTCATGGTATACGGGCTAAAACAGCAAGCGCTTGTAGCGGAAAATAGAAGTCTTTTAATAGCGGCGGCTGTTTTAATATATATGATATTATTTGGGCATGGCTTACCGGTGAAATTAAATAAGTATATTTAGATACATGTAATTTAAAATATCCATATTATTTATAACTAATATGGATACTTTATCTAAAGATATTATATCAAAGATAAAGAAATATATTAATACAGTACATAAATCATTAAGATTGAAATCACACCTAGAGCATAAATGTATAATTCCAATTCTCTCCATGCAATAATTTATAGCCAGCATCATATAATTTGTTTATGATCACTTTTGTTTCACCCTTGTCCTTCCCCTTCAAGTAGTAGTCAAATTCTACGCAAAGCACAGTTGGATAAATTTTATCTTCTAACATTGATTCCAAGACCTGTAATTCAGCGCCTTCAATATCCAACTTCAAGACGTCGATTTTTTTGAGACCTTTTTCTTTAAGTACTGTTTGTAGCCGTTTCATCTTTGCAATTGTATAATCTGTCCCATACATATCTGGTAGAACTGTTTGAGATACATATTCGGGATTTGTTTGCTTGTAGAATTTCACAGTAGAATCTGTAGCGGCGAGCCCAAATTTGTTGAAATTAATTTCGGCGAAATTTGGCTTCAGTGGAGAGATCCAGAATTCATAATCCTTTTGGATATTTCCTGAGAACCCGGGAAAATTTGGTTTATAATAATTCTGAATTTCCTCAAAATGTTTTATGGCCCGTTCGGTCGGATCGAAAATTTCCACCATGCAGCCGAATTGGGATTGAATTGCAAGATCAAAGGAAATATCTTCTCCAGCACCGGCACAAATTACTGTTGATGTTGGATTAAGGTTCAAGGCGTATGGGAGCCACCAGCCACCATAAATCGTTCCATAGGTTTTACCTTTGAGCATATATTATAAAAATTATAGGCTTGTGTTTAGCCCCCGTTTAAAGTGCTAGGTCCCTATATTTAAAAGAAATGAGTGCAGATGCCAAACAATGTCCTTGGTGTGGAAAGTGGGCCCTAAAGGATTCGGCGTGCAATTACATTTTTGCATGTGGCTTAGAAACATCTGGGAAATTTGTGGTGGGTGCTGGATGCGGCCGCTCATGGTGCTGGCTTTGCGCTAAAAAATTCTGTGGGGCTTATTATGATCCGAAGACGGGTCAAAAACTTCCAACTGCTATGGAGCATCATTCAGATTGTTGTGCGTCAGAGGCTGGATTTAAAAAGGAGGATTATTGTGGTGGGGGGCATAATAGTCATTGTAATAAGCGCTGGGACTAAGCGTAGCGTAACTAATAAGTACTAATAACTAATCTTCACAACCGCCTGCGAATAATAATGAAGTCCCTTTGAATCAATAGTGTGCCAAGTAGACCCATACAAGGCCCATGCATTTTTCACAATGTTAATAACCCATTTTTCAAAGTCAACGTCTAACCCAGTATATGTGAAGATACCATATTTATGAAAGTAGGGAACCGTATCATCAGAATATTTTACAAGAGTCTGTGAGAATTTGTTTCCAGATTCGCTCACAGTGTGAAGTGTGTTTCCATACAAGGTCCAACCGCACTTCAAATATTTGTTAATTGATTGTTCCAAGAGAGGTAATTTCTTGGAAGAATGAATTGTGAGGGTTCTATATCCGATGATGTTTTTCATGGTGTTTAACATGGTTTGGACTAGTGTGCAATTTTTGTATATTAGATTATCTAACCTAGGCCGACTGACTTTCAAAATCATAAAGAGCATTCATAAGACGAAGCATCTCTTTGACATCTTTTTTAAGTTCGTCAATTTCATTTCGAATTATACGAATTTCTTCACGCTGTCTAATAGGCCGTGCATTTTCTATTTGTGTAGTCAATTTAGGCGGTTTATTCTTACTTATATTAGTACCAATAATTTCTTTATACAAATTACTATTTTTATAGTCGATATAGCCTCTTGATAAGGTAATATGCTCTATCAGCCCAATATTTTTTATCTTATACCCAATACTTCCAGGAGTTCTACGATGAATATCAGCAATCTCACTAATAGTCATCCCCTTTGTTTCATATTTATTTCTAATTTCCTGAGATTCTTTATCGCTCCACGGTTCTTTCTGGCGATTATAATACGCAAGTTCGTTCATTTTATGAAAATATCTGTATATTTTTAAACCATCATTTTTAAATTTATACACATTTGAAAAGAGATAATATATGTTCTTTATTACCAGCATCACTAAAAATATACCATAGTTTTTTAGAAGGATCCCATCTTCCACCCAACTCCTTTACAATGTCTTTTTTAATAAAAGGGACTGCTAAATATATTTTTGTATTTGTATTTTTATAGGGACAGTTATCTAATCCAATTGCTTTATTTGCTAATTTATCTGCTGCATCATTTCCCATTGAATGAATATCCACTTTTTCTGTATGTGCCATAATATGTAAAAATTTTATATTTGATTTATTGCCATATAATTCAAATATTTTTTTAACTATATCTTTATTTGGTATATCTTTTTTCCATCCTTCATCTGCACACTTTTTTCCATATGTTGTAGCACATCGTATTGCATATTCTGAATCAGATACTATAGCTATTTTTTTACCAGATAATATATCATTTTGTATTATATCGTATAAATGTAAAATTGCTCCCAATTCTGCTGTATTATTTGATTGTTTTCCAGTAACTCTTTGTGATACATTTCTAATATCATTAATACCGAAATAAATACCAATACCTGCTAATGCATTTTCTTTACCATTATTTGAACATGCTCCATCAGTATAAACGTAGTAATCTGGCTCAAATGTAGAATCTTCTATTTCTGTAATTTGCTGTTTAGAATTTAATCTAAACCCCATATTATATTTAATACTAAAGCAAATATGTCAAATATCTTAAGCCACAAAATACACCTATGGGAAAAAGATAATTTGCACCCTCTTCTACCAGTTCTAACAAATACTGGAACAATTCCGCAAATAATATTTCTTCGTGGAATATCTGGTTCAGGTAAAACGACCCTGTCTGATGCTCTTTCTCGTCTATTAGGCGTTGAAAAAGTAGTATGTTTTTCAGCCGACAATTATTTCATAATAGATGGTACCTATAATTTCCAAATTAGTAAGATATCTGATGCACATAGTGCATGTATAAATTCTATGGAAAAGGCACTACAATCATGTAAATACCCCTATATTATTATGGATAATACTCATACACGCCTGTGGCATCTTACAAATGCTGAAAAAATCGCCGAAAAATATGGTGCAAAAATATTTTACATAGATATTATTGTACCAGATCATACACATTTTCTATTATGCCTTAAACGCCAGCGCCACAATGTACCTGAAGAAGTTCTTCTAGAACAGTGGGTTAATTGGGAGAAACACCCTAAATCAATGCTTGTACAAATGTTTAATCCTCAAACACCGCATTTGCCAGCCCGTTCTCAAAACGCATCCAATTGAGCCCCATACAATACACTTTCACAGTCCATTCAACTCCTGGTTGCGCCACAATTTCCAGATTTAACCGAATTGAATTTGCCCGTGAAGCATTAATGGAGCCACTAGGCTGGTGTTCCCCAGGACGCTCTGCAAAAGAATAGCCGTAAATATAATGTGAATAAGCCGAATAACCCCCAGGGTGTTTTCTTGCAATATGCTGGCGAAAATACTGTTCGTCCGCATCAATAAGAGTAATTCCGTTTACTTGTAGGGATGCCTTGGAAAGTAGGGGCCTTGTTAAGAAGGAAGGATCGGAAGACCAATTTGCCTCAAGCGTATCGGAATAATTTGTCCATTCATTATTATTTGCCACCCCCTTTTGTCTTACAAACCAGATAATTTCCTCCAAAGGGTGGTTCGCCTCCAAGGGAAGTTGCACATAAATTGTATCCTTCAGGCCCTTTGAAATACTGTACTTGAGTGGTTCATCAAAGTCGAA
>Ga0114960_10000156_pt1 | contig 52651 bp, 47 predicted proteins | sample C_130625_MF_Meta_FD_92637 | JGI IMG/M metagenome (GOLD analysis project Ga0114960, IMG submission 92637) | Freshwater microbial communities from Lake Croche, Canada to study carbon cycling - C_130625_MF_MetaG | ecosystem: Environmental > Aquatic > Freshwater > Lake | place: Lake Croche, Canada...
CGGGTGGCCGGTCTCCTCGGCGAGCAGGATATTGCGGGCAACAATGAGATCCTCGGCTAGTCCAGGCCAACCGGGGAGACCAAGTCGCGTACTCCATTCCCCCTCGTTCATAACACCATCCGCACTCAGCGTTGCCTCCTGACAATGATCCATCACGGGAAGTCCGAACTGGCGGGCGTACTCGACGGCACGTCGCATGACCCCGTGATTCTGGATGCAACGACCATCATCGGTCAAAGCAACGACTCCAGCCTGCGCGAGCGCCCCGATGGGGGACATCTCCTCTCCGGCCAAACCTCGGGTGATGGCTCCCGTGCAGAAAACATTCACGCAGGCGGTCGTTGCGGCTCGTTCCTGAATCCACGCAATCGTGGAAGGACTATCAGCGACAGGGGAGGTATTCGGCATGCAGACGACAGTGGTGAATCCACCGAATGCTGCGCATCGAGCACCGGTGGCGATGGTCTCCTTGTGCGACTGACCCGGTTCACGGAAATGAACGTGAATGTCGATCAATCCAGGAGATACTACCTTCCCAGTGGCGTCGATCACCTCCGCATGAGGTGATTTTTCGTGAACGAGGATCCCGTCACGGACATTGATGTCGCGGATTTCATCGATGCCATTAGCCGGATCGATCACACGGCCCCCGGTGATGTGCAGTGAGTGATTCATGAGCTTTATTGATCGGTTGCAGAGGAAGCCATGGGAGCCCCTCCGGAGCAGAGGTAAAGAACAGCCATCCGGACGGCGAGCCCATTGGTGACTTGGTCGAGGATCACGCTCCCCTTTCCGTCGGCCACAGCACTGTCGATTTCCACCCCTCGGTTCATCGGACCTGGATGCATGATCAGACAATTCTCCTTGAGGCGCCTGGCCCGTTTTTTTGTGAGCCCGAAACGAGCCGAGTATTCGCCCACTCCAGGGAAGTACTCCTTCCGTTGGCGCTCGTGCTGAATGCGCAGGAGATTGATCACATCCGATTCCTCAAGAACCTCATCAATACTGTGGGCAATCTCCACTCCAAGGGGTGAGAATGAGGCGGGCACTAGCGTGGGCGGTCCGACCAGTGTCACTTTGGCACCTAGTTTCGTCAGAAGCTGAATGTTGGAACGGGCCACGCGGCTGAAAAGGATATCTCCCACGATGGCGACACGAACTCCCTCGATGTGACCCAACTTTTCACGGATCGTGAAGGCATCCAGCAAACCTTGGGTGGGGTGTTCATGTGCGCCGTCGCCGGCATTGATAACCGAGGCATTGAGTCGGTCGGCCAGAAAGCGGGCACTTCCTGCGGACTTGTGACGGATAACAATGAGGTCGGCCCTCAGGGCTTCGAGGTTTCGAGCCGTGTCGAGGAGTGTCTCCCCCTTCTCAAGACTTGATGCCGAGGCCGAGATATTCACCACATCGGCACTGAGTCGCATGGCGGCCAACTCAAAGGAGATTCTGGTACGTGTGCTAGGTTCGATGAAAAAATTGACCAGTGTCTTGCCCCGGAGTGCAGGCACTTTCTTCAGGTTCCGTTCACCGACCCCTTTGAATGCGGTGGCCGTGTCAAGGATCGTCATCAATTCCTGGGCCGTGTGATCCGCCAGGGCGCAAAGATCTTTGTGTTGCCAGTTCATTGTCATCGGGAGGGAGTGGAGGTTCGGATCAGCGTTACGGAATCAGGCACCCCGTCGAGTTGCTCGAAGCGGACCCTGATCCGATCGGTGGTCGCGGTGGGAACGTTTTTGCCAATAAAGTCTGCCCTGATGGGAAGCTCCCGGTGGCCCCTGTCCACCAAGGCGGCAAGTTGGATCCGCGAAGGGCGACCAAAAGAGGCAACGGCGTCCATGGCCGCCCTGCAACTCCTCCCCGTGAAGAGCACATCATCAATGAGCACCAAGGGACGCCCGTCAAAATCCAGTGGGAGTTCCGTGAGTTCCAACATGCTTACTCTGGCACGAGTCGAGAGATCATCCCGATGCATCGAGACATCCACGACTCCCAGCGACGGAGAGACACCTTCAATCTCGGCAATATGGGAAACGATCCGCTGGGCAATGATTTTACCACGGGTAGGAATCCCCGCGATGACAAGTCGTTTCAGGTCCTTATTCTGCTCTATGATTTCATGAGCAATCCGTCGAATCGCTTTCCTGATATCGTCGGCATCCATCACCACTGACGCCTCCTCCCCCGAGAAGGCGAGTGATTCAGGGGTTTTTGTAGAGGGTTCGTGTTTCATTATCCTTGGAGGCCTCGCGGGACCTGTTTAAAGGACTCAGGTTTTCGTCCGGTTAGATCATTCCTTTTGCCGACAATCTTGCCCGGCGCCAAGCGGTTCTGTGTTTCATCATCCAATCAAGGAGAGCTCTCTCGAAGCCGATATCACGGCCCGCCTTTTCACTCTCCATCCACTTGTGACGGAGGATCTCCTCCCGCTCAGCAAGAAACTCCCTGTAAATGGTGGAGTTTTTGAGCAAGCTTCCAGCATCCGTAGATTTTAAGGTACTAGGCACTGCTAATAATATGAAGCATCACCAACCTTCCAGTCAAGTGGAAGAGGGATCCCAACTCTAATCCATCCCGCTTGATCGTAAGGAGGCACTTCTTTTCCCAATTTCAGCACGTCACTTTCTTGCCTCAAGACAGGGATGACTTAAAGTATAGTCCATGAAGTACGCAGTCATAGGAGGAGGAAATATGGGGGGTGCCCTGATCCGTGGCATGATGGCCTCTGGGATCGCAAAAGGTAATGAGATCATCATCTCCTCAAGCACTCCGGCCTCGGCAGAAAAAGCGGCTCTCTCACTCGGTGTTCTATCCTCAGATTCGAATGCAAAAGCCGTCAGTGGGGCAGGGATTGTTTTTCTCTGCGTCAAGCCCGCTCAGGCACTCTCAGTTGTGGCCTCCCTTGCCGGTGAACTGGCCGGAAAACTCCTGATCTCGATCGTTGCCGGAATCCAATCCGAAGAGCTTCATCGATCCGCCCTAGGAGCAACGCGTGTCATCAGGACCATGCCCAACACCGCAGTCAGGGTCCGCAAAGGGGTGACGGCAATCGCCCCCCACTCCTCCTGCACAAGCGAGGATCTCGATCAAGCAAGACACGTTTTTTCCTCGGTCGGTTCAGTTCTAGAAGTCACCGAGAAATCTCTCGATATCGTGACAGCTGTGAGTGGGAGTGGGCCGGCCTTCGCCCTTCTGATGCTGGAATCACTCGCTCAGGGAGGAATCACTGGAGGTCTGGATCCTGAAACTGCAAAGATTTTTGCCGCTGGAGCCTTGGCGGCAGCGGCAGCACTCGTTCTGGAAACAGGAGAGTCTCCCCGCGCCTTGCGCGAGCAAATCACAAGCCCATCGGGGACAACGGCCGCTGGCTTGGGTGTTCTCGAGGAATCAAACTTCTCCAGCATCGTGCAACAAGCTGTTCGTGCGGCTAAGAATCGGTCCGTGGAGCTTTCCAAAAAATCGTGATCTCCGTAAAACGAGCGGGCTTCCTACCCATGCTGGCCGTCATCAGCATTGCGAACGTCACTATTCCGGTGATCTCTGTAACGGCAGGGACAAACTCTTCCCCAGCCCGGATTCCTGAAGCCGTAATGTCTCTTGCATCCCGAGCCGAACGCTCATTTGCAAGCGGCAACCTCAAGGAGGCGGCGGCACTCTACGGGGAGGCCGTAAAGATATCCCCACAGTCCCCTTCCCTTCTCATCAGTTTTGCCGCGGTGGAGACCCGCCTGGGGAAGACTGCCGAGTCCAGAGCCTTGCTCCACAGGGCGCTCTCTCTCGACCTGAACAGCGGTTCCGGATGGATGCTCCTCGGGATGAATGCTCTTGAGCAGAAGGAGTATGACGAAGCTGTTGCTGATCTTCTTCAAGCCACGCTCCATGATGGAAAAAATCCCCGCGCTCACAACTATCTGGGAATGGCTGCTGGCAGAAAGGGGTGGAGCGATGCTTCGGAACAGGAATTGCGACGGGCCGTGGAACTCGATCCCGGTTATGCGGATGCCAATTTTAATCTAGCCGTTCTCTATCTACGCCGCACGCCTCCGCTCTATGAATTGGCACGCCGCCATTATCAGAGAGCACTGGATCTGGGGGCAGCCCGTGACCCAGTGATCGAGAAACTGATCGCCAAATCTGTTGTCACTCCGGCCTCCACTTCTTCAGATTCTTCGACTTCCTCACCATCGATCCAACTTCCCTGAATCCTCTCAAATGATTCCCTCTCATTCCCTACGAATAACCGCCCTCTTTCTACTCACCTGTGCCCCTATCCTTCGCTCGGCCCAACCACCTGATGTGAAGGGTGCATCGGTGGTCGTCGTCGATGCCATGACCGGCGAGGTGCTCTACCAGCGGAATCCCGATGAAAAACGGCCAGTCGGCAGCACTCAGAAGCTTCTCACCTCCCTGATCGTTGCGGAGAAGGGAGAACTCGACAAGGAAGTCACCATTGTTCCCAGTGACGAGCATGCTGAACCGACGACCCTGCAACTCAAGCCCGGAACCTCCTACACGCGGGGCACACTGCTCACCGCACTACTGGTGAAGAGCCCCAACGACGTGGCTCGAGCCTTGGGACGTGACACGGGTGGATCACTCGACGATTTTGCTCAGCTCATGAATCAAAAAGCCGCTTCACTGGGGGCAACCTCCTCCCACTTTGTGAATCCAAACGGTCTTCCGGCCGACAACCAGTATTCCACCGCAGCCGATATGTCCAGGATCGCGCGTGCAGCCTACTCCAATACTATCCTGCGCCCCATCATGGTCACCAAGTATCTTCCCTTCCGATACGCGGACGGTCGCGTCCACATGCTCCGAAACACCAATCAGACCATGCGAGAAAACTGGTTCTGCACGGGAATGAAGACGGGCTACACCGACAAGTCCAAGCACTGCCTTGTCTCAAGTGGAAGCTATAACGGTAAGGATGTGATCACGGTGATTCTCGGCAGCACGAAGGATCGCATCTTCACGGATTCTGCACGGATGCTTAAATGGGCACTGGGTCTGCCCCAGGAAACGAAATCACCGACGGTCAAGACCACCCGAAAAATCAGAAAACCATCCCCCACGCCGACTCCCCGAAAAACACATCACAAAAAGAGCTCCTCATCAGGCAATCAGCCGACGACATGAGCCGGAACTATCAACTCAAGCCGGCAGAGTCCTCCGGTTCAGGAATCGACTTCGCAAAGGTTCTCAACGATCAGCAATTCGCCGCAGTCACCTCGCCACCCGGGGCTCATCTGGTAATCGCTGGCGCTGGTAGCGGCAAGACCCGCACCCTCACCTACCGTGTGGGGTGGCTCTTGGAGCAGGGATACCGTCCCGGTGAGATTCTGCTGCTCACCTTCACCAACAAGGCCGCCCGCGAAATGCTGGAGCGTGTGAACATGCTCCTTCCAGGAGCTGCTGAGGGACTCTGGAGCGGCACCTTTCACTCCATCGGGCACCGGATCCTCAGACGGCATCCGGAAGCGGTCGGATTCAATCAAGGATTCACCATCATGGATCGCGAGGATCAGGAGGAATTACTGGAGTCGGTCGTGGCGCGTCTCGGATTTCGAACCAATGACAAGCGCTTCCCGAAGGGACAGGTGCTGGCGGAACTGATCAGCCTTGGGTGCAATACCGGAGAGACGCTTCGAACTCTGCTTGCACGCCGTTACCGATATTTCATCGATCTGGAGGATCAGATTGCCCAAGTCGCGACGGCCTACGAAGGACGCAAAAAAGAGGTGAATGCGCTAGATTTCGATGACCTGCTCTCCAAGACCCATGAACTTCTGCTGACCAATCCCGAAATCGCCGCTACCTATCAACGTCGCTTCAGGGCGGTTCTGGTCGATGAGTACCAGGATACCAACAGACTGCAGGCGGGACTCATCGATACACTGGCCTCCGTTCACAAACACGTGATGGTTGTCGGTGACGATGCCCAGTCGATCTACTCGTGGAGGGGTGCCGACTTCGCCAATATCCTTGAGTTTCCAAAACGCTACCCCGACTCGGTCGTCCATCGGATTGAGACGAACTACCGGAGCGTTCCCCAAGTTCTGGAACTGGCAAATGCTTCCATTCTGAACAACCCCCGCCAGTTTAAGAAAGAGCTCCACGCCGTTCGCAAGCCGGCGATCTCCAAACCGGCGCTGGTTCCACTAGCTACCAATAACGAACAGGCCTCCTTCATCGCGCAACGAGTGTTGGAATTGCATGATGAAGGGATCGACTTCCGCGAGATTGCCGTGCTCTACCGCGCCCATTACCACTCGATGGAGATCCAGCTTGAGTTCACACGCCGAGGCATTCCGTTCGGCATCACCAGCGGGCTTCGATTCTTCGAGCAGGCTCACATCAAGGATGTGGCTTCGTTCCTTAAGTTTGCGGTCAACCCCAACGATGAGGTCGCCTTCAAGCGAATGACTCGTCTCTTGCCCGGCATCGGGTCAAAGACGGCTGAGAGTCTTTGGCAACAGGCGGTGAAACTGCTGGCAGGAGGCCGCGCCTTTCCCCTCCTTGAGAAGGGGTGCAAACCTCCCACAAAAGCCTCCGGAGGATGGTCCCAACTCGTGACCACCCTTGCCGGACTCGCTCCGAAAGGGGAACCCGCGCCACCTTCCGACATGATCACTGCGGTCATGAAGTCTCTCTACGATGATTTCATGCAGTCCAAATTCGCGAATTACGAAGCACGACGCGATGACTTGAACACACTCGCCAACTACGCGAAGCAGTTTGATCAGACCGATGAGTTCCTAGCCCAACTCACACTACTCGGAGGAACAGAGACCAGCGAGGTCACCGGTCGGGATGAAGAAGAGGACAAGGTCTGCCTTTCCAGCATCCATCAGGCGAAGGGACTCGAGTGGCAGGCGGTTTTCCTTGCCTGGCTGACCGAGGGAATGTTTCCGGGAGCCAGATCGATGGAGGAGGATACCGCAATGGAGGAGGAGAGGCGCCTCTTCTATGTCGGCGTCACCCGTTGCAAGGACGAACTCTACCTGACCTATCCGGAGCTTCGGCTGAATGCCGCCTACGGGGAGGCCTTCCAGCGTCCCTCCCGCTTTTTGGAGGAGTTACCCGAACACCTCACCGAGCGCTGGGAGGTAGCGCGAGCAATTGCACGATTCACTCCGCAGGGAGAACGCCAAAAACAACGTCATCAGCGGAGTGAATTCGATCCGGCCGACGAATCGCAGGTGCCGGAGTGGGAGGACTAGCAGGCTAGCCGATCAGCTCCCGCTCGTTCCACGGCCAATTCCACGGAACGGAGGGTTTGATCTATTACCCAAAGCACGGACGCCATCACAATACCCCCCAGAACGCTGTAAAGGATGTAGAGTGTTTGATTAAAAGACTGGAGTGGATGCGGCACCAAGCCACCACCTGTTAGAAAAATAATCAAAAAGAACGTGAGAATTGGTGCCAATGAGGGATTAGAGAATCTCAGCCAGTTGATAAACCAGACGATGGACAAGAACGCGGATAAATAAATCATCAGATTATTTGTCGAGGCACCGATGATGGATTCAAAAATGACAACAAGAAGTAATCCCGCAATCCCCATCACAAAAGTCATTGGAAGCTTCGACCTGTCACGCTGGCTGCAAAGAGTGATTCCCCAAACAAGTGTCACCATGACAAAGAAAGCAGAGGATAGATACTGGACCGCCAGCACGCCTACAAAGAGGGATATGACGGCACAGGCACCCAAGTAAATAATATCACGCACAGGAAAGCTTACGTGCGAAACCCTGTTGGCACGCGTTGATTTAGGAATGGGAAAGATAATAAAGGAAAAGGATGCGGCAAGAAGGCCGAACGAGCACCAGAATGCACGGAAGAATCCGTCAAAAACAGGCTCGTTGACGGAGCCCGAATACTGATTTAGAAGCGACCCGCTCATTCCGTAAGCAATGATGATCATTGTTGCTTCATCACGACTTTTGGATCCCAAGAAAAAAACAAGGCACACAAGGGCAAAATAGAAAGGCGTGAAAAACCAGGGAGCATCACGGAACAGCACCTCCGAGAGCATCCCTACAGCAGCCGCCATCCACAACAGGAGAAAGCGCTGCCGCATGAGGGCACGGTGGAAGGTTGGCAAGCAAGCGACTAGCGAAGCGCAAAGCAAGCCCCGGGCGGCTACAGGGTTCGGGTAAATCTCGATTGCAAACAACGTCATCCCAACAGCCAGAGTGCTCCTGAAGGCCTTCCTAACTTGTTCGTTCACGGCGCTGGGGCAAGCGGCAGATTCTTGGCAGAACCCAAAGGGGCACGAAATTCAGGGGCATCTCCTTTTTGCAGTTCTCCCACGCGTTTCAGTCCTGCCTGCACGTCACTCCCTGTCCGGACAATAACAGCGGCAGTCCCTCCCATCCTGAAGGAGTGCTCTTCGGGGGCATCAAGAATAATACGGACTGGAAAACGCTGGGCCAGCAGGATGAAGTCGAGTGTGGGAGAGACATTCTGCAGGATTCCCTGTCCTCCTGATGCATTCTGTGTCGGGGCAAACTGCGGCGTAATCGCCTTGGGAACTCCCTGGACGACACCTTTGATCTTCCGGTTCGATTCCGCCAGAAGATACACCTCCACCTCCATGCCGGGCCGAATGTTTCGCAAATCGGTCTCGCGGAAGTTAGCCAGCACATACCAGATCTTCTGATCGACGACGGAGAAGACCTGCTCCCCAATTGCGGCGTAGGCACCGGGGGTGATCTGGAGATTCACCACATAGCCATCACAGGGAGCATAGACCTTGCAGTAGGAGAGTTTCAGTTCCGCATCTCGGAGCGTCGCCTCGGCAGCCGAGCGGCGGACATTGATGTCACCTTTTTCACCCAGCAGGTTTCGGGCTTTCTCCAAGGCAGCCTGATCTTGGGCGACCTTGTCGGTGGATGTGATAGCCTCAGTCTGCGCTAGTTGGTTCTTATCGACGGTCACATAGAGATTGCCGACCAGAGCCTGGACTCGCTTGGCATAATCGACGGCGTAGGTGGCCTTGGCCTGACTCTGCTTCAATTCGGCCTCAGCAGCCGCAATCTGATCCTTGTAGGCCTGAATCTCCAATTCCGTCAGCGCAAGCTTTGCCTTCGCCTCCTCGGCTTGTGCCTCGTAGGGTCGTGCATCTAGTTCAAAGAGGAGGTCTCCCTTGTGAACCTGCTGGTTGTCCTTCACGTGGATCGCGATGATGGAGCCACCTACTTGGGGGCTCACGCCGATGACATTCGCACGGACTTGGGCATCCTCGGTGCGGGGGTTCAGGCGGATATTATGATAGACCCCCAGTGAGAGAAGAATAGCCGCCGCATAGACTGCCAACGAAAGAATGACTCCCAGGACCCTACGGACCGACTGCTTGGGATTGGCTACTGGTTCAGCCGTCCCCGGTGTCGATATCTCGGTCGTGTCACTCATCGGGCAGCAAAGAAAAGGAGCCAGCAACCGCAGGTGAGGGCGATGTAGAGCGCCGCATAAAAAAGAGGAATCGGGACAAAGAAGGGAATCATTTTTGTCCGTAGGAAGATTAGATGAAGGATCCAGAAGGCAGCTAGAGCGACCAATCCGGAGAGTAACCAGGCGGGGAAGTAGGCTCCAGCGATGTTTATCTGCGGATCACAACCCGTCATCGTCAAGAGGACGAGTAGAAGCGGAAAAATGATCCAAACATTCATTTCTTCAGATTACGGGTGGTGCGGAGACGTGGGCAACGCTAATTGATATCAGTCAGGAGATCAAAGCCCGCCATGCTTCGAGGTGGAGAGGGCGATGCGCAGGCACATGAATCCCCCCCAACATAGACCGACCAATCCGATCACCGGGATATGCCAGACCTTCGGGGGGATCCCCGAGTGAATCAGCAGGGCCGAGCAGATCAGGACGGAGGCCGCGACGATGGCATTGGCTAAACGATTGGCGATCGAGTCGAGGGTCACGCGGAGTGGCTCGATACCCTTCGCATCGATCCTGTGCTGAAGCGGGATGATCACGTCACCCCTTTTGATTCGGTTCCAGAGCATCCTGAAATCGCTCGGAAAAACCTCCAGGAAATCCACCGAGGCGGTGCCCAGTTTCTTGAGGAGTTCAATCAGGTGGGCGGGCATGTACTTTCCTGCAATGAGCTTCTCGGCATAGGGACGGCCGAGTTCGACGAAGTTAAGTCCTGGGTTCAGCGAGCGACCGACTGCCTCAACTTGGGAGAGGGCTTTGATACCAAGGTAGAAGCTCCCCTTCATCCGGAGACGGTGCGTCCTGAGAAGCTCGAGCAGGTTATTCAGAACAAGGGAGAGATTGATTTGGGAGAGGGGCTTGTTCAGGTGCTTGTCGCTGAACTCCTCGACATCGCGAAGCATCCGGTCGAAGTCCTCCACATTCCCATCCTCGGAGAGATCGATCAGGGCAAGCATCACCTGCCGGTTGTCCTTCTCACCCAGACCAGCGATCAGGTGAGCCAGATTGGAGCGGAAGCTTGGTGAGAAGGCTCCCATCATCCCGTAATCATAGAGCCCTAGCACCCCGCCGCAGGGAACTTCCGTGGAAGGAATGATTGTCATGTTCCCAGGATGGGGGTCTCCATGGAAAAAACCATGGTTGAAGACCTGCTCGTAGATCAGTCCCGAAATACTCTCCGAGAGTGCGATCGGGTCGACGCCACAGGATCGCAATTCCTCGCTCTTGGTCACGGAGTGACCCGAAATAAACTCCATCGTCAGGATCTTCTCACCACTCAGTTTTCTGAAGAGTGCCGGCACCTTGATGGCGGTGGATCCTCGGAATTGCTCCGCAAAGCGCTCCGCATTCCCTGCCTCGTGCGTAAAATCAAGCTCCTTGAGCAGCGTCTCGGCAAACTCCTGCACCACGGCGACCGGATTCAGGGAAGCAAGATCGGGAACATGCTGTTGAACGAACTTCGCCAGATCAACCAGGATGGAAAGATCCTGCTCGACCACGGGACGGATGTCGGGACGTTGAACCTTCACGGCTACAGTCACCCCCTCGCGCGTGACAGCGCGGTGAACCTGGGAAATGGAGGCCCCGGCAAGAGGCTTCTCATCGAACTCCAAGAAGGCTTCGCCAACGGTCATCCCCAACTCGCGGGCGAAGATCTCCTTGGCCAAGCTTCCCGGGAAAGTCGGGACATTGTCCTGAAGTTTGCAGAGCTCCTCATAGTAGGTGTCATCCACCAAGTCGCGTCGGGAACTCAGGATCTGACCAAACTTGATGAATGTCGGCCCAAGCTCCTCCAGAGCCAAGCGGAGGCGTTCCTGAGGTGGCTTGGAGAGGGGGCCAGTGGCATGAGTTTCCAGCACGGCGCCGCTTCCCATGACCTGCTGCCAAGCGACGAGCTTCAGGACATCCGCAAAGCCATACTTGAAAAGAATCGTCACAATCTCGTTGTAACGTGGCAATTGCGTGGCAAAACCGACAGCAGAGCGGATTTCAGTGATCACAGAGGGAGATCAAATCTTTAGCTAGATGGGAAAGCAACTTGATTTAGATCACTTCCCATGAGCTAAAGCGCGCTCAAGGAAGGGATTGAGTTCAAATGGACATCACGCCATTGTGTCTTATTGGAAATTCAATGCAAATCTGCCCAGGCATTCTCGTGAAACTTCCCCATCCAAGCAGATTCATCCATGGGCTGGTTCTGTATTCTATTTTCCAATCGGTGCTTTCCATGCCACTGGCATGTGCCAAAAGCGATACCAATCCCTTTAATGCTCTCTTTGGTGCTGAGAAATCATTCCCTCTTTCCGATCACGTCGGTTCTTTCGATCAGAACCGATCCTACGAGCTCTCCTCACTGATTGAACTCTCCCTTGCCAACAATCCCTACACCCGATCTGCCTGGTTCAACGCTCTGGCCTCCTCGGCGGCAGTAGGACAGGCCAAGGCCCCTTACTTCCCCAAGCTTACATTCAAGGCTGCGGGAGGATACGACAGTGGCTATGCGTCGGTACAAGACGGCCCGATCTACTACCAACGTACCGCGCTAAGTCCGACATTTAACCTTGAATACCTACTTCTCGACTTCGGAAGACGGTCCGCCGATGTCCGCAACACGATTGCTCTGCTAGAAGCTGCGAATCTTCAATTCAGCCGCAAAGTGCAGAGCACGGTCTTTGCCGTTCAACAAAGCTACTTTGCCCACACAGCCTCACTGATTCAACGCGACGCGGCCGTTGCTAACCTAGAACTTGCAAAGACCATCTTGGCAATGGTGGAGGATCAGAAAAAAGTCGGGCTCGCTACACAACCAGAACTGCTGGTCGCCCAAAAGACGTATACTCAAGCCCAATTTGACATGGCTGATGCCGAAAGGAATGTTCTGGTTACCTTGGGAAATGTTCGAACCGCCGTGGGACTTGAGGCCAACGCTCCTCTAAAAGTCTCCCTCACTGCAGCCCCCCCTTCCTTGGAGACTATCTCCGGCAAGGTGGATGAACTCATTAACACCGCCATCGCTCGTCGTCCGGATCTGGCTGCAAAAATTGCTGATATCCGAGCCAGCAAGGCATCGACGGACCGAGCCCTTGCCGATTTTATGCCGACCGTCTCACTGGAGGGCTCTTATCAGAATCATACTTACAACTACTCCGCCCAACAGGGAACGAATTCGGGCACCTTCAACGGCAATCATTCCTATCCCAGCGGTTTTGTGGTCATGAGTTGGGACCTGTTTGACGGATTTGAAAGGGTCGAGAAGGTTAAGAAGCGCCAAGCTGAGGAAGCCATGGCTCGTGCGAATGCGGAATCAACGCGACTCGAGACCACTCGCGATGTATGGACCGACTACAACAACTCCTTAAAAGCCCGCAAACGCGTAGAATACGCAAACTCACTCCTTTCCTCGGCCAAGGAAAACTTTGATTCCATGCAGGCGGCATTTAAAAACGGTCTTGCGACGATCACGGAATTGGTTTCATTACAAAGCGCCCTCGCGACGGCACGCTTCGAGCAGGCTGGAGCACAGGCAGATTACCTGACAAGCCTCGCATCACTCTCCCTAGCCATGGGCCAATTCTCCGTCCCATCATCAGCCAAGGTCAAACCCGCCTCACTGTAGTTTGGAAATCTAGACTGTGCCTAGAATCAGGCACGCGTTAATCCCGCCAAAGCCAAACGAGTTGGAGAGAATCTTCCTCGCTCGAGCCTCGCGTCCATGGTTAGGAATCACATCCAGCACACACTCGGGATCAGGTGTCTCGTAGTGAAGGGTCGGCGGTAGATATCCCTCCGTCATCGCGAGACAGCAGATCACTGCCTCTAGTGCACCCGTGGCTCCGAGCGGATGCGCCGTGTAGGCCTTGGTGCCACTGACGGGAATAGAAGGAGCCCTCGCCCCGAAGACCTCGTGGATACAGCGGGCCTCATTGAAATCATTGATCTTGGTAGAGCTGCCGTGGGCATTGATGTAGTCGATCTCTTCCGGATTCGTCTCCGCATCGGCAAGCGCATCCTTCATGGCCCTGATCGTAGGCTCTCCATTCGGATGGGGAGAAGTCATGTGATAGGCGTCGTTATTATGGGAGAAGCCTAAGATCTCGGCATAGATCCGGGCACCGCGTGCCTTGGCGTGTTCGTACTCCTCCACGACTAGTGATGCTGCTCCCTCCCCCATGACAAAGCCGTCCCGATTCAGATCGAAAGGCCTGCACGAGACCGAAGGGTCTGCCTCACTCATGGTTCTGATGTTGGCAAAAGCTCCGTAGGTCAAAGGGCTCAAGGGGGCCTCAGAAGCTCCGGCGATCATCACGTCAGCAATCCCATCGCGGATGTAGCGGAGCGCTTCGCCAAGGGCCACGGTGCCGCTGGCACAACTGTTGGAGTTCGTTGTGCCGACTCCCTGAAATCCGCAGGTAATCGCGATATTGGAGTGGGCGGATCCTCCGAAGACCTGGAGGGCTAGGAGAGGACTGACGGCCTTGAATCCACCTTTCACGAAGGCATCATGTTCTTTCTCCGCATTCGAAATCCCGCCAAGAGCTGTTCCAAAACTCACTCCACGCCGTGGATCAGGAGACTCGGGCGAATAGGAGAGCCCGCTGTCCTCAAGCGATAGCAGGGCACTGGCCACGGCAAACTGGGCGTATCGGTCCAGACGGCGGAGCATCTTGATTGGAAAATAATTCAGTGGATCAAAGTCATCCACTTGTCCTGACGAGCGTGCTTCCAGCTCACCAAGATCGAAGCGTGTCAGCTGCGCAATGCCGCTTTTTTCAGCAAGGATCCCCCTCCAAAAGAACTCCCTGCCGGTGCCGATGCAACTGATGGGACCAACTCCCGTGATGACGGCACGGCGCCGAGTGGATCGATCGGTCATGGTTGGGCCTCCAGTAATTTTTTGAATGTCGAGAGTGTCCTGGGAGCCACCCAACCGATCATAAAGTCGCCGATGATCGGATTGGCAAGTGGCGCTAGCAAAGGCCAGCGGAATTTCAGTTTGTGATCGATCATGATCAAGACACCAGCCGCGGTCTGTTCGTAAATCCACCTGACCTCCATCCCTTTGGTAAAAGCGCTGAGATGACGGAACCATAGCTCGGGCTTTCCCGGTTCGCGCCGAAACTCGGAGGTCCATTTGATGGGAATGGCCCCACGCATGGCCGCCATCTCGACAATACCCTCATCCGGACCACCCTCAACCCAACGAACCCAGCGGTAGTGTGGCAAATAGGCCGGCCAGCGGATAAGATCCGAGGTCATCGCGTAGATCCTCTTGACAGGTGCATCAATCAGGATGGAAGACTCGGTGTGCATCAAGACCTTTGCCCCCGCTTCTTCCGAGACCTGATGTAATGAAGCCTGGCTGCTCCGCTCCCCTCAACCTTTATGGATTTGAGCACGAAACGCTGATCCTCTGAGAGGAACCCTTGTAAGCTAGCACTCCCACCCATTACTTCCGATGCCCCCTGAATCACGGGATGGATCCGTACAAAAACTTCCCGAGCATTTTCAAATTCTATCGCTGGGTAAAATTCCGTATCAGAAATCACTCTTCCATCCACACTCATCGAAAAATCGAGCACCCGCTCCGTTGATCGGGACGATTTCATGATGGGGTGATGGAGATCAGGCTCGATCACTAGAGGCATCTTCATCTGCCTCGATTTGATGCCCGACCGCTCCTACCTGAGCCTCCATCTCACCGATCGAGACACTTCCACCATCTGCAGGCTTGTAGGTCATGTAGATGATCCCGCCGATTAATCCCCATCCAACGCTTAAGGCAAATCCTGCGATCGAAATGAGCACGGCTAGATCGACTGGCGTTCCGTAGAGAGAATTGAGCATCACGGAGAAGAGTCCCTCTCGGACTCCGATTCCGGCCAAACTGATCGGCAGGGAACTGATTGTATTGACGATGGGGATGACCGAAGTCATGGCGGCGGCTCCGGGATTTCCCACAAAGGCAAAGGCGGCAAAGATGGCCGTACCGAAGATGAAGGCATTCAACGGCATGGAGATCAGAATGGCCGCCACCACGGCTTTCCAGTCGCGTGCATAGATGGAAAAGGCCCCGGCAACATCCAAGATCGCGGCATGGCCCGGCATCTTGGCAGGGAGACGCTTAGCGAGATGAAACCGGTCGATGATGAGCCCCATGGCGATCAGACTGATGAAGGCGCAAAAGATGATGGTAACAGTCAGGAGGAAGGCTCGGATCATCGGCAGGGACATCAGCGGTTTGTAGAACCAGGCAAAGACCCCTGCGGAGACGATGATCAGGGCGAACATCCCAGCGGTACGGTCGACAATGATACTCAGAAACACAGCGCTCTTGGACTTGGGAGCCTCTCGCATCGCAAAGAATACCTTGATCAGGTCGCCTCCCACACCCCCAGGGAGACAGAGATTGAAAAACATCCCGATCATCACGAGTTTCCAAACGCGAAACCATTCGAGGGAGATCCCCTGTACCTTCATGAGAAGCTGCCAGCGGAAAGCACCGCAAACCAGCACTAGGCCAAAACAGAGGAATCCGGGAATCAGCCAGAGGAGATTGGCCGTGTGAAGGGCCTGAACCATTTGGTGACGCCGCACCGGATCGTGAAAGAGCAACCAGAGGAGCAGGAGCGTCACGCCCGCCTGCACAAGTGTCATGATGGTTTTTTTGAGATTCATTAAGAAAAGAGGTTCTTCCAGCGGGTCAACGCCGACTTGATGGAATCGGGCGAGGCCTCGGGAGATAGTTCTAGAATGTAGGGAAGGGATGATGGCAGAAGAGGAACCAGGCGGTCGAAGGGAATCTCGCCTTCAAAAGGTACCAAGTGATCCTCATCAGGCCACGTGGCATCCTGAAGATGAGCGCCAACCGCATAGGGGGCGATCTGCGACAGCCATTGCTCATGATCCAGCAGACCTAGGTGATGTCTCATCTGGGCATGTCCGAAATCATGCCAGTACCGCAAGCGTGTGGAATCAAAGCGCTGCAAGAGCGCCAGTAACTCCCTCTCCGTGGGGACCGCTTCGTAGTTGCTGCGATTCTCAACCACCAGGGTGATGTCCAGTTTCACGGCCTCCTCAAGAAGGACCTCAAGAGCGGCATTCATCCGGTTGAGGTACACCCTTGCGTGCTCCTCGCGCTTTCTGACCGCAGCCAGCTTCAGCCGGTTGTAGTCTCGGTCGGCAACGCCCTTTTCCCGCAATCCTTCAAGAAGGGAGCGCGTCATCCCGCGGAGCGGAAGGATCCGGCCCAGATGAAGCACCACGAAACTGGCACCAAACTCCCGGGCCGTAGCCAGTGACTGAAGAGTCAGCTTGATCGCGCGTTCCCTCTCGGCGGGACGATGGGATGTGAACTCATAGCAGTCGGGATTATCGTTCAGAATCTCGACAGGCATCGGGCAAAAATTGTGCACACTGATCACCTTGAACCCTCCCCTTGCGTAGGCCTCCCTGATCCCGTGCAGCTGCGATACCGAAAGCCCATGACCTAGCTCGATCGTCTCAAAGCCGAGGCCCACGATCTCCTCCACGATTTTGTTGCCGTCATGGTGACGGCTTGCATTCCAGTTGGTGGAGAAGGCGAGCATTGGAAAACGAGTCGGATTAAAAAGGGAGATGGAGACAATTAAGAACTTCTTCAGCCGTGTCGAGCCCGCTGGCAAGGGCAGAGTCAATGCTTGCGTGAGCCACCTGATCACCTGTCAGCCAAAGGTTGGGGAGTGGCCGTCTCTCGGGACGGGACTTCATGAAGCCAGGGGCTTGCGAGGGAAGGGCCTGGCGGATCCTGACTTCTTGTAAAAACTCCCATGCGGCAAAGGAGGGCAGCATGGCCTTTATCTCAGCCCTGACCCCGGAGAGAAAAGTTTCCAAGTCCTCTATTTCATTGTCCCCATCACTCCCTAACGGAGGGTGCAGAACGGTTGCTGACAGCAAACGCTTCCCCTTGGGGGCATACTCCGGGGCTGTGTTCGTGAGATCAGTGAAGTGCGTGACGAGTCGTCTCTTTTCCAAGGAGCCAGAACCCGATTCGGGAAGCACCAGGAGCCTCCCTTCGTAAAGCGGGTTATCTCCCGTGAAGTAAAGGGTCGACACCTCCATCCAGGGGCGTCCTGTTGAGTCAGACGCACCAAGTAATCGAAGGGATGTCCGCTCGTCGGTTGCGAGAATTAGAAGATCACAGGGAATACTCTCCCCATTCTCAAGCCTCACCGCAGATACCCTTCCCTTATTCCGCTGAAGCAATTCCACCTTGGCCCCGTAGCGCAAACGATGGGAGGGAAGGCGTGATGCCAACTGCTTCGGAATAGCACCCATACCTTCGGCTGGAAGGAGTGCCCGTCCAAACGCGAATTTCTTCAGATCGTAGCGGAAGATCGAGGCGTCGCTACCAAGGCTGCTATCAAGAAAGACACCACCAAAAAAGGGCTTCAAAAAATTTCCCGTGATCGACCCATCAAGCCCCAGTCGCTGAAGTTCCTCCATGGTCGAGAGACCGGCCTCCCTGCCGAGAATTGAGGTGTCAGATCGCAGAATCTGGGATCCGGCATACAAGCCCAGGGTGATTTTCTCGCGTAACGAAAAAGACTTTGTGGCTACTGCCGCAAGGAACCACGAGGGGTGATGGAGGGGATTAAGCAGGCGCTCCCATCCTTCTTCACCAGCAAGCAAAGCGCCACTTTCAAAATAACGGGGTTTCAGTTCCTCAAGATCAAGTAACCGTCGTGCGATGGGGTACGAGTCGAGCAATACCTGAAATCCCTGGTCAATCCGATACCCCTCCGGGGTGAGTTGTGTCCTAACACGGCCCCCGGGGATACATTCGGACTCAAGCATCAACCACTCCACCCCAGCCTCCTGCAACCGCCTTGCACAGGCCAGGCCTGCTAGACCAGCCCCCACAATGATCACTTTGGCAGGAGATTTAGTCGGGTTTGTGATTGATTCGCCTTGGTTGGAAGACATCACGAGAAACCAAAAGGAACAGGAGGACCCAAGTCAAAGGAATTACCGGGTCCTCACGAGATCATCGCATTGCTCGCTTCCGCATCTCAGACAATCACAGGGTCAAGTTGCCAGATTTCACGGGCATACTCGGCAATCGTCCGATCGCTTGAGAACTTACCCATGCGGGCGGTGTTCAGGATCGCCATCTCGGCCCAACGGGACTTGTCACGGAAGGCGATATCCACGCGCACCTGGGCGTCGCTGTAAGAGCGGAAGTCCGGCAGGCAGAGGAATGGATCACTAAAGACAAGATTGTCACGCAACATGTTGAAGACACCGTGAGACTCATCAGGGGTGAAATAATTGGATCCAACCCAATCCACGACGGCTTTCAACTCCTCATCGGCGGATAGGAAGTCATTCGGGTTATAGCCCTTCTTCCAGAGTGCTTCGACCTCATCGACGGTCATGCCGCAAATGAAGATATTCTCATCGCCGACCTCTTCCTTGATCTCGACGTTGGCTCCATCCAGCGTTCCGATGGTCAGCGCCCCGTTGAGCGACAACTTCATGTTACCCGTTCCTGAGGCCTCCTTGCCTGCTGTCGAAATCTGTTCCGAGAGATCAGCTGCGGGCACAATCTTCTGAGCCAGCGAGACGCGGTAGTTGGGAAGGAAGACGACCTTCAGCTTTCCGTTGATCCGTTTATCCGCATTGATCTTTGCACCGATGGCATTGATCGCCTTGATGATGTTCTTGGCCAGATCATATCCCGGGGCAGCCTTTGCCCCGAAAATGAAGACCCTCGGGGAGAGATCGAGACCAGGATTCTGCAAAAGGCGCCTGTAGAGGGCCAGGATATGCAGCAGGTTCAAGTGCTGACGCTTGTACTCGTGAAGACGCTTGATCTGAACGTCGAAGAGCGCCGAGGGATCGACCTCGATGCCGCACTCCTTCCTGATGATGGTGGCAAGATCGATCTTATTGGAATGCTTCACCTCCATGAACTGCTTCTGGAATTCGGGATCCTTGGCGTACGCCTCGAGCCCTCTGAGTTCGGCAAGATTGCGCTCCCACCCGCGCCCGATCTTGGAAGTGATCAGTTTACTGAGTCGAGGATTGCAGGCCAAGAGCCAGCGACGCGGGGTAATCCCATTGGTCTTATTATTGAATTTCCCGGGATAAAGGGCGTCGAATTCAGGGAAAAGGTCCCTCTTGAGGAGTTGGGTATGGAGCGCAGCCACCCCGTTGACGGAATGGCTGCCGACGACCGAGAGATTCGCCATGCGGACCATCTGGGAATGCCCCTCCTCAATCAGGGAAAGCTTCCTGACCATCTCCATGTCACCGGGCCACATCGCCTCCACCTCCTCAAGGAAGAATTTGTTGATCGCGAAAATGATCTGCAAATGCCTTGGCAGAACCTTTTGGAAGAGACCGACGCTCCATTTTTCGAGGGCTTCAGGAAGGAGCGTGTGATTCGTGTAGGCAAACGTCCTGGTAACGATCCCCCAGGCCTTTTTCCAAGGCAGTCCATAGACATCATGAAGGAGTCGCTGAAGCTCCACGACGGCAATGGCGGGGTGCGTGTCGTTCAGTTGAATGGCGACCTTATCCGGAAATTCGTTCCAATCCTCGTTGTTCTTGCGAAACCGGCGGATGATATCCTTGAGGGAGCAAGCGACGAAGAAATACTGCTGGATCAGACGAAGCTCCTTGCCGCTCTCGGTCTTGTCGTTGGGGTAGAGGACCTTGGAGATCATCTCGCTGGCGTTTTTGTCGCGCACCGCCTCGTCGTAACCGCCGCTATTAAAGGCCTCGAAATTGAAGTCCTCGGCAGCCTTGGATGACCAGAGCCTGAGAAAGTTGACAGTGTTGGTTCCATATCCCGGAATCGGAATGTCATAGGGAATGCCGATCAGCTTCTTGGTATCCGTCCACTTGCGGACATAGTTACCAAGGTCGTCGAAGACATTTTCTACCTGACCGTAGAGCTCGATCTTCGTGGTATGCTCGGGGCGGACGATCTCCCATGGTGTTCCGTACTTCATCCAGTCATCGGGAAGCTCGACCTGATAACCGTTGCGGAATTCCTGTTTGAACAGTCCGTATTGGTAATGAATGCCATAACCGATCGCCGGCAGGTCAAGGGTAGCTAGGGAATCAAGGAAACAGGCGGCAAGCCGTCCAAGACCTCCATTGCCCAACCCCATGTCGTACTCCTCCTCTCGGAGTTCGTTGAGATCAAGACCGAGTTCCCGGATGGCGTGCTCCATGTTCTGGTAGATGCCGGCACTATGGAAGCTATTGATGTAGAGGCGACCCATCAGGAACTCCAGGGAGAGGTAGTAGAGCCTCTTCACGTTGCCGTTTCTATGCTTGGTCTGGGTTGCCATCAGGCGCTCAATGACGAGGCACTGGACCGCCTTGGAGGTGGCCATCCACCAGTCACGCTTGGAGGCGGTCTTGGGATCACGGGCCAGCCCGAAATTAAGCTGGTTGGTGATCAAGGCCTTCAGCCCTTGGACAGAGGTATCGATACTCGAGTGGAAGTCGGAGGAGGATGTCATTTGTGATGAAGGTGGTGAAAAGGATCGGGGCAAAGCAGGAAGAGAATATCGGTTACGGAGGGACGCTTGGCCCACCGTGATCGTTAAAATCTAACACAGCATACCTGGGAGGAAGCAAACTCTGTTCCAAGTTCCCCAAATTCATCCTGCATATTCCCAAGTTGACGGGGCTTGGATTGCACAACTCACTGATGTAGCCTTCAGGTAACTATGAAGTATCGCACTCTGCAGGGATCTGACCTGAAAATCAGTGAAGTAGGTTTCGGCCTCTGGACCGTCTCGACCGGTTGGTGGGGCACCTACACTGATGATGAGGCTGTGGAATTGATGCGTCTTGCTCTCGATCAGGGGATCAATCTCTTTGATGCGGCGGACACCTACAGTAACGGACGCAGCGAGGAACTCATTGCAAAAGCCTTCCCGGGGAGTGAACGCTCCAAGGTTATTATTGCCACCAAGGTAGGATACGACTTCCTGAACCATGGAGACGGTCGGCGCGGTCAGAAGGAAATACCACAGAATTTCAGTCCCGAGGCGATCAGGCATGCGGTCGAGTCGGCCCTCCGCCGCCTTGGAACCGATCACATCGATATCCTTCAACTTCACAACATCCGTGAAGATCAGGTGAACGACGATGCTCTCTGGGAGGTGATGGAGGATCTTCGCTCAGAGGGGAAATTCCGCCACGGAGGGATCGCTTTGGGGCCCGCCATTGGATGGCTCGGTGAAGGCGGTTCGGCAATCGCCCGTCGCAAGCCCGAGGTCGTTCAGCATATCTACAATCTTCTGGAGCAGCACCCCGGCTCCGATCTCCATAAAATTGCCGAAGCAACCGGTGCCCCCACTAGGTTTTTAATCCGAGTTCCCCACTCGTCGGGAATGCTCGAAGGAAAGTACACAGCTGAGACCATTTTTCCTCCAAATGATCACCGGAACCACCGCCCCCGGAGCTGGCTTCTCAACGGTGTGAAGAAAATCGAGCAACTCCGTTTCCTCGAGAGGCCGAACCGCACTATGGGACAGGCTGCAATCCAGTGGTTGCTGGAAGACCCAAGGACACTCTCGGTCCTGCCAAATATCTACAATGCGGAACAGATCAAGGAATTCGCCGCAACATCGGAGTGCCCTCCCCTGCAGCCTGACGAATTGCAACGGATCAAGGGTCTGGTTTCGGGACACTTCGGCCTCGAACCCGAGGAGTCGAAGCAGAAGGGCGACATGACGTTGCCTGCCGAACTGGAGGCGATGATCTCCGGTTTGGAGAAAGAATGAGTGATTCCTCAGACAGCATTCCGAAGAAGGGTTCAATCGACGGGTTGACTCATCCTCTTGACGGTCTCGATCAGCGCCCTGCGATGTATCTCTTCGATTTTGACGGGACCATTGCCGACACCAGGAGTGTGGCTCATGGCATCCTGAATGACATGGCGCAGGAGTTCGGATTCAAGGAACTTCCCTTGGAACATCTGGAAGCTGCCCGTGACATGGGAACAAGGGAGTTCATCCGGCACCTGGGGATCAGCAACTGGAGAGTTCCCTCGATCGCAAGAAGGGGGCTTCAACTCCTTCATGAACGCATCGATCAGGTAAATCCAATCATCGGCATGCCGGAGGTCCTCTCATCCCTTCACGGACAAGGTCACCGCATCGGTATCCTGACCTCGAATTCCGAAAGCAATGTCGCCGAGTTTCTGCGTCGGCACGACCTTCCCTACTTTCATTTCGTGAGAACCTCCTCAAAGCTTTTTGGCAAAAGCCGGGAAATGAAAAAAATCCTGCGCGCCGAAAAGGTTACCCCGGAAGCAGTTCTCTATGTCGGGGACGAGACTCGGGACATCGAGGCAGCCCACGAAACCGGGCTTCGAATGGCGGCGGTCACCTGGGGATATAACTCTCCTGGAGCGCTGGCAGCGCTCAACCCCCACCATCTCATCGGATCTCCCCATGAACTCCTTGATCTCGGAAAGGAGCAACGATGAAAGGTGCTGCTCCGGCCCGCCTCCGTCTGGATCAGCACCTGCATGAGGCCGGACACTTTGATTCCCGCGAAAAAGCCCAACGGGCAATCCTCGCTGGCCAAGTGACCGTGGGAGGCCAGATAGCCGACAAACCGGGCACCAAGGTCAGTCCTCAAAGCGAGATCCTGATCACGGGCAGGGACCGCTATGTCGGACGCGGAGGCCATAAGCTCGAGGGAGCCATCACCGGTTTCGGTATCGACGCAACGGGGATGTCCTGTCTCGATCTGGGATCCTCAACGGGGGGATTCACGGACTGCCTCCTTCAACATTGGGCCGCCCATGTCACCGCTGTCGATGTCGGACGGGGACAGCTTGCCTGGTCACTGCGGCAGGATCCTCGCGTCGAGGTCCGCGAGGGGATCAATGCCCGTTATCTGACATCTTCGGATTTCGACCGCCGCTTTGACCTGATTGTTGGAGATTTAAGCTTTATTTCATTGACGAAAATCCTGCCCGCAGCCTTTGAGTTACTGAACCAAAACGGCTCCATGATTGTCCTGATCAAGCCACAATTTGAACTTTCCCGTGCCGAAATCGGCAAGGGAGGGATCGTGCGAGACGCCGAGGCCAGGCAACGTGCCGTCGAGTCGATCCGATCTTGGGTCATAGCGGCGGGACACCGCTTTGACCGAGTCATGGAATCTCCCCTACCCGGCACCTCGGGCAACATCGAGTTCCTGGCCCTCCTGAGGCGGGGTGATTCATCCGTACCACTACCAGAATGATCATCGGACTCATAGCCCATGCCGGGAAAGAGGGAGCCGGCAACTTGGTGCAGACCATCACCACCGAACTGGACCGGAGGCAGGCTCACTATTTACTGGAAAAGCAGACCGCTGCCCTTGTCGGAAAAATAACCGACCTCGATGAGAACACCCTCGCCGCAAAATGTGACCTCCTGATCGTCATGGGTGGCGACGGGAGTATCCTGAGGGCCCTCCATCGCTCAGGTGGTCACATACGTCCGATCCTTGGAATCAACATCGGATCGCTAGGATTCCTGACATGCCTTGGGTCGGACGAATATCTGCGTGCGGTCGACTGTGCACTGGGAGGAAATTATCTCCTGAGTCAGAGAAGCCTGTTGGATGTCACGATTGCAGGCCCGGAGGGGATCGTTCCCCTGGAACGCGCCCTCAACGAGGTGACGATCAGTCGTGGCGAACGCTCCCAATTGGTGAAGTTGCAGGCATCCGTGGGGGGTGATGCTCTTACGGAATACCATGCGGATGGACTTATTATAGCCACCCCAACGGGATCCACCGCCTATTCGTTGGCGGCCGGAGGACCGATCCTCATGCCTGATAGCGGAGCCCTCGTCATAACACCCGTCTGCCCCCACGTCCTTAGCAACCGGTCATTGGTCATCTCGGACAAAAGTGAGGTCATCATCCGGGCTGTAGGAACTCAGGAAGTCTTTGTAAGCGTTGATGGTCGCCCTCCCCATGCCCTTAAACCCTCGCAGCATGTCCTGATGAAACTCTCCCCCATGACGCTTCCCTTGGTCATGATGCCTGGGACCAGTTTCCCCGACATTCTCAGGCAAAAGCTCAAGTGGACGGGCAGCAATGTCTAAATGGCAACTCATGAAAACCCTTTCTGAATCACTCCTTCCCAAAGATACCCATCTTCTGCTGAAAGGCTCCAATCCAGGAGATATCCTCGAGGAACTTCTATTACCGCTACGACACGACTCCAGGGTTCGTGATTGGGAAGTCTTCCGGTCATCCCTTGTGCCCTCACCATCGGCCGCAACGCCCGGCGATGATTCCTGCATCATGTCACTGCATCACTGCCGTACGGACAGCATCTCCTCGCTGGTCCTGGCAGCTGGAAAATCACAATCCGGAATTGCCACATCTGAAACGGGCATCAAAACCCATCTTTACTTTATTGCGGGAATTCCAAGTGCCCTGAATACCGAGTACCTTCGAGTCTTGGGGGCTATCTCACGGGTCTGCAGGGATCCGGACTCCATCACCGAACTCTTGGCGGCCACGAACCCCGTCGATTTTATTTCCATTCTGGAAAAGGGTTGCAGTCGATGATGCGCTCCTCTGAAGCCATGCAAACAGCCTCCCCTGACCAGCATGCACTGTTGGAAGTTCGTGATCTCAAGGTTCACTTTCCAATCTACTCGGGCCTACTGCGCCGCAAAACAGACTCCTTCAAGGCGGTGGATGGCGTGAGTTTCAACGTTCCCGCCGGTAAAACAGTCGGACTGGTCGGTGAGAGTGGTAGCGGCAAGACAACGATTGGTCGCACGCTCGTCAAGTTGATCTCCCCGACCTCGGGAAAGGCCTTCTGGAAGGGAAAGGAGATCCTCTCTATGAGTGAAAAGGAGTTCCGCCCCCTCCGCCGGAAGATCCAATATATATTTCAAGACCCCTTCGGCTCCCTGAACCCGCGCATGACCGTGGGAAAGATCATCGGTGAAGCCCTTGAGATCCATTTTGCTGATCTAGATCGAACCCAGCGTACGGATCGTGTCGAGAGCCTCCTTCAACGCGTCGGCTTGAAGGGTGACATGATGCACCGGCACCCCCATGAATTCAGCGGTGGTCAGCGACAGCGGATCGGCATTGCCAGGGCGCTTGCCGTGGAACCAGAGTTCCTCATCTGCGACGAACCGGTCAGCGCGCTGGATGTCAGCGTGCAGGCACAGATCGTGAATCTCCTCCAGGATCTGCAGGAGGAACTTGGACTGGCTCTCCTCTTCATCGCGCATGACCTCGCCGTTGTGGAGCACATCAGCGACTTCGTCCTTGTCCTGCACCGGGGTAAAATCGTCGAGTCGGGCCCTGCCCGCGATGTCCTGGAACATCCCATTGATCCTTACACCCGCGATCTCTTGGCCGCAGTTCCACGTCTTGAGGAGCCCCTTCGTTCATGAACACCCTCATGCTGGCACGCAAATTCCGTGCAATGAACAAGCTCCTGCTCATCCTCACCATGGCGCTGGGCTTCTTCGGGATCTATGCCATTTACAGTGCGACATGGATGCGTGACACCCCTTTCTGGACAAGCCAGATCCGCTGGTTACTGATCTGCTTCCCTGTGTTTTTCTTCATCTCGTTCACCGACTATCGCTGGGTACGGATGGGAGCCGTGCCTATCTACATCGTCAGTGTCATCCTGCTGATCCTTGTTTTTTTCATCGGGGTGAAGGTCTTTGGAGCACGAAGTTGGCTTAACCTTGGCTTTGGTAACTTCCAACCCTCCCAGATGGCTATCTTTGGAGGGGTCTTGATCTTCGCCCTCTTCCTGAATGATTCCCAAGAGATGAATCCCGTCCTGAGGATCCTCGTCTGCCTGGCACTGACGGCAGTTCCCTGTGTATTGATCCTTATCCAACCCTACCTTGGCGGAACTCTTGTTTGGTTGCCTGTGCTCTTCGCGATGCTCTTTGTCGCAGGCGTTCAGGTTCGTTATCTGGTGACACTTTTTCTGCTCGGCGTTGCCCTGATTCCACTCGTGGTCAACTTCGGCCTAAAACCTTACCAAAAGGATCGCATCCTGATCTTCCTTGATCCCTCCCTCGACCCACGCGGCGCGGGATGGACAATCAACCAATCGCTCAACGCCATAGGAAGCGCCGGTTTTTGGGGTAAGGGATTCAAGGCCCACAACACGCTCAACGAGCTGGGCTATCTCCCCAGTACCATCGTTCATACTGATTTCATCTACTCGGTCTTCGGGGAGCAACACGGCTTCATCGGCGCCATACTTCTCATCTCATCCTTTGCGGTACTCCTGCTGAGCGGTCTTTATATAGCTTCTCAGGCCGAGGATCAGCTGGGAAGACTGCTGTCCGTCGGAATTGTCATGTTACTCTTGACCCACGTCTTCATGAACATCGGTATGACGGTCGCGGTCACTCCGATCACCGGACTCCCCCTTCCCCTGGTCAGCTACGGAGGATCCTTTCTACTGATCACGATGGCCTGTCTTGGCCTGCTTCAGAGCATCTGGATTCACAGGAAGTTGGTGTATTAGTCGGGGATTGCTAATAGCGAAGGTGATCGGGCATCTTCTATAATCGTTCCGTCGTCCTTTACTCACTTTCCCACCTTTCACTTTTCACTTTTCCACATGCGCATTCTCTCAGGCATCCAGCCCACGGGGCTTCCCCACCTGGGGAATTACTTCGGCATGATGAAACCTGCCATTGAGTTGCAGGAAAAAGGGGAGGCCCTCTACTTCATCGCAGACCTTCATGCGCTCACCACAGTGCGTGATGCAGGGGCCTTGCGTCAGAATACCCGCGAGATCGCCATCGACTTCCTTGCTTGTGGGCTTGATCCGAAGAAAGCATGCCTCTTTCGTCAGAGCGACATCACCTGTATTCCGGAACTCTCCTGGATTCTCTCGACTGTTACCCCCATGGGCCTGCTGGAGCGGTGCCACTCCTACAAGGACAAACTAGCCAAGGGCCTTCATGCATCACTCGGCCTCTTCTCTTACCCTGTTCTCATGGCTGCAGACATTCTTGCCTACGACAGCGATGTCGTCCCGGTAGGGCGCGACCAAAAACAACACCTCGAAGTGACCCGTGACATCGCGGTGAAGATCAATGAACTCTATGGGGAGATCTTCAAGCTGCCAGAAGCCATGATCCGTGATGAATCGGCAGCCCTTCCCGGCACCGATGGGGCCAAAATGAGCAAGAGTTACGGAAATACCGTGGAGCTCTTTTTGGAAGAGGCCCTACTTAGAAAAAAGATCATGGCAATCCAGACCGACTCCACCCCCGTGGAGTCCCCGAAGCCAGTCGAGGGATCGGCGATCCTGGGCATCTATCGACATGTCTCCTCACCCGCCGATTATGCCGCTATGGAGGCTGACTTTCTGGTCGGAGGAAAAGGATACGGAGACTTAAAAAAACGTCTTTTTGCCGGTGTTTGGGAGCACTTTGCCCCCATGAGGGAGGAGCGTGTGCGCATCGCTTCCGATCCTGGCGAAGTTGATCGCATCCTCAACGAGGGTGCAAAGCGCGCCGCTGAAATCGCTACCCCTGTCATGGATAGGCTCAGGAAAGTAATCGGCCTGAGATAGATCCCCAGAAGGCTCTGGTATAAAGACTTGCCCCGTGCGGGTTGTGTGATAAATTCTATTTATTGACGCGGGGTGGAGCAGCCCGGTAGCTCGTCAGGCTCATAACCTGAAGGTCGTAGGTTCAAATCCTACCCCCGCCACCATTTTTATGGAGCCAATCTAGGCCCGATAACGCATCTTAGCTCTCATGCGATTTTACACCAAGCGAAGGAAGATGCCCTCGATCACGGTCGTTTCACTGATCGACATCCTGGCGATCCTGTTGATATTTTTTATCGTGACCACCACGTTTAAGGATCGTCTTACTCAACTGCAAATCAATCTTCCGGAATCCAAGACCGCAGCGACAACATCCGCAGTTCAAAAAAAAGCAGTCATTCTCGGGATCAAAGGACAGGATAAGATCACTCTGGATGGGAAACCGGTTACACCCGCTGGGATCCCTGCAGCCATCAAGTCAGCACAGAAGGAGAATCCGGGATGCTCCATCATCATGCAGGCCGACAAGGAGGCCCCCTTCGGCACCGTGGCGTCCGTACTGGATGCATTGCAGGGGGCAGGGATCAAGAATATTCCCGCCGTGGCAAAATCTATCGGCAGATAAAGATTTCTTTTCCTTAATAAAGTCATGGGACGTTACAAGAAGCATAAATCCTCCACCATCAAACCGTTGGAAGTCGTGAAGTACGGTCACCCTGCCCTGCGTAGCAAGGGACGGAAAATCGAAAAGATCGACGAGTCCCTTCTTACACTGGCAGAGGAAATGATCGAGACCATGTACGAGGAGGATGGCTGCGGCCTTGCCGCCCAACAGGTCGGGCGCTCGCTCCAACTCGCGGTGATCGATGTCATGCCGGCCTTTGAGGATCGTCCCAGTCGTGCCTGGGTTGGTGGCAGGGAGATTGAGGTCGGGTCCCTCATGCCGCTTGTGATGATCAATCCCGAAATCCACGCTGTGGGCGACGAGAGAACCATTGAGACCGAAGGTTGCCTCAGTATGCCGGGTCTCCACAACGAGGTAGAGCGTCCCGCCCGGGTCCGTGTCGTGTGTCAGGATATCGACGGGAGCACGCTCGACTTCGAGGCAGAGGGACTTCTTTCACGAGCCGCCCAGCATGAGGTTGACCATCTTCACGGCATCCTCTTCATTGATCATCTGTCCGCGGAGGCTCTCGCAGAGCATCAACATCTGCTCCACAAGCTTCAGGCAAAGGCTCCGCCTTTTTAGGATTACAGCGACACTTGGACACTAACTGTTTCCAGTTTGATAAAGATTTGGGGGGGTAATTCAATTAAATGTACTTTTCAGTTATTAGTTTTTAATAAAAGTTTAAGTTTATGAAATGGTTCTTTCAGCTGTTTACAATACTACTAAGTTGTAGCACTTTGGCACAGACAGATTTAAAAGTGATAACTTCAACTAATAAGAATAACTTAATCGATCCGATTGATTGGATTGTAGCACATAAAGAAGACAGACCAGATCAGGTGATTCTGATCAAAAAGACTGAAATTCCGATTTTTATGGATGGAAAGAGAATTGGTTCAGCAATAAAACCAATCGGCAGTTTCTTTCATCTCGATGACCTCAATAAGAATGAGATTGTATCCCTTATTAATGGAGTTTCGATTTCGATCCCTATTGAAAATACAAATTTGCTGGATTTAGCACAAAAGGCCTTTGAAAAATCTCAAAAAAATATCAGTTTCATGCGTGATCTTGAAAAGCAACAAATTCTCGCCACCGAGACGATTAAGGACAAGTTAACCCACAATCCAATTAACTCGGATGAACTTATGGAACTCTATTCAAAGTATCCAAGTGAATTGCTTTCGATCCTTGAACATCAAGACATCGAATTAACGGGACTTGTAACTAGGGTGGTTGTCAGTGGTCTCGAAAACGATCGTGCCGATATCACACTCTCTCAGAATAAGTCAAAAAAAATTTCTATTTTCTGTGACTTAAAAAGCACTCATCATTTAGTTGCTACAAATAATAGCAATGGATATCATAATAGATTCGATAAATTTAACGATCAACTCATATTTACCTGTTGGAAGGGAAATGACTATAAATTACTTCATCACCGTGCAACAACATCTTTTGGTGAAAAATTAATTAACGTTAAGAATGGAGAAAACTCATCTATCTTAGTTTGCTCTGAGAATACCAATATTAAACCCATTTGGGTTCACCTAAAGAGCAACAATGGGGCTAATTTAGTTTTTGAAGCGGTAAGTCATATTTGACTTATCTTTAGACAAACTTAAACCTGAACGGGTAGGCAGGAGCAAAAGATATTCCGATCCCCGTAGACATTGTCCACACGTGAGACGGAGGGCCAGAACTTGTGGTTCTTTAGCCAGGGAGCCGGATAGGCGGCCTGCGTGCGCGAATAGGGTCTTGCCCACTCATCGGCAGTGACTGTGAGGGCCGTGTGAGGGGCACGCTTAAGGGGATTGTCGGCTTTATCGAGTGTACCCTTTTCGATGGCAATGAGTTCAGCATGGATTGCAATCATGGCATCACAGAATCGGTCCATCTCCTCCTTAGATTCGCTCTCGGTTGGCTCGATCATCAGTGTTCCAGGGACTGGCCAACTCATGGTCGGTGCATGGAATCCGTAATCCATCAAGCGCTTGGCCACATCCTCCACCTCAACCCCGGCCCGCGTCTTCCATTCACGCAGATCGAGGATGCACTCATGGGCAACGGTTTCGTTGGCACCCTTGTAAAGGATCGGGAAGAAGGACTCCAAGCGCTTGGCCATGTAGTTGGCGTTCAGGATGGCAATCGCACTAGCCATGGCGAGGCCGTCAGGTCCCATCATGCGAAGATACATCCAGCTGATCACACAAATGCTGGCACTCCCCCAGGGAGCCGCACTGACCTCGGTCACCGCCTGGGATCCACCCGTTGGGATCACGGAGTGCCCGGGAAGGAAGGGTGCAAGGTGCTCGGCAACACCGATCGGTCCCACACCAGGACCTCCTCCTCCATGAGGGATACAGAAAGTCTTGTGGAGATTCAGATGACAGACGTCGGCACCGATATCACCGGGACTGCAGAGACCCACCTGAGCGTTCATGTTGGCCCCGTCCATGTAGACCTGACCGCCCGCCTCGTGAACCATTGTGCAGATTTCCTTGATCCGTGACTCAAAGACTCCGTGCGTGGAGGGATAAGTCACCATGAGTGCGGCAAGCCGGTCGCGATGGAGCTCGACCTTGCTCTTCAGATCATTCACATCGACATTCCCCTCATCGTCGCAGGCAACCCCGACGATTTCCATACCAACCATCGCCGCACTGGCCGGGTTGGTCCCGTGGGCGGATAGGGGGATCAGACAGACCTTGCGATGGTGATCGCCTCGGGAACGGTGATAGGCCCGGATCACAAGCAATCCCGCATATTCACCCTGAGAACCTGCATTCGGTTGGAGGGAGACGGAGTGGAATCCGGTGATCTCGGAGAGCCACTGCGCCAGTTGACGGAAGATGATTGCGTACCCCTGCGTCTGGGAAGGAGGCACGAACGGGTGGAGCGAACCGATATGTTCCCAGGTCACAGGCAGCATCTCGGCTGTGGCATTCAGCTTCATCGTGCAGGATCCGAGGGGGATCATCGAGGTCGTGAGGGAGAGATCCTTGGCCTCAAGACGACGAAGATAGCGGAGCATCTCAGTCTCGGTGTGGTGGGTATTGAAAACGGGATGTGTAAGAAATTCGGAGGAGCGACGCAGATCATCGGGCATCTGCCAGGAAATCGGATTATTTCCGATAACCCCGGAACCTTTGCCAAAGAACTCAACGAGGTGATCGATGCTTACGGAAGTCTCATCAAGGGAGATTGTCACGGCATGATCTCCCATGAAGCGGAGATTGATGCCAACCTTCTCGGCACGGGAGCGCAAGGAGGCCGAATCCGCCGGCGTGACATTGACCCGGACGGTATCGAAGAACGGGGCGCCTGCCACGGACCAGCCTGCTTTGGCCAGGGTGGCGGCAAGTTTCAAGGCATGAAGATGAATCTTCTCTGCAATCTCGCGAAGTCCCTTTGGACCGTGATAAACGGCGTACATGGAAGCGATCACGGCCAGCAGAACCTGAGCCGTGCAGATGTTGCTGGTCGCCTTCTCGCGGCGGATATGCTGTTCGCGTGTTTGGAGCGTGAGTCGGTAGGCGGGATTTCCATCGGCATCACGCGAAACGCCCACTAATCTACCCGGTAGTCGACGCTTGAATTCATCTCGAACCGCAAGATACGCAGCATGAGGTCCTCCATAGCCCATCGGCACCCCGAAGCGTTGCGTTGAGCCCACCACGATATCAGCACCCATTTCTCCGGGGGGCTTGAGGAGTACTAGGGCAAGTGGATCGCTGGCCACGATGGCAAGACCACCAGCGGCATGGATTTTCCCGATTGCCAGAGAGGGATCCGTGATGGAGCCATCCGTGGCAGGGTATTGAAGAAGTCCACCACAGAGTCCCGAATCGGGAATCTCCTTAACTCCACCAACGATCAACTCGATCCCAAGTGGCTCGGTCCTTGTGCGGAGAAGGGAGATCGTCTGGGGATGGCAATCCTTGGAAATAAAAAATCGTGGGGAGTCCGCCTGGCCCTTGAGGTCATGACACATAGCCATGGCCTCTGCCGCAGCAGTCGCCTCATCAAGCATCGAAGCATTGGCAATCGCCATGCCGGTGAGGTCGCAAACCATCGTCTGAAAATTTACCAAGGCCTCCATCCTGCCCTGTGAGATCTCAGCCTGATACGGCGTGTAAGCGGTGTACCATCCTGGATTCTCGAGGATATTCCTGCGGATAACGGGAGGAAGGTGGGTTCCATGATATCCCATGCCGATGTAGGAGGGACGGAGTTCGTTCTGGAGGGCTATATCATGCAATTCCTTCAGGGCCTCCTCTTCGCTGAGAGCGATCGGTAGGGACAAAGGGCGACGAAGACGAATCTCTTCGGGAACGGTCTTGTCAATCAGCTCCTCAAGGGAGGAGAAGCCGAGGAGACGAAGCATCTCTCCGATCCCCGCGTGATGGGATCCAAGATGACGTCGGGAAAAGCGGCCTCGGGAGAGAACTGCATCAAGCTGAGCTGCGTCAACGCTGCTCATTGACCGATCTGGGCCGAGTAGGCTTCAGGGGTGAGCAGGGAATCAATTTCTGCGACATCTGAGGCCTTCATTCGATAGATCCAGCCCTGGCCGAAGGGATCTGTGTTGAGAAGCGCCGGATTCGAGGCAAGCTCGGCATTCACCTCGGTCACGCTCCCCGAGAGCGGGGAATAGATATCGCTGGCAGCCTTCACTGACTCGACCACGGCAGCAGTGGCACCTGCTTTCACTTCAGCACCGACCTTGGGAGGCTCGGCGTAGACAATATCGGTCAACTCCGCCTGAGCATGATCGGTGATCCCCACGGTGATTGTATCACCTTCGGAGCGGATCCATTCGTGTGTTTTGGCGTAGCGGAGATCGGTAGGAACATTCATCGTGAAAGGAGGATTATGGGTAAGGATGAGTCGACTTTGAAGCTGAAAGGGGAGGTAAAAACCGCTATTTTGAATAAAAAGGAAGGGCAACCACGGTAGCGGCGTAGCGGCGTCCCCGCACTTCAATTTCAAGCCCCGTGCCGGGAGTCGCAAGCGAGGGGGGGAGGTAAGCCATGGCGATCCCCTTCCCAAGACTTGGGGAGAGAGCTCCGCTACAGGTTTCACCCACAGAATGCCCTTCCGAGAGCACGGGATAGTGGGATCTGAGAGGGGGCCCGGTGACCGTCAGTTTCAAAGGGGTCAGCAGGGAGGGTAGTCCCTTGGAGCGCTGGGTTTCGAGTGCTTTCCTTCCCGAGAAATCACCCTTGGCCGCATCATCCAAGGAGGCAAATTTTCCCAGGCCAGCCTCCAGAGGAGTACGATCCGGTGAGAGATCGGAGCCATTGAGAGGATATCCCATTTCGAGGCGAAGCGTGTCCCGAGCACCGAGACCACAGGGCTTGACTTCGGCAGCAAGCAGGTTCTGCCAAAGTGCTTCCCCATTGCCTTGGGCGACGGGAACGAAAAGCTCAAAGCCATCCTCCCCAGTGTAACCCGTTCGGGCAACCAGCGAAGGAATGGATCCATCCGATGCCACAAGTGGGGCAATGCCATTGCGCTTGGGCACCTCGCAGGAGGGGTAAAGGGAGCGGAGAATCTTCTCCGAATCCGGGCCTTGGAGAGCAATTGCCGCATAGTCATCTCCGAGATCCTTCAAGATCACCGATCCATCCGAGGGCAACCTCGAACGCATCCACTCCAAATCAAGATCACGGCAAGCCCCGTTGATCACGAGAAAATAAGCGGCCTCTCCCGTCCGATAGATGATCAGATCGTCGATGACACCACCTTTCTCGTTGAGCATCATGGTGTATTGCCCCCGAGTTACCGCCAGCTTTCCAACGCGGTTTGTCAGGAGTTGCTCCAGCCATTCCAGAGCACCGGCACCCTCGACCAAAACCTCACCCATGTGGGAGATATCAAACATCCCGGATGAGGAACGCACGGCACGATGCTCATCCATGATACCAGTATACTGAACAGGCATGAGCCAACCTCCGAACTCCACCATCCGGGCCCCGCTTGCAAGATGGCAGGCTTCCAGAGGGGTGTGTTTCAGTGTCGCTGGGTCGCTCATGATTGCTGGGTAGTTGATCCGTTGGGGCGACGGACATTGAAATCGAGATAGGTGTAGGAGTGGAACATCTTCTCGTATTCATCAACCAGACGCATGGCCTCGTTGGGCTTCAGACGATCCCCCTTGAGGGCGGCGTCGGCCTGCGACTTGATGCGTCGCGCCAGTTCCTTGGTATCCCACTGGGTCAGCGTCAACACCTGGTCAATCGTGTTACCGGGAAGAACCTCCTCAATGTAGTAGCCGGCCTCTTCATCCTCATCCAAGAAGACATGCATCTCGTTGACACGGCCAAAAAGATTGTGAAGGTCTCCCATGATGTCCTGATAGGCACCCGAAAGAAATATCCCCAAGTAGTAGGGCTCGCCGGGACGTATTCGGTGAACGGGAAGGGTCTCCTTCACGTCTTGAAAATCAATGAACTTCGCCATCTTCCCATCAGAGTCGCAGGTAATGTCAACTAGGGTGCCGCTGCGATCCGGAATCTCATCAAGGCGGTGGATCGGCATCACCGGGAACAACTGACCCAGAGCCCAGTGATCAAGGAGTGACTGGAAGACGGAGAAGTTGCAGAGGAGTTGGTCAGCAAGGGCCACCTCAAGCTCCCTGACCTCTTCAGGCACCTGATTCATCCCGACATGAAGCTTCACGATCTCAGCTGCAATCTGCCAGTAAAGCGTGTCGATTTTCGCCTTCGGTCGGAGATCGAGAAGACCCAGGTCAAACATGGACTGGGCCTGATCGCGGATCTGTTGAGCATCGTGGAGGTTCTCAAGCCGGCGTTTCTCATTCAGACCCGATTTGATCTCGATCATGTCAGCCACCTGCTTCGGATCACCGGAGGAGGCAGTCACCTCACCCAAGTGGTTCTCTTTCTCGATGGAACCGAAGGCCTCGATGATGAGTACGGAGTGGGGAGCCACAATGAACCGACCACTCTCGCTCACGATCACGGGGTGATCGACTTGCTCCGAGTCACAGACCTCCATGATGTTGTAAACGATATCGCGGGAGTACTCGTGAAGGGAATAGTTCCGGGAACTGTCAAAGCTCGTGCGTGAACCGTCATAGTCGATGCCGAGTCCTCCTCCCACGTCGAGATAACCTAGCGAGTGTCCCATTTTTTTTAACTTGGCATAGAAGCGCGCGGCTTCCCGGGTGGCCCGGCTAATCGTTCCAATATCAGGGACCTGTGACCCGACGTGGTAATGCAACAGTACCAGCGCGTCGGAGATACCCTCCGCGTGCAGGGTGTCACTCATCGAGACGAGATCAGCCGTGGAGAGACCGAACTTGGCGTTTTCTCCGCCACTCGTGGCCCACTTGCCCGCTCCCTTGGAAAGCAGTCTGACGCGCGCCCCGATCATGGGCGTCACCCCGACCTGCTTCGACACAGCAAGGATCTGGTGAAACTCTTCGAGCTTCTCCACCACAAGGATCACTTTTTTCCCCAATTTCAGTCCAATGAGTGCGGCACGGATGAACTCGTCATCCTTATAGCCGTTTCCAATCACCAGACTCTCGGGATCGGAGTGGACGGCAAGGGCGGCAATCAACTCCGGTTTACTACCCGCCTCAATCCCGAAATGATAGGGAAGGCCCGCATCGACAATCTCCTCCACGACCTCGCAAAGTTGATTCACTTTGATTGGAAAGACTCCCCTGTACTGGTTCTTGTAGCCGCACTCGGAGATCGCACGGGCAAAGGATTCATTCAATCTACGAACCCGGTCCCGAAGCAGGTCATGGGCACGTATCAGAAGAGGAAATCGTAGTCCGCGGTCCTTGGCTTCCTCCACAAGCTCCATGAGATCGATCTCCTCACCCTCACGACGTCGAGGCCGGATGGCTGCGTGCCCCGAGGCATTCACGGTGACATATCCTTCAGACCACCCCTCCACATTGTAGAGCGCCGATGTTTGGGTGGTGATGTTACCGGATGGAGAAGATGTCATTGATAAAAGAGGCAGGGAATGGAATTAACAAACCCCCACCCGTTTTACCACTGGATGCTGAGATTTTTTTGCGTCCTGCAATGGATGCCGGGGGATTGATCCTTGGCGCCCAGTGTGAGAGCATTCTCACACAGTACTTCTTCTTAGATGAAAATTCTTCATATTGACGCTTTTGCAGGGATCAGTGGTGACATGACCGTTTCCGCACTACGTGATTTGGGAGTTCCGGAAGAGGTCTTTCAGGCGGCCCTCTCGGCTCTCTCCATAGAACTCCCGGAGTGCCGATTTGAACGGGGTCTTAGAAATGGAATCGCCGGATGGAGGTTCAAGGTGAAGGGACACGATCAAGAGGAGGGATCTGAAGCCGTTCACCATCATCATAGGCCCGAAGAAGAGGATCATCACGGAGAAGGACACACCCATTCACATCCTCACTCTCCCTCTCACTCTCATTCCGACATGCATCGGCATGGGCACCCTCACGATCACGGGCATGAGTCATCGGACTCTCATACGCATGGCCAGAATCATGCCGAAATTGTGACTCTTCTGGAAAAGAGCACTCTCTCACCTGCGGTCAGAAACCGAGCTCTTGCCCTCTTCCGACGCATTGCCATCGCCGAGGGCTCTATTCACGGGGTGCCACCAGAAAGCGTCGGATTTCATGAGGTCGGTGCCGTCGATTCGATCGCGGATATTGTCTGCGCCTGCGCGGGATTTGAGTATCTCCGGATCGATCGGATCAGCTGTGGTGAACTCATCGAGGGATCTGGTCACATTCATTGCGCCCACGGAACCTTCCCTCTGCCAGCACCTGCCACGCTAGCCCTTCTCAAGGGCATTCCCTTTCGCCAGGTCAACGAACCATGGGAGCATATCACTCCAACCGGGGCGGCCATTGTGGCGGAATTTGCTACCTCCTTTACCCCGATGCCCGAGATGTCCGTCGAATCGATCGGCTACGGACTAGGAAGCCGTCACACCCCCAACCGGCCCAATGTTCTTCGCCTGATTCTTGGGAAGAGAGTGGAAAAGAATACCGCTGAAACGGATGAAGTCGTCGAACTCCGCTGCAATCTCGATGATCTCTCTCCAGAACATGCCTCCAGCGCCCTTGAGGCCATGATGAAAGCAGGGGCACTTGATGCCACGCTGACGCCGACCGTCATGAAAAAAGGGCGTTCAGGATGGATTCTGGAGGTGCTTTGCGGGGAGAGCGATGCCCAGAGACTTTCCGAAATCATATTGCGCCAGACCACCGCATTCGGTGTCCGGAGGCATCGCCTGGAGCGAATGAAGCTCGAGCGCCACCATCGTGACGTGAGCACGGAGTTCGGGAACATTTCGGTCAAGGTGGGACTCCTGGGAGGCGAAGTGATCCAAGAGTCCCCTGAATTCTCCTCCTGTGCGGAGGCTGCGGCTCGGCATCAGGTGCCGGTCAGGGAGGTTCATTCCGCCGCACTGCGATCCATCGCCAACACTTAGAACTATAACAATCCAGCCTCGCGAAAACTGAAGTAGGGGGCAAGCTCTCCTCTTTTCGATCCGATGATCACGTGGTCGATCAGAGGGATCTGAAGTAGTGTTCCGGCCTCGCTCAGACGCCTTGTCAACCGGCGGTCAGCCTCACTCGGTTGCGGATCTCCCGAAGGATGATTGTGAACGATGGCGATCGCGTAGGCCCCCTTGGCCACGGCCGGCCTGAAGATCTCACGCGGGTGGGCGATGCTCTCGTTGAGGCTTCCATGGGATATCTCCTTCTCCTCAAGCAGACCATGTCGAGTATCGAGCAGGAGAACCCTCAGTGACTCGTGAGGGAGTGACTGCATCTCCCCGGCAAGGAGTTCATAAATCACCCCGGCGCGATCCACCCGTAATTTCTCGGCTTCCGGTCTGGCCATCCTGCGTCCCATTTCGAAGGCCGCCTTGAGCTCAGCAGCCTTTGCGGGGCCGATCCCAGAGAACTTCCCCAATTCCTGAGTGCTACATCCCGCGAGGCGGCGTAGCGTCCCCCATTCCTTGATAAGCAACTTGGAGAGGGAGAGAACATCTGTTCCTGCCGTACCGGTCCGCAGGAAAATAGCCAGAAGCTCCGCATCTGTCAGGACATCGGCACCATGCTTGGCAAGTCGTTCCCTTGGTTTCTCAGACTCTGAAAGTTCCCGAAAGTTCGAGGCGATCATGGGGGAACCTAGCCCGATAGGAACTATCCGCAAGGGGTAGAATTTGAAGAACTTTCTCCAGAATAATCAATTCAGACCCAGCGTCACCGGGAGAGAGATTTTTCCACTTCCTAGCAAAGCGAATCAAGCACTCCCCGCAGGTATTCGGTCATCGAACCCAAGGCTGCGGCGTGGCGATTCTCCTGAACCTTTTCGAGCTCGGATTCGGCCTCATCAACCAGAACCCTCGCCGCCTGAACAGCTGCACCAAGGGCTCCGCGGGATGTCACGAGATCGATAAGCACTGATGGGGACATCCCTCCCTCGGAGAGTAGGAGACCTTGGATCTCGTCACGCTGCTTCGGGGTGGAGTTCTGAAGCAGCAAAAGAATCGGAAGGGTGAACTTGCCGCAGGCAATATCGGTACCCAGCGTTTTACCGATCATCTCCTCGTCACCGACAAGATCAATGCAATCGTCGAGGACCTGATAAGCGATACCGATTTTATTCCCGTAGTTCTTCAGGGCGCCGATCACCGTGGGGGAGGCGCCGCTCAGAAAGGCCCCGAGTTCGCAGGAGACGGCGAAGAGGGCTCCCGTCTTCATCTGGACCATCCGGTAGTATTCAGAAAGGGGAAGATTCACGTCAAATCGACGCTGGGTCTGGAGGATCTCGCCGGTGCAGACATCAGCCGCCGCGTCGGCGATCCGCCGTGACACATCGGAGTTGGAAAACTTTGTCGAGAGGCGCAGGGCATGCGCGAAGAGGACGTCACCCACCAGAACCGTCACGGAGTTTCCCCACTTGGCGTTGAGCGTGGGCCTATCCCTCCGTCGGTCGGCACCATCCATGATGTCGTCATGCACAAGGCTTGCGATGTGGAGGAGTTCGACAATGACGGCGAGATCAACGTGATCCGAGACAATCCTCCCGGTAGCTCCTCCGGAAAGAAGGGCCAAGGCCGGGCGGAGACGCTTTCCGCTGCCACCGATGGCGTACTCGATGTAATGCTCGACGGCAGAATCGACCGCCTTGGACTGCTCCAGAATTCGCTCCTCCACAGAGTAGAGGTCGGGCCCGATCAGTTCGATCGCCGAGGCGAAGGCCTCGTGGGATCTCGGATCAATTTCTTTTGTCGACCATCTTGTGAAGTTTTTCACCACACAACTTTCACTCATTAGCGAACGATCGTCAATGAAGCGCTGATTAAGCGTGAGGAATGATAGAGAGATTACCCCTCCCTCCTTAATTAAACCTTTTGAGGCCTCTTGGGTCCTACTCCGAGGCGGATAGCTTCCCTGATTACTGGAAACGGAAGGAGTCGACTACCGCGCACGAGAAGGGCAAGCAGGGGGTTCGGAATGACTCCCGGTTTGTCGCGTTCCAGCCCAATCAGGGCCTGTCGAACAACCAATTCGGGCGTGCTGGCCAAGGAGGGATGGGTCCGCTCCATGGCGCGGATGGTCTCTCCATTCCTTCCCGCCACATCGAAGAACTCGGTCGGAACGGGTCCGGGGCAAAGCGCCGTGACATTGATTCCCTCCGGGGCAAGCTCCATGCGGAGTGCCTCACTAAAGCTCGTCACATAGGCCTTGGTGGCCGCATACACGGCCATCTCCGGCAATGGGTAGAAGCCCGCCACGGAACTCACGTTCAAGATACCCGAGGGACTCTGGGCCCGGAGCATGGGTAATAGGAGATGCGTGAGATGGGTCAGTGCGGTGACATTCACCTCCAGCATGGGGGCAATCCTCTCCCACTCAGCCGTGTCAAAAGTCCCCAGATCACCGAGGCCGGCATTATTGATCAAGAGGTTCACTGGAATCTGCTCCCGAATGATCCGGGAGGAGAGGTTGAGACGTTCGCTTGAGAGGGAGAGATCCGCCTTGAGGGTATCAAGGCGAAGCGATGGAAAACTTTTTTTAAGCGAGGCCGACAACTCCCCGAGACGCTCTTCCCGCCGACCGACGAGAATGAGCCTTGCGGCAACAGGTGCGAGCTGCTTGGCAAATTCGGATCCAAGACCAGCCGTAGCCCCGGTGATGAGTGCCGTACAGCCCATGGTGGAGAATTTTCGTGAGAGTCCTTGAATCATTGTTTTGATAAACGATCTTTTCTGAAAATCTCACGGATCGGGTGCTCGTCCAGCACATTGGCTTCGATTCCTCCCAGCTTCTCGGAATGATAGAGCTGGATGCCAACATAAAAGAAGAGGGGGGAGATAGGCACCTCCTTACTCACAAGGAACTCTTCGGCGGCTCGCAGTGTCTCAAAACGCAACTTGGGATCGGTCTGCCCTGCCGCTTCGTGAATCATACGGTCATAGTCACCACTCTTCCATCCGGTGCGATTGTTACCGCTTTCAGAAAGAAAGAGATCGAGGAAGGTATTCGGATCGGGGTAATCCCCCACCCAACTGGAACGAGCGATCCCGAAATCAAGCGAACCAAGTGAGTTCAGGTAGACCTTCCACTCCTGACGCGCAAGCTGGATGGTAACGCCGAGTTGTTCCTTCCACATCGCCTGGAGTTCGATGGCAACCGCCTCATTCATCTCCCCCTCGCTGTAGAGGTAGGTAGTCAGGGGAAATCCTTTTCCATCGGGGTAACCCGCCTCTGAGAGAAGAGCCCGTGCCTTCTCGGCATCCTCGGAAAGTCCTTTTGCGGGATTGTATCCGGGGATGCCGGGTGGGACAAAACTCAGGGCTGTCGACTCCCCTGCCCTTGTGATTTTGTTCGTGATGAGTTTCCGGTGCACCGTCATCGCAAATGCCTTGCGGACGCGAGGATCCGTAAAGGGGCCCTTGGCGCAGTTAAAGCGGAGAAAATACGTCCCAAGAAAAGGGGCTGCATGAAAATCGGATCGCACCTTGAGCGCATCGAGCAGCGAGGGTGGTGCCAGCCCCTTATCCATGATCAGGTCAGCTTGTCCCACGGCATAAAAGTTGTAGGCCACGTTGGCTTGGCTGATCGGCAAGACTTCCACTGAGCCTAACCCGACTGCGGAGGCATCCCAGTAGGAGGGATTTTTCTTAAGAAGAACACTCTCATTGATCCTCCAAGCGCTCATGGTGAAGGCGCCATTACCAACGAGTTTGCCGGGCTTGATCCAGTCATCACCATACTTGACGATGAGATCGGTGCGGACCGGATAGAGTGTCGGGAAGGCGCAGAGATCGAGGAAATAGGGTGTCGGTTGTCGGAGTGTGACCCGCAGGGTTCCCAGATCAAGCGCTCTCACTCCGACCGATGCGAAATCACCGCTCTTCCCAGTTGCAAAATCCTCGGCGCCCATGACTGAAAAGAGCTGGTAGCTGTAGGCGGAGGCAGTCACGGGATCAAGAGTCCGGCGCCAGGAGTCGACGAAATCATTCGCCGTGACAGGACGTCCATCACTCCATCGAGCAGAGGGCCGAAGATGGAAGGTATAGGTCCGTTGATCGGGGGAGATTTCCCAAGATGAGGCCACTCCCGGCAAAGCATGGCCGCGCTTGTCAAAGCGGAGCAAACCCTCGAAGAGGGCATTGACGATCCTTCCCTCAGGTTGTCCTGTGATGAGTGCGGGATCGAGGGTCTCCGGCTCCGCTCCGTTGATGAAGATGAGATCAGCGCGTGGGTGGCTTGGCGAGCAACCGCAGCAAAGCACCAACAAGACCAAGGAAAAGAATCGAGCCACCAACTTCTCAGTCATGATGCGGGACCGCGTGGCTGCAGGGAACCCCCTCGGCAAATTCGGTCAGACTGAGCAGTGTGGTCTCAGCGATATTCCTTAACGCGTGATTGGTCAGAAAGGCCTGGTGACCCGTTACAATCACGTTCGGGAAGGTGAGTAACCGCGCAAAAGTGTCATCATTGATGATATCGGAGGAACGATCCTCAAAGAAAAGTGAGGCCTCTTCCTCATACACATCAATGGCGAGGAATCCTATTTTTCGGCTTTTCAGCGACTCGACGACGGCCGGAGTATCGAGAAGGGCTCCACGACTTGTATTGATAAGGAAAACTCCTTCCTTCATCAGGTCGATTGACTCTGCGTTGATAAGGTGAAAGGTCGAGGGCATCAGCGGTACATGGAGCGTGATGATATCCGAAAACCGGAAGAGTTCCTCGCGGGTATCCACGTAGGAGGCCCGTAGCATGACCTCCTCGTTCGGCTCCTCGTCATAGGCGAGGATCTTGCAGCCGAATCCACTCAGCAGTCGGACGACAGCTGATCCGATGCGTCCCGTTCCACAGACTCCGACCGTCATGTCGCGAAGCTCAAACCCGCATAAACCTTCGAGATTGAAATCGGCTCGTCTCACCCGGTTGTGCCCCTCGTGAATGTGGCGACCCAACGTGAGGATAAGGCCGATCGTGAACTCTGCCACGGCATTGGGCGAGTAGGCGGGCACATGGGCAAGCTGGATCCCCAAATCCTGTGCCGCGATCCGATCCATCTGGTTGAAACCGGCACTGCGTGTCGCCAGAAAGCGGGTTCCCCCCTCCTTAAGTTTCTCGAGCACCGAGCGGTCAGCCACATCGTTCACGAAAATCAGTGCCGCCTCGTGCCCTCTGGCAAGGGCTACGGTCTGCCCATCCAGCCGAACGTCAAGAAAGGTGAACTCGATGGAGCCACCCCGCGCGGACTTGGCGGCATGCTCCAACACATGGCGCTCGTAGCGCTTGGTGTTGAAGACGGCGACTTTCATGGCTCAATCATGGCGAGGAACGATCGTTCGTTCCAGCCATTCGGCAGGTTCACCGTGGATCCGGCATCACTTTCTGCTCCCGATTGGAGGCAGAAATCACCTTCCGGTAATAGTAGGCTGAGGGCTTCAGAATACGGTCTTTCGTTTTTGGATCCATGGTGGAGAGGCCAAACTTGGGGACATAGCCGTAGTGCCATTCGTAATTGTCGGCGAGCGACCAGACAAAGTACCCCTTCACGTCGTATCCCTCGTTCATGGTCTCGCGGATCTGGCTGATATGCTCCCTCAGGTAGGAGAGTCGCTTCTGCTCGCTCTTGGTGGCGATCCCATTCTCGGTGATCATCATCGGCTTGCCATACCGTTTCCCGACATATCGGATCTGCTTACCCAGTCCCTTGGGATCGATGCGCCATCCCATCATCGTGAAATTAGGGCCATGCTTGGCTCCCTCGGAGAGAAAGCTGATCGGGCCGGCCATCTGGCTGTAGTAGTAGTTGAACCCGATGATGTCGCAGACATCGTAGATCCTGTCGAGATGGTCGAAATTTGAATGCATGACGGTGTTGTAGAGCAACCCTCCGGGGTCCAGGGGGGCATGAGTCCACCAGGGCAATGCCTCGACGCTCAGGACCTTGGCCGAGGGCTTGACTTCCTTGATCCGGGCAGCGGCATCACGGAACATGTCAGCACTGGCAATCGTGGCAGCCTTGTACCCTTTGAAGTCAAAGGTGTGACAAGGGGGCCACAGACCGATGATGTAGGCAGTCAGGACCTGTCCGTTCGGTTCGTTCTCCGGAGCATAATAGGTGGCGTACGGGGCGGTCGCCTTCACCATTTTGCTGACATAGAGATTCCAGTGTTCGCGAGCGATCGGGTTCAACCAGTTGGTCTTGGAGCTGTCTTTTGCATCGGTCAACCATGCCGGAAAGGTGAAGTGCCAGAGGGTAACGACGGGCTCGATTCCAGCCTCCTTGAGCTTGCGGCACATCCTGACATACCCCCTGACCGCCTTTTCATTATAGCGACCGGGCTGCGGTTCGACCCTCGCCCACTCAATACTGAAGCGGTAGTGGGTCACCCCGATCTTTTTCAAGGCGGCCACATCCTTGTCAAAGTCACTCCAAGTGTAGAGGGCATTCCCGACCACCGGAGCCTTCCCCTGCTGAATCAGCAGATCCCAATCCCGAATATAATAATTGTGATCACCGGGCATCTCGGCCTTGTTCTCATACTGGAGACTGCTCGTGGAGATGCCCCAGGCAAAGGGGGCATATCCGGTCAACTTCTCCGCCTGATGTTTCGGCGCCTTATCGAGTGGCCCGAGCGGATGAATGGCGCACCCCGACACTAAGAGGGTGACTGTCAGCAGCGAAGGAATTGAACGTAGTGAAGTCACTGGGTGGGGGGTGTTTTTTTATTGTGAGGGGTAAACAACGGCTTCAACGCCCCCATCTTGTCACGATAGAAGCCCTGAAGTTCTGGTGTCAGTGGGTTCAGCTTCAGGATTGAGAGGGCAGTCGGAGTCCCCTGTTTTACCAGAGCATCAGCGCGAAGATCTCCGTTCTTCAGATTGACCTGGTCAAAAGGCACCGTGACCTTCGCGTATGCGGCATCGGAAACTCTGGCCGATTCAAGGGCGTCCGGTCTGTAAACGGAAATCCACCAACCCTGATAAGCTTCCGGGGATGTGGGCGGGAGCACCTTGAAGGAGACTTGTGCGACCCGAATCTCTCCCCCCGTCTCGGGAAGTGCATAGAGAGCGCCCACCTCTGCACGGGAATGTAGGATGCCGGCCAAGTAAGCACGGATGATCTTCTTGAATTTCGTGATCTCTTGGGGGCGCTTTTCATAGATCCCGAATTCAAGGCAAACCGGGTTCTCGGGATTACCATAGACATTCATCTCCACCTTCTTGTTGATTCGGAAGGAGAGGTAAGGGATGTTCTTCAGGTAGCCGATGTTGATTGCGGTCGCTGGAACCTCCCGGAAGGACTTGATATTATCGTCGCATCGAAAATCCTCGACGACCATGCGCCAAGGGGGAAGTTTTCCGGGATCGATAATATCGGCAAAGTAGAACCCGTCATCGGGCTCATCGTCGATTCGACGGATCCAGCTTTTGGGAATATCCTTCTCACCCATCTTTTGCTGTAGGGTGACACTGGAAATGGAGTTGCGCACAATTAGGCCGTGAAGAACCTTTCCATCATTAAGAATCAGCGTGTCGGGATAGAGGTTCAATTTGGGATTCTCCATCTGCGCCCCGTGCATGGATATACCAACGAGCATCAGGGCGATCAGTAATCTCTTTATCTTCATGATTGAACGGACGAACCATTGCTACTAGATCATCTCCAATGCATCAAGCTGCCTTCCCGAAAATCCTTCCCGCAGTGGCGAGCCTGATGCTTGCCTTCCTCCTTCAAGGATGCATCGCTCCGGTGAGTGGCTACAAACCACCTCGCGGTGCCACCACCCTAGGCAAGCTTCCGAAGGAACATTTCTGGTGGGGCACATCAACGGCTCCGTTCCAGAACGAGGACAAGGGGTATCCGGTCGGCTCGAAATGGTACTACCGAACCGACTGGGATATCTTTGCCGAACACGGGGGCGCACCGCAGCGCGGGGATCAGGCCGTCTCCTCCTGGAGTCATTTCGACAAGGATCTGGAGGCCCTCAAGGAGCTTGGAGTCAGCCATTTCCGCTTTGGTATCGAGTGGGCCCGCATCGAACCGCGTCAGGGAGAGATTAACGAGGAGGCCCTCCAACAATATGCCGAGATGGCTCACCATGTTCGTCAGGCGGGAATGGAACCGCTCCTCACCCTCTGGCACTTCACCTTCCCCGAATGGCTCTACCCGAAAGACAAAACCAAGGCCAACTTCCTGAATCCTGACGTCCAGACAGCTTGGCGGGCGCATGTTCGTCGCGTCGTGCGGGCAACAAAGGCGGATGTCCGCATCTATGTCCCGCAGAATGAACCCAACGGCGCATTGCAACTCGGCTGGCTCGCAGCCCATTGGCCACCAGGTCTCTTCTTCCACGTAGGCGGATACAAGAAAGCGATGCGTGTGTGCGCTAACATGTTCCGTGATGCCGCAACGATCATCCGCGAAGAGCGAAAGGATGCCCTTGTCATGGGTATCTGGTCACTCCCTGACTGGAAGAAACCCAAATACCTCGCTCCGGACACGGTCTACAATCTGATGCAGCACCAGAATTTCGACCACCTTGATCTGGTGGCCGACACCTGCGATCTGATCGGGATCAATTACTACTACTCCCAGGAGGCAAGCTTGCCACGCTTCCTCTTCCGCCCCTCGGGGGAGCATAACTCCAACTACACCCAGCTTGGATGGGAGATTGCGCCAACAGGGCTCTACCACATCCTCAAGGATGTCCACGATCGCTACCACAAGCCGATCGTCATCACCGAAAACGGCATCGGCACTCAGAGCGGTCAGAAATCCATCCGCTACTTTCGCGAACACGTGGCCCAGATGCGCCGTGCAATAGCTGATGGTGTCGATGTGCGTGGTTACTTCCCCTGGACCTTGGTCGACAACTACGAGTGGACCGAGGGATGGGGTCACGCCCAATTTGGCCTCTTCTCCTACGACAACAAAACACACAACCGTATCCCCTCACCCTCGGCTGTCTGGTACTCCAACTTCATCAAAGCTTATCCCGAGCCATGACCTGGTACGATCGCGAACCGAGTAAGACGGCCAAGGCCGAGGATGTCGCGACGATTGTTGACAGTATCATCAGGGGTAGACGCTCAGTGCGCGGCTTCTTACCGACCCCGATTCCCAAGGAGACCATCCTTAATATTCTGGATGTCGCAGCCCGTGCCCCCTCTGGCACCAATACGCAACCCTGGCAGGTAACCATCGTGACAGGGGAAAAGAAAGAATCCCTCTCCAGAGAACTGATCTCGACTGCCCTTGATCCCACGCACAATGCAGGGCATCAGCAGGAATACTCCTACTATCCCGAAAAATGGATTTCGCCCTACATCGATCGAAGGCGAAAGGTCGGTTATGACCTCTACGGACTGCTTGGCATCGCCAAAGGAGAGAAGGCGTTGATGGAGCTCCAATTCACTCGTAACTATGCCTTTTTTGATGCACCGGTCGGTTTGTTTTTTACCATCGACCGGATTTTGGGCCAGGGAAGCTGGCTTGATTACGGGATGTTCCTCCAAAATGTCATGCTTGCCGCAAGGGCTAGGGGACTCGATACCTGCCCGCAGGCAGCTTTTTGCAAATATCACCGCATCATTACACGCCACCTTGAGATCCCCGAAAGCCAGATGCTCGTCTGTGGAATGGCGCTGGGCCATGAGGATCAATCAAGAGTCGAAAACACTCTCAGTACAGAACGCGAAAGCGCTCTCAACTTTGCACGATTTTTGGAATAGGATCTCTGTCAGCCTTATTCACGCCCATTCATCAATCCAAGTCCGACAACCCCCGAAATCCCTGAGCCCTTGGAAATCTTTATTAGAAAGGCTTGCCGATTGCAAAGACACGGAAGCCCATTGCACGCAGTTTGTCGTGCGGGAGAACATTGCGTCCATCGAAGAGAAAGGCTGGTTTGAGCATCTCGTCGTGGATTTTCTCAAAATTAAGATCCTTGAATTCGTCCCACTCGGTGAGAACAGCCACCCCGTGTGCTCCCTTGCATGCCTCAAGGGCATTCTTCACGACTACCAGATTCGGATTGGTTTCGGATCCCAATACATCGGCCCTGATCTGAGCCTCGGAGACCTGGGGATCGTAGACATAGACCTTAGCCCCCTCAGAAAGGAGATCACGACAGACAGAAATCGCAGGGGTCTCACGGGTGTCATTCGTGTCCTTCTTGAACGCGAAACCAAGGATGCCGATATGCTTTCCAGTAACCGTGTTAAAAAGGTCGCTCACCATGCGACCCGAGAAGCGCGCCTTCTGCCAGTCATTCATACTGACAACGCTCTGCCAGTAGGCCGCGACCTCGGGGAGACCGAAGTGCTCGCAAAGGTAGGAGAGATTCAGGATATCTTTCTGGAAACAGGAACCACCAAAACCCACCGAGGCCTTCAAGAACTTGGGTCCGATCCTGGAATCATGTCCGATCGCGCGCGCAACCTCCTCAACGTCAGCCCCGGTAGCCTCGCAGAGTGCTGAGATCGAGTTGATCGACGAGATACGCTGGGCAAGGAAGGCGTTCGCCACTAACTTGGAGAGCTCGGAGGACCAGAGATTGGTGGTGAGGATCTTCTCCCTCGGAATCCAACGGGCGTAGATGGAGGCAACCTTTTCGATCGCCGCAAGTCCCTCGGGGGTCTGCTCCCCACCGATCAGGACGCGGTCAGGATTCTCAAGATCCTCAATGGCCGTCCCTTCGGCAAGGAACTCCGGATTCGAGAGGACTTGGAACGTGCCGTTCTTGGAATTGGACCGGAGAATCGTGAGCATCGCCGAGGCCGTGCGGACAGGGATGGTGCTCTTCTCGACAATGATCTTCGACCCCTCGGCAACCTCGGCAATCATACGTGCAGCCGACTCGATATACTTGAGATCTGCAGCACGACCAGCTCCGACTCCGAATGTCTTGGTCGGGGTTCCCACGCTCACAAAGATGATTTCGGAGTGGCGGATGGCTTCCTTGACGTCGGTGGAGAAGAAGAGGTTCCTACCACGAGCTGATTCGACCACTTGCTGAAGGCCCGGCTCATAAACAGGCAACGTGTCGGAGTTCCATGCCGCAATCCTCGCTTCGTTGGGATCACAGACGGTGACCCTGATATCGGGGCACTTTGCCGCGATCATGGCCATGGTAGGACCGCCGACATAACCGGCACCAAGACAGCAGATGGAGAGGGAGGGATTTGAGGACATGGGTATGGATGGATAGTGAAAAAGGAAAATGGAGTTTACTGATAAATCTGTGTTGGAAGACCGTTGTGCGGCTGTCAGTTGAAGCCACTCCATGAGCCTCCACGGCTTTGTGAAGACTTAGGTTCCTGACAATGCCTTCTTGAAGTATTCGATGGTTTTCTCAATGCCGGCCTCAAGTTGGACTTTGGGCTCCCAGCCCATGGTCTGCTTGGCAAGCGAGATGTCAGGTTGGCGCTGTTTCGGGTCATCCGAAGGCAACGGCATGTAGCTGATCTTGGATTTGCCCCCGACTTTCTTGAGGATGACTTCCGCAAGTTGAAGCATGGTGAACTCGCCCGGATTTCCCAAGTTCATTGGCCCCACAATCTTCTCCTGCTCCATGAAACCCATGAATCCAGCGATCAGATCATCGACATAGCAAAAGGAACGAGTTTGGGAGCCGTCACCATAAATCGTGAGGTCCCTGCCCTGGATGGCCTGAACGATAAAGTTGGAGACAACCCTACCATCGTCGGCAAGCATCCTCGGACCGTAGGTATTGAAAATGCGGATGACCCGGATATCGACTCCGTTCTCCCGATAATAATCGAAGAAAAGGGTCTCTGCGCATCGCTTTCCTTCATCATAGCAGGAGCGCAATCCGATGGGATTCACATTACCCCAATAGGACTCAACCTGAGGATGAATCACCGGATCCCCATAGACCTCCGATGTGGAGGCCTGAAAAACGCGTGCCTTGACCCGCTTGGCAAGCCCGAGGCAGTTGATGGCACCCAAGACCGAGGTCTTCATCGTCTTGATCGGATTGTATTGGTAATGGGGAGGAGAAGCGGGACAGGCCAGATTGTAGATCCGATCCACTTCGAACTTGAAGGGTTCGATGACATCATGGCGAACCAACTCAAATCTTGGATTGCCCGCAAGATGTTGGATGTTGGCTTTACGGCCCGTGAAAAAATTATCGAGACAGATAACTTCGTGCCCCTGCTCGATAAGACGATCACAGAGATGGGATCCAAGGAATCCGGCTCCCCCGGTAATGAGTACGCGCATCGGAAGATACTAGTTCAGCATCCGGGATTAGTTAAGAAAAAAGGCGCGCCAACCCCCTCCCTTGAGAAATAAAAGTGGTACCGGCGACAGGGGTCGAACCTGCACATCTTTAGAGGATACCGGATTTTGAGTCCGGCGCGTCTGCCAATTCCGCCACACCGGCTACACTGAAAATAAGAGACTTACAAAAGTTGAGGGTGAAGAAAATTGCACTTGTGCTAGAGTTTGTGCTAGAGATAGGTCATGACCCGCAAAGACAAGAAGAGAGAGAGTCGTGGAGTTCATGAGGATGGGAAATTTACCGCAGCCACAGATTACCGCAAGCGCAGAGTCAAAGGTCTGCAGATAAGAAACGGAAAATATTACGCCCAACTGTGGGTGGAACTCCCCAATGGGAAAAAGTCCGCCCGACGCTTTGCCCTCCTTGATGAGGAGGGGGAACCCTGTACCTCAGTCGTCAAAGCACAGGCCTCCATGGACGCCCTTCGCCATAAACTAAAGAGTGGGAAGGCGGCGGCGATCGGCAAGAAGCCAAATCTAGAGGCCGCGGTCGCCGAGTATCTAGAGAGCCAGAGCTACCTCTCTAAGGCACCAGAAACCCGCTCCAAGGAGTCTCGGTGCCTAGAGTTCTGGGTCGACCGCCTCGGCCCCAACGCCCGACTTGAGACCATCGGCAAACAGCATGTCGCCAACTACAAGGAGTGCCGACTAAAGGGGGGCCTCTTTGCCGGCACCAGACTGGAACCGGCCCACCCCAGGACCGCCCAGATCGACATGCTGATCTTTCGAAACTTCCTTAAATATGCCGAGGAGCGTAACTGGATCGCCGAGATTCCAAGCTTCCCAAAGTGGAGACGGATGGAGATCCCGAAGCCACCAAAGAGGAGCCTCCTGGATCCAAATCAGTTCAATACGCTCATCGAGTCCTGTAGCGGCCACAAGAATGGCCCCCAGATGAAAGACCTGCTCCTCCTCCTCGCCTACAGCGGAGCGCGAGAGCAGGAAGCCCTAAGCCTCAGGTGGCCCCACGTTGATTTTAAGAATGAGGTTCTTCATATCGGTGCCGACGAGAACTTCAAGTCGGGCTCTATCAACATAGGCGTGGGCGGAGACACCAAGACGGGCGTCGGGCGCGAGATTGAGTTCAATCCGCAACTCAAGGCGCACCTCAAGGAGATGAACAAACGTCGTGCACCAGACTCCGAGTGGCTATTCCCCTCGCCCCAACGTGGCACCAAGGATCAAAGGATCACCAACTTTAGAGCGACGCTATCCCTTGTGCGGAGCACCGCAAAGCTCACCGACTTCAGTTTTCATGATTTAAGACACCTATTTATTTCTTACTGCGTCATGGGAGGCATCCCGATCATGACCATAGCACGTTGGGTTGGTCACAAGGACGGGGGTGTCCTCATCGGAAAGACCTACGGCCACCTGCTTAAGGAGCACCTGGTCAAGCAGGCAGCCAAGGTGAAGATCGCTATCTCCTAGTCCATATGAGCGATGGCCGCTATGTATGCAGCTTCTGCGATAAGGCGGCAGCCCAAGTCAGGATTCTGATCAAGGGCGATAAGGGTTACATTTGTGATGGGTGTGTGCTCACCTGCACGGAGATGCTGTCAGAAAAAATCGGCAAGGATTGGCAAAAGAAGGCCCGATCAACCAGAAGCTCAACCCTCAAAAATCTCTTCCTCCTACCCCTAGAGAAAGCAAAAGAGACCTTCATCCTGCTCAAGATGCTTAAGGATGAGAGGGTCATCACCCAGCGCGACTTTCTTGCCCGGAGTAGGCAGCTTCTTAACAAGAGCTACTTCAAAGAAATTAAAGAAAAACTAGGGCGCGAAGTTACTTTTCGGGCGACAATTGCTGATCGCAAGAAAGCCTCCCGAAAAATTACCAGACCCCCTGCAGATCCTCATCCTCCAAAGCCAACTCTTTGAAGTGAGGAGCCAGTTCTATGGCTTTACCGAGCCGGATCTTCGCTTCATCAACCCTTCCTAGCTTGGCCGCATAGCAGGCTAGATTGTAGTGAATCAGTGGGTCTGCTGGAAAACTGTCGCGGGCCCTTAGGAGCGTTTCCTCTGCAGCCTCTAGCCCTAGATGCCTTTGCTCTGCCCAAGCCCTGTTTGTCCAGTGCTCAGATTGCTCTGGCTCTATCTCGGTCAAATGTCGTGAGATTTC